>Ga0209633_10000368_pt1 | contig 53332 bp, 48 predicted proteins | sample Cruoilmetagenom1_FD_187290 | JGI IMG/M metagenome (GOLD analysis project Ga0209633, IMG submission 187290) | Oil polluted marine microbial communities from Coal Oil Point, Santa Barbara, California, USA - Sample 1 (SPAdes) (version 2) | ecosystem: Environmental > Aquatic > Marine > Oil seeps ... | reverse complement strand
TCCGATTATTCACCTTTGGCGTCTGGTTGGTATCCGGCGGCGGCTCCCCTCTAAAAGCCCTGAAGGAGCCGATTGTCGCCGCCACTTTGTTGGGCGCTTTATTCATGTGGATGGGCTGGGAAACCCCGAAACCGTTAACCAACACACTGCAATTGATCGGCCAAATGGCGATTCCCATAATGCTGTTGACTTTGGGCGTCGCTGTTGCCCGCCTTAAACCTGGCCGCATGGGGCGCGCCGTTTGGTTATCTCTGGCCAAGGTCGTGATTTGCATCGGGGCGGCGGTTGGTACGGGCCTTTGGCTGGCGCTGCCCGCCATCCCATTTGCCGTGCTGGTGTTACAAATTTCGACCCCCGTGGCTGTGACCTCATACATGTTGGCCGAAAAATACGGCGCGGATTCGGACGCTGTGGCGGGGCTGGTGGTGGTGTCCACCGTGTTGGCCGTCATCACAATTCCGCTGACATTGGCGTTTCTGTTATAAAGACGCAATTTCACCTTTTATCACATCCCGGAAACGGGCTATACTGACGCCAATAATACATAAAAAAAGAAAAGCGAGAGGCATATGAGCAGACTTCTTCGCGCGACAGTTTTGACGATCCTAGTGGCCTCTTGTGGGGGCGGTGGTAACTATTCCGCGCCGCGTAATCTTGATGACGCCTGTGGTATCCTCAAACAGCGCCCGACTTTCCTAAAAGCAATGCGCAAATCCGAGAAACGCTGGGGCGTGCCTGTCCATGTGCAGATGGCCACCATCTATCAGGAAAGCAAATTCATCGGCAACGCCCGCACACCGTTCAAATATGTGCTTGGGGTCATTCCGATGGGGCGTCAATCCTCGGCCTATGGCTATTCTCAGGCGCTGGATGCGACCTGGAAAGAGTATAAAAACGGCCCCGGTCGTGCGGGTGCCAAACGCGATGATATTGGTGACGCCACTGATTTCATGGGTTGGTATATGGCGCAATCAAATGAACGCCTTGGCATTGCCAAAACCGATGCCCGCAACCAGTATCTGGCCTATCACGACGGGCGCACGGGCTACGCGCGTGGCACCTACAAAAGCAAGCCATGGCTGGTTCGGATCGCGGGCGAAATTGATCAACGCTCTGACACATATCGCAGTCAATTACAGGCCTGCGGCAAGTCTTAGCGCAAAAGCAATCCCTAGGGCTTGAGCCCTCGGGACTTCGCCTCAAGATCAATGCTGAACAAGCGCTGGGACAGTGACATACCCTTGTCCAATTCGTTCAGGATCAGAGTTGTTTCGCCGCCCGTATCGTTGACGATCACCCATTGGCGCAACTCCACCGGATTCGACGTGAACATCATACGGATTTTACCGTATTCGGGATGTTTCGGGTCTTGGGCCACCACAGTTGTGGATTTCCCATCCGAGGAATGCCCAACCACCATTTTGGCCGCCGACAGGTTGACGTTCTTTTTCAAAACGATGCTTAAAGGGGTGCGACCAAGCGGGTATTGCTCTGGCGGCTGGTTGGATTTACCGTCGAAAATGGCGACCGTGCCACCGCCTGCCATGACCACACTTTTGTCAGGCGGATTATACTCAAACCGGATACGTCCTGGGCGTTTGATATAGATCTTGCCGATCGAAATTGTGCCATCCGCATTGATCTGCGTAAACCCGCCTTTGGCCGTGGTGAATTTGTTCAAATAACTGGAAATCGTGTTCAGCGACAGCTTTTCAGCTGACACAGGCAGGGCGAGGGCAACCCACAAAAGGGGCATGATCAATACACGTAAATGTTTCATAGGTCCTATTTAACCATCAGTTAGGGGTTTTCCACCCCTAACTCACTTCTTCGTGACTTCAAGCGGCTTAATGCTGCTCGGGGATCAGGATTTCGCGCTTGCCAACATGGTTGGCCGCACTGACCAGACCCGCATCCTCCATCTGCTCAACCAGACGTGCAGCCTTGTTGTACCCAATCGCCAGTTTGCGCTGAATATAGCTGGTCGAGCATTTGCGGTCCTTCACCACAATCGCCACCGCAGTGTCATAGAGCGCGTCTTCGCCATCGGTGTTACCGCCCAAACCCAAAACCTGATCAATGCTGCTCTCGCTGTCGCTGTCCGGTCCTTCAACCACGCCAGAAATATATTCCGGCACGCCAAAGCTCTTCAGATGGTTGACGATTTCCTCAACCTCTTCGTCGCTCACGAATGGGCCATGCACCCGGGTGATTTTCGCGCCACCCGCCATATACAACATGTCGCCCATGCCCAGCAATTGCTCGGCACCCTGCTCACCCAGAATGGTGCGGCTGTCGATTTTGCTGGTGACTTGGAATGAAATCCGTGTCGGGAAGTTGGCTTTGATCGTACCGGTGATCACATCAACTGACGGGCGCTGTGTGGCCATGATCAAGTGAATACCCGAGGCTCGCGCCATTTGCGCAAGGCGTTGAATACACGCCTCGATTTCCTTGCCAGCCACCATCATCAGGTCGGCCATCTCGTCAACCACCACCACAATATAGGGGATAGTTTCGGGGGCAAACTCTTCGGTCTCGAAAATCGGATCACCCGTTTCGTCATCAAACCCGGTCTGAACCGTGCGGCTGAACATCTCGTTCTCGGCTTGGGCAGCACGCACACGGCTGTTGTACCCTTCGATGTTACGCACACCCATTTTAGACATCTTGCGATAACGCTCTTCCATCTCGCCGACGGTCCATTTCAAGGCAACAACCGCCTTTTTCGGGTCCGTTACAACGGGTGACAGCAGATGCGGAATGCCGTCATAGACCGACAGTTCCAGCATTTTAGGGTCAATCATAATCATCCGGCATTCTTCGGGGGTCAGCTTGTAAAGCAGGCTTAGGATCATCGTGTTGATCGCCACCGATTTACCGGACCCCGTCGTCCCCGCGATCAAAAGATGCGGCATCTTGGCCAGGTTCGCGACAACAGGATCGCCGCCAATATCTTTGCCCAAGGCAAGCGGCAAACGCAGATTGCTATCGCCGAAATCACGGGCTGACAGAATTTCGCGTAACATCACTTTTTCACGGTGCTCGTTGGGTAACTCGATCCCGATGACCGTGCGGCCAGGCACTGTCGAAACCCGCGCCGAAAGCGCCGACATCGAGCGGGCAATATCATCGGCCAAGCCAATGACACGGCTGGCTTTCAAACCGGGTGCAGGCTCCAGCTCATACATTGTGACCACAGGCCCCGGACGCACGCTGACGATATCGCCTTTGACGCCATAGTCATCCAAAACTGTTTCCAGCATCCGCGCATTTTGTTCCAGCGATTCATCCGACAATTGGTGACGCTGGATACCTATATGGTTTTCCAACAGCGACAGCGGCGGATGTTCATAAGCCGAGTGATTGTCTTCGAATTGCAATGCTGGCTGCGCTTCGGCCTTGGCTTGGCGCGATGCTGGTGTGGCTTTGCGTGTATTGTGTTGCACCACGGCTTTAGGCGGCTCAGTCACTTGCACCACGGGGGCAGCTGTGGCTTGTGGCTCATACATCATCGGGCCGGTTGCCCGCTCGGCAACTGGTTGCGCTACCATCGGCGGCTCCACATCCAAAATCAACGGCTGAGGGCTATTGCGCCGCGTCACCTGTGGTTCGGCCCGTGCGGCGGTCAACGTCGGAACCTGACGAACACGCTGTTTAATCGCATCCGAAATCCGCGCCTTGATGCGGTCTTCGCCGATTTCCTCAATCACATCAGGCGCCAATTCTTGCTCAACCCACTCGGGTTCTGGGTCAGGGCCACGCTTCATCAAGGAGGCCAAAAGCCCTTGTTTTACAGGCTGTTCCTGCTCGATATATTCGTCATGGACCGGCGCATGGCCAGCCACTGGTGGCTCTGCACGCACAATCGCTGCTGGGCGTTGCATCGGTTCAGGCACCGCCGCATGGGCCGCAGCCTCGGCCGCCGCTTCTTCAGCCTCGCCACGCAAACGCTCTTTGCGCACCGCATGTTTTTCTTGTGCAACACGCGCCGCAATCGCCGCCCCGCGGGCCGATTTCCCCATAACGGTCATGATGCCTGCATAGGTCATCACAATACCAACCAACAAGAACCGCCCAAAGCGTTTCAACTCTGACATGGTGAAACCCAGAACAAACAAAGACATCGAAATCATCAAAATGCCCATCAATAGCGCAACGATTTTCAACCCAAAGGCCGCACTAACAGGCACCATGCCCAACACCGCGCCTAAAACCATATCGCCAAACAGGCCACCTAGACCAAAGCTGTGGATCCAACCTGCCGACGGCACATGGGTCGACGCATAAACCGCCAATAACGCAATCGAAATCGGCGCGAAAATCAAACGACCAAGGGCGCGGTCCGTGCCGTTATGGGTTGCGAACCGCGCGCCCCACACCAACAAGGTAATCGCAATCGCCCAAGATCCCCAGCCCACAATCACGAACAAAGGTGCCGCGATAGATGCCCCCATCCGGCCCAGCCAATTTTGTACAGGCGCTTGCGAGGCTGCCAGCCAATTGGGGTCGGACGGCGTGTAGGACGCCAGCATCATTGCCACCAGAATACCCAGCACAGCCATGCCGATGCCAATCAACTCCTTGCTGCGTCGTTCAATCGCAGCCTGCAATTTGGAATCCAACAATGGGTCACGTTGTTTCGCGGTATAAGATGCCATTTCTGCCTCGTCCTTAACTATATAAACAGCGTTTCAGGCGTGTCAGCCCGTGTCGCATTTCTATTTTTGGGGCCACCATCGCCACACGAATGTAGCCGTGACCCGGATTTTTTCCGTCAACATCGCGGCTTAGATAGGCACCTGGCAAAACACGCACGCCCGTCTCTTTCCAAGCTTTCAAGGCTGCCGCTTCGCCATCCTTAACCGGCAACCACAAGAAAAATCCTGCCTCGGGGCTGACGTAGCCCTCCACATCGCCGAAAATCTCATCAGCTATGTCAAATTTCTCGCGATACAATTCACGATTCTTTTCCACATGAACTTCATCAGCCCAAATTCTCTCGGCCACGCGCTGTAACGGCAATGGCACAGGGGCGCCGGAAAAATCGCGTAACTGTTTAATGCGCGCGATTGATTTTGGGCCACCCGCCACAAATCCAGACCGCAATCCCGGCAAGTTTGAGCGTTTGGAAAGCGAATGAAAAATCAGCACACGTTCAGGGTCGGCCCCCATTTCGCGGGCCACCTCAAGCGCACCAACCGGCGGCGCATCACGGTAGATTTCACTATAGCATTCGTCTGCAAAAATCTGGAAATCGTGTTTTTCCGCCAGCACAATCAGGTCGCGCCAATACTCGGCTGACGCCACAGCGCCCTGTGGGTTTGAGGGCGAACAGATATAGGCAATCGCGGTGCGGTCCAGCACATCCTCGGGCAGGCTCGCGTAATCGGGCATGAACCCGGTATCGGCTGTCGCTGCCACATAGATCGGCTCGGCCCCAACCGAAAGCGCGGCCACGGCGTAAACCTGATAGAACGGGTTCGGTGTCAGGACGACCGGCACTTCACCGTTTTTCGTTTCCGGACACAGCGCCATCGCAGCGTTGTACAACCCTTCGCGGGTGCCGTTTACTGCAGAAATTTGGCTCGCCGCTTCCAGCACCACGCCAAAACGGCGTTTGATCCAGGCCGCTATTGATGACAGCAATTCGGGCGACCCCGCATTTGGCGGATATTTGCGAAATTCGTGGTTATGTTTGGCAATGATCTCCAAAATCCAATCTGGAAAATCATGCTGTGGCTCGCCAATCGTCATATGCACCACATCGCCACCCGCCGCATGAACGTCGAGAAGACCGCGCAGACGCGGGAATGCATACTCTGGAAGGTCCGAAAACCGCTCAGGAAAAGTCATATCTGCCTCAAATGTCGGAGTCATTTCGCCCCGTTTGGGATGAATCTAGACCAGTCTTTTGCGCGGGTCCAGAAAAACCCAAGGAAAATATGTAGTTGGGTCGGGCAGTTGTGGCATTTAGGCCAATGCGGTCTCGGCAGCGGCTCCGATGCGTAATAGGCGTTCTTCGCTCATCGGGGGGCTAAGGAACATGATACCACAAGATGCTGTGCCAGTCGGCAATGTTAGCCCCGCCGACCCCATCAAATTTCCGATCCGCGTATTGCGCAATGCGTGCAAGTTTTCGGTAATATAATAGTCGTGATCGGTTGCCAAACGGTGCTGATTGGGAGGCAGAATTTGCGATGTCGGCATGATAACCGCATCATAACCGGCCACACGGGCATGATAGGCCGTTCGCAATTTGCGCAATGTCATCCACCCCTCCACGAACTCGACGCCGGAAAACGTCGCGCCCGCCCGAAAACGTGCCAAAATCTCGACGAACATCTTGTCAGGGGCCGCCTCTATTTCCGCGTGCCACTGCGCATAAGCCTCGGTCGTGAACAAAACAGCCGACAATTCCAACGCTTCAGTGACCTCCGGCGCGACCCCGTCTTCCACGATGGCCCCTGCGGCTTTCAACTTCTCAACCGCCGTCAAAAACGCAGCCATCGGCTCGTCTCGCACACCCTGCATGGCCTCGGTTTGCAGAACCATCAACCGCTTGCCCCGCAAGCTGGCCCCCGTCAAATCCGCAGGCTTGCCGCCCTCAAGCACTGCCAATATCAGCGCCGCATCCTCGACCGTGCGGCACAACGGCCCAACCGTGTCAAAGCTCTCGCACAAGGGCACGACACCCTTTAGCGACAAGCGCCCCGAGGTGGTTTTCAACCCCACCAGTTCGTTCCACGCCGACGGGATCCGGACCGACCCCCCCGTATCCGACCCAATCCCACAAGGCGCCAAATCAAACGCCACCGAGGTCGCCGCCCCTGACGAAGACCCCCCCGAAACCGCGTCAGGATCATTCACACTGGGCGGCGTTTCGGTCACCGGATTAAACCCCAACCCTGAAAATGCCAGCTCTGACATGTGGGTTTTCCCCAAACACACCAGCCCCGCCTCGGTTGCATTTTTCAACACTTCTGCGTCCTCACCCGGGACGCGCCCCTTCAACAAATCGGACCCCGCCTCGGTCACAACGCCCGCCGTGTCGAACAGGTCTTTCCATGACACAGGAACACCGTCCAGCAACCCGCGCCGCACACCATCACGGGCCCGCTTTGCCGCCGCCGTGGCCTCGGCTATGGCGCGTTCTTCGGTCAGGCGCGCATAAATCCGGTGCTGCAACGGATGTGCCTTGATCGCATCCAAATAGGTCTGCGTCAGCGCCACAGGGTCAATTTCGCCAGCCCCGATCCCGCGCCCCAAATCGCCCGCGCTCATTTTCAACCATTGCTGTGACATGTCCAAACTCCCTGTGGATTTTTTGAACGCTAACGCGGACACAGCGCATGGACAATCCCGAAAGCCACGCCATATTAAAGGGTATGAAATTCGACTCAGATATTCTCATCATCGGCGGCGGGTTGAACGGGCCTGCCTTGGCCCTTGCCTTGGCAGACGGCGGTTTCAGCGTCACCATCATTGACGCCCTACCCGCCGAAACCCGCGGCAACGAAGGTTTTGATGGACGCGGATATGCGCTGGCGCTGGCATCGCAACGCCTATTGTCAGCCATTGACATCTGGAGCGATGTTGCGGCCCATAGCCAACCGATCAACGAAGTGAAAATCACAGACGGACGTGCTGGTGAAGGCCCTTCTCCCTGGATGTTGCACTTTAACAGCGACGAGTTGGCGGAGGGGCCGATGGGCTTCATGGTCGAGGACCGTCACCTTTACCATGCTTTCCAGTCGGCGCTAAAACGCCACCCATTGATCCGACAAATCAACGGCGAAACGGTGATCAGCCAGACCACCGGCGTGGCCCACGCAACTGTGCAGACGGCCAGCGACAAGACACTGACAGGGCGTATTGTAGTTGGTTCGGACGGGCGCAAAAGCGGCACAGCGCAACGGGCTGGCATCAAGCGCCGTGGCCATGACTATAACCAAACCGCATTGGTTTGCGCGATAGAGCACGATCTGCCGCACCACGGCATTGCGCATCAGTTTTTCATGCCACCGGGGCCACTTGCGATCTTGCCTCTGACCGGCAACCGCGCGTCAATCGTCTGGAGCGAAGAAACACGTGAGGCCGCGCGGATCAATGCATTGTCCGATGAGGATTATCTCGCCTATCTGCGCCCCCGCTTTGGCAGCTTCCTTGGTGAAATCCGGCTGGCGGGAGCGCGGTTCACCTATCCACTGAACCTGACACTGGCCACCAGTTTCATTGCGCCGCGGCTGGCGTTGATTGGTGATGCGGCACATGGGGTGCATCCGATTGCAGGTCAGGGTTTGAACCTTGGCTTGCGCGATGTCGGGGCTTTGGCCGAGGTTTTGATACGCGCCAAACGGCGCGGCGAAGACATAGGGGCAGTAGATGTACTAGAGCGCTATCAAGCTTGGCGTGAATTTGACACCGCCACTTTGGCCTTGGCCACAGATGGGTTCAACAAGCTGTTTTCCAACGATAATTCCATTTTGCGTGCGGGGCGCGACATTGGCCTTGGCATTGTCAACGCTCTGCCTTCGGTGCGAAAACGCTTCATCCGTGAGGCCGCAGGGCTGACGGGGGATGTTCCAAAATTGCTCCAAGGCCGACAGATTTAGCGCGCGCCAGCGAAGAAAGCCGTCAGGCTTGATAAGCGGCTGGATTAGGCCAACTTGCGTGCTTCATCCACCAACATCACCGGAATCCCGTCGCGGATCGGAAACGCCAAACCGGCGGTTTTAGAGACCAATTCCTGCGCCTTGGCATCATACTTTAGGCCCGCATGGGTCACCGGGCAGACCATTGCCTCCAGCATTTTGGCATCAAATTTAACAGCATCACTCATTGCATCACCCCTCCCCCATCACCGCGTCGTAGCGCGAATTCCATTAATGTCACCAGCGTTTCACGCCGCGCGTTCAACGTCCGCGCTTCCAACAACGCCTGTTTATCCTCGGACGAGAACGGTGCCAGCATCGACAACGAGTTCACCAACATTTCCGTCTCGGCCTTTTTCAGGTTTTCCCAATCCGTGTCCAGTTCTTCAACTTCAAAGAACCGTTCCAACAGCTTCAAAAACCCGTCCCGATCAAAGTCACCGTCATGTTCGACCCCGCCCAGATCGCGCTGGAATTCCTGCCAGTCGATTTTGGCCTGCACATAGGGCAAAAAACCCTCGACCTTGCTCTGATACCGGAACCGTGAAATCCCTGTCAGCGAAATCATATAGCGCCCATCTTCCGTTTCCGTAAAACTGGTGACGCGCCCCGCACAACCCACCGTATGCATCTGTCCTTCGGCCGCATGATCCATCGGCTGGATCATCCCGATCAATCGCTCGCGGGTCTTCAAAACATCCTCAAACATCGCCAGATAGCGCGGCTCAAAGATGTTCAACGGCAACCGTGCACGGGGCAAAACCATCGCCCCGGACAGCGGGAACAACGGTAGTGTGTCGGGCAGATTCGCAGCAGGGATCATGGCCTCCGCCTCTCCTAAAGAAAGATCATTGAACTCAGCTTACGTCGGCCGTTCAACACAACCGGATCTTCTGGTTTCAGCGCGTCAAACACGGTGAACAACTGCGCCTTTGCGGCCCCGTCGTTCCACTCACGATCACGTCGAAACAGTTCCAACAATTCGTTCACAGCTGCCTCGGCTTCGCCCGATGCATGCAGTGCCGTGGCCAATTCCAATCGCGCTTGGTGGTTGTTGGCATCCGCCTCCACAAGACTGCGCAACTCGGCCACTGGCCCCGCATCAGCAGCCTGTTTAGCCAGCTCGATTTGGGCGTGTGCCGTGTCCAGTTCAGCCGTATCTGAAATTTCGGCAGGTGCGCCGTTCAACGTGGCCTCGGCCTGTTCCAGATCATCCAGCGCCAAATATGAGCGGATCAATCCACTGTAAGCTGCTGCATTCACGGAATCTTCTTCCAGAATGGCCGCAAAGGTTTCCTTGGCATCCTCGGCGTCCCCATCTGCCAGCATGCCCTCGGCGGCCTCAATCGCGTCGGCCAAGCCGCCGTCGACTTCTGGACCCAACTCTGCGACCTTATCAACAAAACTCTTGATTTCCGAGGGTGGCACAGCGCCCTGAAACCCGTCCACAGGCTTGCCGTCAACAAAAGCATAGACCGTCGGGATTGACTGAATTTGCAGTTGCGAAGCGATCTGTTGGTTTTCGTCGATATTGACTTTGACCATTTTCACCCGACCGCCCGCTGCTTTCACTTCGGCCTCGAGTGCTGGCCCCAGCGTTTTGCAAGGCCCGCACCACGGCGCCCAGAAATCCACGATCACCGGCACTTCTTTGCTGGTCTCGACCACATCGGCCATAAACGTGGCCTCGGAGGTGTCTTTGATCAAATCGGCGTCTGCGGCGGCATCATTGCCTTGTCCCAGTTCAAGCATATCAAAATTCCATCAATTGGTTTGGTTAGGCCCTATATGTGGGTTCTTGGCGCAAAACCCAAGGGGCATGTTACAGATCAAATGTCGCAAACAGCGGGGCATGGTCGCTGGGTTTCTCCCATCCGCGGGCCTCGCGGACAAGGCGGCTGGAATGTGCAGCGCCCGCGATATCCGCCGTCGCCCAAACATGATCAAGGCGACGCCCCTTGTCCGCCTCATCCCAATCGCGTGCGCGGTAAGACCACCAAGTGTAGAGCTTGCCGTCCGGAATGTCGGCACGGGTCACGTCCACCCATTTGCCGGCGTCCTGAACCTCGGCCAGAGCTTCGACCTCAATTGGCGTGTGGGAAACCACCTTCAGCAGTTTTTTGTGATCCCAAACATCATCTTCGCGCGGGGCAATGTTCAAATCCCCCACCAAGATCGAGCGCGCAGGCGCATTAGCACGAAAATCATCACGCATATCAGACAGGTAATCCAGCTTTTGGCCAAATTTTTCGTTGCTTTCGCGATCCGGCTTGTCACCACCCGCCGGCACATAATGGTTGTGAATGATGACTCCGTTTTCCAACTGTGCCGCCACATGGCGTGCATGTCCAAGGTTGGCAAAATCATGTCGGGCGACCTCTTTGATCGGCCGCCGAGAAAGGATCATCACACCATTATAGCCCTTTTGCCCACTGGCCACGATGTGAGTATAGCCAAGCGACGCAAAACCCTCGGTCGGGATTTTCTCAACGGGTGATTTGCATTCTTGTAGGCACAAAACATCCGGTGCCTCGTCTGCCAGCAGTTTCAAAACGATGGGCTCGCGCAGACGAACCGAGTTGATATTCCAGGTGCAAAGGGTGAATGACATTTTGAGCGCTCCAGTTTGACTTTCCCCTACAATAATCAGACGGTGCCCTATTGACCATCCAATAAGAGGCACGAAAATTATGTTACTGGCCGCAAACCGAAACTACCGATTGCTATTCACAGCCAGCGCCGTGTCCAATCTGGGTGATGGGATTTCTGCGCTGGCCTTTCCGTGGCTCGCCACCTTGATCACCCGCGATCCCGTGATGATCGCGCTGGTTGCCGCCGCCACGCGCCTACCGTGGTTTTTGTTCGCGATCCCCGCTGGCGTGATCACCGATCGGTTTAATCGCCAACGCCTGATGGTACAGGCCGATATATTGCGCCTGATCCTGACCTGCGGCGTGGTTGGGTTGATCCTGTCCGGCCCCGCCTTGCCTTTGCCCGACACTGCCGCGCAAGCACAGACCTTAATCCTTGGTCTTTGCGCTGCTGCATTTTTGCTGGGCTCTGCCGAAGTGATCCGCGACAACGCAGCCCAAACCGCCCTACCGTCAATCGTTAGCAAGGCCGATCTGGAAGCCGCCAACGGCCAGATGTGGAGCGTCGAGCAAATCATGGGGCAATTCGTCGGCCCGCCGCTGGCCGGCCTTCTCATCGCGCTGGCCGTGCCGCTGCCTTTTGCCGTGGACGCCGTAACCTTTGCGATTGCCGCCTGGTGTGTCTGGCTAATCGTCATGCCGCCGCGCAAAGCTGTCAAAATGCCAGATGGGTTCTGGCCGCAATTGGTTGAGGGGATCAAGTGGATATACGTCCACAAGCTGATCCTGCGACTTGCCATAATGTTGGGCCTTTTGAACATGTTAAACATCATTGGCCTGACAGTCCTGGTGCTGTTCAGCCAAGAAGTTCTGGGCCTTGGCGCGGCGGCGCACGGGTTATTGCTGACCGCCGGTGCGGCTGGTGGCGTGATCGGTGGATTGATCGCCCCTCGTATTGTGGCGCGCATCGGTGCCGATGCCAGCGTTAAAATCGCGCTGCTGATCTTTCCCCTGCCCTATCTCGTCATTTCCGTGACCTCTAACCCTTACGTGGTCGCCGCTGCTTTGTTCGTCGAAATGCTTGCAGCAATATTATGGAATGTGGTCACGGTTTCCCTGCGCCAACGCACTATTCCAGATGAATTGCTGGGCCGCGTCAACAGCATCTACCGTTTTTTTGGCTGGGGAACCATGCCGATTGGCGCACTGATTGGCGGGGTGTTGGTGGCAGTGTTTGAACCTGATCTGGGCCGGGAAGCCGCATTGCGGTTGCCGTTCTTAGTCGGTGGGTTGGGGGCAGTGGTGTTGTTTTTCTACGGCCTGGCACGGCTTAAACTAGACAGGTAGGGAGCCAGCATGCATCGCCTTATCGCCAGTCTTGCCATTCTTATCTGCACCACCTCAACTGCGCTCGCTCGCCCGTTGTGGTCGGCCGAACTCATGTCGCTGGATGCCGTGGTGCAGCGTTTCATCGACGATATAGAGCAGAAGGATATGGCAGGTGTGGTCAACGTCGTGCCCGCGCGCATCATAAACCACTATTCCGGAATAATGGAAATGTCACCTGACCAGTTTCGCAACCTAATGGTTGCCCAGATGAGCGAAACCATGCGCCCCGTCACCATCCAGTTCATCAAAATTGAACTGATGGGGCTGGATGTGACCGAAGCCAAAACTGCAGTTGATGAAGGGGTCTTATTCGCGCGGCTTCCCTATTCGATGCAAATGACTTTAAATGGGAAAGAAGTCCAAGCTTCCTCCGCTCTGATTGCTTTGTTCGAGGATAATGAGTGGGGACTCATCCGCATCGAGCCAAACCAAATTACTTTGCTGATCGAAATTTACCCTTTTCTGAAAGACGTTGGGCTTTAGCCAAAAAAAGACCCGGCACAAAGGCCGGGTCAGTCCAACAGGGAGGTGTATGTCATAACCCCGACATACAGGGGAACTCGTTGGTCTGGTATATCACCCAAACCTTAATTTTCCGTTTCACGCGACCAATCTATAGCCGCCAGATTCGGTCACAAGAAGGCGCGCATTGGACGGATCTGGTTCTATTTTTTGACGAAGACGGTAAATATGTGTCTCTAATGTGTGCGTGGTCACCCCAGCATTATAGCCCCAAACCTCGTGCAACAGCACATCGCGGGCCACCACCCCCTCGGTGGCGCGGTACAGGAACTTCAGGATATTGGTTTCTTTTTCCGTCAGCCTGATTTTGCGCTCGTCTTCGGTGATCAACATTTTCATCGAGGGTTTGAACGTGTAAGGCCCCAAAGTGAAAACCGCGTCCTCTGATTGTTCATGCTGGCGCAATTGGGCGCGGATGCGGGCCAACAAAACGGGGAATTTGAACGGTTTGGTCACGTAATCATTTGCACCCGCATCCAATCCCAAAATTGTGTCGGCGTCGCTGTCGTGACCCGTCAGCATCAACACTGGGCATTTCACCCCTTGTTTACGCATCAAACGGCACAATTCACGCCCATCAGTGTCCGGCAGACCAACGTCCAAAATGACCAAGTCATACAGCGCTTCCTTAGCACGCTCCATCGCCTCGGCCCCGCTGCCAGCCTCAAAGACGTCGAAATCCTCGGTCATCACCAACTGTTCGGACAGGGCTTCGCGCAGATCATCATCATCGTCGACCAATAGAATTTTCTTAACACTGTTGTTCATCAAACCACTCCTTGCGCATCTCATACCTCTATATCTGTGCCTGATCGCGACTTTCAACAAGGGCAACGCAACAGTTCTCACGCATCCGTGTCGTAACAGGGCGATATGTTTCAAATCGCTTCAAAAAAAGTTACACATGCAACCATATTTGTAACACGGAGATCAAAATGCCCCGCAAACGCGCCGATCTGGTCCTGACCAAACAGGGTGTCCGGTTTCGCAACCGTCTGATCCCCTGCTCCATCGGGCTTGGCGGCATCACGGCTGATAAACGCGAAGGTGACGGGGCAACACCGGCAGGGCGCCACGCAATCACGGGGCTGTATTTTCGCCCCGATCGCATGCGCCCGCCCGCCGACTGGGCCGTGCCGATCCTGCCGGGTGATCTATGGTCTGATGACGGATCAGACCCTGCCTACAACCATTTGGTGCGCAAACCCCATGGCTATAGCCATGAACATTTGCGCCGCGCCGATCCGCTCTATGATATGGTGCTGACCACCGGTTGGAACTGGCCCATCGCCACCCCGGGCAGAGGCTCGGCGATCTTCTTGCACGTCTGGCGCAAACCACATCACCCGACCGAAGGCTGCGTGGCGTTTTCCAAACAAAACCTGTTGTGGATCATCACAAATCTGTCCGCAAACAGCCGCCTGATCGTCCCGGCACCCTAGCGAGAAAAGCCGTCAGGCTTGCTGAGCGGCGTAGTCGCGCTCACCAAAAATGGCCGAGCCAACCCGCACATGACTGGCACCCATCGCCACGGCCCGCTCATAGTCACTACTCATACCCATCGACAGACCCGCCAGATCGTTGCGCTCTGCAATCTTACGCAACAGCGCGAAATGTAGGCTGGCCTCTTCATCGGCGGGTGGTATGCACATCAATCCGACAATCGGCAAATCCAAGGCCCGGCATTCAGCAATAAAGCTGTCCGCATCCGCTGGCATTACCCCGGCCTTTTGCGCCTCTTCCCCCGTATTGACCTGAATAAACAGGTCCGGACAATGCCCCAATTCCTGCTTCAACCGCGCCAGAGCCTTGGCCAGTTTAGGGCGATCCAATGAATGGATTGCCTCAAACAACCCCATCGCTTGGCGCGCTTTGTTGGTTTGTAACGGGCCAAGCAAATGCACCTCGACCCCGTCGAACTGTTCACGAAAGGCTGGCCACTTGCCAGCGGCTTCTTGAACCTTGTTCTCGCCAAACAACCGATGCCCCTCGTTCAACACAGCCTCAACCCGCGCGTCTGGTTGAACCTTCGACACGGCAATCAGACGGGTCGATCCGACGTCACGGCCAACACGGCGTTCTTCACTACGAATTTTTTCTGAAATTTCTGTCAGGGACATTTGCAGTTGGTCCATTATCTATTGATTGATAATACCCTTGTCCCAAAAGAAATGGGGGCACGCAACAGCGCACCCCCAAATAACTTTGGTATTTCAAATCAACTTAGAAGCTGAAGCGGATACCTGCAGTTGCGCGCTTAACGCCAACTTCTGAGTTAGTGTAACCACCAACCAGTGTCGCGCCGCCCAGATCGTATGTTGCACCCAGACCCCAAACGGTGTCGGTTGCAGCAGCTGAATCCTCGTCACCAACGAATGCAGTGATAGTGGTTGCACCCATTGTGTAAGAACCGTTCAGAACGATTTTGTCGATGCCGTCATTGTCAGCATAAGACAGACCAACGCCGAAGTCGCCCAGTTTACCCTGAACAGTCAAAACAGTTTTGTCGCGTGTTACAGCGCCACCGTCTTGAACACCCAATGCAACAGTCCAGTCGCCGAAGTTGTAAGCCAAGTAGGCAGCAATTTCGTTGTTGAAGGCTGATGGATCATTGATAGCGGAATAGGACAGGTGAGCAGTGAAGTCACCAGCGGTGTATTCAACTTCTGCACCATTGTAACCACCAGCGTTTGACTGGTATGAAGTCCAGTTGAAGTAACCTTTGGCAGCAGTGTTTGTTGCCAAACCGCTCCAGCCGTTGCCGTCAAGACCAACGCTTGGCGCGTAAACACCAGGCATACATTCGATCGCACCACAGATGTTACCAACTGTCAGCTTGAAGCCGCCAGATTTCAGGTAAAGTGACGCGCCGGAGAGTGTTGAATTAGCGCCACCGTAAGCCAAGTTTACGCCAGCTTCTTCGTCTGAACGAATACGGATACGACCGCCCAGTTCCAGACCACCGTCTGTTTCTGTAGACACGTCGACGTTAAGCGTCAAACGCTTTTCCAGCGATGTTTTGCTTTGACCAACCGCTGGTGTGTTTGTGTACTTCAGACCAAAACGAGCAGTACCGCTCAATGTTACGTCGGCAGATGCGGCGCCAGTGAAGGCAACCATTGCAGCTGTTGCTAAGAGAACTTTTTTCATTTCGTTTTCCCTATTTGTTAAAATGCACCCCAATTCAGGGAATCCGAATTGAGTATGATGTTGTTTCGCCGTTTGCGCGGATCATTGCAAGTTCCCCGAAACCGCATAACCCATTGCGCCTGATCGTGGTGCAGCTTTGCCACAGTTTTACCCCACTACCGGCAAAGCTTTGCCAGACCCCGTAACACTATACTTATAATGTGACCTCAAAAAGCCTTGCCCGCCTTATATCGGTTGGTTACTAGGGTGTAACAACGAAGTTTGGGGTGTCTCGGATGACAATAGGGCAGAAATTTACAGGTTTATTGGCGATTCTCGCTGTTTCTGGGCTTGCAGCATGTGGCGGCGGGTCTGGCGGATCTTTCGGTTCCGGCGGTTTTTCAGGGGGACGCGACGGGAAAACCCGCACCGACGTCGACTTTCGCACTGAAATTAGCCCTGAACAGCGGCGCGCTGGTGCAAACAAGAAACAACAGGGCCTTTTGTCCCTGTTTCAGGGCGATGCAGACCCCAATATCACCGTTGAGGTGAACAAATACATCTGGAATGCCTCGCTTGAGGTGCTGAATTTCCTACCGATTCAGGCCGCAGACCCGTTTACGGGAATCATTTCCACAGGTTACGGCACCCCACCCGGTGGTGGCCGCGCTTATAAGGCCACTATATATGTGCAGGATCCGGCGCTCGATGCCCGTTCGCTGAATGTATCACTTCGCACCCGCAGCGGTGTGGCCAGCGCCGATACGGTACGTGCCGTTGAGGATGCGATCCTCACCCGTGCGCGCCAGTTGCGGATACGTGACGGCAAGCTCTAAACGTCCGGCCTCTTATACACCACAGTTACGCCGGGCCTTATCGTCCGGCGTTTTCACTTTAAGGATACGATCAATATGTCCGGCTACATCGCGAATGAAATCGAAGCAAAATGGCAGGCCGCCTGGAACAACGCCGAGGTGTTCAAAGCCACCCGCGATGAATCCAAGCCGAAGTATTACGTGCTCGAGATGTTCCCCTACCCATCCGGTCGTATCCACATGGGCCACGTTCGCAATTACACCATGGGCGACGTGATTGCGCGCTTTAAGATGTCGACGGGCCACAACATCCTGCACCCAATGGGCTGGGACGCATTTGGTATGCCCGCTGAAAACGCCGCGATGGCCATTGGTGGGCACCCGAAAACATGGACCTACGACAACATCGCCGACATGCGCGCCCAGATGAAGCCACTGGGACTGTCCATTGACTGGTCTCGCGAGTTCGCCACTTGCGATCCTGAATACTATGGTCAACAGCAGGCGATGTTCATTGATATGCTGGGCAAAGACCTGATCTATCGCAAGAAAGCCACTGTAAACTGGGATCCGGTCGATATGACCGTTTTGGCCAATGAACAGGTGATTGACGGCAAGGGTTGGCGCTCTAATGCCGAGGTTGAACGCCGCGAGTTGACCCAATGGTTCTTTAAAATCTCGGATTTTTCCGAGGAATTGCTGAGTGCGCTTGACGGTTTGGAAAACTGGCCGGAAAAAGTCCGCACCATGCAGGCCAACTGGATTGGCAAATCGCGCGGGCTGCAATTTGCCTTTGATCTGACCACGCCGACGGCAGGTTTTGATGACATCGAGGTCTTCACCACCCGCCCTGACACCCTGAACGGCGCCAATTTCGTCGGCATTTCACCAGATCACCCGCTGGCCAAGGCGCTTGAGGCTGATTCCCCCGAGGTCGCCGCCTTTGTGGACGAATGCCGCCGCATGGACACCACCGAAGCGGCGATGGAAAAGGCCGAGAAAAAGGGCTTTGATACCGGCCTAACTGTGCAACACCCTATATACCCCGACCAAACCTTGCCCGTTTGGATCGCCAACTTCATCTTGATGGGCTACGGCACCGGCGCGATCTTTGCCTGTCCCGCCCATGATCAACGCGATCTGGACTTTTCGCGCAAATACGATCTGCCCGTGGTTGATACCTTCTTTGCGCTGGATAACGACACAGCCGTTGAAAACACTGCCTTCGTGCCGCCAAAAACCGAACCCGTGAAATGGGTCAATCATTTCGCAGGTCTGGACGTGGCCACCGGCCAAGAGGCGATTGATACAACAATCGACTGGTGCGAAGCCAAAAACATCGGCAAAGGCGTGACGCAATTCCGCCTGCGCGATTGGGGCCTGTCGCGCCAACGCTATTGGGGCTGCCCCATTCCGGTGGTGCATTGCGACACCTGCGGCGTGGTGCCCGAGAAAAAAGAGAACCTACCGATCGAGCTGCCCTTTGATGTCAGTTTTGACATCCCCGGCAATCCGCTGGACCGCCACCCAACATGGCGCGACACCCCTTGCCCGTCTTGTGGTAAGCCTGCCAAACGCGAAACCGACACCATGGATACCTTTGTGGATTCCTCATGGTACTTCGCCCGCTTCACATCCCCACACGCCAAAACGCCCACCGATCTGGACGACGCCGCCTACTGGATGAACGTCGACCAGTATATTGGCGGAGTCGAGCACGCGATCCTACATCTGCTGTATTCGCGCTTCTTTGCCCGCGCCATGAACATCACGGGGCATTTACCCGAAAAAGCCATTGAGCCCTTCAACGCGCTGTTCACCCAAGGCATGGTGACGCATGAAATCTATCAAACCGCCGATGCAAAGGGCCGTCCGGTCTATCATTTGCCCGAAGATGTCGACCTAGACACCAAAACGGTTACGGCCACAGGCGAAGCGCTGAAAATCATCCCCTCGGCCAAAATGTCCAAATCCAAGAAAAACGTCGTCGATCCGATGTCGATCATCGAATCTTACGGCGCGGACACAGCGCGTTGGTTCGTGCTGTCCGATTCTCCTCCTGAACGCGACGTCGAATGGACCGCTTCGGGTGCCGAGGCCTCGCATAAATTCCTGACCCGCATTTGGGGCCTGTGTGATCGCATCGGCAAAATGCAGGGCGGCAAAGCAAGTGAAGACGACGCCCTACTGCGCGCCATGCACCACACCATCACCGACGTCACAGCTGGTATTGAAGGTTTTGCTTTCAACACCTCGATCGCCAAAATCTACGGTTTCGCCAATACGCTGTCAAAATCAGACGCAAGCCAGCCAACGCAAAAAATGGCCGTTAAGGTCTTGGCACAGCTGATGTCCCCTTTCACCCCACATCTGTCCGAATCCATCTGGGCCCATCAGGACGGCGAAGGCCTGATCACGCTGGCCCCTTGGCCTGTCGCTGATCCCGCCATGCTGATCGACGACACGGTGACCCTACCAATCCAAGTCAATGGCAAACGCCGCTCTGAAATCAAAGTGCCAGCTGATATGCCAAAAGATGAGGTTGAAAAAATCGCGCTGGCAGATCAAGCTGTGGTCAAGGCGCTCAACGGTGGGTCGCCCAAAAAGGTAATCGTCGTTCCAGGCCGGATTGTGAATGTTGTCATATAAACGCAGAACCCTAGTCCTCTCCTTGCTGGCGCTTGGCGCTTGCGGGTTCCAACCTGCCTATGGGCCAACGGGGCCGGCAGCCAACCTACAAGGCTCTATCGAGGTCGACGCCCCAAATACGCGCGATGGCTTTAACCTCGTGCGCCGTCTTGAGGAACGCTTGGGTCAACCCCAAGCCGCTGTTTACGCGCTCTCTTACACGCTGACCACTTCCGAGGACGACATCGGCATCACCCCTGCCCAAACCATCACCCGCTATAACGTACTGGGCGCGATCGACTATTCTGTGCGCGAAGTTGGCACGGGCACTGTGGTGCATTCCGGTCAGGTCGATACTTTCACCAGCTACTCGGCCACTGGCAACACCGTCTCAACCCAAACGGCCAAACGGGCAGCCTATGCGCGGCTGATGATCATCCTTGCAGACCAAATCACCAACAGGTTGATCGCCACATCCGGAACTTGGGCAAAATGAAACTGTCCCCGCGCGACGCGACAGGATATTTTGCCAAACCCGATCCCAAACGCACAGGGTTATTGATCTACGGCGGCGATGCCATGCGTGTGGCGCTCAAACGCCAACAAGTCATCAAAGCGCTTGTCGGCGAAACTGGCGAAGAAGAAATGCGCCTCACCCGCATTCCAGCGGCTGACCTGCGCTCGGACCCCGCCAAATTGATGGACGCCATCACGGCCCAAGGCTTCTTCCCCGGTCCCCGCGTCGCCTTTGTCGAAGATGCAACTGACGGTCTGGCCAAAGTCATCACCGCCGCCCTGACAGATTGGCGCGCAGGTGACGCCCAGATCATCGTCACGGCCAAACAGCTGACGGCGCGTTCAGCCCTGCGCAAAGCCTTTGAAAACCACAACAACGCCTACGCCGTCGGCATCTACGACGATCCGCCCTCAAAATCCGAGATCGAAGCCGACCTTGCCAAAGGCGGCCTGCGCGATGTGCCGCCAGATGCGATGGGCGCATTGGTTGCCTTGTCGCGCGACATCGGACCAGGTGATTTTCGCCAAGTTATCGAAAAAATCAGCCTCTATAAACTGAATGATGCAACGCCGCTCACAAATGAAGACATCACCGCTTGTGCCCCCACCTCGACCGAAGCTGCGCTGGATGACGTGCTTAACATCGTTGCCGAAGCCCGTACGGGTGAAATCGGCCCCGTGATGCGCAAACTCAAAAGCCAAGGGGTGCAACCTGTCGGGCTATGCATCGGCGCTACCCGCCATTTTCGCACATTATATGCCGCTGCAAACAACCCCCAAGGCATCGGCGGTCTGCGTCCTCCCGTTTTTGGTGCCCGCCGCGATAGGATGCAACGCCAGTTGCAACAATGGGGCAGTCGCAAGTTGGAAATCGCTCTGACCATGCTGACGGACACCGACTTGCAACTGCGCTCCACCTCCCGCGCACCTGCCATGGCCTTAATTGAACGTACACTGGTCCGTCTGACCATGCTGGCCGCGCGCTAACGCCAAAATTCTTTGAAGAATTTTACAAGGATTTTTCAAAAATCCTTGTACGCCTCACACAGAATTGTGTGCCTTAACCAAGGCTGCGAAATGACACCCTTTCACACATCCGCACGCGAAAACTCTTTATGTGCGAGACATATGAATTTCAGGTCTTTAGCGCCGCGGCCTGTCCCGCCCAGCGACCTGTGGCCAGACAACCTGTGATCAGATACCCCCCCGTTGGAGCCTCCCAATCCAGCATTTCACCTGCACAAAACACCGATGGCATGGCATTCAACTCCAACCCGTCGCTCAGACCCGCAAAGGCCACCCCACCCGCCGTTGAAATAGCTTCATCCATCGGGCGTGCGCCATTGTGTTTCACGGGCAGTGCCTTGATCACATTGGCCAAGGAAACTGGCTCCAAAGGCAAGGGTCGCGCAAATTCCTGCAACAACGCCAGCTTAACCGCATCCAGTTTTAGCCCCTTGCGCAAATGGTTCATCACAGTGGTTTTGCCACGTGGTTTCGACAGCCGTGCCGCAATCTTCTCAATGCTCCAATCCGGCATCAGATCCACCGTCAAAGCCGCGCCATCGCGCATCGCTTTGGAAACCGCATAAATACCGCTGCCTTCAATGCCATGCTTGGAAATCACGAACTCGCCACGCAGTGTGTTTCTGTGTGTTATCAGGGAGATACTCTTAACGGGCGTTCCGAAATATTTGGCCATGAACGACGTCCAATCCACAGTGAACCCCATATTCGCAGGCTTAAACGGGGCCAATGCCACGCCCTTATCCGCCAACATCCCAGCCCATGCGCCGTCCGATCCCAATCGCGCCCAACTGGCCCCGCCCAGCGCCAATACGCAAACCTTGGGCATCAACACCTGAACCCCGTCAGGCGTATCAAATTCGAACCCCTCGCCCCAGCCAGTCCAGCGCCAGCGAGTGCGAAACTCGACGCCCAATTCAGCCAGTCGAGCCAACCATGCCCGCAAAAGGGGCGAAGTCTTCATGGTTTTTGGGAATACCTGCCCGCTGGACCCCGTGAAAACCTCTTGGCCCAATGCCCGCGCCCAGTCTTGAACCGCCTTTGCATCAAAGGCCCGCACGATTTCGCGCAATGGTCCCTTAGCGCTACCATAGCGTTCCATAAACGCGTCAAACGGCTCGTCCTTGGTCAGGTTCAAGCCAGATTTCCCCGCCATCAGGAACTTGCGGCCCACCGAAGGTTTCGCATCAACGACAACGACTTGCCGTCCTGCCAACGCCAGTTCCTGCGCCGCCATCAGCCCCGCAGGGCCCGCACCAATCACCAATGCATCAAGCATTCAGTAAGCCGCCTTTAATCTCGACCACGCGGTGCGGATAAGGGATTTCGATACCGTTCTTTTTCAACGCATTCCAAATCAAAAACAGCACATCCGAGGTGTATTTATTCTCGCCATCATCAATGCCATTGACCCAGAATTCCACCGCGAAATCTATGCCGCTGTCACCAAACCCACGCAGCTCACAATCCGGCGGAAATGGCACATCCAAAACGTCTTTGTGCTTGGCCACGGCAGCCTCGACAATGGCAGGAACCTTGTTGATATCGGTGTCATAGGACACGCTGAACGGTGCTTCATAGCGGTTGGCCGATCCACTATCGGAATAATTCACAACCCGCGTCGTGATAAAATCCTCGTTGGGCACGACAATCCAGCGCCCGTCATAAGACTCCAATATCGTCGCCCGCGCCAACATCTTGATAATAGTGCCTGCCTCGCCGCCATCCAGTTCGACATAATCACCAACGGTGGCCTGACCTTCCAGCAGCAAAATCACCCCTGAAATAAAGTTCGAGGCGATCTTTTGCAGGCCAAAACCAAGCCCGACACCAATCGCCCCGCCCAACACGGCCAAGGTGCTCAGATTGATCCCCATAATGTTCATCAGCATTAAAAATGCGAGGCCGAAAATCACGATTTCAGCGGCCTTGACCGCCAACTGTCGTGTGGCGGGGCGCATCTCGTCTTGTTTGCCAATATAGGCGGCACTTTGGTCGTTGGACCAGCGACCCAGCCAAAACAACAAGCTGCCCGCAATCACGCCACGCACCATCGCCATGACCGAGAACGAGATATTGCCAAGCGTCACCGTCGTCGCCGTCAGATAGGCCGACACATCGTCCAGGCCGCCCAAAGCATAGAGCGCCATGGCAGGGATCAGCAGGTATTTACCCAGCAATTTCAAGAAACTATCTTTGATGATATCGTTCACCAAGGCCCGTGCGGCCAAGAACAAGAACACCCGTTTACCAAAGGCGATGACCGCACCTGAGCCAAAGATCGAGCGGGTGATTTGCTCGCCAAGACCCGTGAACATATAGGCCAGCAACGGCAACAAAAGTGGCAGGAACAGCAACACAAAGCGCCGTGCCTGTGCGATATAGGATGTTTGTTCAGGTGTTGGCGTTATGGTCTGCATCAACACAGGTGACAACTTGCGGCTGACCATCAAAGCCAGCAAAAACGCAGCAATCAACAGGCCGAACTGCGACCATGCCGCAGGACTTAGCAACCAGCCTTGAGCCAATTCCCAACCCTGATTAACATAGCCCATCGCTTTTTGGATAATCTCTGGCTGCCCGTCCATGTCGTGTTCCACCTTTTAACCCGTCAGTACACAGCGTCACCTATAGCATCGCGGAACTTGGAGCAAACCAGTAACGCCCCAGTATCTTTGGCCCCTAGCCGCACATTGCCTTAATGCCCGACAGGTTTTCAGGCGTTGCAGCCAGCACATCTACGGTCAGGGCTGCGATTTCGTCCATGAACCCGTCGACCTCTAGCACTCGATCAACCAGACCGAACTCCAACGCGTCCTGAGCATTGACTTTTTGCCCTGCCATCAAAATCAGTTTGGTGCGGGCCGGACCAATCAGCGCCCGCATCCGTTCTGGGTCTGAGGGTTGCGGTAAAAACCCCAGTTTCATCACGGGATAAAAGAACTTAGCGCTCGGCACCGCAATGCGCAGATCACAAGCCAACACCATGCCAAATGCACCACCCGCCAGCGTACCGTTCAAGGCCGCTATGGTCAGGCAAGGTGCCGCCGCGATCGCCGCCGACAGCCGCTCCCAAATCGGATCAAGGGCCAGGCCTGCGCGGGCCTCGTCCAGGTCGGCACCCGCACTGAACACACGGCCTTCGCCGATGATCACCAACACCTTGGCAGTCACAGCACTTTCGGCAATCTCGGCCAATTGCACCAACATGGCTTTGGTCAATGAATTGGCCTTGTCTGCACGGCGCAACGTCACCGTCCACAGATCACCGTCCTTTTGAAGATCAATCATGCCGTCAAACCGATCCGCGCCCGAATGGACTCGTCTCGCAGGGCAATTTCCTGCCCCAGAAACTCATCGGAATCCGCTGTGCACATCCACATCATCGCCTTAGCAACCCACGAAGGTGGAATGTGATCTTCCCACTCCATCAGACTGACAGCATTGATGCCCGAAGCCTTGATTTCACGCTGCATTTTTGTGGCCACTGTGCCGGGGGACAGGCCCATCACACGCAGACCCGCGCCCGCCCCTTCAAGATGGGCGCTGGTGGTCAACATGGCCGCCCCCGCCTTGGAGGCACAGTAATGGCTCCAACCTTCCAATGCGTTATGGGCCGCGCCGGAACTGATGGTGATGATGGTGCCACGCCCCGCCGCTTGCATGATCGGCATCGCGGCACGCATGCCATAATAAACACCCTTTAGATTTATGTCGATCGCTTGCCCCCAAGCCACGGGGTCCGATGTCGCCAACGCCGAGATTGGCTCGATCACCCCGGCGTTGTTGATCACCACATCAAGGCTGTCAAATTTGGCAACGGCGGCACTCATTGCGGCCTCGACATCAGCGTATTGGCTGATGTCACAAGCAATCGCCAGCGCCGTCGGCCCGATATCAGCCGCCAGTTCATTGATTGCAGCAGATGAGCGCGCCACCAACACCACATTGGCCCCCGACTCGGCAAATTCCCGCGCAGTCGCCGCACCAATCCCACGGCTTGCCCCCGTAATAAACACGGTTTTTCCGTTAAAATCGTCCATTTTGATACCCTATTCCAATTATTCGGTAAATCGGCCTTTCCAAATAGAACTGCACCACCTTACACTTGAACATAGCGCGTTTCGCGTTCATTCATACACCAAGATTTTTTTAACTACGAAGGGTTCGTCATGAAAAACTGGAAATCTATTGCTGGCACTGCCACGTTTGTAACTTTGATGGGAAGCACTGCGTCATTTGCCGATGTCACGGCCGCCGAGGTCTGGTCTGATTGGCAAAGCTACCTAACCGGTTTCGGCTATGAAGTCGCCGCAAATGAGACCGCGTCAAGCGATAGCGTCACCGTGGACGGCCTGTCGATCGCAATGGATCTGCCCGAAGACGCTGGCAAAATCAAAGTCGACTTGGGCACACTGACATTCAAAGAACAGGGCGACGGAACTGTCGCGGTTATTTTGCCGGACCACATGCCGATGGCCTTGTCTTTTGAAGATGAATTCTCGGTGACTGTGAATTACGACAACACTAATATGTCGATGATCGTTAGCGGGTCCGCCGATGAAATGACCTATGACTATAGCGCCGATCAGATCGCTGTCAGCATCGCTGATCTGGTGGTTGAGGGTGACAAACTGGATGATGCCAAGCTCGAAATGATCATGAGCAACATCTCGGGGAAAACCACCAGCGCCATGGGCGACTTGCGCCAAATGACCCAAATCATGTCGATGGACGCTTTGACCTATGACTTCGAAATTGCAGAGCCCGACGGCGGCGACTTTGCAATGACAGTCAAAGGCCAAATGGCCAATGTTGCCTTTGACAGCAACACATCCGTTCCAAGCGGCGTTGATTTCAAAAAAATGTCAGAAGCACTAGCAGCAGGTTTTGCCGCAAAAGGTATCCTGAACTGGGGCGCCAACAATTACGAATTCACCTCAAAGGACCGCGGCGACAGCGTGACCGGATCAGCAACGGCTGACGATGGCAGCCTGTCGTTTGGCATGAACCGCGAAAGCCTGCATTATGGCGGCACCTCCACCGGCACAAAGGCATCGTTCAGTGTCCCTGACCTGCCATTCCCGGTGGACATCGCGGTCGCCGAAAGCGTGTTCAATCTGCTGATGCCTGTCAATAAAACCGACACACCATCGGATTTCTCAATGACCATAAAACTGGGTGATTTCACCATCAGCGACGGTATCTGGAACATGGCTGATCCGGGTGCGATCTTGCCGCATGACGCCGCAACCATTCTGATGGATTTTGAGGGCAAAGCCAATTGGCTAATCGACATCATGGATCCTGAAACCGCCGAAAAAATGGACATCGATGTGCCTGGTCAAGTTCACGAACTGACCCTGAAAGCACTGCAAGTCAAAGCGGCTGGTGCAGACCTGACAGGTGCCGGTGCATTCACATTTAACAATGATGATCTGGAAACCTTTGACGGTATTCCGGCCCCAACCGGCGCGCTGGATCTGAAACTGACAGGCGGCAATGGCCTGATGGACAATCTGGTTAAAATGGGCCTGTTGCCCGAAGACCAAGCCATGGGCGCACGCATGATGATGGGTCTATTCGCGGTTGTTGGCGAAGGCGAAGACACGCTGACCTCCAAGATCGAAGTCAAGGGTGACGGTCAAATTCTGGCCAACGGTCAGCGCCTGAAATAGGCTACACTACACCACAAAATCGACGGGCCGCGCGGGACTTCCCTGCGCGACCCGTTTTCGTTTCGGCTTGATATTGGACGCGCCCTGCACAACACTGCAGCAAACCCGCACAACATTGAAAGCCATGTCCATGACCCGCCTGAACCAGCTTTGCACCGCATCCACCCTCGCCACGTTACTGACCAGCTGCGCCGCTTTCGCGGATGTCACAGCCCAACAGGTCTGGAACGACTGGCGCACCCTGATGTCAGGCACAGGCGCACAGATCGGGTTCGAACAATCCGCCAGCGACGGTATCTTGGCGATCAACAACCTCAGCCTTACCACGACATCACACAGCGGCAACGCGCCGACCCAGATCAATCTTGGATCCGTGGTGTTTCAAGAACAAAACGACGGCACCGTTTTGGTTTTGCTGCCAACAGATGCCCCTATCGTCGTGACCAAAGGCACCGACAAATTCACGCTCAACCAGACCCACAATGACCTGTCGCTTGTGGTCAGCGGCGCGCCCAAGAACATGACCTACACCTACAAAGCCGCCGCCCTGTCCTTGACATTGGTCGAGATGATCATCGCAGGCCAGGAACTTGCCGACGCAAGCGCCGAAATGACCCTTAGCGCGCTCAACGGCATCACCCAAACCCGCAACGCCGACCTAAAGGCCGCGACCCAGGATATGAGCATCGGGGCGCTGTCCTACACACTCAAAATCAACGACCCTCATGAGGGTATCCAAGCCTCGTCACAAGGCTCCGCCACGGATTTGAAAAGCAGCTTTGACGTGGCGATCCCTGAAAACATAGACGACATCACCCTGCAGGGCGCGTTGAATGCGGGCCTAAAAGCCATCTCAAAAATCAGCTACGGCACTGTCGCGGCAGATTTCAATCTGACGGAAAACGGCGAGGTCACAAAGGTTTCAGCCTCATCCGAAAACGGAACCTTTGACATGAAATTCAGGCGTGCCGAAGGTGACAAGATCCACATGTCGCAGACCTTTGGCGTCGGTAGCTCCAAACTACACACATCCATAAAGGGTGTGGATCAATCCCTGTTGCTGGATTTCGCAATTGATAGGCTAAAAACAGATTTTCTGGCCAATCTCCCGGACAATATTGATACCTTCGATAACGACCAAGACTCGTTTCATATCGCGATGGATGCTGGGCTAAAATTTTCCGCCAATGCCATTTATGAAGGCCTAAATGTGGATTTTTCCGCCCTAAAAGAGCGCCAGAACTACACCGGGCAAATGACCTCAGCAGCAGCTGGGTTTGGTCTGTTCCTTGACCGCAACACCCTTCGCTACTCAGGCGGCTTTGGCACCACAACAGCGTCTCTAACCACGCCAGAGTTGCCCGTTGGTCCGCTGGAATTTTCCGTGGTCGAAATGCGCACAAAAGCCGAACTTCCGCTCAATATCTCGACTGTCCCCGCCCCGTTTTCCTATTCCGACAGATTCATCAACCTGTCGATCAGCGACAACCTATGGGCCTTGTTTGATCCGGAAAAATTGCTGCCACGCGGCGCGGCGACCTATGTTCTGGACATCACAGGAATGGGCAACTGGCTGGTTGATCCGCTGAACGAGGAGTTCCAAAACCGCTCATCCGAGCTGCCAAAAGGCGAGTTGCACAGCTTGAACCTGAACGATTTGCAAGTCTCGGGCGCGGGCATAGATCTGACAGGGTCTGGCGCCTTTACATTTAACAATGATGATCTGGAAACTTTTGGCGGCATGCCCGCCCCAACTGGAAAGCTCGACTTGAAAATGGTCGGGTTGAACCAACTGATGGATACATTGATCCAGATCGGCCTGTTGCAAGAAGACGAAGCCTTTGGTGCCCGCATGGGGCTGGGACTGTTCACCGTTGCGGACGACGCAGAAGACACGCTGATTTCCGAAATTGAGATCACGCAGGACGGCAAAGTGACAGCCAACGGCAAGCGGCTGAAGTAACGCAGCGCCCTTGCGAAACGCTAGCGCACAGATTACCTCATCAGCAGAACGCAACCGCAGGACGTACCCCATGGCCCAATCGCTCGACACCCTCACCACCGCCCTCTTGAAGGCCGCCAAATCGGCGGGCGCGGACGCCGCCGATGCAATCGCCGTGGATGGCAGCTCGATCTCCATCGACGTGCTGAATGGCAAGTTGGAACACGCCGAGCGTTCAGAAGGCATCGACATCGGCCTGCGGGTGATGATCGGCCAGCGACAGGCTTGTGTTTCGGCCTCTGATACCTCGGCGGACACGATTGATACCATCGCCCAGCGCGCTGTTGCAATGGCACAGGTCGCCCCAGAGGACGACAGCATAACGCAAGCCGAACCCGCGCAATTGGCCACGGATTGGGACAGTGATGCGCTGGAATTGTTTGACCCAGCGCCCGAACCTGACCCCGCCACCCTGCAAGAAAACGCACGTCGCGCCGAAGCAGCGGCCTTGGCAGTCGATGGCATTAGCCAAGTGCAATCCGCCTCGTCAGGCTATGGCCAACGCCGCATTCATCTGGCCACCTCAAATGGGTTTTCCGGCGGCTACAGCCGCAACAGCATCAGCACTTCCTGCGTGGCAATCACCGGCAGCGGCGCGGACATGGAACGCGATTACTACGGCGATGGGCGTATCTTTGCCGCTGATTTAGACAGCCCCGAACACATCGGACAAATGGCTGCCCAACGCACGATTGAACGCGCAAGCCCACGCAAAGTCACAGCGGGTGCCTTTCCAGTGCTCTATGACGAACGGGTGTCTGCGTCCTTGATGGGGCATCTGCTGGCGGCCATCAACGGCACCGGCATTGTGCGCGGCTCATCCTGGTTACGCGATGCGATGGGCGAGCAAATCTTACCCGCCGCCCTATCCCTGATTGAGGATCCGCTGCGCCCGCGCACCTCGTCGTCGCGGCCCTTTGATGGTGAGGGCCTGCCGTCCACAAAACGCGCCATCATCAAGGATGGTGTGCTGACGGGCTGGACGCTGGACCTGTCCACGGCGAAAAAGCTGGGCTTGCAAAGCACCGGCAACGCCTCGCGTGGCACTTCGGCCCCCCCGTCACCAAGCGTCGGCAACGTCACCCTGACCCAAGGCCTACAATCCCACGCCGACTTACTAGCCGACATGGGCACAGGTCTGTTGGTCACCTCGATGATCGGCTCCTCTATCAATGCAACGACGGGTGACTACTCCCGCGGCGCGGCTGGCTTTTGGGTGGAAAACGGTGAAATCCAGTATCCCGTCAATGAATGTACCATCGCAGGTAACCTGCGCGATATGCTCGCGACCCTGATCCCCGCAAATGACGCCCGCAAACATCTGAGCCGCGTTGTACCCTCCTTGCTGGTCGAGGGGTTGATCCTTGCTTAACGACGATCTCAACCTGCTGATTGCAGCGGCCCACGCCAGCGGCGATATTGCCCGCAAATTCTGGCAAAAATCGCCCGAAGTTTGGGACAAAGACGCAGGCGCTGGCCCCGTTACCGAGGCTGACCTTGCCATCGACCGGATGCTGCACGACGACTTACGTACCGCACGTCCCGACTATGGCTGGCTGTCCGAGGAAACCGAAGACGATGCGACCCGCCAGTGCCATGACCATGTCTTTATCATCGACCCTATCGACGGCACCCGCGCCTTCATTGAGGGCTCTAAAACCTTCGCACACTCATTGGCGATTGCGCACAAAGGCCACGTCACAAGCGCCGTCGTGTTCCTACCAATGCTGGACCGGCTTTACGTTGCAACCACCGAAATGCCTGCCTCGCTGAACGGCCGTCCTATCAACGCCAGCACCCCGAAACCAGACCAATCCCCAACAGTGCTTGCCAACAAAACCAACCTTGACGCAAGCCATTGGAAAGATGGCCCACCACATCTTGAGCGCCATTTCCGCTCGTCCCTAGCTTATCGCATGTGCCTCGTGGCCGAGGGGCGTTTTGACGCGATGTTGACCCTGCGCCCGACATGGGAATGGGATGTAGCTGCCGGTACCTTGATCGCAAAACGCGCCGGCGCCACCGTGACTGACACACATGGCGAATTCCCGATCTTCAACAACCCAACCCCACTGCTGGGTGGCATGATCGCCGCAGGCCCAGCTTTGCACAAAACCATCCACCACAAACTCGCTACCCCCATCATTGTTCCATAAATATCCGCGCCGCAGGCATAGAATCTCTTTCTCAGCCCCCGCCGATCCCTTACAGTGCCAAAAACAGCCTAATCCATATCGGAGCCTCACATGACCCAACGCCTTCACCTCGTCTTTGGTGGCGAATTGATCGACCCCACGAAGAACGCATTCAAAGACGTTGACGCCATCGACGTCGTTGGCATGTTTCCCAACTATGAGGCAGCCTATAATGCGTGGAAAAGCGCGGCCCATCGCACCGTCGACAACGCCCATATGCGCTATTTCATCGCCCATATACACCGCCTTCGGGACGAAGCCATCGAGGCCTCGCCAACCGAAGAACTGGGCAGCTAGACTTCCATGTCGCTTGGTCTGCGCCTCTATCTGGCCGCAGCCAGACGCACCAACGGGGCACAAAGTCCAGACACCGCAAATCGTCTGGCCCGCCCCGCTGGCAAACTGGTGTGGTTGCACATCTCGCACGCACCAGATGTCAGCTTTGTCCAAGGCATGATCCAGCAATTGGCCGAGGACCTGACCGAGGTTTCCTTCCTTATCACCTCCCCTGCCAACCTGAAAATCGAGACGTCGTTTCAGGATGGCTGCGATCAACCCTGCTTGCATATCCCCCCCCCTGACGAGTCCCCCAAAGACGCAGCCGCTTTCATTGACCATTGGCGACCAAGCGTTGCCATTTGGACAGGGACGGTCCTACGCCCCGCCTTGCTACTCGAGACCCATGCCCAATCCATCCCGCTATTGATGATGAATGCCCAAAGCCAAGCCAACATCAACGGAGAACCGCGCCTAAGCCGTGGCATAATCCGCGATATGTTGGAACTGTTCGACCATATCCTCGCCGACCACGAAAGCACAAAAAATATTCTGGTCCGGCAAGGGGCGCCCTACCGCAAAACGCTGATCGGAGAACCGGTTGAGGACACCACTCCAACCCTGTTTTGGGACGACCGGGATCGGGATGAAATGGCACAGGTCCTTGCGGCCCGTCCCGTTTGGCTGGCTGCTTTCACCAATGAAGTCGAAGATGCGCTGATCACAAACGCCCACCGTGTTGCCATGCGATTGTCGCATCGCTTGCTGCTGATCATCGCCCCCAAAGACGCTGCGCGCGGCAACGCACTTGCCCAGTCGCTCACCGATCAAGGCTGGCTGGTGGCGCAACGCTCGTTGGACCAAGAACCAGACGAGCAGGTTCAAATCCTGATCGCTGATACGGATGATGAAATGGGGCTGTGGTTACGCCTTGCACCTGTGTGTTTTCTCGGAAACTCTCTGGGGGTTGGTGCGACAGGCAGCGCGCCTGCCGCCGCCGCGGCCCTTGGCTCTGCCATCCTGCACGGCCCCAACACGCGTGACTTCCATTCCCGTTACGCCCGTCTTGATGCCGCAAAGGCTGCTCGCCTCGTGCAGGACGAAGTCGAACTGGCCAGCGCCGTTCAAGACCTGTTGGCGCCTGACAAAGCCGCCGCAATGGCCCATGCCGGATGGGAAATTTCCACCAGCGGGGCTGAAGCCATGGAGCGCACAATGGCGCTGGTCTATGACGCCCTGAACCAAAGCGAGGTCGCATAATGCAACCTCCCCGTTTCTGGTTTCACCCTCCAGAACGCCCCGGCATCCGTGCGCGGATACTGGCTCCGCTCGGCGCGCTTTATGCCAATGCAACCGCCCGCCGCGTTGCCAAATCGCCCGACTACACCGCCCCGGTTCCGGTGATCTGCGTTGGCAATATCAACGCCGGCGGCACCGGAAAAACCCCGACCGCCATCGCCCTCGTTCAACACCTGCAAGCCAAAGGCCACAGCCCGCATGTGGTGACACGTGGTTACGGCGGATCACTTGAAGGCCCGATCCAAGTCAACGAAATCACTCACACTGCAGCCCAAACTGGAGACGAGCCATTGCTGCTCGCCGCCTTTGCCCCGACATGGGTCGCCAAAGACCGTGCTGTAGGGGCCAAAGCCGCCGTGGCCGCTGGTGCCGATATCATCGTGCTGGACGACGGGTTCCAAAACCCGACCCTGTTCAAGGATCTCTCGATTGTCGTGGTGGACAGCGTTATCGGTTTTGGCAATGGCCGCGTGTTGCCCGCGGGTCCGTTGCGCGAATCCGTGCAAACCGGTCTGGCGCGCGCCGATATCTTACTGTCAATCGGCGAGACCAAACAACAAACCCTGTTTTTAAAAAATTGGGGCGCAAATCTTGCCTTGCCACATGTCACAGGCCGTCTGGCCCCCCTCCAAACCGGCATTGATTGGCAAGACCAGCCCGTGCTGGCCTTTGCAGGTATTGGTTACCCTGAAAAATTCTTTGCAACCCTGCGCGCCCTTGGCGCTGACCTGCTGCACGCCGAGGCGCTCAGCGATCATCAACCGTTGACGGCAGCTTTGATGAAACGCCTGTCGTTCGAGGCCAAAGCCTTGGGTGCGATCATGGTCACCACAGAAAAAGACGCCGTGCGTCTGCCCGCTGATTTTCGCAGCGAAGTGCTAACCTTGCCCGTGCGTTTGGAAATCGCCGACTGGAGCGCCCTAGATCAGGCGCTCACAACCTTAGCATAACAGCCGTTATTCGGCCAGTTTTTCGTCCAGAGCCGTCGCAAAGCTCTCATAATTCATGTTCGCATATTTCTGACCGTTGATCAGGAAAGATGGCGTTGAATCCATGTTATCGCGGGTGAAGTTTTGCTGATACCATGCCACCAGAGCCTGCACACGATCACCATCATTGAAACAAGCGTCCAACTCTTCGTTGGTGATGCCCGTCGTTAGACCAATGCGGCGCAGGTTCTCAACAACGGTGTTTGGATCGCCCTCGCCCAACCACGCCCCTTGATCTGCCATCAAAATATCAGCGATGCCGAAATACCGCATTTCGCCACCGCAGCGCGCCATAAGGCTGGCCCAAAGACCGTATTTGTCAAAATACGCCTCGCGGAAAATGAAACGGACTTTGCCGGTTTCGACATAGTTCTTTTTGATCTGCGGCAGCACATCCAAGTGGAACCGTGAACAATGCGGACATGTGTATGAGGCATACTCCACCATAGTCACAGGCGCATCCACATCACCAATCGCCATTTCAATGATACCGCTGGTGTCGATTTCGTCTGTCGACTGCGCCATGGCCGCGCCAAACCCTGCTTGGCTGGAACTGCCTACAACCGCGTCAGAGGCGTTCATCCAATATGCGCCACCACCCGCCAATGTAAGCGCGCCTGCACCAATGAATAATCTGCGTTTCATGTCGAATTCCTCTTTCAATGTCTGGATTTAGAGATAATGTTTTCGCCCAAAGCTGCAAGTGCATCACGCAAGCCCTGATCCGCAATCGGCGCGGCAGCCTTACTGGCGGCCTGTTTTGTTTCTGGACTGACAGTCTTTGCATTGGCCTTGGGTGCAGGCGCGAATTGCGCTTGCCCCTCGGCAAACCCTGTGGCCGCCGTTTGGGTTATGCGAATGCGCGAAATAGCGGTGTGGCCGTAACAGGCGTTCACCCTCTCGCGCAACGCTTCCTTTTGCATCTCCAACATCGGTGCCTGCGCGCCAGTGGTCAGCAGTGTCAGCGTGGCACCAAAACCTTCACGACCGTATTTCACATCCACAGGGCGGGCGATGCTGGCGGTTTGTTCACCGACAATTTCAGCCCAATGGGTCAACAAACGCGTCACCGCAAACCCACGGCTCTCGCCCACCGCGCGAATACGCGTTTGCAGCAGGTTAGACGTGCGTCTAAACCCGCGGCTGACGCGTTTGCGTTGTTTAAAGGGCTCAGTTTGCTTCATCTGTCTTTCCGTTGGCTTGCGACTATTCTAAACAGGTTGCAGCAGGGTGCCAGAGTAATAACACATCGGAGCGGATAAAGATTGCGTGACTTGGAGTTAAGCGACGTTTTGCTGCACTGGTATGATGCCAACGCGCGTGATCTGCCGTGGCGTATCCCGCCGGCCAAATCCCGTGGCGGTCAGCGTCCCGACCCCTATCACATCTGGATGTCCGAGGTCATGCTGCAACAAACCACCGTTGCCGCTGTGATCAAATATTTTCAGGCCTTTACAACACGTTGGCCAACGGTTGAGGCCTTGGCCAGCGCGCCTGACGACGACGTAATGGCGCAATGGGCGGGGTTGGGATACTACGCCCGCGCCCGCAACCTGCTGAAATGCGCCCGCAGGGTTGTGGATGAATTTGGCGGCAATTTCCCCGACACGCGGGACACCTTGTTAACCCTGCCCGGCATCGGCCCCTACACCGCCGCGGCCATCGCCTCCATCGCCTTTGGGCGCTCCGAAACCGTGGTGGACGGCAATGTCGAGCGCGTGATGGCGCGATTATTTGGCATCGCAACGCCGTTGCCCGCTGCTAAACCGGAACTGACAGCACTTGCGGCCAGCTTAACGCCCAATGCCCGCGCTGGAGATTATGCCCAAGCGGTGATGGATTTGGGCGCAACAGTCTGCACCCCGAAATCACCGAAATGCGAACAATGTCCGCTGTCCGCCCCTTGTTTGGCACGCGCAGATGGACGGGCAGCCGAAATGCCGTTTCGCAGCCCGAAACCCGTGAAACCAACCCGTTTGGGCGCCATATACGTGGCGCGAAACGGTGCGGGTGCATGGCTGTTGGAACGCCGCCCTGACAAAGGTTTGCTTGGTGGCATGCTGGGCTGGCCGGGGGCCGAATGGGGCGAAGTGGCGATTGAACAGCCGCCGTTTTCAGCCAATTGGCAACAGATGGACCGCGAAGTCCTGCACACTTTTACCCATTTTCATTTACGCCTATCCGTGCATGTCGCAACGGTCGGAAATGTGAATCCAACGCAAGGCATCTTCATGCCACATACCCAGTTTGATCCTGCCGACCTGCCAACGGTTATGCGCAAAGCCTTCGACGTTGCGCAGCCCGCCTTTGATAAAGATTGAGTTCCCGCGCAAGCTGTGAATACATGTCCCCGCGCGCATATTGATGGAGACGAACATGATCACGTCTAGCGAGGTCGCAAAACCCAGCTCTGCCCTGCCCTTCTGGCTGTCCCTCGGCGCTGTTCCATTGGCCCTGATCGGGGCAACATATGGCGGTTGGTGGACCATTTTATTGGCGATTTACGGCTGGACCATTGCTTCGGCATTGGATGCGCTGCTGGGGCTGAATACAAAAAATCCTGACATCAACACGGATGAAAAAGACCTGTTTTGGTATCGGCTTATCACATTGATCTGGTTCCCGATCCAATTTGCGATGATTTTCGGTATGATTTGGTGGGTTACGGTGAGCAACCATCTGTCATTGCTGGAAAAACTTATCCTGTTTTACGGGGTTGGTTCGGTTTCGGGTGGCACAGGGATTGTCTATTCACATGAACTGATGCACCAAAAAGGCCGGTTGGAGCGCTGGCTGGGCGACCTGTTGCTGGCCTCGGTCCTGTACAGCCATTTCCGCACCGAGCATCTGTTGGTGCATCACGTCTATGTCGGCACCCCGCGCGATGCGGTCACGGCGCGTTATAATGAAGGATTCCATCAGTTTTTCCCACGGGTTCTGCGGGAATGTCCGGCCTCGGCTTGGGAGGCGGAAAAGAAAATGCTGGCCCGCAAAGGGTTGGGTGTATTTGATTTCTCCAACCCATTTTGGAAATACGGTATTTTGCAGATCGCTATGTTGGTGTTGGCGTTTGTGCTGGGTGGCTGGGCCGGTGTTGGGTTCTTTATCTTCCAGGCGGGCTTTGCCATTTGGATGTTGGAACTGACCAACTATGTCGAGCACTACGGGCTGACCCGCAAACATCTGGGGGATGGCAAATATGAACATGTGATGCCACACCATTCATGGAACGCCTCGCACACAGCGTCAAACTGGTTGTTGATCAACCTACAGCGCCATTCGGACCACCACTATAAACCGGCGCGCCCGTTTCCTTTGCTGCAAACCTATTCAGAGGCCGAGGCCCCACAATTGCCCCGCGGCTATCCGTTGATGACGGCATTGGCGATGCTGCCGCATTTGTGGCGGCGTCGGATGAACCCAAAAGTGCGCGATTGGCGGGCGACGTATTACCCCGAAGTCACCGACTGGGATGCATATAAAAAAGGCACGACTCCGTTGCCACGATAATGGTGCCAAGGTGGGCGGCCGCTCGGCAAGCCTTACGGCTTTTCTCGCTGAACGAAGAGGGCTGTAAGGCCCGATGAGTGGCCCCCAAAGCAACAAAAAACCCCGCCAAATAAATGGCGGGGCAAGTTAGCACCTGCTGTCAGTTAACAGGCACCGGCGGTATATCGTTATTTTGTGGAAGGCCCTAGTTCGGGCGATCAGCCATTTCAGCGCGGATCTGCTGGCGCAACAGGTCAATCGGCACCTGTTTGCCATCGCGCTTAAAGCTCCAGTAGGTCCAACCATTGCAGCTCGGCGCGCCCTCTAGTGCCGCGCCAACTTGGTGGATTGACCCCTTCACATCGTGGCCGACAAGTGTGCCATCGACGCGCACTTTGGCGGTGTAGCGCCCGTTCAAACTCATCAATTCTTCGCCAGGCGACAACATGCCACGCTCAACCAATTGACCAAATGGCACTCGTGGTTCGGCGCGTTTGGCGGTCGTAACTTGCAGGCTGTCTTTGTCAAACTTGCGGATTTTCGACAGACGTTTCAGCGCAACCTTGCGGTAAGCCTCTTCACGCTCGATGCCGATAAAATCGCGGCCCAGTTTTTTCGCAACGGCACCCGTGGTACCCGTACCAAAGAACGGATCCAGAATAACATCACCGGGGTTGGTGGTGCCCACAATCACACGGTGCAGCAGGCTTTCGGGTTTTTGCGTCGGATGGGCCTTATCGCCCTCTTCGTTCTTTAGGCGCTCGTGACCCGTGCAAATCGGCAGTACCCAATCCGAGCGCATTTGAATACCCTCGTTCAACGCTTTCAGCGCATCATAGTTAAAGGTATATTTGCTGGCCTCTTCTTTTGAGGCCCAGATCATTGTCTCATGGGCATTGGTCAAACGCATGCCGCGGAAGTTGGGCATCGGGTTGGATTTACGCCAAACAACGTCATTCAAAATCCAGAACCCTTGGTTTTGCAACTCGGCCCCAACACGGAATATGTTGTGGTAGGACCCGATCACCCAAATTCCACCGTTGGGTTTGAGCAAACGACGTGCGGCCTTTAGCCAGCCCTTTGTGAATTTGTCATAGGCTTTGAAACTGGCAAATTGGTCCCAAGCATCATCAACCGCATCGACTTTGGAATTGTCGGGGCGATGCAAGTCACCGCGCAGCTGTAGATTATAAGGGGGGTCAGCGAAAATCATGTCAACCGAGCCCGCTGGCAGGCTGTTCATCATCTCGATGCAATCGCCGTCAAGAATTTGGTTCAGAGGCAATTTGCTTGCCACTTTTGTCTTGGTATTTGTTGTCATTTTCTGCCTCTACGTCTGCGCATTTTCGCGCTTGTTGTTGAGGACCAAGATGATTCATTACTGATTCGCCGTCAATTTCTTTTTTGAATCAACAGGTTAGAAAATTGTCTTGCTACAACATCTTGTGTACGGGTTTGAAGGATCGTCTATGGTGTGGGGTGACCCCCAATTCCTGTAGTGCTTTTAAGTGCACAGCTGTAGGGTAGCCTGCATTCTTTTCCCACCCGTAGCCCGGATATTGTTGCGCCAAATCCATCATCAGCCTGTCGCGACATGTTTTTGCCACAATTGAGGCCGCCGCAATCGACACGGATTTGGCATCCCCCTTGATCACCGCGCTGGCGGGCGTGGTCAGATCGCGCGGGATCAGGTTGCCGTCGATCAAAACATGGTCCGGGGTCTGACCCAGCCCTTCAATCGCCCGCACCATTGCAAGGTGCGAGGCGCGCAGGATGTTAATTTCGTCAATTTCCTCGACTGATGCATGGGCAATCGACACTTGGGCGCAGGCCATCAACGCTTCATACAGCACCTCGCGCCGCTTGGCGGTCAGCTTTTTGGAATCGTTCAACCCCGCGGGAATATTGGTCGGATCCAAAACAACTGCTGCTGCGGTCACGGGGCCACACAATGGGCCGCGCCCGACTTCGTCAACACCGGCGACAATCAAGTTGCCCGCATCAAGGGCGGCTTGTTCGAGGCTGAAATCTGGGGCTGTTTTTACCATGCGGATGAAAAACCTCAGAATGTGGCCTTGTGCAAGAGAAAAGAGCCTAGTGAGCGTTTGCCAAATGATCGCGGAACAGTTCCACTATTCCGGAATAGTCGTACTATTATTTGCGCTCGGAACTCCTCTCCTAAGCCACTTGCCAATCAGACAAAAAAGGGCGGGGGGTTTTTATAAACCCTCCCGCCCCAAAGGTGTGGGGACGCAACAAGACCACACCTCTGCTCGATCGTTCGAAAATACTACCGGTGGGCAGTATTGTACCCGTGCTTGCGCAAACAGCTTGGGTGATAGATTTTGCGCAGACCCTCATATGTTGAAACCCGTGTCCGGCATTGCTGCGGCAGATTCAGGCGTGGCGCATTGTTGGCGACACATTTTGATGTATAGCCGCGCACCACACCTGAACGCGTGCGAAACGCCTTAAAACATTTCTGCGGAATCGCGGCCCGACGGTTCGGTACAACTCGGCGATCACGCGGTTCAAACACACCACGGCGATGCGGCGTAACCACACCATGACGGCGCGTCACATGGGGCTGAACGACCTGCGGTTGGTTGTTTCTGTTCCCCTCGATCACCCGACCAATAATATAGAGCGCCGCCAACCCTTGCAGAACGCGCACACCTTCGCTTGGTTTGGCCATTGCGGGCGTTGCGCCAAAAGAAGTCAGCGCCATAGTGGCGGCAAGTGCGCCGGCCAAAAATTTCGTGGTGCGTTTCGTGGTCGGTTTTTGTGACAATGTCATGTCGTTTCCTTTCAAACTGGGCCAGCACACAGAATGTGTAACCGGTAGCGATGAAACGAACTTGGCTGGAGGGGGGGGGCTAAACAATAACGCCCGATTGTTATCCAATAACACAGACGAGATGCATGCTTGTTATTGAATAGCATTCGGTTTTTCGTCATGTTCACTGGTATGATGAAAAAACTTATCCTGATATTGGCCCTTATGGCCGCTTCGCCTGCCAGTGCATCTTGCTATGCTGATTACAAAGCAAAGCAGGACAATCCTTTGCGCCTGCACTATGGTATTATTGAATTGCCAGACACAGCTTGCACAAAACAAGCCGCTAAGGCACAAATCAGTCAACGCATATCAGCAGATGGCTGGAAACTATTGCGCGTTCTGTCGGTTTTTCAGGCAGATGGGCTTGGCGAAAGGAAAAGCAGTGCCGGAAAATACTTCCTCCGCTACTGAAACACGGATCACCGGATCAAAAGTGGTTGCCATCGGCATTGCCACGATTGTTTTGATCCTGTTGGTGGCCGCCGTTTTGCTGTTCATGAACCTGCCGGACGCCAATGCGTTTAACGCGCGGGTCGAGCAGATTTTCACCGAAAACAATGACCTGACCAACAATGCCGAAATCAAGCTGTTGGAAATTCTGGCCCAATCGGGCACCTCTTTTTCAGACACGCTGACATCTTATCGCATGGTGATTTTCGTGTTGCTGGTGTTTGCCACCTCATTGCTATTGGCGGCCTTGGTGTTTTTGGTCACCATCATCGCGCTAAACAAACGCATGGGCGAGATCGAGCGCACGGGCATTCAGGTGTCCTCCTTGTTGATCAGCCGCGAGGAAAACACAGTCTATTTGAACAATATGGAATTCAAGCTAACCGAAGCTGCAATCGAAACCCTGTCGGTTTTGGCCGAGGCCCGCATGGACGAAGAACTGCTGTCGGGCAGCGAGATCGAGGGCGTGATCTCGGGCCGTCCGGCATCCGATTGCGACGAAGCCGCAGGCGCCACCCGCATCAAACGTCTGCGCGATTCACTGGGCAACCAGATGGTCAGCGAATTGCTGGTCAAAAACATCGCGCGCCGTGGCTATATGCTGTCGATTGATAAGGACGTGATCAAAATGGTCTAGCGGTGCTATTCGCCCGCCGTGCCATTGCTTTGCAAGGCGGCCAATTGATCCAGAATACTTGCGTAGTTCTCGACCCCTTGTGCGCCGGTCACCAGATGCTGGCGCTCGAAAATCATCGCGGGAACACCCTTAACGCCCTGATCAACCCAGAATTTTTCGGCTTGGCGCACGTCTGACGCAAACCGTTGGTCCTGTAAAACGACCAAAGCCTCGGCGCGATCAAAACCGTTGTCAGCTGCAATATCTGCTAGAATTTCATCATCCGACAAATCACGCCCTTCTGTGAAATGCGCGCCAAACAGTGCTTGTTTCATTTCATGCATTCGCCCCAGCGTTCCCGCCCAATGCAACAACTGATGCGTATTGAACGTATTGTGCATACGCCCGTCGTCGGCAAAATTAAACTCAAAGCCAAGCGACGCCCCAAGGTCGGTAAGTTGGCGGCGGTTCTGAGCTGATTCCTCCGCACTCGCGCCATATTTTTCCGCAATATGCTCGCGAAGGTTTTGTCCTTCAGGCGCCATTTCGGGGTTTAACTCAAAAGGCTGCCAATGGATTTCATGCGCGACGCCTTTCGCCTCTAACGCCGCGGCCAGTTGCCGATATCCAATAATGCACCAAGGGCACATCACGTCTGAAACGATATCAATGCGCAAAGGGGGCGTCGATGTATTCATGAGCTTTCCTATTCGGTCAAGGCGAGCATACGACACTATTTTCCAGAACGCGGCGTGTCAAACAACCAATTGAGAAACCCGAGACGGAATGGAGCCACATCAGTTGGGGTGGAAAGTAGGGCTTTATGCGCTCGATCTGTGTTTCTGAAAGCCAATAGAGAGACGACATTTGCAGGTCCTCCTGCATCGGTTGAATCAGAAATCAAACCATTTGGGGCGGCGATCAATGAAACACTCTTCTAGAATATCTTCCTGACCTCGCTGACCACGGTTGTCGGGCTTGGCCTGCTGTTGTTTGAGACCAGCCTGGCGTTTGGCCGGACCACAGCCACGGTTTTGGCCCGTTCTTGGCATCCGCGATGTTCCTGATCCTGCATGACATGGGCTTGATACAGCGCAAGTTTTCTGAATCGGAAAACTCGTAAAGGTTATATCGCAAAGATTTCCGGCGGTTTCTTTATCACTTGTATTCTGCCAAAGGCTTGCCCAAAAAGCTACAGGCAGGATACCTTCATGACAATAGATGTGATCCTGTACGCAGTATTTTCTACGTTCGCCACGCCGTTTCCTACCGGGATTTGGAGGAGATTATGGCTGAGCGTGGCGTCAAAGTTGACCACGCAATACTGAATAGGTGGGGTGTGAAATATTCGCCGAAGATCACCCAAAAACACTTCTAGAACGTACAGCACTTGCCTAAATATTCATCAAGCCCCCTAAAAACGCTCCAATTTTAGGTCTTTTGAAAACACAGCCACTTTTAAGCTGCCTTAAACTTGTGTTGAGGTGGAAAAGCTATCTACCTGAAACAGATTTCCCCATCAGGGCCGATATATTGAAACACTTACACATTGTAGTTGTTGACCCGAATAAAGAGCGTGCGTTTCTGATCGTCGATGGGCTGGCGGCAACGCCCGATTACAAAGTTACCGTAATTGGCGAAACCCATGGGTTGGCTCGCCAATTCATGGCCTTGAAACCGGACATTATACTTATAGATCTTCAAGACCCGTCCCGCGACAGTTTCGAGCAAATTATCGCGGCTTCGGGCGCGGCAGATCGCCCTGTAGCGATGTTTGTTGATCATAGCGATCAACATATGATGCGCGCCGCAATCGACGCTGGTGTCAGCGCCTATGTGGTGGACGGTCTGCGCAAGGATCGCATCACCCCCGTGTTGGAAACGGCCATTGCGCGGTTTCACAAATTTCAGCGGACTCAAAAAGAACTGGAAACCACAAAGGCCGCACTGGCGGAACGCAAAACGATAGATCGCGCCAAAGGCTTGTTGATGAAAGCCCGTGGTCTGACCGAAGAAGATGCCTATGCCCTGTTGCGAAAGACCGCAATGGATCAAGGGCGGCGCGTTTCCGATGTGGCCAATGGGTTGGTGATCGCGGCGGGTCTGTTGTTATGACGCGGCCCGTAAACATTGGGTTTGTGCCCTTGACCGATGCCGCGCCGCTGATCGTCGCCGTCGAAATGGGTTTTGCCGAAGAGGAAGGGCTGGATGTCAATTTGCTGCGCGAACAAAACTGGGCCACAATCCGCGACAAGCTCTCTTATGGAGTGGTGGATGCGGCCCATGTTTTGCTACCTATGGCGATCGGCATATCCTTGGGCCTTGCGCCCACAAAGACCCGCATTGATTTCCCTTTGGTTCTGAACATGAACGGCAATGCCTTCGTGGCGAGCCCAAATCTGACCACTGCTTTATTGGAAAATGGCAACCAGTTGGGCAACGCCCGTGCCTTTGGCAATGCTCTCATTAAACTGTCTCGCAGCCAACCTATTCGTGTTGCGGTGCCTTTTTTGCAAAGCATGCATGTTACGATGTTGCGCCACCTGATTACGCAGTTGGGCGGGCTACCTGAGGATGTTTTCGATTTCCTCGTGTCCTCGCCCTCTAAGATCGAGCAGCTTTTGACAGATGGCGACGTGGACGGGTTTATGGTTGGTTCACCTTGGGCCAGCCATGCGGTTGAAAACGGAGCAGGCCACCTGATGCTCACCTCGAATACGATTTGGCAAGGTGCGCCGGAAAAGGTGTTGGGGATGCGCTATGATTGGCTAGAGGACAATCGTGATACCGCGATGCGCCTGACCCGGGCGGTTTATCGCGCCGCAAACTGGGCCGCGCGGAACCCAAATTCTGGCGTCGTCAGTGAGATCCTTTCGCGCCCACAATATTTGAACGTGTCATCTAGTATCATCGAAAATAACCTTCTAGGCGACACCGTGATGGCCACGAGTGGCCAAACTCAGCATGACCCACTCGCATTGCAATTGGACGCCAAGCGGATCGGCTTTCCTTGGCAAAGCGCCGCGGCTTTTGTCGCGGCGCAAAACGCGCCCTATTGGAATATCGATCCCACGCTTGCGAAAACCGTTGCCCACGAAATATGTCGACCAGACATTTATCGCCAAGCATTGGAATCGGCCAACGCCCCGCTCCCCTCTGCAAATCAAAAGGTCGAAGGCAGCTTGCATTCAACAACCGAAGTGCCCGGCATGAACAATCCTATATTGGGGCCAGATGCCTTTTTCGATGGCAAAATATTCGACCCTGCCTAAAATTTGTGCAGTGAATGAACGACAGGGCCGTTGACCTATCAATTTTCCCTGCCTAAACTCTAGTCTACTACGACAACGAAGTCGCTAGTTTTGCCCATGATTTGGGCCTTCACCAAGCAATGCCGCTTTATCCAAGTGCACAGTGCAATTTGCCCTGTCGCGTTTTGATAAGCGGCTTTTTCATTTTTTGGAGTATACGAATGCGACTGAAATCCCTCTTAATCTCAACTGCCATCAGCGCCTTGGCCGCTTTCCCTGCATTGGCTGAAATGTTGGATGTTGAAAAAGACGAGCTGAAATTTGGCTTTATCAAACTAACTGACATGGCCCCCTTGGCGATTGCCTATGAAAAGGGTTTCTTTGAGGATGAAGGCCTGTTCGTCACAATCGAGCCACAGGCCAACTGGAAGGTTCTGCTGGACGGCGTGATTGACGGCACTCTAGACGGCGCGCATATGCTCGCGGGGCAACCGCTGGCAGCGACCATCGGCTTTGGCACTAAGGCCCATATCGTGACACCGTTCTCAATGGATTTGAACGGTAACGGCATCACCGTATCCAACACGATTTGGGACGAGATGAAACAGTATGTTCCCAAAGATGACGACGGCAAACCGGTCCACCCGATTTCTGCCGCAGCGCTAAAACCAATTGTTGAGCGCTACAAAGACGAAGGCAAACCGTTCAACATGGGCATGGTTTTCCCTGTTTCGACCCATAACTATGAACTGCGCTATTGGTTGGCGGCCGGCAATATTCACCCCGGATTTTACACAGCTGACAATGTGTCAGGCCAAGTGGACGCAGATGTGTTGCTCTCTGTGACCCCCCCCCCGCAAATGCCATCGACCATGGAGGCGGGCACTATTTTGGGTTATTGCGTTGGTGAACCTTGGAACCAGGCCGCCGTGTTCAAAGGCATCGGCGTACCGGTCATCACCGACTATGAAATCTGGAAAAACAATCCTGAAAAAGTATTCGGGATGACTCAGGAATTTACCGAGAAATATCCAAACACGACGATTGCGTTGACCAAAGCCTTGATCCGCGCAGCACAGTGGCTGGATGCCGATAACAACGCCAACCGTGCTGAGGCTGTGGAAATTCTCAGCCGCCCTGAATATGTCGGTGCGGATGCAGAAGTGATCGCCAACTCGATGACTGGCACATTTGAGTACGAGAAAGGTGACAAGCGTGACATCCCTGATTTCAACGTATTCTTCCGCCACAATGCAACATACCCGTTTTATTCGGATGCGATTTGGTACCTGACCCAAATGCGTCGCTGGGGGCAAATCACCGAGGCGAAACCTGCCGAGTGGTACGCCGAAGTCGCAGCCGACGTTTACAAGCCTGACCTCTACTTAAAAGCCGCGCAAATGTTGGTGGATGAGGGTCTGATCAAGGCAGAGGACATTCCATTTGGATCCGACGGTTTCAAACCAGCGACCAGTGCCTTCATCGATGGGATTGAATACGACGGCAAGAAGCCGTTGGAATACCTCCAAGCGCTTGCAATCGGTCTGAAAGACTAGTCCCCACAGAAACTTTGCCCCCTGACGGAAAAGATGAAATCATGACAGCCTTAACAGACCCCCAAATGGACAAAGAAGCCCGTAAAGAACGGTTTTTCTCAAAGGTCAATAAGATGGACAAATATGTTTCCATCCTTGGCCTTGCATGGATCACACCGCTCTTAAAAATCATCGGTGGAGATGACGTTAAATCAAACGGCAAAGAAATTTGGCGGCTGTTTGGGATACCCTTGCTGGCCATCCTTTTGTTCCTAGGGGCTTGGGGCGTTTTGGCGCCTAAGGTTGTGACCTCTCTTGGCGCGGTTCCTGGGCCATCACAGGTTTGGGAGCAATTCGTAAACCTGAACGCCGACCACAACCGTCAGCGCGAAAAAGAAGCGGCGTTTTACGAGCGCCAAGATACCCGCAACGCCAAATTGATCGAGGCGGGAAAAGCCGACAGAGTGAAACATCGCTCTTTCACGGGGGCACCAACCTACTACGACCAGATTTGGACATCGCTCAAAACCGTCTTCTTCGGCTTCCTGATTGGCACGGCAATCGCCGTGCCGTTGGGCATCGCTGGTGGGCTGTCTCCGTTAGTGGCTGCCGGTATGAATCCGATTATTCAGATTTTTAAACCCGTGTCGCCACTGGCGTGGTTGCCGATTGTCACAATGGTGGTGTCAGCAACAGTCACCTCTGTTGAACCTTTTCTGGCGAAATCCTTTCTGGTGTCCGCCATCACCGTGACACTTTGTTCGATCTGGCCAACGCTGATCAACACGACACTCGGCGTCGCCAGCATCGACAAAGATTTGGTCAATGTCGGCAAGGTTCTAAAACTTGGCACTTGGACCAAGATCACCAAATTGGTTCTGCCCTCCGCTCTGCCCCTTATCTTTACAGGTATGCGTCTGTCATTGGGTGTCGGTTGGATGGTTTTGATCGCGGCTGAAATGTTGGCGCAAAACCCTGGCTTGGGCAAATTCGTCTGGGATGAATTCCAAAATGGCTCCAGCCAATCCTTGGCCAAAATCATGGTCGCCGTTCTGACCATTGGTGTCATCGGCTACCTGCTGGACCGCATAATGTTTGCCCTGCAATCCATGTTTACCTTCTCGAAAGACAGATAAAATGAGTATTCTAACTCTTAAAAACGTAAGCAAGTCATACGGTGACTCAACCATTCTAAAGGACATCAACCTAGAAGTCGAAGCGGGCGAGTTCATCGCGATCCTTGGGTTTTCAGGATCAGGAAAATCGACTTTGATGAACATCTTGGCGGGCTTGGACAAAGCCGACAGCGGTGATGTGCTCCACAGTGGGGCACCGATCACCGAGCCGAGCCCCGAACGCGGGTTGGTGTTCCAAAGTTATTCGTTGATGCCGTGGTTGACGGTGAGGGAAAATGTCGCGCTGGCCGTTAACTCGGTTTGCAAAGGCAAATCCAAGCCCGAGCGCGAGGATTTGGTGGCTCATTATATCGACATGGTCGGCCTGAACCACGCCGTTGATCGGCACCCGTCAGAACTGTCTGGCGGCATGCGTCAGCGGGTGTCTGTTGCACGTGCTTTGGCGATGCAACCTGAAATCCTGCTGCTGGACGAGCCACTGTCCGCGTTGGACGCGTTGACCCGCGCCAATCTGCAAGACGAGATCGAAGCGATCAGCCAGATCGAAAAGAAAACCATCATTTTGATCACCAATGACGTCGACGAAGCCATTCTGCTGGCGGACCGCATCATTCCGCTGACCCCTGGCCCAAATGCCAGCTTTGGCCCTGACTTCAAGGTCACCATCCCGCGCCCCCGCGACCGCACCAAAATGAACGACAGCGCCGAGTTCATCAAACTGCGCGGTGCGATCACCAAGTATTTGATGGACGTCGGGTTTGAGGCGGCCTCGGCCCAAAACCGTGTTTTACCAGACGTCACTGCCGCCCACCAGTTGACGCCAGTGGCCCTTCGCAAGGCCAGCACCTCTACAGCCATAAACGATGAGCGCTATCTGCAATTTTCCCAAGTTCACAAGGTCTACCCAACGCCAAAAGGTCCGCTGACTGTCGTCGAAGATTTTGAAATGACGATGAAAAAGGGCGAGTTTGTTTCGATCATCGGCCATTCGGGCTGCGGCAAGTCCACAGCGTTGACCATGGCGGCCGGGCTTAACTCTATCTCAAAAGGGGCTATCAAACTGGATGGTATCCACGTTGAAGGCGCCGACCCCGAACGCGCCGTTGTATTCCAAGCGCCCAGCCTGTTCCCTTGGTTGTCCGCCATAGAAAACGTCGCGATTGGGGTCGACAAAGTTTACCCCCGCGCCAGCCGACAAGAACGCCAAGAAGTTGTTGAATACTACCTTGAACGGGTTGGTCTGGCCGACAGTATGGACAAATCCGCAGGTGATTTGTCGAACGGTATGCAACAGCGCGTTGGCATTGCCCGCGCCTTTGCGCTGTCCCCCAAATTGCTGCTTCTGGATGAACCCTTTGGCATGCTCGACAGTCTCACCCGTTGGGAGCTGCAAGAGGTGCTGATGGATGTCTGGTCCAAGACCAAAGTGACTGCGATTTGCGTCACCCATGATGTGGACGAAGCCGTGCTGTTGTCGGATCGCGTGTGCATGATGACCAACGGGCCGCAAGCCAAAGTCGGCAAATTGATGACAGTTGACCTACCTCGCCCACGCACTCGCAAGGCGCTGTTGGAACACCCAGATTACTATAAGTATCGCGCCGAAGTTTTGCAGTTCTTAGAGGACTACGAGCACGGCGATCCCGTTGAAGATCAATCCGAAACCCAAACAGGAGAGGCCGCATAATGGCGCAGAAACTTGTGATCATCGGAGCTGGCATGGCCTCTGGTCGATTGATTGAGCATTTGGTCGAGACGGACCCAACGGCCTATGACATCACGCTCTTTAACGCTGAACCACGCGGCAACTATAACCGCATCATGCTCTCACCCGTTTTGTCAGGCGACAAGACCTATGAGGACATCCTCACTCATTCCGATGAGTGGTACGCCGCCAACAATGTTACCACATTCTTTGGCGAGGCTGTGACCGCGGTCGACCAAGTTTCCAAAACCGTTTCAACGACTTCGCACACAATGGGTTACGATAAACTGGTCATTGCCACAGGCTCTGCGCCGTTTATCATTCCGGTCGCGGGCAACGATCTGCCCGGCGTCATGGCCTACCGCGACATGGACGATGTAAATGCGATGCTGGCGGCCTGCGAAAAACCAGGTGCAAATGCTGTTGTCATTGGCGGTGGGCTGTTGGGCTTGGAGGCCGCAGCCGGTCTGAAACAACAAGGCATGGACGTCACCGTGCTGCATATCATGCCCCATTTGATGGAGCGCCAGCTGGACCCCGCTGCAGGTCATTTACTGCGCAAAGATCTGGAACGCCGCGACATCAACATCCACACCAAAGGCTTTACCAAAGCCATCTTGGGCAAGGGAAAAGTTGATGCCGTCGTGTTGGAAGATGGCACGATCTACCCTGCCGATATCGTTGTGATGTCTGCAGGTATCCGTCCTGAAACGCGGCTTGCCACGGATATGGCGCTACAAGTTGAACGCGGCATCGTTGTGGATGACCAAATGCGCACCAGTGCGCCTGACATCTACGCGGTTGGCGAATGTATCGAGCACCGTGAGCAGCTCTATGGTTTGGTTGCGCCCTTGTACGATCAAGCCAAGGTATTGAGCCAAACCCTGCTGGGAGCTGAGGCGACGTTCAACCCCGTCGAAATCTCGACTAAGCTTAAGGTTACTGGTTGCGATCTGTTTTCGGCAGGCGATTTTGCCGAAGGCGATGACCGCGAAGAAATCGTGTTTCGAGATGCGGTTCGCGGTGTCTACAAACGGCTGATTTTGCAAAACGACGTCATCATCGGCGCGGTGATGTATGGCGACACGACGGATGGCGGTTGGTTCTTGCAAAAGATCAAATCGGGCGAAGACATCAGCGACATTCGCGACACGCTGATTTTTGGGCCCAGCTTTGCAGGCGGTGCCCCCGTGGACCCGTTGGCGGCCGTTGCAGCCTTGCCGCTTGATGCGGAAATCTGTGGCTGTAACGGCGTTTCCAAAGGCGACATTTTGGCCGCAATTGAAAGCGGCGCAGATGGTTTGGACGCGGTCAAGGCCATCACTAAGGCCTCGACGTCTTGCGGAACTTGTTCCGGTCTGACAGCACAGGTCGTACAAATCAGCCTGGGCGATGATTTCGTTCTGCCGCTAGCCGAGACCATGTGCAAATGCACAGACTACAGCCATGATGATATCCGCAAGCTGATCCTGTCTAAGGGCCTGAAATCAATCCCGGAAGCGATGCAAGAACTGCAATGGAAAACCTCCTGCGGCTGTATCATCTGCCGCCCTGCCCTGAATTACTACATGGTTTGTGCTTGGCCCGGTGAATACGTTGATGACGGTCAAAGCCGCTACATCAACGAACGCGTCCATGCCAACATCCAAAAGGACGGTACCTATTCGGTCGTGCCACGCATGTTTGGCGGCATCACGACGCCGGATGAGCTGCGCGCGATTGCCGATGCGGCGGACAAATTCAACGTGCCCACCGTCAAAGTGACAGGTGGTCAGCGCATCGACTTGCTGGGCATCGAAAAAGAGGACCTGCCCGCGATCTGGTACGATCTGAACGCCGCTGGCATGATGTCGGGTCAGGCCTATGCCAAAGGGCTGCGCACCGTGAAAACCTGTGTCGGCACCGAGCATTGCCGCTTTGGCACCCAAGACAGCACAGGCTTGGGTATTAAGCTGGAAAAGGCCATGTGGGGCGCTTGGTCCCCGCATAAATTCAAACTGGCCGTGTCCGGTTGCCCCCGCAATTGTGCCGAAGCGACCTGCAAGGATTTGGGTATTGTCTGTGTAGATTCAGGCTATCAAATCTTGGTTGGCGGGGCCGCTGGTATGGATTTGCGCGAAACCGATTTACTGGCTCAAGTGGCCACCGAAGAAGAAGCCATTGAGCTGTCTTGCGCATTTTATCAGCTGTACCGCGAAGGCGCGCAATATTTGCACCGCCCTTACAAATGGATCGCCAAGGTCGGTTTGGATTGGTGCAAGGAACAATGCGTAGATGATCTAGAAAACCGCGCAGCATTGGCAGCACGGTTCCATTTTAGCCAGCAATTTTATCAAGTCGATCCATGGGAAGAACGCGCTTCGATGGGCAAAGATGCTTACGAATATTCACCCCTCGCAGATTTCACAAAGGTGGCCGCAGAATGACTGATTTCATCGATATTGGCGCGGTTGAGGACATCCCGGTACGCGCTGCGCGTTTGGTGAAAACCAATCACGGATGCATTGCGGTTTTCCGAAATGCGGACGACAAGATTTTCGCGATTGACGACAAATGCCCGCACAAAGGCGGCCCGCTTTCAAACGGCATCCAGCACGGGGAAAGCATCACTTGCCCTTTGCACAACTGGGTGTTTGATTTGAACTCAGGTCAAGCCCAAGGCGTGGATGAAGGCAGCGTAAAAACCTACCCCACAAAGGTCGTTGAAGGTCGCATTCTGATACACAAATGCGCGCTCCAAATCGCAGTTGCCGCAGAATGACCCCGACCAAAACAACATGCGCATATTGTGGCGTCGGGTGCGGTGTAATCGCGACGCCTGACGGTAAAGGTGGCGTTGGCATCCAAGGTGACGACACCCACCCTGCCAACTTTGGGCGGCTTTGTTTGAAGGGCACCAATTTGGGCCAGACCTTGTCACTAGAAGACCGGTTGTTGGCCCCCATCATCAACGGCAACAATGCCCCGTGGGACGAAGCCACAACATTGGTCGCTGACAAAATCACCCAATCGATCAAGGAACATGGACCAGACAGCGTTGCCTTTTACGTTTCAGGCCAGTTACTGACCGAGGACTATTATGTCGCCAACAAACTGATGAAGGGCTTCATCGGGTCGGCCAACATCGACACCAACTCGCGGCTATGCATGGCCTCGACCGTGGTGGGGCACAAACGCGCTTTTGGAACGGACACAGTGCCCGGCACCTATGAAGATTTGGACATGGCTGATTTGGTGGTCATTGTTGGTTCGAACTTGGCGTGGTGCCACCCGGTCTTGCATCAACGTGTGATGGCCGCCAAAGAAAAACGTGGCACGCAGATCGTCAACATTGATCCTCGTCGCACAGCGACGTCTGAAATGGCGGATGTGCATTTAGGCATAAGACCTGGTGGCGACGTTGCGCTTTTCAATGGGTTGCTGGCCGCCATTTCGGACAGTGACCAAGTCAACCAGGACTATGTCCGCAAGCATGTTGACGGCTATTCAGGCGCCGTGGAGGCAGCCCGTTTAATGCGCGACGAAGGCCTTGCTGATGCTACTGGTTTGACAGACCAAGAACTGACCGATTTTTACACGCTATGGATAAATACCAAACGCGTGGTCACGGTTTTCTCGCAAGGTGTGAACCAAGCTTCGGACGGATCAGACAAGGTTAATTCGATCATTAACTGCCACTTGTCGACGGGTCGGATTGGCAAGACTGGTTGCGGCCCGTTTTCGGTGACAGGTCAGCCCAACGCGATGGGCGGACGCGAAGTGGGCGGGTTAGCAAATATGCTGGCCGCCCATTTGAATATCGAAAACCCAGGCCATCGTAATTTGGTTTCGGATTTTTGGGGTACGGCCAATTTGCCGACGCAACAGGGGTTGAAGGCTGTTGATTTGTTCAAAGCCTGCGCCAGCAATCAGATCAAGGTGCTTTGGATTATGTGCACCAACCCAGCCGTCAGCATGCCTCAAGCCGATGATGTTATTGCGGCGATCAAAAACGTGGATTTCGTCGTGGTGTCAGACATCATTGTCGACACGGATACAACGCGATTGGCGGACGTTGTTTTACCCGCCACGGGGTGGGGCGAAAAGGAGGGAACTGTCACCAATTCGGAACGCCGCATATCGCGCCAGCGCGCTTTTTTGCCCGCTCCGGGACAGGCAAAGCACGATTGGCAGATCATCTGTGATGTCGCTAAGGCAATGGGATATGCGCAGGCATTCAACTACAAAAACCCGTCGGAAATTTTTACCGAATGGGCCGAGATGACACAGCTTTCAGCTATGGCGAACAAGGGTTTGGATTTAACGCAGTTGTCCAACTTGTCCCCTCAAGAATATGACAGGTTGCCCCCCGTGCAATGGCCTGTTCAGCCCGACAAAAGCGATACGCGTTTCTTCGCCAATGGGCAGTTTTTTACCGAGAACCGCAAGGCTAATATGTTGCCGATTACAACGAGAATTAGTGCGGACGCAACTTCTGAACACTATAAATTCAACCTCAACACAGGCCGCATTCGAGACCATTGGCACACAATGACCCGCAGCGCGAAATCTTCCAGCCTAAGCGGGCATATTGCCGAGCCATTTTTGGAAATACACCCAACG
>Ga0209633_10000367_pt1 | contig 53393 bp, 55 predicted proteins | sample Cruoilmetagenom1_FD_187290 | JGI IMG/M metagenome (GOLD analysis project Ga0209633, IMG submission 187290) | Oil polluted marine microbial communities from Coal Oil Point, Santa Barbara, California, USA - Sample 1 (SPAdes) (version 2) | ecosystem: Environmental > Aquatic > Marine > Oil seeps ... | reverse complement strand
AAAACGAGCATTTTACCAAATACAAAGTTTGAAATTGAGCATAGATGGTCTGGAATTATGGGAGTTGGTCAACAGAAAAAAGCGATTGTGAAACAACTATCAAATCATGTATTTTGCGGAGTTCGTTTAGGTGGAATGGGAATCGCTATTGGTAGTTTGGTTGGTAAAGAATTAGCAGATTTAGTAGAATGAGTATAAAACAACAATTACATAATAAGTGTCATGATTTTTTAAATCAGCGCTTAGAAGTTGTGCAAAATACAATTTCAGATATTCAAAATTCATTACAATCTGAAACCAAAAGTAGTGCAGGAGATAAGCATGAAACAGGCAGAGCAATGTTACAGTTAGAACGTGAAAAAGCGGGACATCAATTAGTTCAAATTGAAAAGCAAAAAGAAATTCTTCAAAAAATAAATGTAGAATCAAAACATCAAAAAGTCGTTCTAGGAAGTGTGGTAAAAACTTCAGGTTCAAATTATTTTATCGCCATAAGTGCTGGCGAAATTGAAGTAGAAAACTCTAAATATTATGCGATATCTTCTGCTACACCAATTGCACAATTATTGTCTTTAAAATATAAAGGTGATTTTGTTCAGTTTCGAGAAAAGTATTTTAAAATCACAGACATACACTAGAAAAATGTTAAAACACGTTTACTCTTTCTCAATTCTGTATTAACTTCACAAAACAAATTTAAATTATGAGAATTAGATTAAGTTTATTTTTTATCACTTTTTTTTCAATAGTTGCTTTCGCTCAGAATGCGTCTAAAGTAAATTTTGGTATAAAAAACTTAGGTATTACTGTAGATGGTTATTTTAAAACATTTACCATTGAAACCAATTTAGATTCCAACAAGAAACTTATAAGTATTTCAGGAAAAGTTAACGTAAAATCTATACGAACAGGAATTGAAAGTAGAGATGAACACCTGTTGGAGGAAGATTATTTTAACACTAATAAGCATGAGTTTATTATTCTAAAAAGTACTGCAATTAATAAAAAGTTAGATAACCACTATTTAGTTGATATTGATTTAACAATAAAAGGAAAAACAAAATCAATGACCATTCCTATTTTGGTTACAGAACAATCTGAAAATTTAATAATAACGTCAGACTTTAAAATTAACCGTAGAGATTTCAACGTTGGTGGCAGTAGTTTTGTAATGAGTAATACCGTAAAAATAAGTGTGGTACATTATCAAAATTTGTAAATGACGAATCAAAATTTTGATGCGATTATAATTGGTGGTGGATTAGCAGGATTAACAAGCGCTATTCATTTAGCAAAAATAAAATTTAAAGTTTTACTAATTGAAAAAAATTCTTACCCAAAACATAAAGTCTGCGGTGAATATGTATCTAATGAAGTATTGCCATATCTAAATCACCTTGGCTTTAATCCCTTTGAATTTGGTGCAAAAAAAATTTTAAATTTTGAATTAACCACACACAACAATAAAAGTATAAAAGCAAATTTGCCATTGGGTGGTTTTGGGATGAGCAGATATGAAATGGATTTTCAACTCTATCAATTAGCTTTAAAAAATGGTGTTAAAGTGCTTCAAGATTCAGTGATAGGTGTTACATATGAAAGCAATAATTTTCAAGTGGAAACCAAATCAAATAAACTGTTTCAATCTAGAGTTGTAATTGGAGCTTATGGAAAACGTTCAAATTTAGATGTTCACTTCAATCGAAAATTCATTAAAAAGAAGTCTCCATATTTAGCGGTGAAAATACATGTTTCAGGAAATTTTCCTGAAGATAAAGTTGCCCTTCATAATTTTAAAGGTGGTTATTGTGGAGTTTCAAAAGTTGAAAACAATCATATCAATTTATGCTATATCACAGATTTTAAAGCCTTCAAGAAATATAAAGATATTGATGCATTTCAAGAAGAAGTACTTTTTAAGAATTCAGCTTTAAAAACCATATTTAAAAACTCAAAACCACAATTTGAGCAACCGTTAACCATTAGTCAGGTTTCGTTTGAAACTAAAAAACCAATTGAAAACCACATCATTATGTGTGGTGACACAGCAGGCATGATTCATCCTTTGTGTGGTAATGGAATGGGAATGGCAATTAGAAGTTCGCAATTAGCATCACAGCTTATTATTGATTATCTTCAAGGAAAAATTGAATCGCGTTTAGAATTAGAAAATAGTTATACTAAACACTGGTATAAAACCTTTAAATGGCGTTTAAAAGCAGGTCATATTATAGCTTATTTGTTTAGGCAAGTTTGGTTAGTTCCTATACTGTTAAACGTTTTACGAGCGTTTCCGTTTTTGCTACCACAAATTATAAAAATGACACACGGAAAACCGATGACTGTTAAATGAGTTTATTTATAGATACCACTTATCGCAGTAATAAAACCGAAATCATGGACGATTTTACCATGAAAGGAGATGTATTGCGAGATACCTTAGATAAATTAGGACGCATTAATAAATGGCTTGGAGGCAACCGTATTACTATAGATGGTATTGGCGAGTTATTAAAAAACAGATCTAAAATTAAAACCTATACTATTATTGATCTAGGTTGTGGACATGGAGATATCTTAAGACTAGTGGCTGATTTTGGAAGAAAAAACGGTTATAAATTTAAGTTAATCGGTATAGATGCTAACCAAGATACGGTTGATTATGCAAATGAATTATCCTCAGATTATCCTGAAGTATCTTTTAAAAACGAAGATATTTTTTCTGAAGCGTTTCAAGAAAAGGAATGTGACATTGTTCTAGCAACGCTTTTTTTACACCATTTTAAGGAAGATGAAATTCTAAGATTATTATCAAACCTTTCGACTAAAGCAACCATTGGTATCGTTGTAAATGATTTGCAACGTAGCGAAATAGCATATGGTTTATTTAAATTATTAAGTATGGTTATTTCAAATTATATGATAAAACAAGACGGATTAACTTCTATTCTTCGCGCTTTTAAACGTGAAGATTTAGAGCGTATTTCAGAAAAACTAAACCTCAAATCACAAATCAGCTGGAAATGGGCTTTCCGTTACCAATGGCTTATTTTTAGTTGAGAGTAAGGAATTTACACATGAATAATAACACACAAATAATAAATAGGTGTCATGCTGAGCTTGTCGAAGCACATTTATTAAAGAGTTGAATAATAATTAAAAAGATTCCTGCCTTCGCAGGAAGTTAATATGGCAGTAAAAATAACAGCAGTTGCAAAACAACTTCCAAAATATACCAGAGAAACAAAGGACATTTTACCTTTTGTAGAACTTTGGCTAGATGGACAAGAAGACCGTTTTAAACGAAAAGTTCTCAAGATTTTTGAAAATGCTGCAGTTGATAGACGCTATTCTATTATGAATCCTCAGGAGGTATTTTTAAATACATCTTTTGAAGAAAAAAATGATATCTACACCAGAGAATCTATAAAATTAGCAGAAGCCAGCTTGTTGAAAGTTTTAGATAAAGCAAACTTACAACCTACAGATATCGATTATATTATCACGGTTAGTTGCACAGGTATAATGATTCCGTCGTTAGATGCCTATTTGATTAATAGTCTAAAAATGAAACAAGATATTGTACGCTTGCCTGTTACAGAAATGGGTTGTGCTGCTGGAGTTTCAGGAATTATTTATGCAAAGAATTTTCTAAGAGCAAATCTTAATAAACGAGCAGTTGTGATTGCTGTAGAATCACCAACAGCAACATTTCAATTAGAAGATTATTCAATGGTTAACATAGTAAGTGCAGCTATTTTTGGTGATGGTTGTGCAAGTGTCATTTTATCGTCTTACGAAAATGAAAAAGGACCAGAAATAAAAGATGAAGCGATGTATCATTTTTATGATGCCGCTCATATGATGGGTTTTAAATTGAAAAATACAGGCCTACAAATGGTGTTAGATCAGTCTGTTCCACAAACTATAGCAGATCATTTTCCTAAAATTATCCATCCATTTTTAGAACGAAATAATTTAACAATAGATGATATTGACCATTTGGTATTTCATCCAGGTGGTAAAAAGATAGTACAAACGGTTGAAGATTTGTTTGGCGATTTAGGCAAAAATATAGATGACACTAAAGAGGTTCTGCGATTATATGGAAATATGAGTAGTGCGACTGTATTATATGTTTTAGAGCGTTTTATGGATCGTGATTTACCAAAAGGAGACAAAGGGATTATGCTTAGTTTTGGGCCAGGTTTTTCGGCCCAACGTATTTTATTAGAATGGTAAGATGAGGTGTTTTATGTATAATGAAGTTGAAAATTTAAGTTAACCTAAGATTGTTTTACGTAAAAATGAAAGTAAACAGTTAGAAAAGACAGATGGAAAAAGACGAAATATTAAAAATTTTACCCTATCAAAACCCATTTCTATTTGTAGATGGTATTGATGCTATTTCAGAAGATGGAATTACTGGTCACTATACATTTAAAAAAGACGAATCATTTTATAAAGGTCATTTTAAAGACAATCCAATAACGCCAGGAGTAATTTTAACCGAATGTATGGCACAAATTGGTTTGGTCTGTTTAGGTATTTATTTGTTGAAAGATGAATTAAACGCACTTCGACAGCCTCAGCATGGCAAATCAGCAAAACCGCAAATAGCATTAACATCGCATCAAATGGATTTTTATTTACCTGTTTTACCAAATGAAAAGGTTACTGTGATTTCCGAAAAAGAAGTCTTTAGGTTTAATAAATTGAAGTGTAAAGTGAAAATGCTCAACGAAAAAGGGGAATTGGTTTGTCGTGGTTTTATATCTGGAATGTTACAAATTCCTTTGTAGGCAGGAATCTCAGACTCGAAAAACCAATAAGAGAAATCGTTTTGAAAATAATATTTAATGTTTAATTAATAAGATTCCTGCCTTCGCAGGAATAGATATGAAAAGAGTAGTAATCACAGGATTAGGAGTAGTAGCACCAAACGGAGTTGGAGTTACCGATTTCACCAATGCCTTAAAACAAGGAAAATCAGGAATCACATTTCATCAAAAATTAAAAGATTTAAACTTTTCCTGCCAAATAGGTGGAATTCCTAATATTTCACAAGAGAAAAAATCACAATACTTTACAGACTTACAATTACGAGGTTTCAATAGTTCTGGGATATTATACGGTTGTATCGCAGGAATTGACGCATGGAAAGATGCAGGATTCGAACTAAATCCCGAAAGCGAACTCGATTACGATTCAGGATTAATCTTCGGCACAGGAACTTCTGGAATTGAAAAATTTAGAGAAGCAATTTATAGTTTAGACGAAGGTAATGTGCGACGTTTAGGAAGTACAGTAGTTTTACAAACTATGGCAAGTGGAGTCAGTGCTTATTTAAACGGAATGTTAGGTTTTGGAAATCAAGTAACCACAAATTCTTCAGCTTGCACCACTGGAACCGAAGCGGTTTTAATGGGTTTTGAGCGTATTCAACTTGGCAAAGCCAAACGCATGCTTGTTGGTAGTTGTAGCGATCATGGCCCTTACATTTGGGGAGGATTTGATGCGATGCGCGTAATGACATATAAACACAATGAGCATCCAGAAGAAGGTTCAAGACCAATGAGCGCAACAGCAAGCGGATTTGTGCCAGGAAGTGGAGCAGGAGCACTCGTTTTAGAATCTTTAGAAAGTGCTTTAGAGCGTGGAGCAAAAATTTATGCTGAAGTTTTAGGAGGTGAAGTGAATTCTGGTGGTCAACGTCAAGGAGGAACATTAACGGCACCAAATGCCGAAGCTGTAAAACGTTGTATTAAAAATGCGATAGGTAATTCGGGAATTACAGCAAATGAAATTCAAGTGATTAATGGCCATTTAACAGCAACATCTAAAGACGCTTTAGAAATTGAAAATTGGTCTAAGGCTTTAAATAGAAACGGAAACGATTTTCCTTATATCAATTCCACTAAATCTATGATTGGACATTGTTTAGCAGCAGCAGGAGCCATTGAATGTGTGGTAAGCATCATTCAATTAAAGGAGCAGTTTGTAGCACCAAATATTAATTGCAGTGATTTACACTCTGAAATTGAAACCCTTGTGAATTCGGAAAAGATTCCGATTCAGAAAATAGATTTAGGTTTTGATGTTATTGCGAAAGCTAGTTTTGGTTTTGGAGATGTTAATGCTTGTGTGGTATTTAAGAAATATAAGGTTTAAATATCGTCTTCGACAGGCTCAGACTGACACTTCGATATTAATTTGGCTAATGTCTTATCTTCAAATGCTCAAACCTTAGAAGAATACAAATATTTACTATTTGTCACACTGAGCTTGTCGAAGTGTTTTTCGTAACTTTACATTAAAAATCCACCTATGACAAATGAAGAGTTAATAGTGAAATTAAAAGCTATTGTGGCTCCATATATACAAAATGAAGCTGCTTTTGCGGCGCTTTCTGAGGACACAGATTTTGTGAATGATTTGCAAATTAATTCTGCAAACTTGGTGGATATCATTCTAGATATTGAGGACGAATTTGATATCAGACTCGAGAACGAGGATATGGAGAAAATGCTAGACGTTAAATCTACAACGGAAATTATAAATACCAAGTTGGCTAATAAATGATAGGTAATGATATTGTTGATCTTGCAGAAGCTAAACAAAAGTCTAATTGGCAACGTCCTCGTTTTTTAGAAAAACTCTTTACGATTCGCGAACAACAATTAATTAAAAATTCAGAGCATTCGTTTTTTATGGTTTGGCGATTATGGAGCATGAAAGAAGCGGCTTATAAACTCTATACACAAATTCATCAAAGCCGATTTTATAACCCGAAAGGTTTTGAGTGTAATATTAAAAACGAAACAGGAATAGTAAGGTTTAAAGATTTTGAATGTAATGTTAAAACTCAAATGACTTCAAAATATGTGTTATCTGAAGCACGATTAACTTCATCTAAAATAACTTCAAGAGTGATTGCTCTGAAAGTTAACTATCCAAAAAATCAGAGTGAAGTTACAAAGAGCGCCTTATTGAGTGAACTGTCAAAGCAATATAAAGTTTCAAAAGCAGATTTAGAATTTCAAAAAACTGAATTTGGCATTCCTACAGTTTTTATTAATTCTGAAAAAATTCAGGTTAGTTTGAGTCATCATGGTTGTTTTGGTGCTTATGTGATAGGTCTTTAGAATGTAAACATCTTCTAAAATAAACTATTATGGACTAAAGTCCATAAAACAAAGCGCCTTCAAGAAAAAGTATTAGAGCTTTATTTGATTGCAAGCTTTGGGTTATAGATTTGATGACTTTTAATGACTTGCTTAAAAACAATATAGCTTTCAATAGATTTTATTATAATCTTATTGAAAATCAAATCTTCAGAATTGATGATTATCGTATCGGTTTGCTCACCTTAACTCCAGAAGAACGTTGTAAAAAATCACTAATCAATGAAAATGATTTACTCCCAGAAGTACCATTGCATTATTTAGCTTCTTTCATAGGTATTTCTTCGGGTCACTTTAAGTAGAATTCGGAAAAATATAAAATAACACCAAATGCTAGTTAATTAAAATTTCATTTAATTATTTTTGGGTAGTTCAAATAACTTTTAGTTTAAAATATTCTTATTTGTCAGCTTGAGCGCAGTCGAAAGCTATTAGCTTTTTACTACAAAAGCACTTCGACTGCGCTCAATGTGACAATCTTTAAAAGCATTCTTGATTATGAAATACGATTTAATAGACCGCAACCTCTTTATTAAAAACCGCAAAAACTTTGCTTTTAAAATGAAGCCTAATAGTTTGGCTGTGTTTAACTCTAACGATATTTATCCAATCAGCGCAGATAGTACGTTACCTTTTGCGCAGCATCGCGATATTTTTTATTTAAGTGGTGTAGATCAAGAAGAAAGTATTTTGGTAATGTTTCCAGATTGTCCAAAAGAAAAACATCGTGAAATTTTATTCTTAAAAGAAACCAATGCACATATTGCTGTTTGGGAAGGTGAAAAATTGACTAAAGAAGCAGCATTAAAGACTAGCGGAATCAAAACGGTTTATTGGTTGCAAGACATGGAGAAAATTATGTTTGAGCTAATGACACAAAGTGATACCGTTTACATTAATACCAACGAGCATTACAGAGCTAATGTAGAAACGGAAACACGTGAAGATCGTTTTACAAAATGGTTAACTAACAAATATCCTGCACATAGTGTTGCCAAGAGCAATCCTATTTTGCAACGCTTACGTTCTGTAAAAAACCAAATAGAATTAGATCTTATACAACAAGCTTGCAACATTACGGAAAAAGGATTTAGACGTGTTTTAGAATTTACAAAACCTGGTGTTTGGGAATATAATTTAGAAGCTGAATTTATGCACGAATTCCTAAACAATCGTTCTAAAGGATTCGCTTATACTCCGATTGTTGGTTCTGGAAACAATGCTAACGTTCTTCACTATATCGAAAACAACCAACAATGTAAAGCTGGTGATTTAATACTTATTGATGCTGGTGCTGAGTATGCCAATTACGCTAGTGATATGACGCGTACCATTCCAGTTTCTGGGAAATACAACGACAGACAAAAAGCTGTTTATAATGCGGTGAATCGTGTTAAAGGTGATGCAACCAAAATGCTTGTTCCTGGAACACTCTGGGAACAATATCACGTTGAAGTTGGCAAACTGATGACCTCAGAACTTTTAGATTTAGGTTTGTTAGACAAAGCTGATGTGCAAAATGAAAACAAAGATTGGCCAGCGTATAAAAAATACTTTATGCATGGCACGTCTCACCATATGGGATTAGACACACACGATTATGGTTTACTACACGAACCTATGCAAGCCAATATGGTATTTACTGTAGAACCTGGTATTTATATTCCAGATGAAGGTTTTGGGATTCGATTGGAAGATGATGTGGTGATACAAGAAAGTGGAGAGCCTTTTAACTTGATGCGCAATATTCCTATTGCCATTGAGGAGATTGAGGATTTGATGAATAGTTAGTATTCTGTTATATGTAAAAGTAGAATTTGTTCTTTAACAACTAATTTAATTTCCAAAAACAAACAACCTCTCAACACTCTCTTTTGGAGCCAAATTTTCAGCATGCCATGAAAAGCTAGTTTTTGAAGGCTTTTCCCAAACGCACTCAAAATCCTCTGGTGCAGAATATTCACTAATAAAAATAGAATGACCTTCTTTTGATTTTTTACGACACCATTCCCAAAAAATTTCATGGTCAAAAGTATCACGATATTTAGTGGTTTTCGCATAAGGTGGATCGCAATAGATAATGCTGTTTTTAGGAATGTCTAATTTGGTATAAGAGATACAAGACAATTGCACACCTTCTAATTTTGGGACTTGCTTAGTGATATTGCGGTAATGTTCTCCCCAATAATCGCGCTTGCCTTCTTTATCGCGTCTGTAACCTGCAAACCATTTGCCACCAAAAGAATTAAACCCAACATAACCAACTAAGCGTTTTGGATACTTATCTTGGTTGTATTTAATGTGTTTGTATTCTTCTTCACTAATTGCTTTTGGTGGATTCCAATTTTCATAGATTAAGGCTTGCCACATTGCCATGAGTTCTTGGTGTTGGTCATTTGCAATACGTATGCTATCAACTTTGTCTATCATATTCATACCACCAGCAAAAGGTTCGAGATAAGCTTGTTTTGGCTTTCTGTCTTTCAGAATTATTGGTAATAAATCTTTGGCAAAGCGTGCCTTGCTTCCCATGTACTTCATGCGCTCGTTTTTATTGTTTTAATAAAGTCGCATGGAGCATCTAATTGATGTGCCTTTGATAAATTCATATTTAAGGATAGATGTTTCATCACTTACTACTTTTTAATTGCACAAGAGATGAAATAACAAAAGCCAGTAAAGCTGGTAATACCCAACCCAAACTATGCTTAGCTAAAGGAATGTAATCTGTAAAGTTTTTTAAGCCTTCATAAGGACTAATAAACCCAATGACATCAGGAATACTAAATATAAACGTCACAATAACAACTGCTCTAAATACCAATGGTGTTGCAATTCGTTCTGGCAATACATTAAGAATTATTAAAACAATGGTAATTGGATAAATGAATAATAAAATCGGATATGCAACAACGATGATATCGTGAAAATTCATTTGCCCAACTCCAACACCTACAATACAAGCGATAATGGCCGTAGCTACATAAGCGTTTTGAGAATTCTTAAACAGACCTCTAAAATAATCTGCTGTACCAGCTACAATTCCGATTGCTGTTGTAAAACAGGCTAAAGAAATAAGAATGCTTAAAACGGTATTTCCAAAAGTGCCTAAAGCAGAAATACTAATTCCTCTCAACAAACTCGCACGTTGCATATCTGTACTTAATTCTGTGTTGACTTCAATTTGAGAACCGTAATAAGCTCCTACAGCAATGAGTCCTGCATAAATAATAAATAAACCTGTACCAGCTATAAATCCTGATTGTCGTATGAGTTTACGTTTAGATTCAAACGCACTAACCTTCATGTTTTTGAAATTCAAGGATATAATAATTACAGCTCCTACGACAACTGCTCCAATAGCATCAAAAGTTTGATAGCCTTCTAAAATTCCTGAAACCATTGGTGTTTCAAAGGTTGAAGTTCCTGTTGTAAATTCAGAAGACGATAAGCCAATACCTATAACCGCCAAAAGCATAATAACTATGAATGGCGTTAAAAACTTCCCGATAAGATTTAAAATTTTTGAACGGTTCAATACAAAAACTAAAACGAGTGAAAAGTAAATAGAACTCGTTAATAATGGACTTGTCCCAAAGGCAGGATGGATAGCAATTTCGTGCGTTGCTGAAGCTGTTCTTGGAGATGGAATGGCTATAGAAATGACATAGATAATGATACAATATATAGAGCTAAACCAAGGAGAGACCTTCTTGCCAAAATCGTACATGGTACCTTGCAGCTTGGCATGCGCTAAAATTCCGATAATAGGAATGACTACTGCAGTAATCATAAATCCTAAAGTCACCCAAAGCCAGTTTTCGCCTGCATTATAACCTAATAATGGCGGTAACAACAAATTTCCTGCCCCGAAAAATAGAGAGAATAAAGCAAAGCTTGTGACTAAAAGTTCTTTACGTTGTATGTTCACCTAATTCGTTTTCTTAAGTTCTAAATCATGAAAATCGAAACTAAAATCTGTAATTGGTGCAATGTATTTCATAGTTGCAGATACCGCTTCGCCATTTTCATTAAAAGCAAACTGTACAAAGACATCTGCATCATAACTTCTGTCGCTCCATTTAGCAACAAAGGTTGTGGCATTTAACGGTAATAACTCACCAAACAATCTTGAGGAACGTATACTCTTTATTGTATAACCATTTTTTACATCGTGCGAAATAATAATATCCCCAAACCAATCGTCAGTGTAAGCACTTACAATTTGCTCTGGTTTAGGTAAGTTTTTGAGTTTTTTAGCCTTTTCAATTTTAGTGTAAACTTCAGCTTTTATACTGTCGTTATATTTGATGTAATCCGTATTTCGAGCTCCATATTTTTTTAACCAATTTCGGTTTTCATATCCTAAATAGGAGTCTTTAATCGTATTAGTAATGGTACTAAAAGCCGAACCATTCATCTGATTGGTTAATACCACAATCCCCAAATCCAAATCTGGAATCATTGTAAATTGCGTCACAGTTCCTAACAAACCTCCTGTATGGTAGACTTGTTTGTGTCCTCCTTTTACATCAGCTACAAACCAACCCAAACCGTAACCTTTAAAGTTTGAATTGTAACTATCGTTTGGTCGCACACGTAAAGGAGTTTGTAATTGCCAAAGCTCATGAAACTGCTTTTTACTCAATAAACGTTCGCCATTTAAGGTTACGGCATCGTTCATAAGAAATTCTGCCCAAGTCAGCATATCTGGCACATTACTTACTATACCTCCTGCAGGATTTGCGGTTTCACTCCAATCGTGCGGAATTTGAATTAACTTGCCTTCTGCCATAGTGTGTGCATCAATAATATTAGACTTATCTGTAACACGATTGTAAGATGCTTTACTACTCGTCATCCCAACAGGTTTCATAATCTTAGTTTCAATAAAGTCTTCCCAAGACAAACCGCTCAGACGTTTTAATACTTCACCAGCAATAATGAACATATTATTATTGTATCGAAACTCGCTTCTAAAAGAACTTTCGGGTTCTAAATATTTTACATTATTTATAACATCATTAACATCAAAGTCACTTCCTTCTGGAAAGAACATTAAATCACCTGCTCCTAAACCTAATCCACTTCTGTGTGTTACCAAATCTCTAACGGTAAAATGTTCTGTTACCCAAGCATCATGCAATTGAAATTCTTGAATGTGTTTTCTGACAGGATCGTCCCAATTTAATTTACCTGCATCAACTAGCATTGCCAAAGCAAAACAAGTAAACCCTTTACTATTAGACGCGACTCCAACTAGAGTTTCGTCGTTCATTTCTTTTTTATTGGTTAGTGAACGGACTCCATGACCTTTGGCATAAACCGCTTTTCCATCTTTAAAAATTCCTACAGAAATGCCAGGAACATCAAAAGTGGTTAAGGTTTCTTGTATGAGTTTATCGAGTTCTGCTTCTTCTATTTGAGCATAAGATGCTAATGCCGAAATGAAACATATGATTGTAAAAAAACGTTTTAAAAACATAGTTTATGAATTAAATTTTGTCTGTTTTCAAATATAGTAAATGTTAGTGACGATTAATAAGGAGAAACTATTTTCAAAATATATCTTTGCACTATGCTTTTGGAATATAAAAATAGTCGCATTCATTATATGGTTGAAGGAAGCGGTAATGCTATAGTTCTACTTCATGGTTTTCTTGAAACTATTACTATGTGGAAAGATTTGATTCCAGAATTATCAAAATCACATCACGTAATTTGCATTGATTTATTAGGACATGGTAAAACCGACTGCTTAGGTTATGTACACACTATGGAAGATATGGCTGAAGCTGTTTTTGCCGTTTTAAATCATCTTAATATTGAAAAAGCGAAATTTGTTGGTCATTCCATGGGAGGTTATGTGGCTTTGGCTTTGGCTGAAAAATATCCCAAATTATTTAAAGGACTTTGTTTAATGAACTCCACATTTGAAGCAGATGATAAAGAACGACAACTAATTAGATCTCGTGCTTGTAAAATGGCACAAACCAATTATGACACTTTAGTACAACTGTCTTTCTCTAATTTATTTGCACCAAAGAGTAAAAATAAGTTTGAAAAAAAATACAAGGATGCACTTCAAATAGCTTTACAAACACCAGTACAAGGTTACATTGCAGCTCAAGAAGGAATGGCATTAAGACCAAATCGTTTTGAAGTTTTTAAAAACCTAAAAGATGAAAAATTAATTATTATTGGTAAAAAAGATGGTCTTATTGATGGAAATCACATTATCGGTCAAATAAAAAACACAACCATCAATTTTGTTGAATTTTCAGAAGGACACATGGGTCATATTGAAAATAAATCAGAATTAACTTACAATATAAAACACTTTATCGAAAAATAATTCACTTAAACGTTTTATTTATCTTTTTTTTATAAGTTTACACTCCAAATCAAAAAATATAATGTAAACAACCTACTTATGTCAACTACAAAACTATATTGTGATTTATTTGGTCATAACTATCAGATAAGCAAAAAAGTAACCAACCATGTAAAAGAGTACACTTGCAAATGTTGTAAAAAACAATTGACAACAGACAGCAACGGAAGACTCACTGCTTTAACACCTAAACATCAAGATATAAATTCTGCATTAGAGCGTATTTATAACTACAGATTGATGCGTTTAAAGCAAAAAACACTCAGTTCATCGATTTGTTAAATGTTAATAACTTTTTAGTAACTAATTTTCCTACCTTTAGAGCCCTTAATTAATCCTAATCGCTCTAAGAAACTAGTTAATGAAAAACGTTTATTGCTCATTATTTGGACACGAGTATAAAGTGTCAAAAGATGTTACTTATCATGTTAAAGAGTATAAGTGTAAAAACTGTAAGTCAGAAATGACAATTGATGGAAATGGAAAATTTATTCCCTTAACACCAAAATTCAAAGAAATTAACTCCGTATTACATCGTGTACACACGAAGCGTTTAGAAAAAAGTCAACAGTTTTTTATGCTTGATTTTTAAGTGCGTTCCAACCTTTAGCAATTATTGGGATTTTTTCTTCTGCTCTTGTTACCAAGTGCATACCTCTATCCTCTTCTGTCATATATCCAATAACGGTTAAATTTGGATTACCTTTTATTTTAGGAAAGTCTTCTTGAGATATGGTCATTAGCAATTCATAATCTTCTCCTCCATTTAATGCAATTGTCGTACTATCTAGATTAAATTCCTCACAAGTAGAAATCACTTGAGGATCTAATGGAATTTTAGTTTCATAAAGATCTACACCAACTTTACTTTGCTTACATAAATGAATAATTTCGGAAGAAATACCGTCACTAACATCTATCATACTCGTAGGTTTTACATCTAACTCCTTCAATAATTCAACAATATCTTTTCGAGCTTCTGGTTTTAATTGTCGCTCAATAATATAAGTGTACATTGATAAATCTGGTTGACTATTTGGGTTCACTTTAAAAACTTCCTTTTCGCGTTCTAAAACTTGTAATCCCATAAAAGCACCACCAACATCACCAGTGACCACTAATAAATCATTTGGCTTTGCGCCAGATCTTAAAACTTCATTTCCTTTTTCAACTTCTCCAATAGCAGTTACGGAAATAATTAATCCAGAAGTTGAAGACGTTGTGTCACCACCAACCACATCAACATTATAAGCTTTCGCAGCCAATGTAATTCCGGCATATAACTCTTCAAGTGCTTCTAATGGAAAACGATTAGAAACCGCAATAGAAACTGTGACTTGCGTCGCAACAGCATTCATTGCATAAACATCTGAAAGATTAACAACTATAGCCTTATAACCTAAATGCTTTAAAGGAGCATAGCTTAAATCAAAATGCACACCTTCTACTAACAAATCGGTAGAAACAACAATTTGCTTTTTTCCAAAATTTAGCACTGCAGCATCATCTCCAATACTTTTTATGGTCGACTTCTGAGTCACTTTAAAATGCTCGGTTAAATGCTCAATGAGTTTAAATTCTCCTAATTCGCTTAAAGGTGTTCGTTGTGGATTTTTATCTTCAATCATAATGCAAAAATATTATGCTTTTATGAAATAGAAGCCTATTATCAATGATATTTACAATGGATTTTATTTGAACCCTAAAATTTGCTTAAATTGCTAAAAAAAGCAATATGAAATTTAGTCTCCTAAAAAGACCTATGTCTATTTTCTTTCTTTGCGTAATTGGTATTTTACTAAGTTGTTCAAACGAAAGCGTAGAACCTGCAAATACAGATATAGATGAAGATGCTATTTTAAACGCCTTTGATAATTGTGCTGATATCTCAAATTTTGATCAACTAGATACAGATAATGATGGTTTTGGAAATGCTTGTGACGACGATGATGACAATGATGGCATTACGGATGATAATGACAATTGTCCATTAATGGCAAATCCAGACCAAGAAGATGCCGATAATGATGGCATAGGAGATATTTGCGATGACAATACAGCACAACCTCAATTTCCATGTGTTGATGGCATGGCAGGCGACTATCCTTGCAATGGCTTTGACCTAGTGGCTCATATTACTGCAGAAGAATTAGGTGGTGAAGGAGCTGAAGGTAACGATTCTTGGGGTTGGACAGATCCTTTAACTAATAAAGAGTATGCGTTGATTGGCACTACAACAAGTGCTGCTTTTGTGGATTTATCAGATCCATCAAATCCTATTTTTTTAGGACGACTTCCAACGGCAACAGTTAATAGTTTGTGGCGTGATATTAAAGTTTATAATAACCATGCTTTTATTGTTAGTGAAGCAGCAGGACATGGTATGCAGGTTTTTGATTTAACGCGATTACGGAATGTAGTGAATGCGCCTGAAACCTTTACTGCAGATGCCACATACAATGAATTTGGGAATGCACATAATATTGTAATTAATGAAGACAGCGGATTTGCCTACATCGTTGGCTCTAACACTTTTGATGGAGGACCACATTTTATAAATATTCAAAATCCAACAAATCCAACAGCAGCTGGTGGCTATGAAGATGATTCCTACTCTCACGATGCACAAGTTATTACCTACAATGGTTCAGATACTGACCACACAGGCAAGGAATTACTAATTGGCAGCAATGAAAATGAAGTTGTTATTGTGGATGTTACAGATAAAAATAACCCAGCACAAATATCAAATATAGATTACAGTAATATTGGCTATACACATCAAGGTTGGTTTACTGACGACTTAACTTATTTTTTGTTAGGCGATGAATTAGATGAGATTAATTTTGGAGGTAATTCTAGAACCTTGGTTTTTGACTTTACAGATCTCGATAATCCTACTTTTCACTTAGAATATTTAGGTCCAACTGCTGCTATAGATCATAACGGTTATGTAGTTAGCAACACATTTTATATTGCTAATTATACTGCAGGACTAAGAGCTGTTGATGTTTCTAATATTAGTTCTGGAGTTATGGTTGAAACGCGGTTTATAGATACATTTCCTTCAAATAACAACACAGCATTTAATGGAGCTTGGAACATTTACCCATTTTTTGCAAGCGGAAATATTATAGTAAGCGATATTGAAGGAGGTATGTTTATTGTTAGACCAACAGAATAAAATGTACTCCAAATCCTTTTCATATATAACCTATATTTTACTGCTTCTCATCTTAATGAGTTGCTGCAAAGATGATGACGATAAGCTACCATCAAATGGCAACGTTAATCTAATCAAAACCTTAGGTGGAACAAAAAACGATAGTGGTCAATCTGTTGTTGCAACTTCAGATGGAGGTTATGCTATTTTAGGTTTTACACAAAGCTTAGATGGTGATATTACAGATAAAATCAATGAAAGTTTTGATTACTGGGTATTAAAATATAATGCCGAAAACGAATTACAATGGCAAAAAACCTTTGGTGGTTCTGAGGATGAACGCGGAAGTTCTATCATACAAACCCAAGATGGTGGATTTGCCATTTTAGGTTTTAGCCTAAGTAATGATGGAGATGTGACTGAAAATGAAGGTTTACAAGATTATTGGTTAGTAAAACTAGATAGTAATGGAAATATATCTTGGCAAAAATCGTTTGGTTACCAAGGAGCAGACTCCGGAATTTCTGTTATTCAAACTAACGATCAAGGTTTTTTAATTTCAGGAACTTTAGACGTTACGGCTTCTGGTGGAGAAGGAAATTCTTCAAGAGGCAGCAACAGACATGCTGGTGGAGATTATTGGGTGTTAAAACTAGACACTATAGGAAATATGGAATGGAGTAAATATTTTGGTGGCAATTTTACAGATACACCTCATGATGTTATACAAACAGAAGATAATGGTTTTATAATCGTTGGAAGTTCAGATAGTGACGATACTGATATTTCTAACAATATTGGCACTTATGATTTTTGGATTTTAAAGATTTCTGCTTCTGGAAATTTAATTTGGGAAAAGTCTTTTGGAGGATCTCAAATTGATGAAGCAAGAGCTATTGTAAAAACTGATGATGGAAATTACATCATTGCTGGAGATACTAGAAGTAACGACAATGATATTTCTAATAATAAAGGTGCAGCAGATTTATGGCTCATTAAAATCACACCAGAAGGCAACTTACTTTGGGAAAAAACTATTGGAGGGTCAAATTTTGATGTGGCACGATCTATAGTAAAATCTCAAAATAACGGTTTTATTTTAGCAGGAAGCTCACGAAGTAATGATATTAATGTTTCATTAAATAAAGGACAAAATGACGCTTGGATCCTAAAAGTAGATGAGGTTGGAAACCTGCTTTGGGAAACCACAATTGGAGGTTCTAATATAGATTTTGCCTATAGTGTTGCAGAACTTAATAACGGTTCAATTGTTGGTGTGGGAGACAGTACAAGTAATGATGGTGATATTTTGGAAAACAAAGGGTTTACGGATTTGCTAATTATAAAAATTGATTAAACAAACATGAAGAAGATCTTAATACTAATCGTATTTGCCGTTTTGAGTTTCACATCCTGTGGCGAAGATTTGGATGATAATTTCATTCCAACAACACAAACAACTTTCAAATTCACACATCATTGGAATGATGAAATTGTAACCAATGCAGACTTTAACACCTTACAATACACAAATGAACATGGCGAGTTATTGAGTATCGAACGCCTGCGTTATGTCATTTCTGATATTACATTTGTAAGTGGCAATAACACACAGCTAGCTTTAGACGATTATTATTTAATAGATGTGACTAATAATAGTGGTTTAAATTTTAGCACTCAAACCGAAATTCCATCAGGCACATATACTGTTTCTTTCACTTTTGGATTAAATAACGAGGATAACTCAGAAAATTATCTTAATCTAAATTCAGCATCCTTTAACGTCCCAGAAATGTTAGGAGGAGGTTATCACTATATGCAATTTGATGGGAAATTTATCAATTCAAATTCCGAAGAACAAGGCTTTAATTATCATGCGATTAGAGCTGTTGATAATCCTGGAGCAAATCCCACATTTCCGCAAGACACATTCTTTACTGTTAATTTAGGTGCAATTACAGTAACAGGCAATACAGAAATTGAAGTAAAAATGAATATTGCAGAATGGTTTAAAAGTCCAAACCTTTGGGATTTGAATGATTTTAATCAAATGCTCATGCCAAATTCTACAGCACAAATCATGATGTTTCAAAATGGACAGAGTGCTTTTAGTTTGGGCGAGGTTGCTGAAATTATCGATAATTAAATGCATTTAAAAAGAATTTATATTAGATTGATTATACTACTTTTTTTGAGTTGCTCAAAAGAAGACACAGCCTACGAACCAACACCTCAACTTTTAAACATTCCTCAATTATTCTCAGATAATATTATTCCTCCAATAATCCCAACCAATAATCCACAAACGGTTGAAGGTATCGCACTAGGAAAAAAATTGTTTTTTGATACTATTTTGTCTTCCAACGGCACACAAGCTTGTGCAAGCTGCCACGCACCACAAAATGCATTTACTGACAATACACCAACAAGTGATGGAATTGATGGTGTTTTTGGAACACGAAATTCTATGCCATTATTTAATTTAGCTTGGAATTATGGCGAACGTTTTACTTGGGACGGAAAAGAATTAAGCTTAGAACGACAAGCCGAAGAACCTGTTCAAAACCCAATTGAACTTCATAGCAATTGGGGTAATGTGGTTTCAATATTACAAATGCATCCTGAATATCCAGAATTATTTAGATTGGCTTTTAAAACTTCAACTATAACTAAAGAATTAACCACAAAGGCGATCGCACAATTTGAACGCACTTTAATATCCGCAAATTCAAAATTCGATAGGTATTCTTTAGGTGAAACTTCGTTAACACCTCAAGAATTAAATGGTTTAGACATATTTTTAAGCGAAGACAAAGGGGATTGCTTTCATTGTCATGGTAATCCTAATAATCCGTTGTGGACAGATAATATATTTCATAATAATGGTCTCGATACTACATTCGCAGATTTAGGCTTGGGAGGTGTTACAGGAGACCCAAACGATAATGGGAAATTCAAATCGCCATCGCTTCGCAACTTAGCTTACACAGCTCCTTATATGCATGACGGAAGGTTTGCAACTTTAGATGACGTGATAAATCACTACAGTGAAGGACTTCAAAATTCATCTACTATTGATCCCTTGATGAAACAAATTAATCAAGGTGGAGTGCAACTTTCCGATGAAGATAAAGCAGATTTAAAAGCATTTTTACTTACACTTTCAGATCCTTCATTTATCAATAATCCCGATTTTCAGAATTGAATTTTTATTAAGAATTAATAATTTTTATGTATTTCATCGAAAAATCAGGTATTTTAACTTGATTTAAATATGGTTTTATAAATTGGTAGTCCCTAAATCTATATTGAGAATGAAACCTAAATCAACTGAAATATTACCATGTGCCATATTCGGTCATAATTATGAGAGGTCAAAAACCTACATAGATCATACTATTGAACTCACTTGTTCACATTGTGATGCTGTTGTGGTTACAGACCATCACGGAAACTTTGAAAACAATACCGTTTCTAACAGTCAAATTAAAGACACACTGCAAGAATTATATCGCCTTACACGACGTATTCCTAAAACAAAAATCTCAATCTAATTTCTCATTCTTCTACATTTATCATCTATAAGTAAAGCCTATCAAATCATATCCAGAACTCATCTCGATGTTTTGTTTTTAACCGAAAATGAAATAAAACTTGTTTAAATGAAACTATTTTTAAAAGGCATAGCATCGCTACGCATAAGAAAATAGCTGAAATTTGGGCGAATTTTAGCCATTTTTTAGGAAATAGAAAACATCGAGATGAGTTCTTAATATAATGTTAGGTTGTATGGAAAAAAGAGACTTATATTGTATCTTCGCACTCTATTTAGAGTAAATCTATATAAGAATATGATAAAAGTTTCTGAAACAGCTAAAAAGAAAGTCACAGAGTTAATGACTGACGATGGCTTTAATCCAACAACAGATTTTGTTAGAGTTGGCGTAAAAAGTGGTGGTTGCTCTGGTTTGTCTTACGATTTAAAGTTTGATAAAGCGCAAGCCGACGACGATAAAGTTTTTGAAGATAATGGTGTAAAAATCATAGTCGATAAAAAAAGCTTCCTGTACCTTATTGGTACTACTCTAGAATATTCTGGTGGATTAAACGGAGCAGGTTTCGTTTTCAATAATCCAAACGCCAACCGAACTTGTGGTTGTGGTGAATCTTTTTCACTTTAAAAATCAAAACAAACATGTCAAAATATACTGAAGACGATTTAAGGGAAGAATTAAAAACCAAAGAATACGAATATGGTTTTTTTACAGATATTGAATCTGAAACATTTCCTATTGGTCTAAATGAAGATATTGTTAGAGCAATTTCCGCAAAAAAAGAAGAACCAGAATGGATGACAGAATGGAGACTTGATGCTTTTAAAGTTTGGAAAGAAATGACTGAACCAGAATGGGCAAATGTAAATTACAAAAAACCAGATTTTCAAGCCATAGCTTATTATTCTGCACCTGTGGTAGTAGATCCTAATAAAACATTAGATGATGTAGATCCTGATTTATTAGCGATGTACAAAAAACTAGGTATTTCTGTAGACGAACAAAAGAAAATGAATAATGTGGCAATGGATATTGTTGTGGATTCTGTTTCTGTTGCTACTACCTTTAAAAAAACATTGTCTGAAAAAGGCATTATTTTTATGAGTATTTCTGAGGCTATTAAAGAGCATCCTGAGCTTGTGAAAAAATATATTGGAACAATCGTGCCAACAAAAGACAACTTTTATGCGGCTTTAAATTCGGCAGTATTTAGTGATGGATCTTTCTGTTACATCCCAAAAGGAGTAAGATGCCCTATGGAATTATCTACTTATTTCAGAATTAATCAAGGAGGAACTGGTCAATTTGAACGCACTTTATTAATTGCAGATGAAGGCAGTTATGTTAGTTATTTAGAAGGTTGTACAGCACCTAGTAGAGATGAAAATCAATTACACGCAGCAGTTGTAGAGTTGATTGCTATGGATGATGCTGAGATAAAATATTCGACAGTTCAAAACTGGTATCCAGGAAGTGCTGAAGGAAAAGGTGGTGTTTATAATTTTGTAACTAAAAGAGGGCTTTGTGAGAAAAACGCAAAAATCTCTTGGACACAAGTTGAAACTGGCTCTGCTGTAACTTGGAAATATCCTAGTTGTATTTTAAAAGGAGATAATTCTGTAGGTGAATTTTATTCTATTGCTGTAACTAATAATTATCAGCAAGCAGATACAGGAACTAAAATGATTCACTTAGGCAAAAACACCAAATCAACCATTATTTCTAAAGGAATTTCTGCTGGTAAATCCCAAAACTCTTATCGTGGTTTAGTACAAATTAGCTCTCGTGCAGATAATGCGCGTAACTTTTCACAATGTGATAGTCTATTAATGGGAAATGAATGTGGAGCACACACGTTTCCATACATAGAAGCAAAAAATAAAAGTGCAATGATAGAGCACGAAGCAACTACAAGTAAAATTGGTGAAGACCAAATATTTTACTGTAACCAAAGAGGAATTGATACTGAAAAAGCAATTGCTTTAATCGTAAATGGTTTTAGTAAAGAAGTCCTTAATAAATTACCAATGGAATTTGCTGTAGAGGCTCAAAAACTATTGGAAATTAGTTTAGAAGGTTCTGTAGGTTAAAATGAATAAAAATGTCATGCTGAGCGCAGTCGAAGCATCTAACTAAATAAATATGAGAAAATCAGTAATCTATTTTTTAATTTTAATTTCTTTTTTTGCTTGTAAAAACGAAACAAAACAAGAAGTCAATCTTGAAGAAAACCGTGCAAAATCTTACGATCAAAACGACGGATTTATAACCTTAAGAGGCGATTTTGTTTATTTCGGAGATGCTGCCGTTTTACAAACACCAAAAGAAATTTACGGTGTCGTAATCGATGAAAATTTACAACTTTTAGAACAACAAGTAAAGCCATATAAAAAAGAAGCTACTGATATGGTTCCTGTAACTGTGCGAGTTAGGAAATTCGAAAAAGATTCGCTAGAAGAAGGGTGGAAATACCGCGTAGAAATCAAAGAAATTTTAAAGGTGGAAGCACCAAATCCAGAATCAAAAGACGTTATAAAATTAGCAAATTAAGACTATGTTAAAGATAAATAATTTACATGCAAGTGTAGAAGATAAAGGCATTTTAAAAGGTATTAATCTTGAGGTTAAACCAGGAGAAGTCCATGCGATTATGGGACCTAACGGTTCTGGAAAAAGCACCTTAGCTTCTGTAATTGCTGGTAAAGACGAATACGAAGTTACTGAGGGTTCTATATTATTAGAAGGCGAAGATATTGAAGAATTGGCAGCTGAAGAGCGTGCTCATAAAGGTGTATTCTTATCGTTTCAATATCCTGTAGAGATTCCGGGAGTTAGTGTTACTAACTTTATGAAAACTGCGATTAACGAAACACGAAAAGCAAAAGGCTTAGAAGATATGCCAGCTAAGGATATGTTAAAAATGATTCGTGAAAAATCGGAGATGCTAGAAATTGACCGTAAATTTTTATCGCGTTCTTTAAACGAAGGTTTTTCTGGTGGTGAGAAAAAACGAAATGAGATTTTTCAAATGGCAATGTTAGAACCAAAATTGGCCATTTTAGATGAAACCGATTCTGGATTAGATATCGATGCGCTTCGTATTGTAGCTAATGGAGTTAATAAACTAAAATCTAAAGACAATGCTGTTATCGTCATAACGCATTACCAACGTTTATTAGATTATATCGTGCCCGATTTTGTACATGTATTACACAATGGAAAAATTGTAAAATCTGGAGGTGCAGAATTAGCTCATGAGTTAGAAGCTAAGGGTTATGATTGGATTAAGGAAGAGGTTAACGCATAATATTAGTTAGAAGTTTTCAGTCCACAGTTTGCGAAACAACTAACGACTAACAACTAACGACTAACAACTAAGACATGAGTTTAAAAGAAAAATTAGTATCGTCATTTATGGCATTTGAAGACACAGTAGATGTGCACTCGCCAATTCACGATATTCGTTCTGAAGCTATAAAAACTTTTGAGACTGAAGGCTTTCCTTCTAAGCGTTCAGAAGATTGGAAATACACATCGTTAAATTCTATTTTAAAGCATGATTATAGCGTGTTCCCTAAGAATGAGAATGCTCTAGAATTTAAAGATGTAAAGAAGTATTTTATTCATGAAATTGATTCTTATAAAATTATTTTTATTGATGGGAAATACTCCTCTCACTTATCACAAACTACTCATGATGGTTTAGATGTTTGCTTAATGTCTGCTGCTTTAACTAAGCCTAAATACAGATTGATTATTGAAAATTATTTCAATAAAATTGCTCCTAAAAACGGACTATCATCATTAAACACTGCATTTTCTGCTGAAGGTGCTTACATACATATTCCAAAGAATAAATTAGTTGCGAAACCAATTCAAATTATACATTTTTCTACAGGTAATGAAGCTGCATTAATGCTTCAACCTAGAAACTTAATTGTGGTAGATGAAAATTCACATGTTCAGATTATTGAGCGTCATCAAAGTTTAACAGACAATCCTGTTTTAACTAATAGTGTTACTGAAATATTTGCCAATAAACGTGCTATTGTAGATTATTACAAGATTCAGAATGATAACGAAAATGCCTCATTAATTGACAATACCTTTGTAAATCAAAAACAAGAAAGTCATGCCAAAGTACATACCTTTTCGTTTGGCGGAAAATTAATTAGAAACAACCTCAACTTTTATCAAAATGGTGAACACATGGATTCTACCATGAAAGGCATTACCATTATTGGAGATAAACAACATGTAGATCATAATACATTAGTGCATCATATTGAGCCTAATTGCGAAAGTCACCAAGATTATAAAGGTATCTTCGCTGACAGTTCTACAGGTGTTTTTAATGGTAAGGTTGTTGTGGAAAAAGAAGCACAAAAAACAAATGCGTTTCAATCTAATAACAATATTTTATTAAGTGATAAAGCGTCTATAAACACAAAACCTCAATTAGAGATTTTTGCAGATGATGTAAAATGTTCTCATGGTTGTACAATTGGTCAACTAGACGATAGTGCTTTATTCTATATGAAACAGCGTGGTATACCAGAAAAAGAAGCTAGAGCTTTACTAATGTTTGCGTTTAGTAATAATGTTTTAGATTCCGTTAAAATTCCAGAAATTAAAAATAGAATTACTTCGATTATTGCAAATAAATTAGGCGTTAATATTGGGTTTGATCTTTAACAAACTCAATATTATTTACTTGTCCATCGCAAGACAATAACATTCCTGTTATTTTACTATCGTCGGAGGTAACGAAATGGTAAAGCGTTCTATCTCTATTTCCAAACTGATTCAATTGTACAGGGTACAATGTGATTTTATCATGATTCGTATAAGATAATTTTAATGTGTCGCTTTCTATGAAAAAATGATAGGTTGTTTGCAATTCTTCAGAATAATAATCTCCTGTAAAATCTTTTAAATTACTTGGATTCTTCTTTATGAGTTGCGCACGCTTAAAGTAAAAAGGAGTTCCGCCGAAAGAAATTATCATATCATACTCTGACGTTCTATTAAAATTATATTTTACATTTTGAGCATTACGTCTTACAAACTCATTAGTTCCATTTTGCACTAAAGGTATGCTCATTTTTCCCATAGAACTTTTAGCTTTTAGTGTATCATTCTCCACAGAAATCTGCATACCCATATCGCTATTAATTTCTTTATAATCTCCTATAAATTGATTCAGTTTTTGAAGCTTAAAATTAACTGTCTTATCTACTCTTTTAGCTTCATTTTCCTTAGAAACTAGTAATAAGTCTAAAATTTGATAAGAAATAGGTGTCGGGTTTATAGATTGCAAATTGGTTAGAATGATAACACCAATATTTTCCTCCGGAACAGTTATAAGTTGTGTTCGTCCCCCAAAACCAAAGCCACTATGACTTAAGGTTTCAAAGCCTTTGTAATCATCAACCATTAAACCTCTTGCATAATTAGCCTTTTGTCCATTAGTTAATACTTCAATAGTTTTAAGGAACTTTGCTAAGTTTATAAATTCTGGCGTGTTCTCATTAAGCATATTAGCCCAAAGCGTCATATCCTTCAGGTTACTACCCATGCTTCCTGCACCATAACTTAATTGGTTTGATGTGCTATAAACAAAGTCATCTTTTTGTTTCTGATAACCAATGGCTCTATTTTTTATTGGTTTTCCATGAGCAATTCGTACAAATGTATCTTCCATACCTAACGGAATAAGAACTTTAGCTTTTAGGTACTCATCTAGATTTTGACTTGAGATCTGTTCTACAATTAAAGCCAACAGGTTATAATTTGTATTAGAATAAATAATTTTTTCACCAGGAAGATGATTAAGGTTTTTTTGTCTTTGAGCTAAATCTAGAACATAAGCGTTATCATAATAATCCTTCTCGTAATCAAAACCAGATAGATACATCGTGGTATGATAATTTCTAATTCCACTAGAGTGGTTTAAAAGATGTTTAATTTTTATTGATTTTCCATAATTAGGAAAATCAGGGAAAAACGATGTGATAGTATCCTCTAAACTTAATTTAGATTCTCTAATTAAAGACCATACAGCAGCAGCTGTAAACTGCTTACTAATTGAGGCTATACTAAAAATTGTAGAATCCGTGTTCTTTATATTATAATCTAAATTAGCAATTCCGAAACCTCTCGAATATATTATGTCGTCACCTTTTATAACTCTAATCGCTAAACTAGGATTATCTTTTGTGTCATAAACTTTTAAAATAGAATCGATTTTAGCTTCTAATTCAATTTGAGCGTTAAGACTAAGAACAAAAACGAATAATAGCGCTGAACAATATCTTTTTAAATTTAGCATTGTTTAAATTTTTGATAAAAATAAGTTGGAATTAAACCAAAGTTTAAGAATAAAAAGCCAATGAACACGATGATTCCTCTATAAGGCCATGTTAGAAATTCAAACATAGCACCAATACCAAGAATAAAGAAAGTTATAAATCCGAGAATGTAAAATGATTTTTTCATGTTTAATTGATTTAAGAAAATTTGTGAATAGATTGTTTATATCTAGCATAAAAATGAACAGGAAGAATGACCAATACCGAAATTAATATCGCAGCAAGCAACCATGCGTTCGCATAAGGCCATTGCATCATTTGAAACACTAAACTCATAACCAAAAGAAAAATAACTGCAAAGCCAGCAGAAAATTTCAACTTATTAATCGTTATTATTTGTTGAGCAAATTTTTGATAATTAGTTTCAAGTTGGAGGTTTTTAAAATTTGCATAACCACCAAATTTGTGCAATGCTTGTTGGTATAATACATTAAAGTCATTAGAATCTTGACTTTCAATATAAGTACAGATATGATCTACTAAATCTTCTCTTAAATCTTTTGATGCAATGCCATATAAGGTTAAACTCTTTTCTATAAAAGCGATATGTTTTTCTAGTAGCTCCATTATTATATGAGATTAGGATTAAAAATTAAACTCAATGTTTCAATAAAATCATTGATTTCTTCAGTTACAGTTTCCACCATTTTTTTTCCTTCTTTAGTAACTTTATAATACTTTCTAACGCGTTTACCAATAAACACTTTTTCGGTTTCTAGAACGTTCTTAGCTTCAAGTTTATGTAAAATAGGATATAATGCACCTTCTGAAATGTCAATTTTTCCTGAAGTCATTTTTTTTACTTCCTGTGTGATTTCGTAACCATACATTCTACCCTTACTATTTATAAGGGTTAAGATGATAGGTTGTAGTGTTCCTTTTGTTAATTCTTTGCTATACATAGTACAAATATACATTTTATATAAATGTATCCTAATTAAATGTAAAAAATATTATTCTTAATGAGGAGTTATAAGTTTTTCTTTACCATCAATGGTTCGTATTTTTGTATTTAGTGTCTGGTCGTAAAGACACTAATTAGAATTCCAACATATGCTAGATGTAGAAAACATAAGAAAAGACTTTCCTATCCTTAATAGAAAAGTAAACGGGAAACCGCTCATATACTTCGATAATGCTGCAACCTCACAAACACCTCAGCAAGTGATTGATGTTATTGTAGATTATTATAGCAACTACAATGCTAATATTCATAGAGGTGTGCATAGTTTGAGTCAAGAAGCTACTGATGCCTATGAGCAAGCTCGTATAAAAATTCAAAAACATTTTAATGCGAAGTATACGCACGAAATTATTTATACAGCTGGCACAACACATAGCATTAATTTAATCGCTAATGGTTTTTCTTCATTATTAAAAAAAGGAGATGAAATTATAGTGTCTGCATTAGAACATCACAGCAATATTGTGCCTTGGCAAATGCTTTGTGAGCGAACAGGAGCTATATTGAAAGTGATTCCGATGAATCAAAACGGGGAATTGATACTGTCAGAATTTGATGCACTTTTAAATGATAATACAAAGTTGGTTTTTGTTAATCATATTTCAAATGCTTTAGGAACTATAAATCCAATTGAATACATTATTAAAAAAGCACACAAGTTTGGTGCAGCTGTTTTGGTAGATGGCGCACAATCTTGTCCACATCTAAAACCAGATGTTCAAGCATTAGATGTTGATTTCTATGTGTGTTCTGCCCACAAAATCTGTGGTCCAACAGGAGTTGGTATGCTCTACGGAAAAGAAGAATGGCTCAATAAATTACCACCTTATCAAGGAGGAGGAGAAATGATTGCTGAGGTTTCGTTCGAAAAAACCACTTACGCAGATTTACCTCATAAGTTTGAAGCAGGAACACCTAACATCTCAGGAGGAATCGCTTTTGGAGCAGCTTTAGATTATATGAATACTATAGGCTTTGATAACATTGCCAAATACGAAAATGAACTTTTAGAATACGGAACAGAAGAATTACTAAAAATCGATGGTTTAAAAATCTACGGAACAGCTAAAGAAAAAACATCAGTCATTTCTTTTAATATTGGGGATATTCATCCATACGATATTGGTACAATTCTAGATAAAATGGGAATTGCAGTACGTACAGGTCATCATTGTGCGCAACCCATTATGGATTTTTACAAGATTCCAGGAACCATAAGAGCATCGTTTATGTTTTATAATACCAAAGAAGAAATTGATATTTTTATTACTGCTCTAAAAAAAGCCCTAATGATGCTTTCATAAACTGTGGCATCAAAAGTGTAACTTAGAGTCTTAAATACAATAGACATGAAATTTATAATTACCTTATTTACCTTTATAATGATAACGAACTCTTGTGATTCGTCTAAAAAAGCAATAGAAAATAACAGTAAAATACAAGAAACACTTTCTGAAACCTACTTTATTACTCATCTTGGTGATAATGATGTGTCTTCCTATAAACTAAATATTACTTTTGATGAGACTTCTAATAAAATTACAGGCTTTGCTGGTTGCAATAGTTTTTTTGGAAGTTATTCAGTAGATAATAATACAATATCGTTCAGTAATATGGCATCTTCAAAAAAATACTGCCAAGAAACAATGGCTATAGAAGATCAATTTTTAAAATCTTTGAACTCAGTAGATTCGTTTTCAATAAGTGACAGCATGATTTCACTTTCAGGAAAAGATACCGTTTTAATAAAAGGTTCAAATACCATTATTACTGCTGGCAAAAATACTGTTGCAAACTACGAGAATAAAACTCAAGTAAAGTACCAAGCCTTATCAAGAAATTCATTTGACTTTATACTTATTTCAAAATCTAATATTCTAATCTCAAAAGATAAAAATCTTCAGAATGTAAATACCTATTTGATTGAAACAGAAGATTGGGAAGCAATTAATAAATTGATTGAGGCAATAGATGCAGAAACAATTCAAGATTTAAAACCACCTTCAACAAAACACCAATTCGACGGAGCTCCACATACTACTTTAGCCATAATACATGGAGATGTAGAATATATAACACCAACCTTCGATCATGGTAATCCACCTCAAACAATCGAAGCTTTAGTTAATAAAGTGTTATCCATTAAAGAAAATACAGTAAAGCAATAGCTATTTTGTAATTTTGTGGAAAAGATTGAGACTATGACTATTGAAGAAGTTCAAAACGAAATTATTGATGAGTTTTCTATGTTCGAAGATTGGGAAGAACGATACCAATACATGATTGATTTAGGTAAAGATTTACCAATAATAAACGAGAAATATAAAACCGAAGACAACATTATAAAAGGTTGCCAGAGTAAGGTATGGGTGCATGCCACTTTAGATTCTGATAAAATTAACTTTACTGCAGATAGCGATGCAATTATTACCAAAGGTATTATTGCAATATTAATCAGAGTATTTTCTAATCAACATCCAAAAGACATTATTGAAGCTAACACCAATTTTATTGATAAAATCGGACTAAAAGAACATTTATCTCCAACCAGAGCCAATGGCTTGGTTAGTATGATAAAACAATTAAAACTGTATGCCATTGCGTACCAAACACAATTAAGTTAAGGTTTGTTGAAGTAAAGTCGTTTAGTCGACAACTTAACAACAAACAGCTTAACAACTAAACACCATAACATGAGCGATAAAACAGTAGACACAACTATACTAGGAGAAAAAATATTAAGAGTTATTAAAACAATATACGATCCAGAGATTCCTGTAGATATCTATGAATTAGGATTAATCTACGATGTTTTTGTAAATGAAGATTTTGAAGTCAAAATTTTAATGACATTAACCACACCAAATTGTCCTGTGGCAGAAACTTTGCCATTAGAAGTTGAAGAAAAAGTAAAATCGATTAACGAGGTTAAAAATGCTGAAGTAGAAATCACTTTCGATCCACCTTGGTCGCAAGACTTAATGAGTGAAGAAGCTAAATTAGAGTTAGGAATGCTTTAAAGGAGTTAACTGCTTTCAGTAGTTACTTAAACTCTAGAAATAAAAAATGGAAGACGAAATAATTAACAGAGTTGCAAATAGCAAACTTAAAGTCATTGACTTAGAAGATTACTATCCTGATGGAAAACGTGTTCTTTTTGATATAAAAGATTGGTTGCTTGAAGGTTTAGTGCTTAGAGAAAAAGACTTTAGAGTTTTTGTTGCTTCTCATGATTGGTCGCAATATCAAGATTGTTATGTCGCTTTGTATTGCTCAACAGATGCAATTGTACCAGATTGGGCTTATATGTTAATTTCTATAGAGCTCCAAACGTATTCTAAGTTTGCTGTAATTGGTACTTTAGAAGATTTAGAATCTATTATATATTCAGAAATTATTTCAACTTTAGACGTTTCAGAGTTTAGCAATCAACTTGTAATAATAAAAGGTTGCTCCAACAAACCTGTACCTTCCAATGCATTGATTCTTCTTACTCAAAAATTAAAACCTATAGCTAAATCCATTATGTTTGGAGAGGCTTGTTCTTCAGTGCCTTTATACAAAAGAAAAAAGACTTAAAATAAATGTGACTTTGCCCTAAATATTAGGTCTTAATATTAGTGGTTTCGTTGATTAATTAATTTATTCAATAGAAGTCAATAAAAACTTATATTTGCAAATTAATTAAAACTATTTTTTTTATTAAATTTTAATCCATTATGAACAAAAAATTACTTTTATCCCTCTTTCTATTGTTTGCGGTAACAACCATTGCATTTGCACAAACAAAAGAAGAACTACAGACTCAAAAGGCTGAAAAACAAGCCGAAGCAGACAAGTTTCAAGGAGAAGCTGATGCCTTACAAACACAAATTGATGCTTTACCAGGTTGGAGAACAGGTGCTTTTGGTACTATTGGTGGTAGCTTATCTAACTTTAATGATTGGTATTCTCAAGGCACTCCAAATAATAGCTCTGGTAACATTGGTATTACTTTTAATGCTTTTGCTAATAAAATTGAAGATAAGTATTTTTGGAGAAATTCCCTTACTACAAATCTCGGTTGGGTGAAATTAGATGACACAGATAATGGTACTGACGAAGACGAAGATTTTAACGCAACAACAGATGTTTTTAATATATCATCACTTTACGGCTATAAATTAAGTGACAAATGGGCTGTTTCTGCTTTAGGTGAATACAGAACTACCTTACTAGATAACTTTAACGACCCTGGGTTTTTAGATTTTGGTGTTGGTGCTACTTGGACTCCACTTGAAAATTTAATAGTGGTAATTCACCCATTAAATTACAATTTTGTATTTGCTAAAAACGATGCTGCATTTGCATCTTCTGCTGGTGCTAAAATTGTTGCAGATTATACAAGACAAATCGGAGCAATTGCTTTTAAATCTAACTTCTCAACGTTCCAAAGTTATGAAGATAGTGATTTATCAAACTTTACATGGACCAATTCATTTAGTTATACATTATGGAAAATGATTGGTGTTGGTTTTGATTTTGCTTTAAGAAGCAACCAACAAGAAGCAGCTAATGCACAAGGTGTTCTTTTAAAAGATGCAGATAATAAATTGCAATCTTATTACACTATTGGTTTAAGCTATAAGTTCTAAGCTTAACACATAAATATTATAAATATAAAAGAGGTCTTAATTGATCTCTTTTTTTTATGTAAGATCCTCAACATCTGGATACAAAAAATGATTGTATGGAAAACGAGTTATATGGATTTCCCTTACTTCTTTGTAAACTCGTTTTCTAAATTCATCCATATTCTCTTTGTTTAAAGCAGAAATAAATAAGGCGTTATCTCCCACTCTAGACATCCAAGTTCTTTTCCATTCTTCAATAGAATAATTAGCTTCTGTGCGTTCTGCAATTAAATCGTCATCGTCAAAAGGTTCAGCCTCATAAGCATCAATTTTATTAAAAACCATTATGGTTGGTTTATCTTTACTATTAATATCATCTAAAATCTGATTTACAGAAGCAATATGCTCTTCAAAATTAGTGTGTGAAATATCTACCACATGAAGCAATAAATCTGCTTCTCGTACTTCATCTAAAGTACTTTTAAAAGATTCCACCAATTGTGTTGGTAATTTTCTAATAAATCCAACGGTATCACTCATTAAAAAAGGTAAATTCCCAATGACTACTTTTCTAACGGTTGTGTCTAATGTTGCAAACAGTTTATTCTCCGCAAAAACATCACTTTTACTTATTACATTCATTAAAGTAGATTTCCCAACATTGGTATAGCCAACCAAGGCAATACGTACCATTTTACCACGATTGCCACGTTGAACAGCCATTTGTTTATCAATGGTTTTAATCTTAGCTTTCAACAACGCAATTTTATCACGGACAATACGTCTATCTGTTTCAATCTCTGTTTCACCAGGTCCACGCATCCCAATTCCACCTTTTTGACGCTCAAGGTGTGTCCACATTCCTTTTAATCTTGGTAGTAAATATTGGCATTGTGCTAATTCTACTTGTGTTCTGGCGTAACTGGTTTGCGCACGTTGGGCAAAAATGTCTAAGATGAGATTTGTTCTATCTAATATTTTACAGTTAAGTATCTTGCTAATGTTTCGTTCTTGAGCAGGTGTTAGTTCATCATCAAAAATCACAGTACCAATATCATTTTCTTTTACAAAATTGGTAACTTCTTCCATCTTTCCTGTACCTATAAAAGTTTTAGGATTTGGCATGCTCATTTTTTGAGTATACCGTTTTATAACTTCGCCACCTGCAGTATAAGTTAAAAACTCTAACTCGTCTAGATATTCTTTAGACATTTCCTCATCTTGATCTTGAGTAATTACACCTATTAGCACTGCCTTTTCTAGATCTATATCTTTTTTTTCTATCATAATTAATTAAAGTACAAAGTTAAGCAAATGGATTATTCATATTAATATTTTTAAAACCTATATTTAAAGCCATGGATAATACTACTGAAACTTACACTATAGCTTTTTATAATATCGAAAATTTATTCGACATAGAAAACGATCCATTAACAAATGATGACGATTTTTTACCAACTTCCGCAAAGCGATGGACTTCAAAACGTTATCAAAAAAAACTAGTAAAATTAGGAACCGTAATTTCTCAAATCGGTGAAGAAAATTCTCAAGTTTCTCCTGCTATTATTGGTTTAGCTGAAGTTGAAAACAAAAAGGTACTTTCAGATTTAGTCAATAGCAAAAATCTAATTCATCAAAACTATAGTTATGTACATTATGATTCCGCGGATGAAAGAGGTATAGACGTTGCACTGCTATATAAAAGTGATGTTTTTAAAGTTGAAAATTCAGAAACCTTTTCTGTCTATCTTCAAAACGAAAAAGGAGAGCAAGATTATACTAGAGATATTCTTTTAGTACAAGGGAAACTTAATAATGAAAGTATTAATGTTATAGTTAATCATTGGTCCTCTAGACGAGAAGGTGAAAAAGAAACCGAATTTAAGCGTATTGCAGGAGCAAATGTGGTAAATTCTATAATTAAAATGCTGAAAAAAGAAAATCCCAATGCTAAAAGTATTGTAATGGGAGATTTTAACGACAACCCAAATAACAAAAGCTTGTTGTTGCTTGAAAAAGAAAGTGACCTTTACAATCCATTCAAAACAGTTTGGTCTCGAGATAATGGAAGTCTAAATTACAATTTTCAATGGAACCTATTTGACCAAATTCTTTTCTCTACCAATTTTTTGGATACCAATAATTCGAACCTAGCATTTAGCGATGCCCAAGTGTTTAATAGTAAGTTTCTTACACAATACCATGGTAAATATAAAGGACAACCTTTTAGAACCTATGTAGGTAAAAAATATAAAGGAGGTTACAGTGATCATTTCCCTGTTTTTCTTCAATTAAAGTCTTCTTAAAAAATAGCTAAACCATTTATCGATTATTACGGTAGTTAATCTATTATAACATTGTTAACATCCTGTTAATAGCCATTTTTTATATATTCGAGTTCGCATTGTAAAAACGATTAACCAACGCCAACAAAGCACAATACAACACATTCTTTTAGAAACACCAACAAACCTCTTTATAATCAAATGGTTATAGGGAAATTAAATAATTTTTAACAAACCGATTAATAATGAAAAAGATTACTCTATTTTTAATTATGCTAGGGTTTTTCCTCACGGCTAGTGCCCAGTATGATTTTGCTCCGATTGTAGGTCCCACAAATGTGGTTGAAGGAACACCAGTTACTATTAATCTTAACGATGCGGCTAATGTAGCTGCTGTACCAGCATCCTCAACTGGTTCGTATGATTCCTTTTCTATTACTGTAGATTGGGTTGCTGGAGGAGGAGGTCCATGGTCTAGTGAGGCAGATCTTACAGTAATGACAACTGCTGGATCTGTTTTAATAAATCCGCCAACTACAGGTGGAGCAAATAGTAATGCCAATGCTACACTCACCTTTGACGGTAATTTCACTGCTATTTATAACCCTACAATAGATGGTTATATAGACCTAGTTCTTAATCAAAGTTTTGGAGGTTCGGATGCAGATTGGTCTAATATTGTAGTAACCTTATTTGAAAGTCCTACATGTGTTGTGCCAACAGGTATGGCAACTTCTACTTTAACAACAACAGCTGTAGATTTAATTTGGACTGCAGGAGATGCTGAAACTATATGGAATGTAGAATATAATAGTGGTGCTGATTTTGTACCAGCTAACGGAGAAGAAGAAGGATCTACTAATGTTACAGGTACTCCAGAAACATCATTTTCAGGTCTTATACCATCTACAACTTACTTTGTGTATTACCAAGCTGATTGTGGTGGTGCTGATGGAACAAGTGAATGGGTTGGTCCATTCAACTTTTTTACAGATTATTGTGAATCTATACCTACATCAAATGATGGAGATGGTATAGGGCAAGTACAATTAGGTAGTGAAACATTTATCTCTGGTGGTGATATTTTTTATGAAGATTTTACCTCTCCAACAGTTGATTTAGCAGCAGCAATTACTTCTAATTTACAAATAACGTTTACAACCGGTCCTACTTATACTACAAACGTTTGGATAGATTTAAATAATGATTTAGTATTTGATAATACAACTGAGTTGGTTTACCAAGGCGAAAGTGCAGCAGCAAACCCTACGGTTTTAGATGCTTCTTTCACAATGCCAGATGTACCTTTGGGTCTTTATAATATGAGAATTGTAACTACCGATTTTAATCAAACACCACCAAATCCTTGTTTTAATGGTGCTTGGGGAGTTACAATGGATTTCACTATTAATATAACAGAAGCACCAGATTGTATTCCTCCTTCTGCATTAGCAGCTACTACTATTACTGAAGACTCGGCGGAGTTAACTTGGAATGGTGGTGCGACTGGAACATCATGGGATTTAGAATGGGGACCAGAAGGTTTTACTCCTGGTTCTGGTACGTTAGTGACTGGGCTTACGGCTCAAACATACTCGCTTCCTGGCTTATCTGCTGGTACAGCTTATGACTTTTATGTTGTAAGTAATTGTGCTGGTGGTTTAACATCTACGGTTTCTGGACCGTCAACTTTTATTACAGCAACACCAGGAGAAACCTGCGCTAATGCTTTTCCTATGACTGTAGAAGTAGATTGTGATACAGCAACTCCAATAACATTTAACTTTGCCAATGGTGCAGATTTGGTTGCTAATGGAGAAAACCCGACGTGTGATGGCTTTGGCAATTTTGGCTATTGGATGAGTTTTACAGCACCTAGCATAGGATCTGTAATCATTAATTTTGATGGAGCAGCTGACAGTATCGGTTTAGAAGTATTTGATGCTTGTGGAGGAACTGCCATATCCGATTGTACTAATAATGAACTAGACGCAGGTGATAACTCAGGTGTTATTGGCGGATTGACACCAGGGAATACTTATTTTGCCGTTATTTGGAGAGATCAACAAAGTGGTACAGCAGATGTTTGTATTGAAGAAGGCCCAACTTGTCCGTTTCCAATTAATTTAGAAGTAACAAATATTACAGAGAGTTCTGCTGATTTAGGTTGGACAGAAAATGGAACAGCTACATCATGGAATATAGAATGGGGACCAACAGGTTTTACACCTGGTGCTGGCACTACAATTAGTGGTGTTACAACTAATCCTTATAACTTAATGAGTTTAACTCAAAATACAGATTACGATTTCTATGTACAAGCAATATGTACTGCTGATATTTCAGATTTTGAAGGCCCTTTTACATTTACTACTGCGCCTCAAACTAATTTTGTTTTAGACTGTACTGTTGATGGCCCTCTTACTCAAGATTACTGTTATGGTGATGACGACACTAACGTATTTACCTTCACAAGTACAGATGGCACTCCGCTAAATCTAACATTTAATGCTGGAGGTATTGAATCTTGTTGTGATGATTTATTAGTGTTTGACTCCAATGGAGATCCTTTATATGCGGATAATAATGGTGGTAACTTAGGTGGATTAACATTTCAATCTACTGGAGACACTATTTCATTCCAAATAGATTCAGATGGATCAGTAAGTTGTGCTAATGGAAGTTTCTGCTGTACTGAAAGTATAAACTATACCGTTTCATGTGCTACCTGTATAAACCCTGAAGCAACTTATGCTGTAATTGATGATTGTGCAAACGGAGATCAATTCTTAATTGATGTAGATATTACTAGTTTAGGTGATGCAACATCATTGACAATTTCAAACAACATGAATGCAGATACTACGCCTGTTACTGCAACTGGTGTATATCAAATAGGTCCTTTTGCTTTCTTAGTAGATGTTATTGTTACCGTGAGTAACGATGATGATGCTAACTGTATAATCAATAGTCAAGCGATACAACTTTTAGCTTGTCCACCTGCCAATGATAACTGTGATGGATCTATAACAGCAGTGGTTAATGATGATCCTAATTGCGATATAGTTACAGCAGGTACTATATTAGCAGCAACTCCATCAGGAGTACCTGATGGGAATTGTACAGGTACAGATGACGATGTTTGGTTTGAATTTACAGCTTTAAACGAAATTCAAATTATATCGTTAATAAACATTACTGGTGGAATTTTTGATTTAAGTCATGGTGTTTATGAAGGTAGTTGTGGGTCTTTAACCGAACTTTATTGCTCTGGTAATGAATCTAGCGTTACGCCAGCATTAACTGTAGGTAACACCTATTACATTAGAGTTTTTAGTGGTGGTAATGATGCTGAAACTTCTACATTTGATTTATGTATTAGACCAGCTCCAAACAATATTATTTGTGAAAATGCAGAAAATTTCTGTTCAGTAGGTGGAGCACTAACCTCGCCAAACATAATAGGAATTCCAAGTACTGGACAAGTCGCTTGTTTAGGTTCAATACCTAACCCAACATGGAATATCATTCAAGTTGGTGAATCTGGTCCAATTGAAATTGAAATTGAACAAACTGATGATACTGGTGGCGGACTAGATGTTGATTTTGTGATTTGGGGGCCTTTTGAAACTGTTGAAGAAGCATGTATAGACATTGTTCTAGAAGATTGCCCAACTTGTCCGTTCTCTAATGTTCCAGATAATGGCTTTTACCCTTTTGGAAATATTGTTGATTGTAGTTATTCTGGTGCTTCAATAGAAAATTTATCTATTGATAATGCGCAAGCTGGGGAGATATATTTGTTATTAGTAACCAACTTTAATGGTGGTCCGGGTAACATTACTATAGAGCAAACCAACGCAGGCGGAACTGACAATGGTACTATTGAAGCAGAAATTACAGCTCAAATTGTTAGTGATGATATAAACATCCCAGATGATAATGATCCTACAGAAATAGACGAGGTTTCTGTTTGTGGTTTTGATTTTCTAACACTAGAAGCTGATTCACCTTTTGCAGATGAATATATTTGGTTTGAAGATGGTATTGTAATCGATGGCGAAACCTCTTCTACCCTTGTAGTAACTGAATCTAATAATTATCAAGTTAGAGCAACAGATAATCAGTGTGGTGTAGGAGCTGACTCTCAAATAGTAATTGTAAATCTATATGCTGATGCTGGTTCTATTGCTCCTCAAAACAGAACCGAATGTGATGGTCCTGGGTCAGATGGAATGGAAGCATTTAATTTAGATGATTTAACTACCGAGTTAGGTCTAACTGGTTTCACAGTAAGTTATTATACCAATACTACTGATGCAAACCAAGCTATGAATGCTGTCGCTTCGCCTTATAACTCATCTGGTGAGACATTAATTATAAGAATAGAAGACACAGATGCAGCTACAAATGGTTACTTAGGATGCCGTCAGTTATCTCAAGTAGAATTAGTGGTAAATCCTAGACCAATAATCAGCCAACCAATGGATTTTATTGTTTGTGATGATTTAGATGGAACTGTTGATGGTGCTACAGCATTTGATTTAACATCGATTAATGCTGATGTAACAACTGAAACAGGTATAGTAATTTCATATCATACCTCTCAAGCAAATGCAGATACTGGTGATGCAGATGTTACAAGTACTGCTTATTCAAGTAGTGGAGAAACAATTTTCGTTAGAGCAGAGAATACAGCAACGGAATGTTACGAAACCACATCGTTTAATCTCGAGGTTAACATTGTACCTGTAGCAACTTTTGATGAACAATTATTCGATTACGAAGTATGTCCAAACGCAACGGTTCCTGTTATGATTGGTATTATACCTGATAATTTCTCTGATGCAGATGTTACTGTTAATTGGTCATTAGATGGTAGCCCATTCAGTGGAAGTGGTTTAACATTAAATAATGTTTTAGTAGCTGGAGATTATTCTGCTACAATAACCTTTAATAATACAGGTTGTGTTAACACTATTACAACTGAAGTTATAGAATTAGAATCTTGTATATTCCCAGAAGGTATTTCTCCTGGTGTATCACCTGGCCAAAATGATACTTTTGATTTAAGTAGCTTTGATGTTACAAAACTTGAAATATTTAACAGAAACGGGACTCTTGTATATTCTAAAAACGACTACGAAAATGAATGGGTAGGACAAACCAATGATGGAGACGAGTTACCAGTAGGTACTTATTTCTATACCGTTATTTACGAGGGTGGTGCAAAATCAAAAAGTGCTTGGGTATATATTAACAGATAATCAACTAACAGAATCAACTAATTATAATGAAAAAACTCTCTATTATAGCGGTTTTGCTTTTAGCATTTCAAATGCATGGGCAACAAGACCCTCAGTACACGCAGTACATGTATAATATGAATATAGTAAATCCTGCTTATGCAGGCTCAAGAGAAAATCTTTCTTTTGGACTATTATACAGAAATCAATGGACTAAAATTGATGGTGGGCCGGAAACTGGAACATTTTTTGGACATACTCCAATTGGAAATAACCTTGGACTTGGTTTATCTGTTATTTCAGATAAAATAGGACCCGTAAAAGAAACCAATGCGTATGTTGATGTATCATATACTCTAAAATTAGGTGGTGAGCACAAATTAGCTTTTGGTATTAAAGCAGGAGCTACATTTCATGACATTGATTTATCGAATACAAATGTTGCGGTTCTAGACACTACCGATCCTTTCTTTGGATTTGGTATTAATGAAACTACGCCAAATATTGGTGCAGGATTCTTTTACTATACTGATAAATACTATGTCTCATTATCCGTACCTAATTTATTGTCTTCTGTTCATTTAGATAATGGCGGTCGTAACATAGGATCCGAAACACAGCACTATTTCTTAACTGGTGGTTACGTGTTCGACCTCTCTGAAAACACAGAGCTTAAACCATCTGTAATGGTTAAGTCTGCATTTGATGCACCTACCTCTTTTGATGTCAATGTAAATGCAAGATTTTTTAAGAAATTTGAAATTGGAGCCTCTTATAGATTAGACGATTCGTTTTCAGGTTTAGTGAATTTTGCTTTAACACCAGGTGTTAGAGTAGGATATGCTTACGATGCTATATCATCGGATATAAAAGCTTACGCACCAGCATCACACGAGGTCATGTTATTATTTGATCTTAATTTCCCTAAGCGTGTTTCACGTTCACCAAGATACTTTTAATCAGTTAAGCTAAAACAATTATGAAAAACTTTAAAACATTATTATTTATTACGTTGATGAGTAGCTTTTGCTTAACTGCTCAGAATAAAAGCACAAAGAAAGCAGATAAACAATTTTCTGAATTACAATTTGTAAAAGCAGCCGAAAGCTATAATAAACTTGTAGAAGACGGAAAAGCAGATGTTTATGTTTACGAGCAACTTGCCGATAGTTATTATAACATTTTTAATACAGAAGCTGCTGAACGTTGGTATGCGAAAGTTTTAGAAACATCCAATAAGCCAGAAATAGTCTATAAATATTCTCAAATGCTTAAAGCAAATGGTAAGTATGAAGAATCTAACCAGCAGATGGATAAGTTTGCAACAATGCGTCCTGCAGATAATAGAGCTATAGCATTTAGAAAAAACCCTGATTATCTTCCTAAGATTTTAAAGCAAGGTAAAAAGTTTAATGTTCAGAACGCAGATTTCAACTCTACACAATCTGATTTTGGTGGCGCAATGCATGATGGCAAGTTATACATTACATCTGGTCGTAATGATAATCGTAAAAATTACGGATGGAACGACCAACCTTATCTAGATATTTATACTATAGTAAAAAACTCTGACAGTACTTTTCAAGAACCTGTATTAGGAAACAAAAAAATTAATACTAAATTTCACGAAGGTTTGGCGTCGTTCACTCCAAATGGAGAAACTATGTATTTTTCTAGAGAAAGTTTTTTCGAAAAAGATTTCCAAAAAGATTCACTGAGCCGTGCAAAATTTAGTCAGATTTATTTATTTAAAGCCACTAAGTTGGGTGACGATTGGGATATGATTGAAAGTTTAGCAATTAATAGTGAAAACTACTCTGTTAAAAATCCATCTGTAAGTGCTGATGGACAAACACTATACTTTGCTTCAAATAAGCCAGGAGGTTTTGGTGAATATGATATTTATAAAGCGCCTATAAATACTGATGGCACAATAGGAGAACCTGAAAATTTAGGTCAAAAAGTAAATACAGAAGGGCAAGAAATGTTCCCTTACATTAGTAGTAATAACACACTTTACTTTTCATCTAATGGTCATTTAGGTCTTGGTAGTATGGACGTATTTTACACCAAGGTCATTGATGGTAAATTAGCACCAGCGCGTAATGTTGGTATTCCTATTAACAGTAATGCTGATGATTTTGCATTCTCAATGGATGAAGAAAGTGGAAATGGTTTTGTTTCATCTAATAGAGAAGGTGGAAAAGGAAGTGATGACATTTACGAATTTAAAAAACTACAACCGCTTTGCGACGTATTAATAAGTGCTACAGTTTTAGACGATAAAACGCGTGAACCAATAAGTGGAGCTTCTGTTTCATTATTCGATGATGAAGGTAATAAAGTTCTTTCTAAAATAACTAACGAAGAAGGTATTGCAGAATTTATTGTAGAGTGTGAAAAAGATTCGGAATTAGAAGTTGTAATGGATGGTTTTGATAGTAAGAAAGTACCCGTTAAAGGCTCTAATGAAGAAGAAAACAACATTCAAATTTCTTTAGACCCAATTGAAGTGTTAATTACACCTATCAAAATTGATTTAGCACCAATTTTCTTTGAATTTGATGAATCTAATATCACTGCTCAAGCTGCTTTTGAATTAGATAAACTAGTTCAAATTATGAAAAAATACCCTGAACTTGTTATTAATGCTACATCACATACAGATGAAAGAGGACCAGAATCTTACAATGCTGGCCTTTCTGATCGTAGAGCAAAAACTACAGTTCAGTATGTCATTTCAAAAGGCGTTGATGAATCTCGTATCTCTGGAATGGGTAAAGGAGAGTCTGAACCAAAAATTGATTGTACTGCAGGTTGTACTAAAGACCAACATGCAGAAAACAGACGTTCTGAGTTTCTTATTGTGAGTGGTGCTCCAACAGCGGAATAATAAATAACTAATAAAAAAAGCCTATTCTTAATTTAAGAATAGGCTTTTTTTATGATTTTAAAAATCTTATAATGAAAAATCTATTTCTAGTTTTAGCCCTATTATGTTTTACATTTCAGCTATCAGCACAAGAAAATGTATTGTCTTCTGGGTCAGAAGGTACTTCAACAACAGGAAAAGTAACCTATTCCGTAGGTCTTATTCATTATAAAGAAGCAACTGGTACTGGTGGAAGTACTTCAGTAGGAACTCAAATTCCCTATGAAGTCACACAAGTTTTAAATTTACAACAGTTTAGCAATGCTACTGCAAAGGTTTTTCCGAATCCAACAGACAATGTTTTAAATATTCATTTAACCAGTTTAGATGATTTAAACTATCAACTTATTGATTTATCAGGAAGAAACGTTACTTCTGGAACTTTAAATCAACTAGAATCTCAAATTCAATTAAACGCGTTAGAGTCTTCTATTTACATTTTAGATATTATAAAAGACAGCAACATCATCAAATCATTTAAAATTTCAAAAAAATAAAAACTAATGAAAAACCTTTACACTATACTATTTGTATTTCTATTTTCGTTTTTATCGTTTGCACAGGCACCAGAATTAATGAGCTACCAAGCCTTAATTCGTAATGCAAACGACCAACTTATTCAAAATGCTTCTGTCGGAATTAGAATAAGTATTCTACAAAACTCTGATACAGGAACAGCAGTTTACACAGAAACACACACAACCACAACTAATGAAAACGGCTTAGTCACCTTATCTATTGGTTCTGGCACAACAACAGATGATTTTTCTACTATTGATTGGGGAACTGGTACGTATTATATAAAATCTGAAACTGATCCTGCTGGTGGAACTAATTATTCTATCGCTGGTACTAGTCAATTATTGAGTGTTCCTTATGCTTTGTACTCTCAAATATCTGGAAGTACTAACGGAAATTCTGGTACTACTTCACCGAACACAACAATAACAAATAATACTAATACCAGTTTTGCTTTTAACTCTAGAGATGAAAACAAAGTATTTGCTTGGAGTAGTAACTCAGATAACTGGTCTGAGGTTCAATATCAAGATACATCATATGGCGCTAGTGAAATCACGCCATCTAATGGGAATTTTGCGTTTAACTCTAGAGATGAAAATATTATGTATGCTTGGAGTTTTGTAACATATCAATGGCATTCAGTAATATATCAAGACACATCTTATGGTGCTGGAGATATTCTGTCATCAAGTGGTAATTTTGCGTTTAACTCTAGAGATGAAAATATTATGTATGCTTGGAATGCCAACGATGGTACATGGTCTAGTGAAAATTATCAGGATACATCTTATGGTGCTGGAAATATTGTTTCATCTAATGGAAATTTCGCTTTTGATTCTCGAGATGAAAACAAAATATTTGCTTGGAGTTCTGCGACGGGAACTTGGAGTTCTGTAACATATCTAGATACGTCATATGGAGCTAGTGCAATTACAGCTTCAAATGGAAATTTTATATTTAATTCTCAAGATGAAAATAAAGTTTACGTCTGGAATGCATTTACAGGTGCATGGATTTCTTCGACATATCAAGATTCTTCATATGGTATTGGTACCATTATTTCTTCGGAACAAAACAGTGGAAATTAAGCCATATTAAAATTATGTCAGTAAAACGAATAACACTTTAGTTAAAATGTTTTTTGTTTTCTATTATTGCAAAGTAAAGGTGTTTTACACAACGTTAAAATATCTTCAATAATCCTAATTTTTATAAGGAAATTTACTCAACTGAGAATTATAATATCTCACATCTCCAGTAACTTCTTTACCTAACCATTCTGGTTTTTCAAAGTATTCGTCTTCAGAATTCAATTCAACTTCGGCAATAATTAAACCTTCATTATCCCCAAAAAACTCATCAACTTCAAATATGTGTTTTCCCGATTTTACTTCGTAACGCATTTTATCAATGATGCCAACTTCACATAGTTTTAAAAGTACCTCTGCTTCAACTAATGGAATTTCTTTCTCCCATTCAAAACGAGATAAGCCATTAGATGTAGATTTTCCTTTAACTGTTAAATAGCCACTATCATTTTTCAATCTTACGCGTACAGTCCGTTCTTTATGGCTATTTAGAAAACCTTGTTTTATAGTATAGGTATTAAAAGCTTCTGATTTAAAAGCGTTTGAAGTCACTAAAAATTTTCGTTCTATTTCTACCATCACAAGTATTAACAATTCATTATTAAAAGGCATTTAATGCCTAAATTTACACTATGCTTTACGATTTACCTATAAACTCATCTCAACTTTTTATATTTCCTAAAAAATGATTGAAATTCGTCCATATTTTAGCTATTTTATTAACCGTAGCGAAGCTATGCTTTTCAAAAACAGCTTCATCTGTACAAATTTTATTTCATTTTCGGTTAAACCTAATAAGACAAGATGAGTTTAATAAGAAAGATAATTCATGTAGATATGGATGCATTTTATGCGTCTGTAGCTCAAATGGACAATCCAGAACTTATAGGTAAAGCTATTGCTGTTGGAGGAGGAGGCACACGAGGAGTCATAAGTGCTGCAAGTTACGAAGCTCGGAAATTTGGTGTTAAAAGCGCCATGTCTGGTCGCTTAGCTATAAAACTTTGTCCAGAACTTATCTTTGTAAAGACAGACTTTACACGTTATACAGAAATTTCTAAACGCATTCGTAAGATTTTTTTTGAATATACAGATTTAGTAGAGCCTCTATCCTTAGACGAAGCTTACCTCGATGTTACCGAAAACAAAATAGGAATGCCTAGTGCCACTTTATTGGCTCAAAAGATAAGACAACAGATTTATGATGAAGTTGGCTTAACAGCTTCTGCAGGTATCTCCATTAATAAGTTTGTCGCTAAAGTTGCAAGTGATTATAACAAACCTAACGGACAAAAAACAGTTAACCCTGAAGAAGTTTTTCAATTCTTAGAAGACTTAGATATTAGAAAATTCTATGGTGTTGGGAAAGTCACTGCTGAGAAGATGTACCAAAAAGGGATTTTTACTGGTAAAGACTTAAAAACAAAATCAGCAGATTATCTAGAGGAACATTTTGGAAAATCTGGAAGATCTTATTACCATATTGTTAGAGGAATTCATAATAGTAAAGTTAAACCCAATCGCGTTAGAAAATCCTTAGCGGCAGAACGTACGTTTAGTAAAAATCTATCCTCTGAAATTTTTATGCTCGAAAAACTAGAGCATATTGCAGAGGAAGTCTCTAAGCGATTAATAAAAAGTAAAGTTGCGGGAAAAACAATCACCTTAAAAATTAAGTACAGTGATTTCACCTTACAAACACGAAGCAAAACCTTACCATATTATGTGAGTGATAAAACTATAATTTTAGAAACAGCAAAAGACTTACTGTACCAAGAAAAATTAAGTGATTCTGTGAGGCTTTTAGGAATTTCTTTGTCTAATTTAAATACAGATTCTAAGAAAACCAAGAAAGTAGATAAGAAAGCTGTGAGTGTTCAGTTGAAGTTTGAGTTTTAATAAATAAAAAACTTAGGTTAATATCTACCTTACACACTTTTTAGGATAGTGTCCTAAAAACTACAACTCTCAATCTCTGTAACTCTCAAAGTATTTACCATACCTTTAGATTGTATTGGCATGGCTGCTAAACTAATAAGCATATCTCCTACTTCTAAATATCCTTTTTTACAAGCAATGGCGTTTACGTCTTCAATAGTTTCGTCTGTACTTACATATTTATCATAATAAAACGCCTTAACTCCCCAAAGTAAACTTAGTTGTGTTAAAATACGTTTGTTTGAGGTAAAGACTAAAATATGTGAAGATGGTCTCCAAGCCGAAATCTGAAAAGCTGTATAACCACTATTGGTTAAGGTTGAAATTGCCTTTGCATTAATTTCATTTGCCATATTGGCTGCATGGTAACAAATTGATTTTGTAATATATCTTTTAGTACGAATATGAGGTGGAGATTGTGGTACTTCAATTAATGGCGAATCCTCAACACTACGTATAATATTTGCCATTTGGCGAATCACTTGTACAGGATATTGCCCAACAGAAGTTTCACCAGATAACATTACTGCATCTGCACCATCCATAACAGAATTGGCTACATCATTAACCTCAGCTCGTGTTGGTGTTAAACTCGTAATCATGGTTTCCATCATTTGAGTCGCAATAATTACAGGTATTCTAGCACGTTTAGCTCTAAGTACTAACTGCTTTTGAATTAATGGCACTTCCTCTGCAGGAATTTCAACTCCCAAATCACCACGAGCTACCATTAAGCCATCACAATAAGCTACAATTTTATCGATATTCTCAACCGCTTCTGGTTTTTCAATCTTAGCAATAATAGGAATTTTATGGTCGCTATGCTCACTAATTAATTTTTCAAGCTCCATTAAGTCTTCTGCATGACGAACAAACGACAAAGCCATCCAATCTACTTTCTGCCCAATAGCAAAAATAGCATCTTCAATATCTTTTTCGGTTAATGCTGGCTGTGAAATATTGGTATTAGGAAGGTTAACACCTTTCTTAGATTTTAAAGGACCTCCCTGTATAACTCTTGCTTTAACTTCAGAAATTTTATCAGTAGAAACAACTTCGAAAATCAACTTTCCGTCATCTAAGAGAATGCGTTCTCCTGGTTTTGCATCTTGTGGAAACTTATCATATGTCATGTAAACACGTTCCTTAGTGCCTTCAAAACGTTCTCCAGTTGCAAAAATAATTTCGTCACCTTTATTTACAATAACTTCACCTTTCATGGTACCAACTCGCAATTTGGGACCTTGAAGATCACCTAAGATTGAAGCGTTATAACCAAACTCTTCATTAAGCTCTCTAATCATTTTTATACGTTCTTCAACGTCTGCATAATCGGCATGAGAGAAATTAATTCTAAATACATTAGCTCCTTCATCTAGCATCGCTTTTAAAACTTCTTTTGTACTCGTTGCTGGACCTAATGTGGCTACTATTTTTGTTTTCTTGTTTGACATCAATTCAAAAAATTAAATGGTCTTTCGACTTTATTTTTAACGGATCTACCGTATAACTTGTTATAATTTGTGGGATGGCTTGTAATCTTTTTAATATGAGCTTTTCGTCCACATTCTGTATTTCGTCTGAAATCTTAATGAAATAATCTACCTTTTTGTATTCTGAAATTAAATGGAATGTTTTCAGTACTTTTTCACTGGTATCAAATAAAGTTCCTGTACTAGATAAACTATCCTCTTCCTTTTTACACACGTTAGAAATTAAATTCCATAACACGTATTGCGTTTCATTATCCCATTCAAAAATACTGTATGAAGACTCTAAATATTTAAAGTCTATATCTCTCTCATTACGCACTAACTTAAGCTCCAAATGCTTGTTGAGCAAATAAGCCAATCGATAATCTTCTAACCTACAATGAATCGCAATTAGTTTGTAGGAATCATCATAAAAATCATCTACTTGTAGTTTGTGTAAAGCCATGAAATTATAACTCTAATTGGTAAATATAATACAATAAAAGCTTAGTTTTATTAAGAATAGGTTAATGTTAGCCTATAAAATCTACGAAAACGTTATAGTTGAATTGGTTTTGTTATTAACCTTGAGTCGTTAGTCTTTAGACGAAAGTTGGCAGCAATAAAAAGGTGAAAAAGAATAATTTTATTACTATTTGATATTCATTTTAGGTTTAATGAAGCTTGGTAATTTCATTTTGAAATGCAAAAAAAGCGCGTTTGGATGCTTTTTCTTCTGCTTTTTTCTTAGAAGTTGCTCTTGCTTTTGAGATCACTTTACCATTAATGGTAAGCTTAACAGAAAAGTGTTTTAACTCGTCATTACCTGTGTCTTCATACACTTGATAATCGAAAGTGTTTTTTTCTTTTTGACACCATTCTATCAATAAGCTTTTATAACTAATCACTTTTCCTTCTAATGCTTCAATATCTACATGTGGATTGATAACACGTTTATAGACGAATTTTTCACAAAAACCATAGCCTTTATCTAAATAGATAGCACCAACTAAAGCTTCAAAAAGATTCCCATGAATGTTATCGCCAAAATTAGATTTCGGAATTCTACTTTCTACAAAATCAATAAGTCCTAATTCCTCACCTAATTTATTAAGATGTTCTCTACTTACTACTTTAGATCTCATTTTTGTGAGGTAGCCTTCATCTCCGTGTGGTACTTTTTCAAATAAATACGCTGCGATTACAGAACCGAGTATAGCATCACCAACAAATTCTAAACGCTCATAATTAATAGCGTTTCCTTGGTCGTCCTTTATATTCATAGAACGATGTGTAAATGCAGTTATATAAAGTGACTTTAATTTTGGTTTAAACCCAAGGATTTCTTTGAGTTGTAAAAAAAAATTCCCGTCTTCTTGAGAACGGGAATTTAATATGTTACGAATGAAGCTCATTCGGGATTTAATCTAATTTTTTGAATACTACACAAGCGTTGTGACCGCCAAATCCAAATGTATTACTCATTGCGACTTTAATATCTCGTTTCTGAGCTTTATTGAGTGTTAAATTTAATTCAGGATCTATGCCTTCGTCAGCCGTTTCATGATTAATTGTTGGTGGTACAAGACCATGCTCCATTGCTAAAATTGAAGCAATTGCCTCAATTGCTCCAGCAGCTCCCAACAAGTGACCTGTCATAGATTTTGTAGAATTAATATTTATATTTTTAGCATGGCTGCCAAAGACTTCGGATATAGCTTTTAACTCGGCAACATCACCTAATGGTGTTGATGTACCGTGTGTATTAATATGATCTACATCTTCAGGCTTTAAACCTGCATTTTCTAAACAATTTTTCATTACCGCAACAACACCAATACCATCTGGATGTGGTGCTGTCATATGATACGCATCCGAAGATAAACCTCCACCTACAACTTCTGCGTAGATTTTTGCTCCTCTTGCTTTTGCGTGTTCGTACTCTTCTAAAACAATTGCTCCTGCTCCCTCACCTAATACAAAACCGTCACGGTTGGCATCAAATGGTCTAGAAGCTGTTGTTGGACTATCATTTCGAGTACTCATTGCGTGCATAGCATTAAATCCTCCCATACCAGCAATAGTAACTGCAGCTTCACTTCCTCCTGTAATAATCACGTCACAAGTTCCCAAACGAATAGTGTTTAAGGCATCGATCATTGAGTTTGCAGAAGAAGCACATGCAGATACTGTTGTATAGTTTGGACCCATAAAACCATATTTTATAGATATGTTTCCTGGTGCTATATCAGCAATCATTTTTGGAATAAAGAACGGATTAAAACGAGGTGTACCATCACCAGCAGCAAAGTTTAACACTTCTTCTTGAAATGTTTCTAAACCACCAATACCAGCTCCCCAAATTACTCCAACCCTTAATTTGTTTATAGCGTCAAGATCTAGTTTTGAGTCCACAATTGCTTCATCCGAAGCGACCATAGCATACTGCGAAAACTTATCCATTTTACGCGCTAACTTTCTATCAATAAAGTCAGTAACTTCAAAGTTTTTTATTTCACAAGCGAATTTCGTTTTGAACTTTTCAGGATCAAAATGTGTTACAGGAGCAGCACCACTTTTACCACTAATAAGAGCATCCCAATATTCATCTTTGGTATTTCCTATTGGTGTAAGTGCACCTAAACCGGTTACTACGACTCGCTTTAATTCCATAAAAATAGAGTTATTATTTTGCTGCTTCTATATAAGAAATAGCTTGACCAACTGTTGCAATGTTCTCAGCTTGATCATCTGGTATTTGAATATCAAATTCTTTTTCAAATTCCATTATTAATTCAACAGTATCTAATGAATCTGCTCCTAAATCGTTAGTGAAGCTAGCCTCAGTTACAACTTCGTTTTCATCTACTCCTAATTTATCTACTATAATTGCTTTTACTCTTGATGCAATGTCTGACATAATCTTTTAATTTTAAGTTTTAATTTAGATGGCAAAAATAAAAAACTTTATTTTAAAAAACACCTTTACCGATAAAATGTACATTTAATTACTAAAAATCGATAGAAGTATTTGGTTTTTGCTCCTAATTGTTATTTATTATTCTTTTTTTTGTTCGAATAAATTGAAACAAATATACCTGTAAATGAAACGTATTGTAATTTTTGCGTCCGGAAGTGGATCTAATGCTGAAAATTTAATTAAGTTTTTTCACAACAGCGATAATGTGTCTGTTATTCAGGTACTAACTAACAATCCTCATGCCAAAGTTTTAGATCGTTGTAAAAAATTGAATGTTAGCGCCTTATCTTTCAATAGAATAGCGTTTTCTAAGTCTAAAGATGTGTTGAATATATTAAAAGCATCACAACCAGATCTTATTGTTTTGGCTGGTTTTCTTTGGAAATTTCCTAAATTTATACTCAAAGCATATCCTAATAAAGTGATTAATATACATCCTGCACTATTGCCAAACTATGGAGGAAAAGGAATGTATGGGATGAATGTTCACGAAGCTGTAGTTAATAATAAAGAAACTGAAACTGGTATCACTATTCATTATGTGAATGAAAATTATGATGAAGGTGCAATTATTTTTCAAGCAAAGTGTAATGTTATACTTACAGACTCAGCAGAAGATGTGGCTGGAAAGATTCATTTATTGGAGATGGAGCATTTTCCGAAGGTTGTGGATGAATTGTTAAAAGATTAAATGTCATTCTAAACAGATTTAAGAATCTAATTGCTATTAAAATTAAGGGATTCTTCGCTGTCGCTCTGAATGACAAAAAATATATTTTATAATCTGATTGAATCCGTATCAAAATAATCCATGGCGAAAAAGAAAAAAAAATATTATACCGTTTGGCAAGGTCATCACACAGGAGTCTTTGAAACTTGGAATGACTGCAAAGCGCAAATCAAAGATTTTCAAGGTGCACAGTACAAATCATTTGCGACATTTGAAGCCGCGAAAGAAGCGTTAAAAGGGAATTACTTTGATTATATTGGAAAATCTAAATCCTTTAAAAGCGAACTTTCTAAAGACCAACTCAAAAAAATTGGGCAACCTAATTATAATTCCATTTCTGTAGATGCAGCTTCGAGCGGAAATCCAGGTGTTATGGAATACAGAGGAGTAGATACTAAAACAAAAAAACAACTATTTCATCAAGGACCTTTTGAACAAGGCACTAATAATATTGGCGAATTTTTAGCATTAGTGCATGGTTTAGCTTTTCTTAAACAGCACAATAGTGAACGTATTATGTACACAGACTCTAGAACAGCAATGAGTTGGGTTCGTAAAAAAACATGTAACTCTAAGCTAGAGCGTAGTGCAAAAAACAAACCTGTATACGATTTAGTAGATCGAGCAGTACAATGGTTAAAAACCAACGAATATTCTACAACAATTGTAAAATGGGAAACCAAGGCTTGGGGAGAAATTCCTGCAGATTTTGGGAGGAAGTAGTATACGTATATTTAACGTAAACAATACGATTATGTTAAAAGATAAAAAACGTAAAGAAATCACTTTAGATAGTGACACTATAGCTTTATTAAAAATTCAAGCAGAAAAAGAGGGTAGAAAACTTAAAAATTATATGGAACATATTTTAAAGGATAAAGCCAATAGTTTTGAATTATCCGAAGACTATAAAGCTATGATGGACGATATACTAGACAAACACTACAAAGGCGAGTTAAAATATATAAGTGAAGATGAATTTCGCAAACGTACAGCTAGATAATAGTTTACAATATAAAATTTGAAGAAGACACACTAAACAATTTCAATAATGTTATTCTTCATTATGAAAACGTTTCTTTTGAGTTAGCTGACCAATTTTATAGTGAATTTTGGAATAAAATTGATAGTGTTAAAGATAATCTTCTACATTACCAAATAAGATATAACAATATCAGAATTGCTCATTTAAAGGTATTTCCTTATGGCATTCATTTTATTATTGAAGAACAAATAATTCGTGTTTTTAAAATACTTCATCTTAAGCAATACTATAAATAACAATTCTTATTTATCTCAATTCAACAAAACCAAGTGCCATACCTATCATCCATAAATATAAACACAGAGCGTACACACCCTTTTCCGTATGATATTCCTGCAATAAAATACGCAAAGAACATTGACTTATCTAATCGCGTAACCTTTTTAGTTGGCGAAAATGGCACAGGGAAATCTACATTATTAGAAACTATTGCGTGCCGATTGCAAGTGCCTCATATTGATGGTTCTGGTTATTCTAAAAACAGCTTTGATGCTGCAAAAACTTTATTGCCTCATTTAGAATTAACTTGGCAGATTGAACGTTCTGTTGGTTTCTTTTTTAGGGCTGAAGACTTTGGAGATTACCTTAACAGTGTACATCGTGTAGGTACTACTTTAGAATACCAAATGGGAGATTTAGACGAGTTAGTTCCTAAACATATTATTGAAGAAATGAAAGAAAGTGCCAATTACCAATTACGGCAAATGAGACGGAATTATGGTCAAGAACTCAATGCTTTTTCTCATGGAGAAGCCTATCTTCATATTATGAACGAAATGATTAACACTAGAGGCATTTATCTGTTAGATGAACCAGAAGCTGCTTTATCTCCTGCAAAACAGCTCACGCTTATTTCATTTTTAAATCAACATTTAAAAATGCACAACTCGCAATTTATTATTGCAACCC
>Ga0209633_10000366_pt1 | contig 53616 bp, 44 predicted proteins | sample Cruoilmetagenom1_FD_187290 | JGI IMG/M metagenome (GOLD analysis project Ga0209633, IMG submission 187290) | Oil polluted marine microbial communities from Coal Oil Point, Santa Barbara, California, USA - Sample 1 (SPAdes) (version 2) | ecosystem: Environmental > Aquatic > Marine > Oil seeps ... | reverse complement strand
TCTGCGCCTCTACTGGACGTCCAGCGGCTTTCGCCTCCAATGCCTGTAGCACTTCATCCGAATGTGCCACCACCACAGTGTCGGTCGCGGCTTCGGGGGCAACATCATCGGCGGCCTGTTGCGCCGCAAGCGAAGTGGCAAAAAATGTAGCGGTGATTAGGGTTAGGAAGTGTCGGAACATTGCGCGCGCCTTTCATTGGGATCACCCCATCATGCACGCAATCAACGGCTTTGCAAATGATCGCTATTCCTGCATCCGCAGCACAGAAGCCGGACGCGCCGCCAATGGTCGCCACGCGAAAGCCAACCCAGACAAGAGCGTTGCAGCCGCCCCGCCCGCAACAATGGTCAACGCCGAGATCGCATCAAACTGATAACTGGAGTCCATCACAAAGGTGATCACACCCCACGCCACCACGCCCCCTGCGAACAAGGCAACCAGCCCTGCAGCTGCGCCCAACATAGCCGAACGTAACATAAAACTGATCAAAATACGTCGCCTTGAGGCCCCAACTGTTTTCAGCACCGCTGCTTCAAACGTACGGGCGCGTTCCCCAGCTGCAGCGGCCCCGATCAATACGGCAAACCCCGTCAGCAGGGTGGCCGCCGCCGCATATGATGTCGCTGCGGCGATCCCGTTCAATGCTGTTGAAACCCGTGCGATGGCATCACGCACACGGATGGCGGTGATGTTGGGGAAGACGCGCATCAGGTTTCGCAGCAATCCGGCCTCAGACTCCTCAGAGGCATAGACCGTGGCGATCGACGAATGTGGCGCACCCGCAAGTGCGGCAGGATTCATGGTGACGACAAAGTTGATGCTGGCATCGGAAAAATCGACCGCACGGAAATTGGAAATGCGCGCCGTGATATCACGGCCAAGCACGTTCACGGTCAATTCATCCCCGATTTTCAGGCCAATCTCGTTCGCCTCTTCTTGGGCAAAACTGATCAACGGCGGGCCAGTGTAATCGGCGGGCCACCATTCGCCTTGCGTGACATGCGAATTCTTTGGTGGGTTTAGCGCATAGGTGATACCGCGATCCCCCCTGATCACCCAATGGTCCCCTGCAACCTCGGAGGCGGGGACATCGTTGATGCGCGCGATCACGCCGCGCAACATAGGTGCTGTGTCAATTTTTGTCACACCCGGGTCCGCGTGGGCAATTTTCAGAAAGTCCTCCAGCTGATCTTTTTGAATGTCGACAAAGAAATAGGCAGGGGCCACAGCAGGTAAGTCACGCGCAATCGCATTGCGCAGATTGGTGTCGATTTGGCCAATAGCGGCCAGCACGGTGAGGCCCAGTCCCAGCGACAAAACCACGGGCACCGCTTCGCTGCCTGGTCCACCAATTGCACCAAACGCGAGACGCAATGCCGGCCTGCCGCGCACCCATTTTGAGCGACCCAAACGGGCAGCGAGTTTGCGCAACCCCAACGCGGCCAGCAACAACAGGAACAGCGATGCAACAATGCCGCCCGTCGCCCAGAGCGCCAGTGTCGGGATTACGGAAAACCCAGCAACGACGCCGATCAAGGCGACCAACACCAGCCCTGTTATCAAGATGTATCGCGGTTTGGGCCATGCGGTGATCCGTCCGGCAGCATCGCGAAATAGACTGGCGGCGCGAATATCGCGGGCCTTGGCCAAGGGCCAAAGCGTGAACAGGATTGCCGTTAAAAACCCGTAGATCGCGGCCTGAAACAGCGGCTCGAAGTGCAGGGAGAAATCCGCGGGAATTGGCAGGGCCGCCGAAATCAGCGAGGAAAACGCCAGCGGAACCAAGGCACCAAACGCGATACCCAAGCCAACTCCCAAAAAGGTCAACACACCGATCTGGATCATATAGACTTGAAAAATGGTCCGCCCGTCAGCCCCAAGAGTTTTGAGCGTGGCAATGGTGGCCGTTTTACCACTCAGGTACGAGCGTACGGCCGCCGAAACACCAACTCCGCCAACCGCCAAGCCCGCAAGGCCAACGATCACCAAAAACGAGGCGATCCGTTCCACAAAGGTCTGGATGCCGGGGGCACCGTTGCGGCTGTCACGCCAGCGTAAACCGCGGGTGCTGAACTGCGCTTCGGCTTGGAACTTCAACTGATCCAGATCAGCATTTTCCGCCAGCAACATCCGATAATGCACTTCGAACAAAGAACCGGGTTGGATCAGGCCGGATTGCGCCAATGCCTCGGTGGCTACTATGGTACGCGGGCCGAGACCAAAGCCACTGCCAGCACTGTCCGGTTCACGGATCAGCGCAGCGGACAGGCGGAATTCCTGCGCGCCCAGTTGGAACACGTCGCCGATCGTCAAGCCAAGCCGATCAATCAAGATTTGCTGCATCACAGCACCAGGCACGCCACCCTTCACAGCCAGCGCATCAGCCAGCGGGATGTCGGGTTCCAAAACAGCCGTGCCATACAATGGATAGGCCGCGTCAACAGCTTTGATCTGGGTTAGACCGGTTTCAATCTCGGCCCCGTTTTCCACCACAGCCATCGAGCGAAAGTCGATGATCTCGGACATTTTTAGCGCCGTGTCAGCCAGCCAAATTTGTTCTGCGTCCCCAGCGGAGCGATGGGTGAATGAAACTTCGGCGTCGCCGCCCAATAGTGTTGCGCCTTCTTGTTGTAGGCCTTGCTCGATGCTGACCCGCACCGTGCCAACAGCGGCAATCGCGCCGACGCCCAGCAACAGACAAGCCAAAAATATGCGAAAACCACGCAGCCCACCGCGTAATTCGCGCCGCGCAATTCGGGTTGCGACAGACAGGCTCACTCGGCGGCCTTTTGGCGCGTGTCAGAGTCGATCCGCCCATCCCGTAGACGCACAATGCGATCGCAACGCGCAGCCAGATCGGCGGCGTGGGTGACCAGAACGATGGTGGTGCCATGCCGCTCGCGTAGCCCCAGCATCGCGTCAATGATCGACGCTCCAGTGATTTCGTCCAGATTTCCTGTGGGCTCATCTGCCAGCAGAATTTCAGGGCGCGGCGCAGAAGCGCGCGCCAACGCCACCCGCTGTTGTTCCCCACCCGACATTTGCGACGGGTAATGGTCAATGCGCGCGCCCAGACCCAAACTGCGCAATTCAGCCTCGGCCCGTTCAAACGCGTCGGCCTCACCCGCCAGTTCCAGCGGGGTGGCGACATTTTCCAGTGCGGTCATTGTCGGAATTAGGTGGAAAGATTGGAACACAATGCCCATATGATTACGACGAAAGCGGGCAAGCGCGTCCTCGTCCATATTGGTCAGGTTATGATCTAGCGCGCGTACCTCACCACCGGTGGCCTGTTCCAGCCCGCCCATCAACATCAGGAGCGACGATTTGCCAGACCCCGACGGCCCAATCATCCCCAAGGTTTCACCGCGAGTGACGTCCAGTGAAATTCCATGCAGTATTTCAACCAAACCAGCGTTGGACGCAAGGCTAAGGCGGATGTCTTTGAGCGCAAGTATTGTGTCAGTCATGGCCGCCATTCTTTGTGATGCTGTAGCAATTGTATATGGGGTATTTCGCAGATGCTTCAAGCGGTTGGCGGTGATATTTTTCCTAGTCTTTCCAACTGTGACCTTGGCCGAGCCTGTTGTCATTGCGGCGCTTGGCGACAGTTTGACTGCGGGCTATGGATTGGAACGTGAAAACGGCTTTGTGCCGCAGCTAGAAGGCTGGCTAACAGAACGGGGCGAAGAGGTCCGTATTCTGAACGCTGGGGTATCTGGCGACACCACGGCGGGCGGGTTGGCACGGGTGGATTGGACCCTGACGCCGGAGGTTCAGGCGTTGATCGTGATCCTTGGCGGAAATGATATTTTGCGCGGGGTAGATCCTGTTTCAAGTCGCGCGAACCTCACCAAAATTTTGGAAGCCGCAACCGCTCGCGGTCTGCCTGTTCTGCTGGTTGGCATGCCAGCACCTTCGAATTTTGGAGCGCAGTATCAAGCACAGATTGAGGTGATGTATCCGGAGTTGGCCGCGCAATTTGGCACGCTTTATCAGGAGAATTTCTTTACAGCGTTGTTGTCGGGGGCGGACAAACTCCCGCCAGCCAAGTTCATGCAATCCGACAACATCCACCCGAATGCAATGGGGGTTATGGAAATTGTCGGCACGGTTGGCCCAAAGGTTCAGGAGCTAGTCGCACAGGTCCGCGCACGGTGATTGCCTAGGAGCATTTGCGTGCAAACGGTTGGCTAAGGGCATACTCGAAAAAATCCAGATGATCCTGCCCATAGAACATATCACACGATACAAAATAGGTGGGTGACCCGAACACTGACCGCTCAATCGCCTCGGCCGCGTAGACAGATTTCATTTCGGTTGTATACGCCAAATCAAACAGCTCTTCCGGCGCCTGACCAACCGAAGTAGCAAGCGCGGCCAGAGCTGCACGATCGGCCAAATCCGCATGTTCCGCCCTGTGAGCTTGCATCATTGCAAAGGCCAGACTGACAACGTTTTGCGCCGAGATCGGCAAAGGCAGAATAGGCTGAGTAGAAATATTCGATATCGGGCATTCTTAATCTCTCCTTGATCGTTGTTTTTGTAAAATTTTAAAGGGCAATTGAAAGTTGGCAAGTCGGTTAACCCGCGCATTTCCAATCACTAAAACCTGCGCGGGTCATCCAATTCAGTGGCAAATCTCTTGGGCAATAGCCCTGCCTGAAACCAGTTTACGAAGGAGTGGATTGAAAACACGGGCAAGCCGGTTTGCTTGCGAATGTCGGCGGCATAAGGCGACATATTGGTGCATTCCAAAACAATTGCGCCGATGTCTTTGTGTTGCTCAACCAGCATCGCGGCGGCATCCAAGTTGTCTTGCCGACAGGCTGCAAAATCAATGCTTTCAGCGTCCGACAAAACATCGCGAGTGAAACAGTTGCCTTGGTCGGTTCCGATCACGGGGGTGTCAGCCGGTGCGCCCGCAGCAATCAAATGTTCGGAGCGTAAAGTGGCCTTTGAGATTGTCATCACACCCACCCGTTTGCCGGCTGGTAACATCGCCTGCACCATCGGCACTTGCATCAGGGACGATGTGGCGACGGGGACGCCCAATGCCTGTTTTAGGTCATCTTGCAACAAGGACAAAAACCCGCAATTGGTGGTGATCCCGTCACACCCCATGCGCACCAGTTCGCGCCCTTCGGTGATGAAGTGATCCAACATGACATGTGGATCACCCCGCACCACATTGTCCGGTGTCGCCCCTTGGACAACGCGATAATGCACCGGAAAATCCCACGTCCATGCATTGCCAATGTCGCCGTGAATGCGCGGGAATTGCGTTTCTAACATCAAGATGCCGACCGTGGCTCCGTAGACTGTTTTGCCCCCAAATTCCGTGCCCATCTATTTTGTCCCTTCTGTAAAATCGCCCGCATTAGGCACGTAGAGTTGTGAATAAGCGATGCGCACCGCTTCCGCCGCATCCTCGCGCTGTCGTCCGATGTGGGCGCGCATGGCTTGCGCGGCAGTTTCTGCATCACGCGCAACTAGCGCATCCAGCACCTTGCGATGTGCCGGTGGAATCATTGCCGTTGGTTGGCTGCGGTTTTTTAAATAGATCAAACGGACATAGCGGATGCGCTCGTTCAGATTTTCCAAAACCCGGATCAGTTCGGTATTCTGCGACAGACGTACAACGCCCATGTGAAAGGCCTCGTCTTGTTCCAGACGCGTTTCGGGTTCAGCCGCTTGGCTGTTGCTTGCCTGGCGCTCCAGATCGTCTATTAGGGCCTTCAAATTTTCATCGGATGCCCTTTTACAGGCCAATCTCACGGCTTCGACTTCGATTGCGACCCGCGCTTCGTAAAGGTTCAGAACCTTGGAGGGGCTGAGCGAGCGACAGAAAAAGCCGCGCCCGCTTTGAAACGTCAAAAACCCTTCGGCCACCAGCCGGTTCATCGCTTCGCGCAACGGTGTTCGACTGGTGCCAAGCTGTGCGGAAAGCGCGCTTTCGTTGATCCGTGCATCTGGCTTGAACTCAAAATTGGCCGCCAGCCCGCGCAGCTGGGTGTAAACACGGTCGACGTTGCTTTGTTTCATAACGCAGGAGATTCCAGTTTGGACAGGTCACACAAAGGATAGGGGGTGTTGGATATCAGTTCAATATTGAATACTGTGCTGTATACAATTTATACTTGCACCAAGAATCACCGCTTAGAAAGTGATAATTGTTGTGAATAATACCCTATCTGGCGCTGAGGCGATGGTCCGTATGTTGGAAGCGCAGGGCGTGAAACATATTTTCGGTCTCTGCGGCGACACCACATTGCCGTTTTATGACGCCATGCACCGGCTTGATCACGGCATCGAACACGTGCTGGTTAGGGATGAACGCAACGCGGCCTATATGGCGGATGCTTATGCGCGTGTAACGGGGCGGGTTGGTGTTTGCGAAGGGCCATCTGGCGGCGGTGCGACCTACATTTTGCCAGGTTTGATCGAGGCCTCGGAAAGCTCATACCCGGTGCTGGCGATTACCAGTGACATTTCGGTCGGCTCTTACGGTAAATACCCGTTGACCGAGGTTGACCAAGAAGCGTTGATGCGTCCCCTGACAAAATGGAACACAGTTTTGCGCAGGGCTGACCATATTCCGCGGATGATACGTACTGCGTTTCGGGCGATGACCACGGGGCGTGCGGGGGCCACGCATATTGGTCTACCTTATGATGTGCAGCATGATCCGGTGGACCCATCCGACATTTGGGCGGACCCCGAAACTGCAACCTATCCTGCTTATCCGCAGTGCCCCGAAACGGGTGTCGCCAAGGCGGCGGTCGACGCCATCATGTCATCCGAAAACCCGCTGATTGTGTGCGGTGGCGGGCTGGTGATTGCCGACGCGATGAGCGAGCTGGACCGGCTTGCCACACGGCTGGACATTCCCGTCGCGACTTCGGTGTCGGGTCAGGGCTCACTGGCTGAAACCCACCCTTTGGCGCTGGGCGTTGTCGGCTCAAACGGTGGCACGGATGAAACATGGGAAATGATGCAAGCCGCTGACTTGGTGATCTTCATGGGGGTGCGCGCTGGTTCGACCACCACTTCGCGATGGGAGGCACCGGTGCAAGGCACCCGCGTGGTGCATTTTGACAGTGACCCGATGGTGATCGGTGCAAATTACCAAACCGAAGTCGGCGTGGTGGGTGATTTACGTCTATCATTGCAACAGGTCAACGCGGTGCTGGACGAGCCTGCGACCAAGGACAAGGTTTTCGGCGGGGCCAAAGCTGTGGCTGATATTAAACGACGCAAGTTCGAGGTCTTTCGCCAACATGCGGACAGCGGCGAGGTTCCGATCCGCCCAGAACGCCTGATGGATGCGCTGATGAAAACACTGCCGGACGACGCCATCATAGTCTCGGACCCCGGCACCTCATGCCCTTATTTTTCGGCCTACTATGAATTGCCCCGCGAGGGCCGTCATTTCATCACCAACCGCGCACATGGTGCTTTGGGCTACGCGCTCGCGGCATCACTGGGGGCGTGGTATGGCAAACCGGACAACAAGGTGGTGGCGTTGATGGGGGATGGATCGTTCGGATTTACCTGCGGCGAGCTAGAAACCGTCATGCGCGCCGGTGCCCCGATCACATTCATCGTTCTGGCCAACAACAACTTTGGCTGGATCAAAGCCAGCCAAGCCGAAAGTTACGGCGCGCGCTACTACAATGTTGACTTCAAACCGGCCGACCATGTCGCAATTGCACAAGCCTACGGGCTAAAATCATGGCGGGTTGAAAATCCGGCAGATATGGAACAGGTTTTGCAAGAGGCCTTGGAACACGATGGGCCAACTTTGATTGAAGTGGTCACGCAAGCGCTGGAAGACAGCAATGCGCCCGTGCGGCGCTGGATGGGGTAACATATGGCGGCTAAAAACATCATTGTCATAGGGGCTGGAATCGTCGGGGCCTCTAGCGCGATCTGGTTGCGCCGTGCGGGGCATCAGGTGACGCTTATTGACAAAGGCGAGCCGGGCATGGGCGCGTCATATGGCAACGGTGCCATTTTAGCGGCCTGCGCTGTGGTGCCCGTGACGACGCCGGGGTTGCTGGCAAAGGCACCCAAATTGTTGCTTGATCCAAATTTTCCGCTGTTTATGCGTTGGTCATATCTGCCCAAACGGGTTCCCTGGATGGCGCGTTATATGTCAAACGCTAATGACAAAGACACGCGCCGCATCGCGCGTGGCCTGACAACGATTGTTGGTGATAGTCTGCAACAGCATCAAGCTCTAACGGCGGGCACCGATGCCACCAAATGGGTGCAAGAGAGCGAGTACAGTTTCGTCTACCCCGACCGCGCAGCCTTTGATGCGGATGCATATGTTTGGGAGTTGCGTCGCGACGCTGGCTTTGTACCGGAGCTGATTGAGGGGGCTGCCGTGCAAGAAGCGGAACCCATTTTGGCGCCGAATATTGATCTGTTAGCGGTGATGAAGAACCACGGATTTATCCTAAATCCTGCGGGCTACGTCAAAGACCTGGTCAAAGTACTGCAGGCCGAGGGTGGTAAATTCATCCGCGCCGAGGTCAAAGATTTCGACGTCAGCGGCGAAAGTATTTCGGCCATCGACACCGATCAAGGGCGCATGGAATGCGACAGCGTTGTGCTTGCCACAGGCGTTTGGTCCAAGCCGTTGATGGGAAAACTGGGCTTGAATGTGCCGCTCGAACCCGAGCGCGGCTATCACATCGTTTACCAAAACCCAAACGTCCGCCCGAACGCACCGATGATGGTGACCACTGGAAAATTTGTTGCCACACCGACTGATGAAGGTCTACGCTGCGCAGGTGTTGTCGAATTTGGCGGGATGACGGATGTGAAATCCAAAGCCGCCCTCGGCTTGATGCGCAAAAAGGTGAATGAGATTTTTCCAACGATGCACGCGGCAACCGAAGAAGAATGGCTGGGGTTTCGCCCCGCCCCCAGCGATAGCCTGCCATTGGTAGGCGAAGTCGGAAGCACCGGCATTTTCACGGCCTTTGGGCACCACCACATTGGCCTGACTGGCGGCCCAAAAACGGGCCGCATGATCGCTGATATGGTTACGGGCAACCAGATGAACATAGACACGACCCCCTTTGCGCCCAACAGATTTGCCAAGGGAGCATAGAGAAAAGAAACTTTCAAAATCAGGGAGATTAACAAAATGAAAGTCACGAACCTAACACTTGTAGCAGCGCTTGCGTTTGCGGGCACAGCGGCATTGGCCGAAAACTGGGATATGCCGATGGCCTATTCCGCCACCAATTTCCATTCAGAAATGGGCGTGGTCTTTGCTGATCGCGTTGGCGAATACACGGGTGGCGCAATGACGATCACCGTACATCCCGGCGGCTCGCTGTTTAAAGGCGGTGAAATCAAACGCGCCGTTCAAACTGGTCAAGTTAATATCGGCGAGCGGTTCATGTCGGCCCACGCCAATGAAGCCCCATTGCTGGGTTGGGACAACCTGCCATTCGTTGCAACCACATATGCGGACAACGAAAAATTGTGGGGCGCAGCCAAGGAATCGGTGAATGCACAGCTTGCCGACCTCAATCTGGTGGCGCTATATACCTGCCCATGGCCGGGCCAAGGTTTTTATTTCAACAAAGAGGTCAAAACCTCGGCTGACACCCAAGGCGTCAAATTCCGCTCGTACAATACCGCAACGGCCACCTTCGCCGAAGGTCTGGGCATGGTGCCGGTTCAAGTCGAAGCAGCTGAATTGTCACAAGCCTTGGCAACCGGTGTTGCCGAAGCCTTCATCTCGTCCGGATCAACCGGCTATGACCGCAAAGTGTGGGAACATCTTTCACATTACTACAAGGTTAATGCCTGGCTGCCGCGCAACTATGTGATGGTCAACAAGGGTGCTTGGGATGGCCTGGATGCAACTGTTCAGGGCCAAATCCAAAAAGCAGCGGATGAAACCGGTGCAGATTGCGCCGCCAAATCAGCCGAATTGGCGAACTGGTATTTCGAGCAACTGGAAACCAACGGTATGACCGTGACGGACGCTGGGCCAGAGTTCTTGGCTGAATTGCAAACCATCGGCGCGAAAATGCAAGCTGACTGGTTGGCAGAAACTGGTGACGCAGGGCAAGCAATTTTGGACGCCTATAACGCGAACTAAAAAGACACGATTGTCGCGGCCTCATGGTTAATTGGGGCCGCGATGCACTTGCGGGGTAAGGGGCAACAATATGCGTGACTGGCAAGATTATTTAGGCCTGCCATTGTGGGTTTGGCTGTTCGTGATGCCAGCGGCATTGGCGGCACTCTGCCTGTTTCGGCGGGACCAGATGGGACGATTGCTACGTCCGGTTTGGCGCCTCCTCGACAGGGTTTATTTAGCTTCCGGCGTTGTGGCGGCTTGTTTCATGGTGATGATCCTGCTGTTGATCGTCGCCCAAATGATCGCCCGGTGGAGTGGTTGGGTCTTTCCGGGTTCAACCGAATACGCAGGCTATGCGATGGCCGCCACTTCGTTTTTTGCACTGGCCCATGCTCTGACACGCGGCGCACATATCCGCGTGTCGATCCTGCTAAACATCAACAGTTTTGTCAAATTCTGGCTGGACGGTGCCGCGATGTTGATCGCCGCTATCACCGCCACATATTTCGCGCGCTACGCGATCAAAACCAATTTCATGTCGGAAATGTTAAATGACCGCACCCAGGGACAAGATTTCGTGCCCGAAGTGGTACTGACGTTTTTCCAGATGTTCGCAACTGCGCCCTGGAACTGGGGCGATTTATGGGCCAACAGCGGATTCGGTTGGGTCTATACACCCGTCTGGTTGCCGCAATTGCCGATGTCGATTGGCAGCGCTTTGTTGGCGATCGCCGTGTGGGACTATCTGACCCGCCTATTGGTCGATCGTGAAACCAGCATCATCGGGGAGGGCGTCGAATGAGCGAACTTTACGCAACCGTCATATTTTTGCTTGTTCTGTTCGCCCTTTTGGGCTCATCCGTCTGGATCGGTTTAGCTCTGATGGGTGTCGCTTGGGTGGGAATGGAACTGTTCACCTCGCGCCCTGCCGGCGATGCAATGATCACCACGATCTGGACAGGGGCCTCGTCTTGGACGCTGACCGCATTGCCGCTGTTCATTTGGATGGGTGAAATACTGTATCGAACCCGATTATCCCAAGACATGTTTCGCGGTCTTGTTCCGTGGATGCGCTGGTTGCCGGGCGGGTTGTTACACACCAATATTGCGGGCTGCACGATCTTTGCCGCCGTGTCAGGATCGTCTGCCGCGACCTTGACCACGGTTGGCAAAATGTCGATCCCCGAGTTGCGCAAACGCGGTTACCCCGAGCATATGATCATCGGCACATTGGCCGGCGCGGCGACGCTGGGCCTTATGATTCCACCGTCTTTGACGTTGATCGTCTACGGTGTGGCGATCAACGAAAGCATCACCAAACTGTTCATGGCAGGCATCATTCCGGGGTTGGTATTGGCGGGGCTGTTCACGCTTTACATTTTTGGCTGGCATTTCTTTTCCAAGGGCGATCGCCCTGAGCCAGAGCCCTCAATGAGCTTAGGAACCATGTTGAGCGAATCCAAATTCCTGATCCCCGTACTAATGCTGGTCACGGTGGTGATCGGCTCGATGTATATGGGACTTGCCACCGCGACCGAGGCCGCAGCGGTTGGCGTGATCGGTTCGCTAAGTCTGGCGGCTATGCAGCGTTCGTTGAACTGGGGTACCTTTTCAGCCTCCTTGATGGGGGCGACCCGCACCAGCGCGATGATCGCGTTGATCTTGATGGGCGCATCCTTTTTGTCGCTCGCAATGGGGTTTACGGGTCTGCCGCGTGCCTTGGCAGCTTGGATTGATGGTATGGAACTGTCGCCAGTCGTGCTGATTGCTGCGCTGACGGTTTTCTATGTCGTGTTGGGCATGTTCCTTGATGGAATTTCTTCGGTGGTTTTAACCATGGCCATCGTCGAACCGATGATACGGCAGGCAGGCATTGATGTAATTTGGTTCGGTATCTTCATCGTTGTGGTGGTGGAAATGGCTCAAGTTACACCGCCAATCGGGTTTAACCTGTTCGTTCTACAGGGCATGACCAAACACGAGATCTCCTACATCTCGAAAACGGCGTTACCGATGGTTGGCCTGATGTTGCTGATGGTGGTGATCCTGGTGGCTTGGCCTGAATTGGCGACGTGGTTGCCGGACAATATCCGCAAAGGACCGTAAGGCGGCACTGGCCGCCGATCGAGAAAAACGCACCAACCAATCCCGCGTGGCTGGTCATCTAATTGGGTCTATAGCAGGCCCCAATTTGTGGTCGAATTTTGCAGCAAGGTGAGGGCGGTTTGGCTGCCACCAGAATTCACATTCAACGCCTGAACTTCAGATTGCAGCAAGAACAATCTCGTCAGCTTCTTTTGTTGTTCGGCTGAGGCGAACTGCTTGATGCCTTCATCCCCGAATGCTGATTGCGCACGGTCCTTGAAGGTTTCAAGCTGTTTGTCCAAATCAAGGGTGCCAAATGCATCTGGCAGATTAAACACGGTTTCAAACACAGCCCGCAATGGCGCATTGCCCATAACGGTATACCACAAGGTGTCCTCTTGCAGATCCTTGCTGGCAATTTCCGTCAGATCGCGACTGATGCCCAAGGCAAGCCGAAAATCTGCATTCTGATCGCCAACTGCCGCCTCAAACTGGCGCTCCTTAAAAGCGGATGTGATTTTTTCACCAAAATCACTAAGCACAGTATTTGGTACTGGAAAATCACCGAAACCAAATGCCTTGGACAATTCCAAGTACCGTGTGTCCGACAATTTATTGGCCAGAGCATCCTCCGAAAAGGTGCCATCCTCCAGCACTTTGCGAATGAAAAATTTGTTGTTAATATCCTCGCCCAACCCAAAGGCTTCTAGGGCTACCTTTAAAAGTGTTCGGTCGGCAATTAGGTCTTCGGCAGTCTCGACCTTGCTGATATTTTCCTTGAAATAGGCCACCTCACGGGTGACCTCGGGCGATTTTGCGTAGGCCTCTTTCTGATTGTCCAATGTACGGGTCAGAAAGGACCAGCCGGCAAAACCGCCGAAGGGCACGACGGGCTGAAACATCAGACCGCAGTCGCCGCAAGCAACCTTTCTTCACGTGGAAGCAGTTCACGCAAAGCTTTCAAAGCTTGATAGTATTGACCGTCTAGGACCTCATCCGAGGCGGTTGTTAAAATGGCACGGCTATCGTGATCCAATAGCACTTGGCTGAGTTGTTCGATCCCTCGCAAAAGTTGCAGTTTTGCGTCTTCTTTTTCGGCGTCACCAGACAGCACCAATTGGGCAATGTAACAAACCCGGCGTACAGGTGTGTTTACCTCTTCCGGATGGATAGCATCACGTAAACGCAATATGTTGGCATTGGGAGTGACGATGGACAACCGGCTGCGCCGATCCCCGTTTTCAATCACCGCGCCATTGATCAAGACCCGTTCTTTGGGACCAAGTTTCAGAACAAGACCGCTCATGATACACCTACTTCACTGCGCAACCCGCGCATGACGGCGGTGTTGATATCCACCAACACATCGACAGAGGCTTCTTTGCGTAAAACCTTGCTCGTGTGTTGTGAGGTGAATTCGTAAAGATAGAAAATCCGACCGCGTAACTCTTTTGGAAGTGTGTTGGCCTGATCGGAAATGTCGGCCACTAAAATGGACCAAAGTTTCTTGTTCTCGTACAGCGCTGCGGCAAGGACGCTGAACTTGCTGGCGTCTGATGCAGAGGCTTTCATGCGGTGCGTAATGCGGGCAAATGCGTCGTATTCGATGCCGCGGGGGGTTCGGGTAGGGGAGGCTGTATTCGTGTAGGCCGTTTTGGCCATATTCAGAGCGTTCATGTCATTACCTTTCAATGACAGGGGGCATTAGAACGCGGGTTTTACCGCGAGAGAAAAGGGGCGCCAGTTCCGGCGCCCCGATCTATGCGCCTATCGGAAGAGCGAAAGAACCGATTGCGGTGCTTGGTTTGCAATTGACAGCGCCTGAACGCCCAGTTGTTGCTGGACCTGCAAGGCTTGCAGACGGGCCGAGGCCTCTTCCATGTCCGCATCCACCATCGAACCAATACCAGCTTTCAATGAATCCGTAAGTTTGCCGATGAAATCATTCTGGGTTTCGATCCGTCCCTGTGCCGAACCAAACGCGGCCGAAGCAGAGATCGAATTGCTGATCATGGTTTCGATATTGTCCAAGGCACTGGTGGCACCAGCACCTGTAGTTACATCAATGGCTTCCAATCCGCGCAAGCCACCCGAGGCTACGCCATCGGCATTACCTGTTTCCGAGAAGCCCAGGCTGGACCCGTTGTTGTCGACTTTCAACGACCATTGTCCACTGGTAGCATCTTTGACAACTTTCGTTGTGATGTCGCTCACACCAGCCGAGTCAACGGCGATTTTCAACCCTTTCGCCACATCTTCCATCGATTCGCCTTTGCCAGCGATGTAGTCATAGGAAGAAGACCCAACAGTAACCTTATAGCTGTCGCCTTCGTTGACAGCTGCAGATGTTGAGAAAGCAACATTTTCGGCGCGCTCATCAACAGTGCCTGACGTATCAGTTAGACCCGTCGTGCCGTTCAAGGCGGTGATCAAAGCCGTACCGGCACCCGCTGTTGTTTCGCCAGATGTAACATCAAGAGTTTCAAAGGCACGTGTCGAACTGATGGTTAACTCGCCAGAACCGTCATCCGTAGCCGTAATACCCTCCAGACCAAGACCATTGATTAGTCCTGAAAGTGCTGCAGCTGCATCTGTTTCATCCTCGCCAGCGCCAAGTGTATAGGCCAAGTCGACTCCTGCCACCGAAACATTCGCGACATCTGCTGCGGCCCAACCTGTCGCCAGCGTAACGACAGCGGTGTTCGCGGTATTTGCTACGGCTGCAGCGCTGGCTGTTGTGTTTGCAGCCAAGGATGTGCCAGCCCCAAAGGTACCTTTTTCCGTGGTAAGATCTTGACGAGCCACAGTAATGCTGGACGCAGCTACGGTGCCATCGCTGGAACGGTCAAGTGAGGACAGAATATTGACGTCATCCGTGCCTTTGACCATGTTCAAACCATTGAACTGGGCCGCGCCGATAACCGACGAAATCTGATCGCGCAAAGCTGAAATGTCAGTTTGAATTTTGCTACGGTCAACATTTTCTTCTTGAGAGGCAACGATTTTGCCTTTCATCTCGGTCAGCAAATCGGTCACAGTTTCCGAAGCTTGGCGCGCCACGGCAACCGATGATTCACCCAGTGAAAGACTGTCGGAAATCGCTTTGAAGCCGGAGACATCGGATTCCATCACTTTGGAGATCGCCCAAATGGCCGAGTTGTCCTTAGCGGATGAAATGGATTTACCCGTCGAAATCTCGTTCTGGATACCACCCAAGTTGGAGTTGATTGATTTAAGGGTTTGCAGCGCAACCATGGCGCTGGTGTTTGTCAGAATACTAGACATAGTATTTTCCTTACTTCATGCGGCGCTTTTGCACCGATTTACACATGACCACCCAATAGGATGGCATTCGGCGTCTTTCTGACGATTGCGGATTTGGGGCTTGGCCCGATCCGCGCCACCTTTCACAAGATGCAATGCCGATCCTGATATCTAAATACTAACAGCGCCCTAACAGTGCCCGTCCATTTACATGGCATTTAAGCTAAAGCGCCGACACTTCAGGCCCGCCGATGTAGCGCACCTTGTTGGCGACTGCTCAATGTCGTGCGCTGTCCGTCGCGATCATAAGTGTTCATATCGCTTGGGCCATTGCGCAGCATATCCAGCCGGGCCGTAACCGCCTTGACCCCGCGAATCGCTGCTGCCAGCAGTTGTTGGTTTCGCGCCGCCTTGCGTCGTAACCGGTCCAGTAACTTATGGTCTGGTGCGCCCAATTCCCCCCGCTCCAGAACGCGTTCCTTTTCGCTGGCGATCCGCCCAATGTCCTCAAGCGCGCCATCCATGATCGCGGCACGTTCTTGGTCCAGCAGGTCTTCTAAGGCGTCAATCACATGAAATGTTTCATTGGGCATCTGCACGCTCCTTTAAGGCTTCAAATAGGCTCTCGGCCAGTCCGACCCCCCCCTGCTTCACCATTTCTTTGGCTTGTTCTTGTCGTAAAAATGATCCGAACTGTTCTTCACCAACCCCGCCGCCATAGGCATCGCGCGCCTTGCCAAATCCTGCAGATTTCAACATTTCAGCCAAGAACGATGCCTCCAGGTCCTGCGCAGCCTGAAATAACGCGACATCACGTTTTTCAATGGAGGGTTGTTGAACTGGGCTAATTTGGGACGAATCAAGTGCAATAGGGGTCATGACAGATCACTTCTAATTAGAGTTAGTTTCCTGCAGTTTGCATGGATTGGGTAAAGAACTGGTAACCACTGTCGGTCATAACTGTGGCAACTGAGGAAGAATTCCCGGATTTGACATGATAAATATACCAGCGACCGACATATTGACGCCCATCACTGGCGAAGTCGAAAAAACCGTAAGCACGGTTCAAAGCAACACCGTTGAGGCCAGCTTCTTGAGCGTTGTCACGGCTGAAGATACTGATGCGCAGACCTTGGTCCCGATGACCAACCCGTCGTTGACGCCTCAAACTCAGCCAAAATCACAAACGGACCATATGGCCTTTGCAGCGGCATTTCCCGCCCTTATTACGGCCCCCGAAACATCAACTGATTCGGGACCTGCCGAAATAATGGGTGTCGCTGGCGATGTCGTTTTGGCTTCACAAAGTCACTCGTCCGCCACCCCATTACAACCGATTTCATTGCCCGTTCCTATAATTGAACCGCAGGCAGCAACGCAGGGCAGCGCGAATATTGCGCAACCGGTTTTGCCTATTGATTCACGCCAAATGGCACCTTCCTCGCCAATCCCTCCTAAAGACCCACGGCATGCTGAACCGCAAATCGCATCAAAGTCTGTCATTGATGCACCCGTCCAGACCACGATGGAAAAAGGACAGGTTGCCGCGCCTGTGAACGGATCTGCAGTATTGCCAGCGAATAGGGGGACAGCTGCGACAATGGATGCGCCAACAGTCGTGCCACGCCCTGCCGCGACAGTGTCGCTGTTGAGCAAAAAAACCGCGCCGTTCCAGTCCGATTTTGCGGCCCCCCCAATGGCCAAGTCTACCGAGAAAGGCGGGGCCACTAGACACTATACGTCAATTGTTCCCTCAACTGTAGCTCAGACCAACACCTATGATGCTGATGTAATGCCCCCGAAACCCACCGCATCTTTGGGTGGGCTGTTGCCGCGTGTGGATGCCACCCTTGCCCCAGGGGTTTTACTGACACAGCCTACGCCGGACCAGCAAACCGTAAAGGGAAACTTGGACGCGAGATCAATTGCATCCAATCCCGTGACGGGGCCGCTTCAAGGTCCGGTGCCTCGTGCAACTATGACGTCAACCGCAGATCAACCGATGACGCCGGTTGCCTGGAGTTCGCCAGTGAAAACACCGCTATCGGCACTTACTGCTGACGTTACACCACCCGCGGTCGGCCAGCCGCCGACAGCACTGGCCAAGGCCACGCAAATAACGGCTACGACGCCAAGCGGTCCCCCACTGAATGTCGCGCAGGATGGTATGGCTCCATCAACCACCGCGCCGTTGCAGGCCGCAACAGCAACAGCCAAAACGCCCACGATAATGCCCCAAAGGCAGGCCAAACAATCCCCAACATCACCTGCTGAAAGTGCGCTACCGCTTGAACAAAACCGCGCGTCAGGTGGTTTTATCCCGCAAGCCCCTGTGCCAATCGCCGTTGATCGGTTCGTCGCCAAATGGGACAGCCATCCAACGGCCGCACAGCAAGCCCCTGTATCAACCGGTAACGACACCAAACAAACAGTGCCGCCCATTGCTATGGCGCCGATAACATTGACGCCTGAAGCTATCTCCTCCGAGGCGCTTGAACCTCTCGCTATGCCCGAATTTTTGCCGATCGAATTGAAAGGGTCCGACAGCCTCCAGGTCCTGCGCCATGACGCGACCTTGAACCGACCAGAGGTTATGCGCCATGTCGCTCAACAACTGGTCGATGTGGCCCGACAAATGCCAGATCGTCCCGTCGAGCTGGCTCTCAATCCGGAGGAATTGGGACGGGTGCGTCTGACATTCACAACCACGGACGGTGGCATCCATGTCGCAGTCATGGCCGAGCGGGGTGAAACCATGGATTTGTTGCGTCGCCACATCGAAACATTGGCACAGGAATTCCGTGAATTGGGGTATAAGGACGTCAATTTCGCATTCTCCCAAAACGGGCAGAATGAGGCGCAAAATGATGGGTCTGACAACCAAGATAATACGGAGTCAGAATCCGCCCCCGCCCAGCCGAACCCCCTTGCCCCCGTCCAATTGTCTTTAGAGCCCTCAGCGGGTCTCGATCTACGTCTCTAAAAGGAGTACCACCATGCAAGTCAATTCAGCCGCCACATCCCAAGCCGCCGCACAAGCGCAAGCTACCGCCGCCTCTGATAAGGCCGTCGTCAACTCGGACTATGACACATTTTTGAAAATGATGACCGCACAGGTCAGAAACCAAGATCCACTTGACCCGATGAGCTCAGATGATTTTGCCGCGCAGCTTGCGACATTCTCAGGCGTGGAGCAGCAGGTAAAAACCAACGAATTGCTGGCTGCACTTGGTGCCCAAATGGGCGCGATGGGGATGTCCCAATACGCAAGCTGGATCGGGCTGGAGGCCCGCGCCGCAGTCCCCGCGCATTTTGACGGCAGTCCGATCAGTATTTCACCGAACCCCGCGGCGGGGTCTGACCGTGCAGTTTTGGTTGTGCTTGATCAGGATGGCAACGAGGTCCAGCGTCAGGACTTCCCCCCTTCGACAGATGATATCGAATGGGCGGGAGTAGACGATGACAGCAATCCATTTGAAACGGGTTTTTACACTTTTGAAGTCGAAAGCTATTCAGGTGGCGAACTTATGGTCGTAAATTACGCCGAGATTTACACCGAAATTGTTGAAGCCAAAAGCCAGAATGGGGCAACTGTTCTGGTCTTGGAGGGCGGCTCGGAAATCAACGCTGACAACGTGTCAGCATTGCGGGCAGGCAGCTAGGACGCCAGCAGCAACGATAGCGCAAAGCCGCCGGCGGTAACCGCAGCCCCCAGCATAATATACAGCACAGGGCGCAACCGTGGTGCGCGTGGCGGCGTGACTTTTGCGCTGGTTTGCTGCATCAAAGCCGCCTCGGCCAGTTTGGGCAGCTCTGGCCCGAACCGCGCCAATACACGCGCCGTTTTAACCAGATCACGCAAGATTGCACGCGGACCCAAATTGGTTTTGATATATTCCTCGACCACGGGTTTGGCGACTTCCCAGATGTTGATATGCGGATCAAGCGAACGCGCGACCCCTTCAACGACAACCATGGTGCGTTGCAATAAAATCAACTCGGTGCGGGTTTCCATCCCAAAGCGTTCGGTCACTTCGAACAGATAGTGGAATAGCCGTCCCATCGACATTTGTGATGCGTCCATGCCGAAAATCGGCTCGCCCACAGCACGCAAGGCTTGGGCGAATTCGTCCACGTCCTGATCGTTTGGGACATAGCCAGCTTCAAAGTGTACTTCGGCCACGCGTTTGTAATCGCGGCGAATAAACCCGATCAAAATTTCCGCATAAACACGGCGGGTATATTCGTCAATCCGCCCCATAATGCCGAAATCATAAGCGATGATATTGCCGTTCGCTGCCACCTTCAGGTTGCCCTGGTGCATGTCAGCATGGAAATACCCATCCCGCAGCGCATGGCTCAAAAACAGCTGTAACACACGTGAACCCAAAACCGTCCGGTTGTGCCCTGCGGCATCCAGCGCCACATTGTCGCCCAACGGCAACCCATCGGCCCAGCCAAGCGTCATCACCCGCTTGCCCGAAAATTCCCAATCCGCGAGCGGCACCTGAAACAGCTCGTCATTTGCGGTGTTTTCGGCAAATTCAGATGAGGCCGAAGCCTCACTGCGTAAATCCAATTCACCCGCAACCACATGGTCGAAATGTTCGATCACGATCTGGGGTTTAAGCCGGCGCGACGACGGTGACAAAGTTTCGATCACCCATGCCGCAAAGTAAAACGCATCAATGTCTTTGCGAAACGCGCGCTCAATGCCCGGGCGCAATACTTTGACCGCCACTTCCTCGCCATTGCTGATCAGATACGCCTTATGCACCTGAGCGATTGAAGCGGCGGCAACGGCTTCGCTGAATTCACTGAATATTTCATCGGCGGGTTGACCCAACTCGGATGCAACGGTTTCCATTGCCACATCGCGCGGAAATGGCGGCAGCTTGTCTTGTAGAACCCGCAATTGAAGCGCCAAACTATCGCCCACCAGATCGGGGCGCGTCGACAAAACCTGACCAAATTTGATATAGGCTGGCCCAAGCGCCGACAATGCCCGCGTTACTGGTGGCATCTCGGGATCGCCCTTTAGTCCGAGCCATCGTAACGGCCAACCAACCACCCGCGTTAAAACACGGATCGGGGTTGGTGCATCCATCGCGTTCAACACGACGCCCAACGCCCCCGTGCGCTCAAATGTGGCGGCGGTACGGATCAAGCGTAGAATATTGTGAGGTCCACGCATTGACTAAATTTTCCAACCGGAGTGTAGCGCCGCAATGCCCATCGTCATATTGCGGTATTTAACATTGTCAAAACCTGCATCCGTGATCATTTGCGCGAAAGTGTCCTGATCAGGAAACTTGCGAATTGATTCGACCAAATATTGATAGCTGTCGGCATCATTGGCGATCATCTGGCCCAGTTTTGGGATGATGTTGAATGAATAAAGATCGTAGACCTTTTGCATCATGTCGTTGGGGATTTGGCTAAACTCCAACACCATCAACCGCCCACCAGGGCGCAGCACGCGGTAGGCTTCGGATAACGCATCGGCAATCCGTGTCACATTTCGGATGCCAAAGGAAATGGTGTAAACGTCGAATGTGTTGTCGGCAAAGGGCAGGGCCATCGCGTCGCCCACCACCCAATTCAGATTGCCAGCCATCTGCGCAGCCTCGGCCCGTTTGGCGCCTTCGATCAACATGGGTTCGGTTAAATCCAGCACCGTGGCGTGGGCATTCCCGGCCCGTTTCAAAAACCGAAACGAAATATCACCTGTTCCACCCGCCACATCCAACAGTTTTTGGCCCGGACGCGGCGCCAGCCAATTCATCATTGCATCTTTCCAGATACGATGAATACCCATCGACATAGCGTCATTCATCACGTCGTATTTGCTGGCGACATTAGAGAAAACGCCATGCACCATGCCGGCTTTGTCGCGTTCATCCACGGTCTTGAACCCAAAATGGGTGGTCTTTTCGGTGTTGTTGCTCATCGGCTTTTCGTCCTTAATGCGTGCACCCCTTATAATACCCCTGCCGTGCGATACAATGAGAGGCAACGCCCTATGCCAGAATTACCCGAAGTTGAGACAGTCCGTCGCGGGCTAATCCCTGTTATGGAGGGCAAGCAGATCATGCGCGCCGATGTGAATCGCCCCGATTTGCGCTGGCCCTTTCCCGAAAAGATGGCAGAACGGCTGACCGGCAAAATGATTGAGCGGTTGCGGCGGCGTTCCAAATACATCCTGGCCGATTTGGATTCGGGGGAAACCCTGTTGATTCATTTAGGCATGTCTGGCCGCATGATGATCTCGACAGGCGAACATGCCGACACTCAAAAACATGACCACGTGGTGTTCCACATGCAGGACGACGCGCGTGTCGTGTTCAATGACACACGGCGCTTTGGGGCAATGGATATGGCCCCCACCGAAATCATGCCCGCGCATAAACTGTTGGCGAGCCTTGGGCCCGAACCCTTGGGCAATGAATTTGATGAACCCTATCTGGTTGGACGTCTAAAGGACAAAAACAGCCCCATAAAGAACGTGCTGTTGGATCAACGCATCATCGCGGGGCTTGGCAATATCTATGTTTGCGAGGTCTTGCTGCGGGCAGGGGTATCGCCCACCAAAAAGGCGGGCCAATTGTCGGCGGCCAAGGTGCGTACATTGGTACCGATCATCCGTGATGTTCTGGGAGAAGCCATCGAATCGGGTGGCGCGTCGCTTAAGGATTATCGCCAAGCTGATGGTGAATTGGGATATTTCCAACACAGTTTTAGGGCCTATGGCCGCGAAGGAGAACCCTGTGTAACCAACGGGTGCAAAAGCAAAATCCAGCGAATCGTGCAGGCAGGCCGATCAACTTTCTATTGTGCGCAATGCCAAAGATAACTTGATCAGACGCACAGGGCTGATACTGAATCGATCCCAACAGCAACAACACGGTAAAAAATCACCATGGCTTATGAAACACTCATCGTTGAAACCGAAGACCACGTCGCCCTAATCCGGCTGAACCGCCCCGAAGCCTTGAACGCTTTGAATGCGCAACTTTTGGGCGAATTGTCCGATGCCCTGAAAGCGGCTGAAACAAACGAAAAGGTGCGCTGCATCATCATCACCGGCTCGGAAAAAGCATTCGCGGCGGGGGCTGATATTTCGGAAATGGCCAGCAAAAGCTTTGTTGATATGTTCATGTCCGATTATTTCGGCGAAGAAGTCGGCCAATTGTTAAAGACCCGCAAACCCGTGATTGCGGCTGTTGCAGGGTATGCGCTGGGCGGCGGTTGCGAATTGGCGATGATGTGCGATTTTATCATTGCGGCGGACACAGCCAAATTCGGCCAACCCGAGATCAACCTCGGTGTTATTGCCGGTATTGGTGGCACCCAGCGGTTGACGCGCTTTGTTGGCAAATCCAAATCAATGGAAATGCACCTGACGGGCCGTTTTATGGATGCAGACGAGGCTGAACGCTCGGGCCTTGTCAGCCGCGTGGTGCCTGCCAAGAAATTGATGGACGAAGCTATGGCCTCGGCGCAAAAGGTCGCCGAGAAATCAATGCTGACCACAATGGCCGCCAAGGAGGCTGTGAACAGGTCCTATGAAACCACCCTTAATGAAGGACTGCTGTTCGAACGCCGCTTGTTCCACTCGCTGTTCGCCACCGAAGATCAAGCCGAGGGCATGAACGCTTTCCTTGAAAAACGTGAAGCACAGTTCCGCGCGAAATAACCGCGCAAATTTTGGATGTTTTTGCTTTCCCTTCGGATGATTCTATTCTATAGGGCGCTCATACATGCGTGTGAGGCCCGCTCTGGCCGGAACGACCGGTTGATATAACCCGGACGGGGATCTTGCACAGATAACAGTAATTGACCCCTGAAAGGGACCGGACACATGGCTAATACGCCCCAAGCAAAAAAACGCGCGCGTCAAAACGAACGCCGCTTTGAAATCAACAAAGCCCGCCGTTCGCGCGTACGCACGTACCTGCGCAAAGTAGAAGAAGCCATCGAATCGGGCGACCAGGAAGCCGCCAAATCAGCACTTCGCGCGGCTCAGCCTGAATTGATGCGTGGCGTTAGCCGCGGCATTTTCCACAAGAACACAGTTGCGCGCAAAATGTCGCGCCTGTCCTCGCGGGTAAAATCGCTGGGATAACTTGCGAAAAATTTGAAATTTCGAAAGACGCGGGTGTGATGCTCGCGTCTTTTTGATTCCACCCGCGCGCGCGTTTTCCCGTTTTTATTGGATAAAAACGTACCTCGCCAGATTCGATTTCACTATCTTTGAGTCAAGTTCGAAGTTCTGTTGCGCGAGTCCATTTTACATTGTTAGTTTAGCCAAGCGATTCACATCGTGATGGGGAAGACATACGGCCGAATGGCTCTGCTTTGCTGCTAATATAAGTCAGCCTTATGGGTAGATTGTACTCGGGATTTTTGTGCAAAAGATCGGGTGTTGGTGTCCTAAAGCCATAGATTTGGTTGTGCTCTAGTTGGGCGCAATGGCCTTTGGGCCATCAATAATCGAATGTGAAACGCAACGAGTTTGTGGCGATGCCGGATATCTATTCCGGTGCGTCTATATTGTGATTAAATTTTGAAACGGGTTAATGAAAATGACAAACGAGTTATGGGGCCAAGTCCGACAGCAGTTGCAAGAAACCGTTGGCGCGAACAATTATTCGACTTGGATCGAGCCGTTGGAGTTTTCCGATCTACGAGATGGCGTTGCCACGTTTCTAGTACCAACCCATTTCATCGGTGACTGGGTGCGCCGCAATTTTGCCGACCAAATCAAGCACCTGATGCACTCTGCGGCGACTCCGGTCAGTCGCATCGAGTTTTCGCTGGCCAAACGTGCGCCTGTCGCCCAACCAAAGGCCTCCAAGCAGATCGAAACAGCCCAAGACAAAACCGAGCTACCCGGCGCGCCACTAGACCGTCGCCTGACCTTTGATCGCTTCGTTGTCGGCAAACCAAACGAGCTGGCCCATGCCGCTGCCAAACGCGTTGGCGAAGGCGGCACCGTCACCTTCAACCCGCTGTTTCTCTATGGCGGTGTTGGCCTTGGCAAAACCCACTTGATGCACGCCATCGCGCATGATCTTTCTATCAGTCGCCCTGACCTGAATGTGGTTTACCTGTCGGCCGAGCAATTTATGTACCGCTTTGTGCAAGCCCTGCGCGAACGTAAAATGATGGACTTCAAAGAAGTGTTCCGTTCGGTTGACGTTCTGATGGTCGACGATGTGCAATTCATCGCCGGCAAGGACAGCACCCAAGAAGAGTTCTTCCACACCTTCAACGCGCTGGTCGATATGAACAAGCAGATCATCATTTCAGGCGACCGCGCCCCGGGTGAAATCAAGAACCTAGAAGAGCGGATCAAATCGCGCCTGCAATCCGGCCTGGTGGTTGATTTGCATCCCACAGATTATGAATTGCGGCTCGGCATTTTGCAGCAGAAAGTTGACAAATATCGCACCGAAAACAGTGATCTGGTTTTGGCTGATGGCGTGCTTGAGTTCCTTGCCCACCGTATTTCGACCAACGTGCGTGTGCTTGAAGGTGCGCTAACGCGTCTGTTTGCCTTTGCGTCGCTTGTCGGGCGTGAAATCACATTGGAACTGGCGCAGGATTGCCTCGCCGATATCTTGCGCGCCTCGGCCCGAAAAATCACCATCGACGAAATTCAGCGCAAAGTTAGCGAACACTACAACATTCGCCTCAGCGACATGATTGGCCCACGCCGGATGCGCACCCTTGCGCGGCCACGTCAGGTCGCGATGTACCTGTCCAAACAGCTGACATCCCGTTCCCTGCCCGAAATCGGACGCAGCTTTGGCGGTCGTGATCACACCACCGTCATGCATGGGGTACGCAAGATCGAAGAGCTGAAAATGCTGGATAGCCAGATTTCCGACGATTTAGAGCTGTTGCGCCGCGCTTTGGAGGCCTGAGAGGTCCCTAAGCCCTTGACGGCACAGTTAATCCAGCGGACATTCCACAAAAGACTTGAGAAGGGCGTGAAATCAGGTAGTTTCGTCGCCCCAACCACTCGCCCAAAACACGTTAGGGAGCAACGGAATGAAAATCAGCATTGAACGCGCAGCACTGCTAAAGGCTGTCTCGCAAGCGCAGTCCGTCGTTGAGCGACGCAACACCATTCCGATCCTTGCCAACGTCCTGATCGAGGCCGAAGGTGAGGTTGTAAGCTTCCGCGCTACGGATTTGGATATCGAAGTGGTCGACAAAATTGTTGGCCAGGTGGAGCGCGCCGGATCAACTACGGTTTCAGCGGTCATGCTGCATGAGATCGTGCGCAAACTGCCCGACGGTGCTTTGGTACAACTGACGGACGATGGCGCATCTGGCCGCTTGACGATCGAGGCAGGTCGCTCCAACTTCTCGCTCGCCACATTGCCCAAAGAAGATTTCCCCGTGATGGCGTCGTCTGAATATGCCGCCAACTTTTCGGCCAAGGCGTCGGTTCTGCGCCGTTTGTTCGATAAAACCAAATTCGCGATATCGACCGAAGAAACCCGTTACTATCTGAACGGCGTTTACATGCATGTGGCCGACGCTGAGGGCGGCAAAATGCTGCGCTGTGTGGCAACCGATGGCCACCGTTTGGCCCGCGTTGATGCTGACCTGCCCGATGGCGCTGCCGAAATGGTTGGTGTCATTGTGCCGCGTAAAACTGTGAACGAACTGCGCAAATTGTTGGATGATGACGATGTACAAATCGCCGTCTCAGTGTCGGAAACCAAGGTGCGCTTTGCGACACCGGAAATCACCCTGACATCCAAGGTGATCGACGGAACTTTCCCCGATTACACCCGTGTGATTCCATCTGGAAACACCAAGAAGCTTGAGGTTGACGCCGCCGAATTTGCCAAGGCCGTGGACCGCGTCGCCACCGTGTCGTCTGAACGCTCGCGTGCTGTGAAGCTGTCACTGGACGAGGACCGTTTGGTGCTGTCCGTCAACGCACCCGACAGCGGCGCTGCCGAGGAAGAACTGGCAGTTGCCTATGGGGACGAGGCGTTGGAGATTGGTTTTAACGCGAAATACCTGTTGGAGATTGCCAGTCAGGTGGACCGTGAAAATGCGGTCTTTATGTTCAACTCAAGTGGTGATCCGACCTTGATGCGCGAAGGCAATGATACCTCGGCGGTCTATGTTGTGATGCCGATGCGCGTTTGACGCAGCTGCGCATAAAAGAGCTAACGCTCTCTCATTTTCGATCCCACAAGACCCTGAATCTGGCGCTGGATGATCGCCCCGTCGCGATTTATGGCGCCAACGGCGCTGGCAAAACCAACATCCTCGAGGCCGTGTCGATGCTGTCGCCTGGCCGCGGACTGCGCCGCGCCACCGCCGATGAAATCACCCGCAAACCCGAGGCTGTCGGTTGGAAGGTCTCTGCGGTGATGCAGAGCCTGCACCAGATGCACGAGATCGAAACATGGTCCGAGGGTGGAGCGTCGCGCAACGTGCGCATCGACAGCAAATCAGCCACACAAGTGGCGCTGGGCCGTGTGGCCCGCATCTTGTGGTTGGTGCCCTCGATGGACCGGTTGTGGACCGAAGGGGCCGATGGGCGACGACGTTTCCTCGATCGTATGACGATGAGCTTCGAGCCTTCACACGCCGCGAGCGTGCTGACCTATGAAAAGGCCATGCGCGAACGCAACCGCTTGCTAAAGGACAACCAGCGAGATGGTGCTTGGTACAATGCGCTGGAAACTCAGCTGGCACAGGCGGGCGTACAGATACACGCCAACCGCAACGCTGCCCTGACGCAGCTTGTTGCTGCACAAACGGCGGCTGAAACTTCGTTCCCGACGGCGACCCTCACCTTGATCCACCCCGAAGGCTCGGACATGCTGGAAGACACCGACATGCTGACTTCGGCCCTGCGCGAAAGCCGCCCCCGTGATTTGTTGGCGGGCCGCACGCTCATCGGGCCGCACAGGGCGGACCTTTTCGCTGAGTACACCGCCAAGGGCGTACCTGCACGGGACTGTTCGACCGGTGAGCAAAAGGCGTTGCTGGTGTCGCTGATCCTCGCGAACGCGCGGGCCTTAAAGGCCGAAATTGGCGCACCACCGATCCTGCTATTGGACGAGGTTGCTGCTCATTTGGACGCAGACCGTCGCGCCGCACTTTACGACGAAATCTGTGCGCTTGGAGCGCAGGCGTGGATGACCGGCACGGGTGCGGAATTGTTTGACGCGCTGGGAAAACGGGCAATGTATCTTGAGGTCGGCGAAGCTGACGCAATCTCCTCTGTGATTGCGCGTCAAACCCTGTAATTCTTGCCTGATCTGCGTGACATCCCCGTCCGTATCCGGTATAAATTCCTGAAATGAACAAGGAAAATACGCGTGTCAGATAATGAGCAAGGTCCCGAAGAATACGGGGCAGATTCTATCAAGGTTCTCAGAGGCTTAGAGGCGGTTCGCAAGCGCCCTGGGATGTATATCGGCGATACTGATGATGGCTCTGGCCTGCACCATATGGTGTATGAGGTCGTTGATAACGGCATTGACGAGGCGCTTGCCGGTCACGCCGACGCCGTAAATGTGATTATCCATGCGGATTCTTCGGTTTCAGTGTCCGATAACGGCCGTGGCATCCCCGTTGGTATCCACGAAGAAGAGGGTGTTTCTGCCGCCGAAGTGATCATGACGCAGCTGCATGCTGGTGGTAAATTCGATAGTAATTCCTATAAAATCTCTGGTGGCCTGCACGGGGTTGGCGTTTCAGTTGTGAACGCACTTTCTGAATGGTTGGAATTGCGCATTTGGCGCGACGGCAAGGAACACATCGCGCGGTTCGAGCATGGTGATACAGCCAAATCGCTGGAGGTGGTTGGCGATTGCGGCGACCAGACAGGAACCGAAGTGCGGTTTATGGCGTCGACTGATACATTTTCCAACCTTGAGTACAGCTTTACCACGCTGGAAAACCGGCTGCGTGAATTGGCGTTCCTGAATTCCGGCGTGCGGATCATTCTAACAGACGAACGCCCTGCCGAGGACCTGCGGACCGAGCTGTTTTATGACGGCGGTGTGAAGGAATTTGTGCGCTACCTTGATCGTTCAAAGTCTGCGATGTTGCCCGACCCAATTTCTTTTTCCGGCGAAAAAGACGGCATCACCGTTGAGGTCGCGATGTGGTGGAATGACAGCTATCATGAAAATGTACTACCCTTCACAAACAACATCCCCCAGCGCGATGGCGGCACACACATGGCCGGTTTTCGTGGCGCATTGACCCGCACGATCAACAGCTATGCACAGTCCAGCGGTATCGCCAAAAAGGAAAAAATCAGCTTTACGGGGGATGATGCCCGCGAAGGTTTGACCTGCGTTTTGTCCGTCAAAGTACCTGACCCGAAATTTTCGTCTCAAACCAAAGACAAGCTGGTGTCCTCCGAAGTGCGCCCCGCGGTTGAAGGACTGGTGAACGAAAAGCTGGCCGAGTGGTTTGAAGAGAACCCCAATGAGGCCAAAATGATCGTCTCCAAGATCGTTGAAGCCGCCCACGCCCGCGAAGCCGCCCGCAAGGCGCGCGAACTGACGCGGCGCAAAACCGCGATGGACGTGAATTTTTTGGCTGGCAAACTCAAGGATTGCTCTGAAAAAGACCCCTCCAAAACCGAAGTCTTTTTGGTGGAAGGCGATAGCGCTGGTGGATCAGCGCAGACAGGTCGTGACCGGATGACACAGGCAGTTCTGCCATTGCGTGGTAAAATCCTGAACGTAGAGCGGGCGCGGTTTGATCGTATGCTGGCCTCACAGGAAATCGGGAATCTGGTGATGGCGCTGGGCACTGGTATTGGTCGCGAAGAATTTGACATCAGCAAATTGCGTTACCACAAGATCGTCATCATGACGGATGCCGACGTTGATGGCGCCCACATCCGCACCTTGTTGCTGACGTTCTTCTTTAGGCAAATGCCTGAGCTGATTGAGGGCGGTTACCTTTATATCGCCCAGCCCCCCCTATTTAAGGTGAGCCGCGGCAAGTCCGAAGTTTATCTGAAGGATCAACCCGCGCTTGACGATTATCTGGTGCACCAAGGCATCGAAGGCGCGACGTTGCGCATGCAGTCCGGCTTGGAAATGTCGGGCCAAGATTTGCTGCGCGTGGTCGAAGAAGCCCGCCAAACGCGTCGTGTTTTGCAAGCTTTCCCAACATTGTATCCACAACACATTCTGGAGCAGGCTGCCATCGCGGGTGGCTTCATCGCTGGCCAGGTTGACGCCGATTTGCAAGGCGTGGCGGATGCAGTCGCGGCCCGTCTCGACCTGATCGCCGAAGAGTACGAACGCGGTTGGAAAGGCAGGCCGACCCAAGACCACGGCATCCGCTTGGCCCGCATGTTGCGCGGCGTGGACGAGGTGCGCACCTTGGATGGGCGCGTGTTGCGTTCGGGCGAGGCGCGCAAGCTGGGTTCGATGACAGAGAGCCTGCAGGAGGTCTATGCTAAACCCGCCAAACTGGTGCGTAAAGACCGCGAAATCCCAATTTTCGGGCCGATTGATCTGTTGAATGCTATTCTGATCGAGGGCGAAAAAGGCTTGTCTCTGCAACGCTACAAAGGCTTGGGCGAGATGAACCCTGACCAGCTGTGGGAAACCACGTTGGACCCAGAGGCACGGATTTTGTTGCAGGTGAAAATCGATGATTTCGCCGAAGCGGATGATTTGTTCACCAAGTTGATGGGGGATGTGGTAGAGCCGCGCCGCGACTTCATTCAGACCAACGCATTGAACGTGGAAAACCTGGACTTCTAGGCCGCCAAAAGGAGCGATCGAAATGACCAATGCGCTCATCGTCATCGACGTGCAAAATGATTTCTGCCCAGGCGGCGCACTTGCCGTGGCCGGCGGCAATGAAATCATCCCCCGCATCAACGCCATGATGGCGGACTTCGACGCGACTATTTTGACCCAAGATTGGCACCCTGCCGGCCATTCGTCCTTTGCAAGCAGCCATACGGGCAGCGATCCATACACGTTGATCGACATGCCCTATGGCGCGCAAGTGCTGTGGCCAGATCACTGTATTCAGGGCACAAACGGCGCCGCATTCCACGCCGATCTGAACGTCGACATTGCCGATATGATTATCCGCAAGGGATTTAACCCCGCCATCGACAGCTACTCGGCCTTCTTTGAAAATGACCGCAAAACCCCGACGGGACTTGAGGGGTACTTGCACAATCGTAACATCACCACCCTAACGATGGTCGGCTTGGCAACGGATTTTTGTGTCCAATATTCCGCGCTTGATGCTGCCACCCTTGGTTTTGACGTGACCGTTCTTGAGGGGGCTTGCCGCGCCATTGATATGGACGGATCCCTTGCCAGCGCCCGCACCGTGATGCATGGTGCCGGTGTGAAACTGGAGCCATAAACCATGCTTGATATCGCCACCCGCGTTTATAATCAAAAATGGAAAATCGACCCGATTGTTCGTTCTCTGATCGACACCGATTTTTATAAACTTCTGATGTGCCAATCGGTGTTTCGCAACAAATCCGATACGGATGTTACCTTCTCGTTGATCAACCGCAGCAAATCCATCCGACTGGCCGAACTGATTGACGAGGGCGAGCTGCGCGAACAGCTGGACCATATCCGATCGCTGTCCCTGACCCGTGGCGAGAGCACATGGCTGCGCGGCAACACTTTCTACGGTAAACGCGCCATGTTCAGCCCTGAATTTATGGAGTGGTTTGAGGGGTTGCAACTGCCGCCCTACCATCTGGAAAAACGCGATGGCCAATATGAGCTGACGTTTGAGGGTAAATGGCACGAAGTGATGCTCTGGGAAATTCCGGCGCTGGCGGTTTTGATGGAGTTGCGCAGCCGCACCGTGTTGCAAGAAATGGACAAGTTCGAGCTACAGGTTTTATATGCGCGCGGCATGACAAAACTGTGGGAAAAAGTTGAAAGATTGCGTGATCTGGATGGCTTGCGTCTGGCCGATTTCGGCACCCGCCGTCGCCACAGTTTTCTGTGGCAAGACTGGTGTGTTCAGGCCATGAACGAGGGGTTGGGTGACAAATTTGTCGGCACCTCCAACTGCCTGATCGCGATGAACCGCGAAGTTGAGGCGATCGGTACCAACGCGCATGAGCTGCCGATGGTTTACGCCGCTTTGGCCAATACTGACGATGAACTACGCCAAGCGCCCTATGATGTTCTGGCCGATTGGCACGAAGAACATGACGGAAATCTGCGCATCATTTTGCCGGACACATATGGCACCAAAGGTTTCCTTGATAACGCGCCGGATTGGTTGGCAGGCTGGACTGGTATTCGCGTCGACAGTGGCGATCCAGCTACGGCAGCCGAGATCGCGATTGAGTGGTGGAAGGCGCGCGGCGAAGATCCGACCAAAAAGATGGTGATTTTCTCGGACGGGTTGGATGTTGAAAAAATCATTGAGCTACAAAACCAGTTTCGCGGACGGGTTATTCCGTCATTCGGTTGGGGCACATTGATGACCAATGATTTTCGAGGGCTGACACCGGAAGACAGCATCGCGCCGTTTTCTATCGTTTGCAAAGCCGTCAGTGCCAATGGCAACCCGACCGTCAAATTGTCGGACAATCCGAAAAAGGCTATGGGGCCGGCCGCCGAAATCGCCCGCTACAAACGGGTGTTCGGTGTGGGAGAACAGACGTCACAGGACGTGGTGGTTTAACCTTTAAACAGCGGCTCACCCGACATAAATCGTGTCGCCGCCCGTGTGGCGCGATCTGCGTAGTCCAACAAAACCGGATCATCTGCGGCATATCTGGAAATCGCCCAACCGCAAGAGGCCAGCGTGCGGATCGTTGTGAAGGCGGGGATCAACTTGGCGTTTTCAGCATCCAACCCATAACCGTTGACCAACGCCGTCGCCAGGTTTTGGGCATTTGGGCGCGCCCAGACTTGTGACATCGCCACCCCCAATTCATAAATACGAAACCCGAAAACCCCGTCGTCAAAATCAATCAAGGTGACGTCGCCGTCGGCTGTTAAAACGTTTTCACTGATTGCGTCGGCGTGGATCAATCCGAAATCGGCGCCCTTCGCCAAGTGCCCTTCCAGCACGCCGCGCAAATGTTGCCGCGTTTCCAAAAGCAGCTCTTTCTGTGTAGCCGTCAGTGCAGGGTTGTCCCAAAAACACCCCCAATTCGGCGCGTCACCCAACAGCCCGTCAATATCCAAACGGGCGCGCATGAAATCATCAGGCAGGGTCAACGCATCGCTCAACTTGTGCAACTTGGCAAGTTCCGCACCCAACGATCGGAACAGATCCAACTGCGTTGCCGCGCCCCACGCCACGTCAATGCCAGAATCGCCCAGGGGTACGCCATCGACCCATGACATAATCGAAGCCATGCGGCCTGCCTCGGTGACTGGTGAAATCAAATCACCGCTTTTGCATGGGATTGGGCGGGGTAATTCCATGCCCGCTTTTGCCAGTTCTTGTGCCCAGACCAATTCTGAACGAATGGCTGCATCAGTTTGATACCCAGGGCGGTGCAATCGCAAAGCGGCACGTCCGCCGTCCGGCGCAACCACCTCAAATACGGCGTTTTCGCGGTTCTTGATTAGGCGTGGCGTGGTGTCAGGCACGGCCCAGGCAACCAATGCCGCCCGCGCAAATGCGATCGCTTCGATATCATTCATCTGCCAAAACCTGTGCAATAGCGTGGTCCATCACATCAACCAATTGATCGACGTTTTCTTTTGAAAACACACAAGGCGGGCGAACTTTCAAAGCATTCTCGAATCGCCCAACTGTACTGAGCAGCACCCCGTTTCTCCGCATTTCGTTTACGACCTTAAGGCAAATATCAGTAGCCGGTTTTCCATCGCACACCAGCTCGGCGCCAAAGAACAGGCCCGAACCCCGCACGTCGGCAAGCAGCTCGTGTTTGTCCGCCAAACTGCTCAATTCTTTGAGCGCGTAGGCACCAACAACGCACGCATTTTCGACCAAACTTTCGTCTTCGATCACGTTCATCGTCGCCATCGCAGCGGCCGCACTGACGGGATTCCCACCAAAGGTGTTAAAGTATTTGAACGCGTCCTGAAACGCCTCAAGCACATCATGACGGGTGATCACAGCGGCCACCGGATGGCCGTTGGCCATTGGCTTGCCGAGGGTGACAATGTCGGGCACAAAGCCCAGTTTTTCGTGGCCCCACCAATGGCTGCCAATACGGCCAAACCCCGGCTGTACTTCGTCAGCAATGATCAATCCACCGGCGCGCCGCACGGACGCAATCGCCTGATCCATGAAGCCGCGCTCAAGTGTGGGAAACCCTTCATTGGCAAAGTAAGGGCATATGATCAGCGCGCTAACGCCGTGGCCCGCCGCCTGCAATTCGGCAATTGCGACCTCGACGCCTGCCGCAAATGCCTGTGCTTGCCCCGCGCGCGTCCCGCCGACGGGGTGAAGATTGTCGGGCGACGGCACTTGGCGAACGTGATCGGCATAGCCGCCAACGGGCACTTTGGTCGCGTTCAATTGGCTGACCGACGCGGTGTTACCATGATAGGTGTTGTCAGTGCCAATCACGCCGGTATTTCCGCTCACGGCTTGCGCCATCCGCAAGGCGATATCATTGGCTTCGGAGCCAGAATTAACCATGATCATGGTCGACAGATCGTGTTTGAATTTCGATGCTAATTTCTCGCCATACGCCACAACCCCCTCATGAACATAGCGGGTGTGGACGTTCAGTGTGGCAGCTTGATCGGCAATCGCTTTGACCACTTTTGGGTGGCAATGCCCAACGTGCGGCACGTTGTTGTAGCAATCCAAATATCGCTTACCATCGGCGTCATACAGCCAAACACCGTCACCTCGCACGGGTGCAAAAGGGTCGTCATAAAAAGTGGTGACATGCCGCCCTAAAACCTGTTTGCGCCGCTCTATCAAATTCATTCGTCGCCCTTTACCTTGCCGCGCAGCGCCTTGACTTGGCCGCGTTTCACTTTGCCCTCAAGCCGTCTGCGTTTCGAGGCCAACGTGGGTCTGGTTTTGACACGCCGCTTTGGCACGAACAGCGCCCGTTCAATCAATTCAACCAGTCGGTCCCTTGCTATTTCGCGGTTGCGCGCCTGCGATCTGGTCTCTTCGGCGCGGATTACGATCGCGCCGTCCAAGGTCCAGCGCCGCCCTGCCAGCCGTTTCAAGCGCGCCTTCACAGCGCCCGTTAACTGAGGGCTGCGCTGCGCTTCAAATCGCAACTCGACGGCTGTAGAAACCTTGTTCACATTCTGCCCGCCCGGACCTGAGGAGCGCGTAAAGCTCTCGCTCAACTCCCAGTCTTCCAGCGTGATTTCATCATTGATCCGTAACATGACGGGACCTTAAGACAGTGCGCCCAAAACGGAAAGAGCCCTCACGCTTTGCGTAAGGGCTCTCCTCGAGAATTGGAGGTGGCAAGCGGGGCACTTGGGGCCCGAAGCCAGATGATTATTCAAAGGGTTTGCCCCCTAAATCCTCACCCCGCACGTAATCCTCACCAGTTGCTCCTGTATCCCAATAGACATTGGCACCTCCTTTCTGAATGTTACGAACACTCGAAGGTTGGCACAGATTTGGTGTTTGTCAAAATGATTTATGCTGTATCTGGTGAAATTCGTGTCACGATTGCGCGAAATGGTACCAGCGCCAGCACAGAAATTGACAGTTTAACCAGCCAATCGGCCAGTGCCAGCGATACCCAAAGGGGCACTTCAGGTCCGACACTTAACAGCGGTAAGATTTCGCCTGCCCAGCTGACATCATTCAGCGGCTCGATGAACGCAAAACGCGCCGAAAACGCGATGCTAAAGAACAAGATCGTATCCAAGGATGAGCCAATCAGCGTTGACGTCAGTGGCGCACGCCACCACGTGCCGCCGCGTAAACGGTTGAAAATAGACACATCCAACATCTGAGCAACGAAGAAGGCAATGCCCGACCCAATCGCGACGCGCAGTGTCACCAGCGGACCGTATTCGCCCATGATCTGCGTGCCAACAAGCGAGCAGATAACGCCTGTGACAAAGCCAGCGATCACGACTTTGCGTGCCGCTGTGACACCATAAACGCGGTTCATCACATCGGTTACCAAAAAGGCCAGCGGATAGGTGAAGGCACCCCAGGTCAACCATTGGCCGAACAGATGCTGCACAAGGATATTCGAGGTGACCACTATGGCCGCCATAGCAAAAATGCCAGGAAGGAGACGTTTCATGTTAATTTTCCGTTTTAACAAGGTTGCGGTAACTTGGCCCCATCATACGGGACGGCGCGTCGTACCGCCCCACCGCGGACAAATCAAGCTATTGTTTCAATCGGTACTCGACGAATTCGCCACGCTGGAAGTAATTAAAATTGTCATCAGCAATCATCGTCAGCCTGATGTCCCCGCGCCCATCCCGCCACAGGGCGATCCCCTCCAGATTGCCATGTCGGCCGGCGCTGGTCTGCAAAATAACTTCACTGTTGCTGATCTGATCTCCGGAAATCTCGAACCGTCTGACCTGGCTTCTAAACCCGAACACGCTTTTGAAACTGCGCTCCAGCAAATAGAACTTTCCATCCGGCCCAAAATCTGCCCCGACCGCCTTAAAGCTTGAAACAGCAGGAATGTGAAATGGAATGCCCCATGTTCCGTCCTTGAAACGAAAGACCGGAATGCCGGATTTGGCCGCCCGTTCGGGCAGCGCATACAAGGTTCCATCGGTGGAAATGGCCAAAGCCTCAAGCCCGTCATTGCCGCTAAACCGCTTAAAGTCCGGGTGCTTTGCCAGCTTTTGTGCTGGGCTGCCGATCTGCTGATAGGCCCGCACACGGTGACGGTTTTCGAATGAAATATAGACACGGCCATCGGCCCCAATGGCCAAGCCTTCGGCATCAGATCGAGATTTTGAAACGGCGCGCCCTTTGCGGTCTCTTATCTTTTGCAGAACGGGCCTTACTCCAGAAATGCGTGGCCCAGTGCGTGTGAACAGGCCTTCAACAATGACTCCTTTGTCGCCAATGACTGTAAATCGCTTGCCGCCTTCAAAAACCTCGATGCCTGAAAACCCACCATAGTCTTTGGTTGGGCCTGCCCATGTGTAATTGCTAATAAACTCGGCCGATTGGGCGCTCGCAAGGTTTGACAACAGGGCCAAACCTGCCGCGATTACCGCGACTCTAATACGGCTTGGCATTGCTTGGGCAGGTCAGACATTACATATTCACGGCGTGGCTTGCGTGGTGCTGGGTTGGGATCCGGCGGTGGCGGGTTCAAAATGTTATCGACCCATTTCTGCGCATCTGCACAACCGTCACCAGCGGGTGGCGGCGCTTGGTTAACGCAGCCTCTGGCGCCTTTGGGACACTTCAGGCGCACATGGAAATGGTAGTGATGCCCCCACCAGGGCCGAACTTTATTCAGCCAACGGCGATCGCCTTTTTCATCCTTGCACATCTGTACTTTGGCACCTGGAAAAATGAAAATTCGCGCAACACGTTTGTCTTTTGCAGCGGCCCGAACAACATCGTGCTGATAGGCCCCCCATTTGCTATTTACGAATGCACCTTTGGAACGGCGATAGGAAACCGCCGACAGTTTGGCACGTTGGTTAACACTCAGGTCCATATTCGTGCCCGCCATCAGCCAAATATCAGCGTCCAATCCAATTTGATGCGAGCGGTGGCCGGACGACATCGGTCCGCCTCGGGGCTGCGACAGATCACTGATGTATAGCCCGTTTGATCCGTTCATCCGCGCTGCTTTGCGGCTTAGGGTTTTGATGAAATCCACCAGTTCCGGGTGGCCCCAATTGCGGTTGCGCGACACACGCATTTCCAGCCACGTCGGCCCCTTTTGTGGCAGTTGAACACCACCTGCCAGGCAGCCTTTGGCGTATCCACCATAAGGCGCGGGTTTCTGCGACGACGCTTTAGGCTTGGAACTGAACAGTTGTTTGGCCAGTGGGGCTGCGCTCAAAGGGCCAGCGAGACCAAGCGCAATAAGTAAAACTGAGAAATACCGGATCATTCGTCAACATCCTCCCCGTTAGGTTTCACCCAGATTAGCAGGATTAGCCCTATTGCAAATAGGAAAATCAAAGGCGTGATGCCAATGCGCTGATCCCCGCTAATGTTCGAAGCGAGTGCAATAAGTGCAGGCGCTAAAAACGCTGTGGCCTTACCTGACAACGCATAAAGGCCAAAAGCTTCGGTCGGGCGGTCAGGATCGGCATGGCGAACCATCATTGTGCGCGAACTGGCCTGCAGCATACCGCCCGCGGCCCCAATGATTCCGCCGCAAACAAAGAAAATGATGTCCGGAAGGTTAGAACCTTCGGAAAAGGCGAAGCCGAACAAAGACTCTCGTGTCATGGAAATGATGATGATACACACGATGACCAGCGTTAAAATTGTACCAATCAGGACGGGTTTCGGCCCAGTTTTATGGTCAACCTTTCCCCCGATGTAGGCAAATATTGCGGCTGTGATCGCCGAAATTACACCAAATATCCCGATTAGAATAATGGACCAGTCAAGAACACCTCGGGCATAGATTGCCCCAAACCCATATAGCCCGTTCAACGCATCACGATAAAACAGGCTAGACGTTAGAAAGGAAAACATGCTGACCCGCTTTGGTAGCGATTTTATGGTGGCCCAAAGCCCGTTGAGTGCATCACCAACACCGCCCTCAATTTGTACATCCGCGGGCTTTTCCCGAACCCACAAAAAGAAGGGGATCATCCCGATGATATACCAGATTGCCGCAAATGGGCCTGCAAACCGCGTTCCTTCGCGCATTGCACCGTCCAGCCCAAGAATTGGCGGTTTACCTAGCAACGTCACACCGTTTGAGTTTTCGACGAACAAAGGGAACATAATAGCAAGCGCTAGAACGCCTCCCCAATACCCCAACGCAAACCCCGACCCGGAAATCTTGCCTGTGTCCTCTCGGCCGACCAAGGATGGTAGCATCGAGTTGGTAAAAATGGTGGTAAACTCCATTCCGATAAACCCGATTCCGAAAAACACCAACGCCCATAGGATGCTGAAACTATCGGGCGCAGTCCACCAAAGCCCAAAGGCCCCTACTATGTAAAGCAGTGAGAAGAGCTTGATCCAAGCCATCCGGTGTCCGGAACTATCCGCAAAGGCTCCAAGAATTGGTGCCGTTATGGCGATGACAATGCCGGTAACAGCAAGCCCCCAGCCCCAGTACTCCTGTGCTTTGGCTTTTGCCAGGTTTTCACTCATACCATCGGCCATCATCATATCGGTAACGATTTCGGCAAAATAGGGGCCAAAAATAAAGGTAAGCAGCAATGTGTTGTAGGGCTGGCTGGCCCAGTCAAACATCATCCAACCCCATATCCGTTTCTTTGCCGAAACTTCTGCCATATTCCCCGCCCCCTGTTTTGTTCAGTAACGATAGAATAGGGAAAGGTTGGGTTAGGCAAGGAAACCTTTATTCATCCGTATGATTTTCAGGCGGCCATGGGCGGCTGCCATCGGCTTTGATCCAGTTTTCGACCCACTCGGGCAGGGCAGGGCTTTGCGGATCAACCCCCATCGCCTCTGCAACAAGGGGCGGCGCAACAATTCCATCTGCCCCGGTCACGGCGGTGCGATACAAGGCCTGATTGGCACAGTGACCCTTGGTCCAGATTGATTGCTCCAGATATAAAAACCGCTCATCCCAGCCCAGTGCCCGCGAATGAATTTCGAATTTTTGAAACATCCTTACCCGTCGGCGGTACCGCACCGATACGCCAGCAACCGTCAGCCCCCATTTGTTGTCCTTCAAGGCGCGGATCAATCCCATTCGTTTGGCCAGCGGAATCCGCCCCAGATCATACAGCGTCAGGGTGCGCCCGTTGTTCAATTCGAACCAGAAATCCAAATCCCACGGCCAGCAAATATGATGCGACACATGTGGCTTGCCTATTTCCAAGGGCGTGGCATTACGATGGACAAACAGTTCTTTCGCCATTCGGAAAAATGGATACATTGACGCGGCTCCTTTGGGTTGGATGCAAATTGATCCAATTAACGCCTAGGTCAAGCGCGACGTGGCGGCAGATTGCTTGCCATATGGCGTGGTGAAGCATAGGTAATTGGCAACCTAACGAAAAGGCGAAAGCAAATGCAATCGATTTACCAAATACTGAACTTGATCCTTGATGTGGTTTGGTTTGTCATGATCGCCCATATCATCATGAGTTGGCTGATCAATTTTCAGGTTTTGAACCTTCACCAACCGATGGTCTATCAAATCTGGCAAGGCCTAAACAAACTGCTAGAGCCGATTTATAGCCGTATCCGCCAATTTCTGCCGGCAACTGGGGGGCTGGACCTTGCCCCATTGGTGGCCTTTATCGGCATCATTGTGTTGCGCATTATCCTTAGAAATAACGCCGCATTCTTTTATTCCTTCTAAGCTGTGACCAAAGCCACCAAACTCCTCTCGTCCATTTTCGGGTTTGACGAATTTCGTCCGGGCCAAGCCGACATTGTCGAGGCCGTGGTTGATGGGCGCAACACGCTTGCCATCATGCCAACGGGTGGTGGTAAATCCTTGTGTTTCCAACTCCCCGCCTTGATGCGTGACGGGGTGACGGTGGTGATTTCGCCGCTAATCGCCCTGATGCGTGATCAAGTCCGTGCCCTGCGGGAAGCGGGCGTTGAGGCGGGCGCGTTAACCTCTGGCAACACGGACGCGGAAACCGATTATGTTTATGAGGCGGTCAATCAGGGGCGCCTGAAAATCCTATATATGGCTCCCGAAAGGCTCGCTTCCTCGGGTACCTTGGCATTTTTGCAGCGGATCAACACCACTTTAATCGCGGTGGACGAGGCACATTGTGTCTCGCAATGGGGCCATGATTTTCGACCAGATTACCTGCGCATTGGCGATCTACGCAAGACACTCAACGTCCAACTCGCCGCCTTCACTGCCACCGCCGACGAGGAAACTCGCGCCGAGATCATCACGCGGCTGTTTGCAGATACCGACCCCGCCGTTTTCCTGCACGGGTTTGACCGCCCCAACATCCATTTGCGCTTCGAAGCCAAGGATTCGCCCCGCCGCCAGATATTGGAATTTGCCGCGACTCGCAAAGGTCAGTCCGGCATTGTCTATTGCGCCACCCGCAAGAAAACCGAAGGCCTCGCCAAGGCGTTAAATGACGCAGGCCACAGCGCCTGCTATTATCACGGCGGTATGGAAGCCCAAGACAGGCGCAACGTCGAGGCACGTTTTCAGACCGAAGATGGCCTGATCGTGGTGGCCACGGTCGCCTTTGGTATGGGGGTCGATAAACCCGATATCCGCTGGGTTGCCCACGCCGATTTGCCCAAATCCATCGAGTCTTACTATCAGGAAATTGGCCGCGCAGGCCGTGATGGCGCGCCCGCAGAAACCTTGACGCTATTCGGCCCCGAAGACATCCGCCTGCGCCGCACCCAAATCGACGAAGGGTTGGCTCCGCCTGAACATCGCACCGCCGACCACGCCCGTCTGAACGCTTTGCTGGGTTTGGCTGAAGCCCTGCACTGTCGCCGCCAGAAACTGCTGGCGTTTTTCGGCGAAGACAGTGTGCCTTGTGGCAATTGCGATCAATGCGAAACGCCTCCTGAAACCTTTGACGGCACCAAAGCTGTGCGCATGGCTTTGTCGGCGATGTTACGCACCGGCGAATATTTCGGCGCAGGCCATTTGATCGATATTCTGATCGGAAATGAAACCGACAAGGTGCAGCAACGCGGCCACGACACGCTGCCAACCTTTGGCGTTGGCAAAGAATTCAGCCGCAATGAATGGCAGGCGATTTTTCGGCAAATGATGGGCCACGATTTAGTGCGCCCTGATTCTGAGCGCTATGGCGCGTTTCGGATGACCGATATTGCGCGGCCTATTCTGCGGGATGAGGAAACGATTGAATTGCGTCGCGATACTATACACCACGCCAAATCTTCGCGTCGCCCTGCCGTCAAAGCACTGGTCTCAGACGAGGATGCGCCGTTGTTGTCGGCGCTCAAAGCCAAACGCCGCGCCCTCGCAGAAGAGGCCCGCGCGCCTGCCTACATCATTTTCAACGATCGCACGTTGATCGAAATGGCCGAGACCCGCCCGATGACTTTGGACGACATGGCCAGTATCGGCGGGGTAGGCGCGAAGAAACTGGAAAAATACGGCGAGATGTTTTTGAGTGTCATCACCGGCGAGGCAGCCGTGCCAACCCATCCGTCACGCCGCAAATTGGCGGGCCGGGATGCGGGCAACATTTACGATCGTTTGCTGGAAGCCCAAGGCACACTTGCGCGGGGCGCAGAAGGCACCGATAAACCCATGAGTTGCTCGGCATCGTTGTTGGCCAAAGTCGCCAGCGCGAAACCGCAAGATTCGGTGTCGATGGAACGTCTACTAGGCGACAAAAAAGCAGAGCGATTTGGCGCTGCATTTCTGGATGTGATCAATGAGGAGCACGCGTAAATGTTAGTGGTGATTTCACCGGCCAAACGGCTGGACGAGGCAGCAATTTCGACACCGAATGAAACTCTGCCGGTGTTTCAGGACGCGGCCAATGATCTGGCCGGGTATGGCCGTGACCTGTCACCGAAAGCTTTGCAGAAATTGATGGGGATTAGTGAAAATCTGGCCAAATTGAACGCAGACCGTTTCGCTAGTTTTGCCAAGGCCTCAACGACCGAAAATGCCAAGCAAGCGGCGTTGTTTTTCGCAGGCGATACCTATGCGGGGCTGGAGGCGGCCACATTGGATGGCGAGCAAATGGACTGGGCGCAACAACATTTGCGCATTCTGTCCGGCCTATACGGAGTTCTGCGCCCGCGCGATCTGATCCAGCCGTATCGGCTGGAGATGGGCAGTCGTTTGAAAACCAAGCGGGGGAAAAACCTGTATGACTACTGGGGCGACACGCTGTCGAACGCGCTGAATGACGCCGCCGCCAAGATTGACACAAAAACGCTGGTGAATTGCGCATCCGTTGAGTATTTCGGCGCGGTTGATCTTGCCGCTTTGAACTTGCGGGTCATCACCCCTGTGTTCATGGAGCAAAAAGCAGGCACGCCAAAAATCGTTAGCTTCTTTGCCAAAAAAGCCCGTGGAGCGATGGCACGGTTCATGATCGAACGTCGCATCACCGATCCGGAAGGTTTGAAAGATTTCGACACAGGTGGCTACCAATTCCGCGCTGATATGTCAGACGGGGACCGTTGGGTTTTCTTGCGGGATTACCCCGAGACTTAATTCAAGGCCTACGCAATGTCCTCGGGTATGATCTGCATGACTTCCTTTGGGGCCAGCTCGACCACCTTGTCACAAATCGAGGCTTTGCGCAGTGGTTTGGTCAGATAAAAATCCAATCCTGCCGCCAGAATTTCGGTGTCATCCCCAGCCATTGCATGGGCCGTGAGTGCGACGATTGGAACGCGGGGCAAGCTCGCTTTTTCCTCGATTTCGCGGATGGTGCGCGTGGCTTCTTTGCCATCCATTTTCGGCATCGAAATGTCCATGAAAATCATATCCGGTTTGAAGTTTTGAAACGCTTCTACCGCCTCAATCCCGTTGTTGGCAAAAACCAAATCAATATTCAGGTTTTTCACCATCTTGCTGAACACAAGCTGATTTGTGCGATTGTCCTCGGCCGCCAAGACCCTCATTTTTCGTAAGGGCTGATCTGTTTGAACAGGTTCATTTGGCGTTGGAGTGACAGTTTCGACAGGAACACTTTCCAATTGCACCACTTCCAGCGGCGCAAGGCTCTCGGGCACAACTTCTGTTGGCGCTTCCAGAAGGGGGGCAACCTCATTGGATTCGACAGGAGTATCTGCGTCCAAAGATTGTAAAACCTGGAACAGTTCATTGCGCAAAATTGGCTTTTTCAACGCCGTGATTGCCGGCCCATTGCCCGCCTGATCTCGATCTGATTTCAACAAAATCAGCGGTAGGTCAGGCGCGTTAGCGTTCAACAAGATTGGGTAGTCCTGCGCATCGTCCCCAAAGGAGGACATATCAAGGAAAGCAACATCAAATGATGCGGCCGTTGCGGTGATACCAGCATCGCCTGCCTCATGGCATTCGACCTCAACGCCCAGCACGGCGAGCTGTTTGACCAAAATATCCAGCCCGGCCGTCGGATCGCAAATGACCAGCGCACGTTTGACGTTTACCAACGAATGCCCCGACGCAATCAGCGCGGGTTCGGAAACCGGTAAGGTGACGTGGAAGCCAAAGCAAGAGCCTTCACCCTCAACCGAGTCAGCCCAAATTTCGCCCCCCATCAGATTGATCAATTGCTTGGTGATTGCCAGCCCCAACCCTGTGCCTTCATATTGACGGTTGCGGTCATCTTCGACCTGATTAAACTCGCCAAACACATGCCCGACCATATTCTCGGCAATGCCGATCCCCGTATCCTCAACCGAGACATGAATGCGGGTCATGCCTTCCTGATCCGTCGCAAGCCCGACCACGCGAATGATCACATGGCCTTCGTGGGTGAATTTGATGGCGTTGCCGATCAAGTTGGTCAATATCTGACGCATCCGCCCAGCGTCACCCACGTAAAGGGTTGGCAAAAACATATCGTAATCAATCACAACCTCGATTGATTTGTCCTGAAGGGAAGGTTGCAACAACATTACGATCTCTTGGATACACTGCTCCAAATCAAATTCCGCGGTATTGAGGGTTAATTTGTCCGCCTCGATTTTTGAGTAATCCAACACATCATTGATAATCACCAACAAGGCTTCACCCGAATTTTTGATGGTTTCAGCGTAAAGCTGTTGTTCCTCGTCCAGAACGGTGCCGGTCAGCAGGTCTGCCATACCGACAACACCGTTCATAGGTGTGCGGATTTCGTGGCTCATATTGGCCAAAAACGCGGATTTGGCACGGTTGGCGGCTTCTGCCTTGGTGCGGGCGTCGTTCAACTCTGATTCGTGGCGTATGGTGTCAGTTATGTTCAATGCCAAAGAAACGGTGTCGCCATCGCGGGCGCGCCGGTCCAGCAACTTGATATAGGCACCGTTCCACAACCGAATCACTTTGGCTTCAATCGGGTTGGTGTGCCAACGCGTCAACATGGTTTCGCGCCACTCCATCGGGCTCAACCCTTCGGTGTCGATGATACCTTCTTCAACCAACAACTGCATGACACGAACATAGTTGACCCCGGGGCGTATCTCTTCCAACCCGTCAAACACTCCCAGATAGGCGTGGTTCGCAGAAACCATACAATCGTTCATGTCAAATACGGCAAACCCGTCTTCTATTGTTTCAATCGAGTCCCAAAGGCGACGTTCCGCAATGCCGACCTTATGGTTGGCAACCTTTAGGTCAGACCGTACCTTGGTGTTTTCCCCCATCAACTCTTCGGCTTCATTGCGTTTGACGACGATCTCATCCGACAATTGACGCGCGTGCTGGCCCAGTTTCGAATTGGCCGCGAACAGTTCTGCCTGTTTTTGTTCCAACAGTCGCTCCGCGGCCAGTCGCCCGCGACGCTCATGAGCCAGCTTTTCGGTAATCGGCATTTGATACCTCGTTTTATGTGTTCTTGCTTGGGGAACATTCCACGAACATAGTGAACAACATCTTAACGCCCAACAGATTATTCACGTTTATGACTGATTGAACCCGTGCTCTGATTGTGCAACGATTGCCGTATTAAAAATCAGGAGGACTATTCATGCGCCTTATTATCAAAGCCGCCGCCGTGTTGTTGCTATTGACCACGTCAGTTTGGGCAAATGATTTTATTCCCGACCGTCGTATTGCAGTCACCCGCGACGTTGATTTTTATGGCTCTGACCTGCAGTCGATCTTTGATACGACCCTGCCTGCTTGCCAAAAGGCCTGCCTGACGGACAACCGTTGTACGGCGTTCACGTTCAACACCAGATCTGATTCGTGTTTTCCCAAAAGCAGCGTCACCGAGACCCAGCCCTATATCGGCGCTGTTTCGGCCCGTGTCGCAGACACTAACCCCCAGATTCTGGCCGCCGCCGCGTCCCGCGCGGCCGAGTTGGGCTTCCTCAGCCAGAACACTTTTAAACCGGCCAAAACCTTTGCCGAAAATCTGGGCGCACTTTATGACACCCAAGGTCAAGACGCGCTATCGCTGTGGCGCAGTGGGCGCAAGGCCCTGAACAACAAATCCTACAATAACGCGCAATACTATCTTGGCGCAGCCCTTACCCTTAGTGACAATTCCGGTCTCTGGGCAGAGTACGCAAACGCGGCCTACCTGAACCGCACCGGTGATCGCGCCGCCAAGCGCAAACAAAAGGCGCGCGCCCTGTCTGCCTCGGTCAATGCCTACCTGCGCAGCACCACGGATGGTGAAAAGGGGGTTGCTCTACTGGCTTTGGCAAATGCGCTGGAGCTGAACGGGCAAAACCGCACCATGCTCAAGGCCTTGCGTCTGGCCCAGTCGGTTTCGCCAACCCCGAACGTGCTGGCCAAGCTGGAGTATGCCGTCAAGAAGTATGGTCTTAAGATCACCCAACATGACATCGAAAGCGATCTGGCCGAACCCCGTATCTGTGCGCAATTCTCGGAACCACTGGCAAGTGGCGTGGTCGACTACGCCCCCTATGTGCGCCTGTCGCAGACTGATTTGGCGGTCGAGGCTGATGGCAACCGCCTGTGCATTTCAGGTGTTGAACATGGCAAGCGCTATGATCTGACCCTGCGTGAAGGCTTGCCAGCGAAATCAGGTGAGACCTTGCTGGAGGCGGTTAACCTGTCGCTCTATGTCAATGACAGAAAGCCCTCGGTCAGTTTCCCGGGCCGCTCTTACGTGCTGCCCAAATCTGCCAACGCAGGCATTCCGGTTGATACCGTCAACGTGGCCGAACTTGAACTGGTGTTACGCCGTGTTTCGGATCGCAACCTGTTGCGTGCGATGCAGGACAGCTATTTCGGTCGCCCTCTGTCAAAATGGCAAGAAGATAACTTCTCCAACCAAGTCGCAGAAGAATTGTGGCGTGGCACCGGCGAAGTCCAACTATCCCTGAACAAAAACATGACCACCCGCCTGCCAATGGGCGACGTGATCAGCGATCTGGCCCCGGGTATTTATGCTCTACAGGCCCGCGTTCCCGGCTCTGATCCCTATAATGAACCCGCCGCCACCCAATGGTTCGTTTTATCCGACCTTGGCCTCGCCACCATGAGCGGCGCCGATGGCGTACATGTCTTTGTGCGCGGGCTGGGTGATGCGGAACCGCGGGCCGGCATTACCGTGACACTGCTGTCCAAAGCCAACGCTGTTTTGGCCGAGTTAGAGACGGACGAGCGCGGCTACGTTCGTTTTGCTGACGCTTTGGCCCGTGGCACAGGCGGAGCCAAACCCGCCTTGATCATTGCCAGACAGGCCGACGTAGACATTGCATTCCTGTCCTTGTCCGACCCAGAATTTGATCTGTCCGATCGTGGCGTCGAGGGGCGTGAACCCGCCAAACATATCGACATGTTCCTGACCACGGATCGCGGCGCTTACCGCGCGGGCGAGACCATCAATGTCACCGCGCTGACCCGCAACGCCACCACCGAAGCCATCGTTGGTCTGCCGGTCACTGCGATCCTAACCCGCCCGGATGGCGTGGAGTATAGCCGCCACCTGTCCACCTCGGAAACCGCTATCGCCGGCGGCCATGTCTTTAACCTGCCCACTGGTCCCTTGGTGCCACGCGGCACTTGGCAACTGGGCCTGTTCACCGACGTGGACGCGCCCGCCTTGGCCAGCACCAATTTTCTGGTCGAGGATTTCCTGCCGGAACGCATTGATTTCGACCTGACCCTGCCGGATGCTGCTTTGCGTCTAAAGGACGGTACAATGCTCACCGCCGACACCCGCTATCTGTTTGGCGCACCCGGTGCAGATCTGCCGCTCGAAGGCGAAGTTCTGGTGCGCGCCACCGACGGCCTAACGGCCTATCCCGGCTACAGCTTTGGCCGTCATGATGTGCGCTTCAACGCCAGAATCAATATCCTGCCAGGTGGCCTGCGCACGGACGATGCAGGGCATGTCCAAATCCCTATCGAGTTTCCAAAAATCAGCAACGCCGCCCGCCCGCTTGAGGCCCGCTTTACCGTGCGAATTGCCGAAGGATCAGGCCGCCCTGTCGAGCGTAGGGTCACCAAACGTCTTGCCCCCGATGGACCAATGATCGGCATCAAACCGATGTTCGACGACGTGGTCGAGGAAGGCACCGATGCACGGTTTCAAATTATTGCGATTGATCAAGACGAGGCCCAAACCCCGATGCAAGTCAAATGGTCGGTCAGCCGCGTGCGCACGCGTTACCAATGGTATCAGCAATACGGCAACTGGAACTGGGAACCGATCCACACCCGCAAACGCGTCGCCAGCGGCACCGTAGATCTAAACGGCGGGGCCATCACCGTTTCTGCCCCCGTTGATTGGGGCCACTACGAGATCAAGGTCGAGCGCAGTGACGGCACATATGTCTCATCATCGCAAAATTTCTACGCGGGTTGGTACGCCGCCGCCGACGCCTCCACAACACCCGACACGCTCGAGGTTTCACTAGACAAACCATCCTATGCAACAGGTCAAACCGCCAATCTGCGCGTCGTGCCGCGTTACGCTGGCAAGGCGCTGATTACTGTGATGTCCAACCACTTGATCGACATGAAGGTCGTCAATGTTGTGGCGGGTGAAAACATGATCCCGCTACCTGTCACCGACAAATGGGGGGCGGGCGCCTATGTCACCGCCACGGTGATCCGTCCGATGGACGAGGCCACTGGTCACAATCCCGCCCGTGCGCTGGGCTTGTCCTATGCCCCTGTTGATCCGGGCATACGCAAACTCTCTGCCAGTTTTGAGGTCGCAAAAGAGTCCGCCCCTCGGGCGCCGATGCAAGTGGCGCTGAAAGTTGATGGCATTATGGCAGGCGAGGTCGCCTATGCCACCATCGCAGCCGTTGACCTGGGTATCTTGAATCTGACGGGTTTTGATAGCCCTGATGCACCAAGCCACTACTTTGGCCAACGCAAACTGGGCATTGGAATGCGCGACGTTTATGGCCGCTTGATTGATGGTATGAATGGCGCAATGGGCGCAGTGCGGTCCGGCGGCGACGCCGACAGCGGCATGGGTATGCAATCCCCGCCACCCACTGAAGAACTGGTTGCCTACTTCTCGGGCACCGTTACTGTTGACGCCGATGGTGTCGCGCATACCAGCTTTGATATGCCTGAATTCAACGGCACCGTGCGCCTGATGGCTGTCGTCTGGTCGGCCTCCGGTGTGGGGGCGGCAGAACAAGACGTACTGGTCCGCGATCCTGTTGTCGTGACCGCCAGCCTGCCGCGCTTCTTGGCACCTGGCGATACGTCGCGGATGTTGCTGGAAATTACCCACGCCACCGGTCCTAGCGGTAAAATGGGGCTTGAGGTTTGGGGGCAGGGCATCGTTGTTAGCACCGCCAATGTACCATCTGAAATTACATTGGGTGATTTGCAAAAAACCACGCTGTCGGTGCCGGTCACCGCCGCCGAAGTTGGTACGCACAAGATCAATGTGACCCTAACCACGCCTGATGGCGCCAAATTATCCAAACCACTGATCATTCCAGTCGAAGTCAATGATCCTGAAATTTCGCGCACACGGCGCTTTGCTCTGGATGCAGGCGATACCTTCACCTTGGACAACAACGTGTTCACAGGGTTCAAAACAGGCACTGGATCTGCAACACTGTCTGTCGGCGCGTTGGCCCGCTTCGACGCTCCCGGTTTGTTGTCCGCATTGGACCGGTACCCTTACGGCTGTACCGAGCAAACCACATCTCGTGCCATGCCGCTGCTGTACCTGAACGACGTGGCCACCGTTATGGGGTTGGGCAACCGCAAGAAAATCGCAGAGCGTGTGGACGACGCAATTGAACGCGTGCTGAGCAACCAAGCCAGCAATGGCGGCTTTGGTCTTTGGGGCCCGGAGTCTGACGATCTGTGGCTGGCCTCCTATGTCACTGATTTCCTAAGCCGTGCGCGTAGCAAAGGCTTTGCTGTGCCGGATCATGCTTTCCGTTCGGCCATCGAAAACCTGCGTAACCGCATCAACTATGCGCCCGACTTTGATACGGGTGGGCAAGATGTGGCCTATGCCCTGTTCGTGCTGGCCCGTGAAGGTGCCGCCAACACCGGTGATCTGCGCTATTATGCCGACACCAAAGCAGGTGACTTCAGCACGCCACTGGCGGCGGCCCAACTGGGCGCTGCACTGGCCAGCTATGGCGATCAACCCCGCGCCGACGCCATGTTCGCCCGCGCCGCTAGAATGATCGGTCGCAACTGGGGGCAAAATGAATCCCAGTACTGGCGTTCGGACTACGGCACCCACTTGCGCGATGGTGCCGCTGTTTTGGCGCTGGCCGTTGAAGCCGGCAGCACCGCCATCAATAGTGCTGATCTGGCCGAAAAAGTCGCCGACAGCTATGCCCGTGATCGTTACCACTCCACGCAGGAATCCATGTGGTCGCTGATGGCCGTCAAAGCCCTGATAAGCGACCCTAACATGCAGGGATTCACCATAAATGGCGAACCGGTGACAGGCCCGTTGGTTCGCGTCATCGAGGACACCGCAACCATTGCCAGCCAACTGGTCCGCAATGGCACCAACCGCACAGAACTGGTCACCATGACCACTTTTGGCGTACCGGAACAACCCGAACCTGCCAGCGGACAAGGCTACGCGATCAAGCGCAGCTATTTTGAAATGGACAGCGACGGCTTCCCCGTCGATCCCAGCGGCCATCCAGTCGGCACCCGTCTGGTCGTGGTTCTGACAGTGACCCCCTTTAGCAAAACTGAAGGGCGCTTGATGGTGAATGATCCACTGCCTGCTGGTTTCGAGATCGACAACCCGAACTTGATTTCCAGCGGTGAACTCAGCCAGTTCGATTGGTTGAAAACCACCAGTAACGTGAAAACCACCGAGTTCCGCTCAAACCGCTTTTTGGCGGCTGTTGATTGGCGCAGTGGTGATCAGTTCACACTGGCCTATGTTGTGCGCGCCATTTCACCGGGCACCTACCACCACCCTGCCGCCAGCGTCGAGGACATGTATCGCCCACAATACCGCGCCCACTCTGACACAGGGCAGATCACGGTCACCGAATGATCAGACGCCACGCCCTCCTGATTCTTGCGCTTGGGTTACTGATCACGGCCATTGCGCGGGATCAATTCGACGCGTGGGTGGATGCAACGGAACTGCCACATCTCGCGTCTGAAACCTCGGTCGAGGTGCTGGATAGAAACGGCACCCTGCTGCGCGCCTATACCGTCGCGGACGGGCGTTGGCGATTGAACTCAACGCTCGAATCCACCGATCCTGACTACATTAAGATGTTAGTCGCCTATGAGGATAAGCGATTCTACAACCATGCAGGTGTTGACTTAACAGCCATGCTGCGCGCGTCATATCAGGCTCTAACGCAGGGCAAAATCGTCTCAGGTGGCTCCACACTCACCATGCAGGCGGCCCGTTTGCTTGAGGAAGGCAGTACCGGAAAATGGTCTGGCAAACTGCGCCAAATTCGTGTGGCGCTGGCGTTGGAGCGCCGTCTCACCAAAGCAGAAATCCTCATGATTTATCTGAACCACGCCCCCTTTGGCGGCAATATTGAAGGGGTTCGCGCCGCGACTCGCGCCTATTTCGGAAAGGAACCGCGCCGTTTAACCCCAGCCCAAGCAGCACTCTTGGTTGCGCTGCCACAAGCCCCTGAAGCGCGCCGTCCTGATCGCCATATCAAAGCCGCGTACGCCGCCCGCGCCCGCGTTTTGGCCAGGATGGTTGGTACAGATATTCTTGACCTCGACACAGTTGATGGCGCCAAATCAGAGCCTATTGCAGCCCAAAAGTATTCCTTCCCATCTCTCGCGCCGCACATCTCTGACCGCGCTTTAGCCGAGGCTCCACTGAATACCACCCACCACCTGACCTTAGACGCGACATTGCAACGTCAACTCGAAACCCTCGCTAAAACATCCCTGCGTGGCCGTGGTAACCAGATTAACATTGCGATCATGGTGGCTGATCACACAAACGGTGAAATCCTGGCCTCCATTGGCTCATCCGCCTACCGCGCCGATGGCCGCCTTGGCTTTGTCGACATGACCGGTGCCTTGCGTTCACCTGGCTCGACTCTGAAACCGCTGATCTATGGCATGGCCTTTGATCAAGGGTTGGCGCATCCTGAAACCTTGATTGATGACAACCCGACTGCATTTGGCGCATATGTACCGCAAAATTTTGACGGCAAATTTCGGGGCACTCTTCGGGTGCGCCGCGCCTTGCAAATGTCGCTGAACATACCCGTGATCAAATTGACCCAAGCCTTGGGGCCAGCTAACCTTATGTCCAGCCTGCGGCGTGCCGGAATGGATCCGGTCGTGCCGGGTGGTAAAGCAGGTTTGGCTATCGCTTTGGGCGGTTTAGGCGTCACTTTGAGCGACATGACCCAACTTTATGCCAGCCTTGCGAACGAGGGTAAGCCGCGCGCTTTACGCTGGAGAATTGGCTCTAATACGCGTGAAAATGCCCGAAACCTGATCTCTCCGATGGCCGCGTGGCATGTTGCTGACATCCTGTCTGGCCTCACGCCGCCTCCGAATGCGCCGCGCAACCGTTTGGCCTATAAAACGGGCACTTCATATGGGCATCGCGATGCCTGGGCACTTGGGTTCGACGGCCAGCATGTGGTTGGTGTTTGGTTGGGCCGCGCCGATGGTACTCCCGTACCGGGCGCGTTTGGAGGTGATCTGGCTGCGCCCGTGCTGTTTGAAGTGTTTAGCCGGATCAAGCCCGAACTAACCCCGCTGCGCACACCTCCACCTGAAACCCTGACCGTCAGCAACGCTGAATTGCCGCAGCCATTGCGACAGTTCCGTGGTCGGAATGCGCTGTTCGAAAAACCGAAAGATGCGCCCAGCGTGGCTTTCCCGCCGGATGGAGCTTCGGTGGAATTGGCAGATGGGTTTCTGGTGGTAAAGGTGCGTGACGGTGTCGCGCCTTTCACTTGGCTCGCCAACGGCAAACCGTTTGAAGTCGCAACCTTTGATCGCCAATCCGTATTACAGCAAGTGGGGGCGGGGTTCTTAACCCTGTCGGTGATTGACGCGAAAGGTAGATCCGCCCGCGTCAACATTTCGCTTCATTAGACTCCGCTGCTCATCAAGCCTGATGGCTTTCCTCGCGAAAAAGCCCGCTAGGGCTGATGAGCGAACGAGAGCCTAGGGCCGTTCAATCGCCAGCGCGATGCCCTGTCCGCCGCCAATGCACATAGTGATCAGCGCCCGTTTGCCGCCGATCCGTTCCAGCTCATAAAGCGCCTTAACGGTGATCAAAGCCCCCGTTGCGCCCACCGGATGCCCCAACGCAATTGCGCCGCCATTAGGGTTCACTTTGGCTGGATCCAGTCCCAAAACCTTGTTCACAGCCAGAGCTTGCGCCGCAAAAGCCTCGTTGGATTCGATCACATCAAAATCACCAATAGACAACCCTGTTCTGGCCAGCAATGCCTGTACCGCAGGCACAGGACCAATACCCATCACTTCGGGGCGAACTCCCGAATGGGCATAGCCGACAATACGCGCTTTAGGCTCTAATCCGGCACTTTTTGCGGCATCTTCCCGCGCCAACACCAGCGCAGCCGCTCCGTCATTGATGCCGGAGGCATTGCCTGCCGTCACGGATCCGTCCTTTTGAAACGCGGACCGTAGACCTGCTAATCCCTCGGCCGTTGTAGCCTTTGGATGCTCGTCCACTTTGAATTCAACGATTTCACGCCGCACCTTTACCTCAACGGGTACGATCTGGCTCTCAAACACACCCGTTTCAATCGCCTTTGCGGCGCGCGCTTGGCTCTCTAAAGCAAAGGCATCCTGATCCGCGCGGCTGATTCCATGTTCCGCTGCAACATTTTCTGCCGTAACCCCCATGTGGCCCGACCCGAACGGGCAAGTCAATGTGCCGAGCAACATGTCTTTCGATTCCACATCGCCCATCTTTTGTCCCCACCGTGCAGCTGGCATTATATAAGGCGCCCGGCTCATCGATTCCGCGCCACCTGCCAGTGCAAAGTCTGCATCACC
>Ga0209633_10000365_pt1 | contig 53719 bp, 30 predicted proteins | sample Cruoilmetagenom1_FD_187290 | JGI IMG/M metagenome (GOLD analysis project Ga0209633, IMG submission 187290) | Oil polluted marine microbial communities from Coal Oil Point, Santa Barbara, California, USA - Sample 1 (SPAdes) (version 2) | ecosystem: Environmental > Aquatic > Marine > Oil seeps ... | reverse complement strand
AAACAATAGCCATCATGATGTTTTGAAACGAAAGTCACATATTTTGCACCGCTCCTTTTAAAGATATCCGCCCATTCTTTTGCATCAAATAATTCTGCTTTAAATAAGGGAGCATAATCTTTATAGGTAAAATCTTCACCATAGACTCTTTTTTGATATTCGACTCTTCCCGGATCTCCAACTTGTAATCCGCGAAGAAACCATTCTGCATATTGTTCTTTCCCTGACCATGAGGGAACAGAAGAAACACCCCAATGTATGAATATTCCCAACTTTGCATCTGTAAACCACTCCGGGTAAGGACGGGAATTTAGAGATTCCCAGTTAGCTTCATATTTTTCTTGGGAAAAAGTATTGGAAATTATAAGTAATATTATTAGAAAAGTTAAACTAGTATTCTTCAATATTCTCTCCATTTATTTAATTATTATTTCATCAATAAAAAGCCAAGCTTTTTCTCCTGCACCATTATGCCAATCCGGACACTGATTTACGGCATTTATTTCTAATTTTAAATTCTTGGCTAAAACATTATTAAATTCTTTAGTGGCTTTTATAATTTTCGGTTCAGTCACTTTATTTTCATTTTTGTAGGTTAACCGGCCAATATCTACGTACTTATTTTCATCATTTGATATGGAAAACTTGATTTCTTCTGGATTAAATATCCAAGAGTTTTTATCATCTAAAATTCCTAACTCAATAGTTGAAATATTTACTTCTTCTTCGAAAACTAAATTTAATTCAACGTCTTCCCCTTGAAATCCCAACCAGTTACCATCTCTACAATCCGTGGAGCCTCTAGTCTGATCAACAAGGCTTACTAATCCCCTGCCTGAATATGCAGAAGCCGGAAGAACTGAAGATGTTAGGTTATTTATGTTGGTAATAACTTTTGCATCAAATTTAGTAACACCACTGTTCGAATGATTCTTTTTAAAAGCCCTTGCTTTTATTATTTCCGACTGATTAATATGAAATGGCTGAGAATAATGTTCTGAATTTAAATTTGGTTCAGTTCCATCTAAAGTATAATATACTTTCGCATCCTTTGTTCGGCAATTCATATTTATAACAGGGTCTTGGTTAAAACCATTATACTTAATATCTATTTCAACGTCATAGACAAAATTTTTAATCCCACTAATCTTAAATGCGTACGCAAGATCACTTTTAATTTTATTTGGATTATATTCTGATAAATTAATAACTAAATCCCCATTTTCGGAAGTCCATTTTAATTCTTCACCGGAATCAAGAAAAAATATTTTCAAGGCATCATTTTCCTGAATGTTTTTAATTACTAAATTCTCACCTGGCCATTTTGGCGTTATAGCAAATAGATTTCCATCTTTATAGGAAAAAAATATTTCCTTAGCTGCAAATCCTTCTTTTACATCAACAGTTTGCTTAAGTATATAATCTCCACCCTGATAATGCTGTTCCTCACCATGGCCTTCTCTTTTGCCTTCGGTCCATTGAACAGGATTTTTCCATGCTGTTGTTCCGTATATTGCCGCGCCATTAATATTCAACCAATCCCCAATTTGTAATAGTCTCTCTTGCATAATTACCGGAATATTCCCTCTACTATCCGGCCCAATATCTAATAATAAGTTTCCCCCCTGACTAACTATGTCAACAAGCATGAGTACAAGTGTTTTAGCTGAATTATAATCTTCAATATCTTCCTCCTGGTTGAATCCAAAAGAAAAACCCATTCCTCTGCACTCTTCCCATGGTCTATTAAATACAGCACCGCTCTCATATTCAGTTGTAAAATAACCTCCATGATGTTTCCTAATTTCTTTCCCCCATCTATCATTAGTAACTATTTTATTCTTTACAGATGATTCATTGAAAAGCCATGTCATCAACTCTGGGGTTTTCCATTTGTCGGAGCCTAGATCCCATTCTCCATCACCCCAAATAATATCCGGCTGGTATTTTTCAATCAAATCTTTAAATTGAGGATGAAAATGTTCATTTACAAATCGTTCTTTATCATTTATCCACCAGGGATGATACCATTCATATAATGAATAATAAAAACCCATTTTAACATCTGTATTGTTTACAGCTTTTGTTAGATCACCAATTAAATCACGTTTGGGACCTATTTCAGCACTGTTCCAAGGAAATCCACGGTCATTTGCTTCTTTGCTTGGCCATAGACAAAAACCATCATGGTGTTTTGTAGTAATTACAATATACTTTGCTCCTGAATTCTCAAACAAAGAGGCCCATTCATCCGGATTAAACAAATCAGCTTTAAACATTTCACCAAAGTTGAAATATGAAAAATCTTCACCATATGTTTTTCTATGAAAGTCGTAAATTTCATTGCCTGCAAAATCACCATTCCCAAATAGCGTTTTGCTCTGAAGCCAATATTGATACCATTCCGAATACGTTCCCTTGGGCGACCATGCAGGGACTGAGTACGGACCCCAATGTATAAATATTCCAAACTTGGCATCTGCGAACCATGTCGGCAACGGTCTGCTATCTAATGATTCCCAATCGGCTTTATACTTTTTTTGTGCATTAATAATGTTCAGATTTAATAATACTAATAATGCTGTGATAATTAGCTTTTTCATTATTACCCTACTTTTATTTCACTCAACAATAATTTCATCAATAAATAGCCAAGCTTTTCCTCCAGCACCTTGATGCCAGTCGGGACATTCTTTTATATTTTTCGCCTTAATCTTAATAAATCTAGTTTGTAGATTATTTGCGTCACACTTAATTTCTTTTACGTATTTTCCGTTTTTATTTAACTCAACAGAATTATCCCGCTCCATAATTTTTGTATACGATTTCCCATCTTCAGAAATTGACATTTCAATATGTTTTGGTAAAAATATCCAAGGTTTCGTATCGTGCAAAAATGAAGTTGTAATTGAATTTAAGGTTGTCTTTTCTTCCAAATCAATGATCGCTTCAAAATCATCCCCCTCTATTCCAAGCCACCTTCCATTAGCAAAATCCTCTCTTCCTCTGAGGCAATCAGTTAATCCATATTCCCCATTACTATATCTTTCACTAACTGGAGAAAGTATGGAAACTTTTTTTCCTGCAGCTTTATGAATTTTTATTTCCTTTTCTGTCAATGTCCCGAAGACTTTATTGTTTTTAAATACCTTAGCTTTAATCAGAGTTGTTTCTTTAATATTAAAAGAATTTTCATAAAGTGTTGAATTTAGATCTGGTTCCGTTCCATCAGTTGTAAATCTAATATCACTTTCAATCTCTGTTAAAAGTCCAATTTGAATTCCAACCACTTCTTGGTTAATGGAGGTTGCCACCGATACATTATATGCACTTGTTGCATAGTTGACCTTCATTGCCTCAAGTCTTTTAAATGCTTTTTCAAGTCTTATTGTGAAATCATTAAATTCCCTATTCTCTTGCAGTGACCAAGCTACTTCTGAAATTGCAAACATACGCGGGAATAACATGTAATTGAGATCGAACGGAGTCTGCATCGATTCTCCCCAAAGATTTCCTTGAATCCCCAAGACATGTTTTGCTTCCTTTTCATCCAATTCATTGGGTATTGGCTCATAAGAATATACGGTGTTTAAAAGTAATTGAGAGTATCCATATTCCGGTTCTAATTCCGGATCACCTTGTTTTAAATCTAAGTAGCAATAGGTGTTTGGCGTCATCACAACATCATGGCCGGCTTTTGCCGCCTCAATGCCACCTTCTTCACCTCTCCATGACATTACGGTTGCATTTGGAGCTAAACCACCTTCAAGAATTTCGTCCCAACCAATAAGTTTCTTACCCTTTGAATTAATTATTTTTTCTACCCTTTTTATAAAATAGCTTTGCAATTCGTGTTCATCTCTTAATTTATTTCCCTCTATTCTCTTCTGGCAATCTGCGCATATCTGCCAGGCTTCTTTATTACATTCATCTCCACCTATATGGATATATTCTGATGGAAATAATTCAGCTATTTCACTTAAAATCTTCTCTGTATAATCAAATGTTATTTCTTTTCCTGGACAATATGTATTGTCTTTGGCAACACCTCCAGTTGCAACATAATATTTTTTTTCATCACACGATATTTCAGGATATGAAGCAATTGCAGCTTGGGAATGACCTGGTATATCAATTTCAGGAATTACGGTAATAAATCTTTCTTTCGCATATTCTATTATTTCTTTAATATCCTCTTGAGAGTAGAAACCGCCATAAGTCGATTTTTCTTCCATCTGTTGAGGTAGTCTTCCCCACCACTCTTCATTATTTCTATCTACTCTCCATGAACCAACGTCAGTTAATTTTGGAAGGCTCTTAATTTCAATTCTCCACCCTTGATCATCAGTTAAATGCCAGTGGAAAACATTCATTTTTAAGCTGGCTAAGTAATCTAAATTTTGTTTTATGTAATTCTTTGAAATAAAATGCCGGCTAGGGTCAAGCATATTTCCACGCCATCCAAACCTCGGCTTGTCAATGATATTAACACATGGTATTTCTAATTCAATACTTCCAATAGCATCATCACTATAGAGCTGGTATGGCATAAGTTGATAAAGGGTTTGAATAGCATAAAATATTCCGTTAGCGGTATTTGCTTCAATATTTATTTTTCGTGGACTAACATCCAATAAATATCCTTCTTTTCCATAATTTTGATTTTCAGATTGGAGGAATCTTATTTCTTTAGCTAAATCAGCATAATTATTTTTTGTAAGTTTTAGATTATAATGCTTTGCAAAATTTATTTTTTTTATAAATTCTTTTACAACTCTAATTATTTCCCCATCCTCAGATTCTACAAATATTTTTGTACTTCCATCTAGTAAGAATTTGCCATCTCTTTCTTCCAAAAACGTTGGTTTGGGAATAATGCTTATTGCTTCAATATCTGTCGTTGAACCAAATGAAAAAGAACTACAAATTAACAGTGCCATAAACAAAGTTTTACAACTAAATTTAGCAAGAGATACATTTTGTTTTATCATAATAACCTTACATTTATATTTTGAACAAAAGGTTTCTACCATTCATAAATCCACGTATAAACTGTGTATCTAGTTTGAGGCGGATCATGAAATAATTTATCCCCAATCTTTTCACCGCAGCGATTCGTTAATCGAAGCCCATCTTTAAAAAAGACCGGATCATCTTCATGTAATCTATATGCAGAAAATTCTTTTTTTTCACGATCAAAATGGGTTAATCCGGCTAATTTGTTAGTATACTTCCCGGTATTAAAATAATAGGTTCCCAAAAAATAATCTTCCAACCCAGAGGAAAGAAAAAGAGGTTTTTCATTATTTGTATAAGCTCTAATACAGGATTCCATATAACTTAAATCTTTCCAATGGTTTGTATTCCGTAATCCTTTCGCTTCCATTGTTACTTGGTATAACATTCCGCTGCCCAAAACATCACATAACGTAAACTCCTCTAGAGGATCTGCAATATAATTTTCTAATTTGTGTAATTTTAGCTTTGTGTGATCAGGAAGGGACACTCCTGAAATTACAACAGGTAAATTTTCAGTACCCCGGATAATCCACCAGAAATTTGCATTTTCCTTTCCTCCCTCATCTAAAATAGCGGTAATTCTTATATTCTTTTGGAAGGGTATTTTATACGTGTTATATATTCCACTATGCCCGCCAATATTTCCCATTCTTTCCGTTCCCCAGGGTGCTCCACGATCCTTGAATCCAATCCCGTGCCCTAGGTACATTTCCATGTCAATTGAAGGCAATTCTTCATTATCTACATAAACTCTAACTTTGGTAAAGCCAACTACTTCAAATCCGCCTCCAAACCACATATGAGTAATACAACCTTTTCCCTCATAATTTATAAGCTCAGTTTCTTCATCAATCTTCAAGACGGTTAATTCTTTTCCCATTGTTCCAAAGGTTTTTAGCGATTCAATTTCACCAATTTCTACGTTATCTATTTTTTCTTGAGTACATGAACACAATAATATGATTGAAAAAAATAATAGTAGGTTTCTCATTTCTTATTCCTTAATTATAAATTTTCCAAGATATTCGTTTTTGCATTATTTCATTTCTTTTTTAGTTCAACCCAAAAAGGAAATATTTTTTTTGAACCTACAGCATAAAATGGAATTAAATCACAATGTATTTGAGGAAGAAAAACATTCTTCATTTCAATAATATCCGTATTGTCCGTTTTATTTTTCTTTTGATTTAAAATTGTATTTGTTTCAAGATACATTTTCCCATTAGCTTTAACAGGTTTAATGAATTTGAATTTAATATCATAAATACCTTCATGAATACTAACTTTCCATTTCCCATAGATTTCTTCTTGTGCCCAAATTCCTCTCTCCCCGCCCGCATCGTTTCTGTTTAAAATTACCGGATTTTCATGTTCACTCCCAATAACAATTCGAGGAGAAGTAATCAGGTTATTAGAATTTATCAATTCTGTATAAATCGAAGTTAGTTCGGATTTTAGATTAGTAGCAATATTCTTTTGCTCTAAAACCATGTTATTCTGTTCATATGGATCTTTATCAATATCAAATAATTCAAAATCATTTATTTCAGAATCGTAATCGGTCATCCCAACCAGTTTATAGTTTCCCTTCTGCATTGCCATATTATTATAAAGCTCCGGGTAACGCCTTGCCCAATAAAAGAAAAGTGTTCTTTCCGACCAACTAACATTTTCATCTTTAATCAGTGGAAGAAGGTTTTTGCCATCAATGATTTTATTTTGCGGTAATTTAACATTGCACAATTCGGCAAGTGTAGGCAATATATCAATATGGGCTGCATTAGTTTCAATATCTTTATTCCCTTCAAACAGATCAAGATACCTTAAATAGAAAGGAACTCTTACTCCACCTCTATAAACATTTCCCTTCCATCCTCGCATTCCGGATACATATCTGATTTGTTGCGGCCCATTATCAGTCATGAAAATTATAATAGTATTATCAGAAATATTTAAATCATCTAGCTTTTGTAAAAGTTTCCCGATGTTATCATCAATATTCGTAACCATAGCATACACTTTTCTAGCATCCTCTTTATCCTTCTCGCTCATTTTCACAAAAGGCCTGTCGTCATTCTCAAATCCGGAAGCTGGGTCAATATTTTTATATAGTTGATAATATTCATCCGGTACTTGCAGGGGTGTATGAGGAGCATTAAAAGAAAGATAGCAGAAAAATGGAGAATTGTAATTCTTCTCTATAAACTCAATAGCATTTTCCGTAAATATATCAGAGCAATAACCTTCATATTTTTCTTGTTGACCATTGTGCCATAGCGTTGGATCATAGTAACTGCTATCCTTTTGAAAGTAAGTAGTAAAATCCCCGACCTGACTCATTCCGCCTGAAAGATGAATTAAAGATTCGTCAAAACCTTGATCGTTAGGACGGCTGGGGTAATTATCGCCCAAATGCCACTTCCCAAATATTCCTGTTCTATAATCAGCCTGTTTAAGCATCTCAGCAATTGTCACTTCATTAGATGCCATTATTGCTCCACCATTATATGTGTCTCTGATTCCTGTACGAAGAGAATAGCGCCCGGTCATTAAGCTTGATCGGGTTGGTGCACAAACCGGGGAAACATAAAAATTATTAAACCTAATATTTTCTTTTGCAAATTTATCTAGTACGGGTGTTTTTACATGAGGATTCCCGTTTACTCCTAGATCTCCGTGCCCTTGATCATCGGTTATTATAATAATTACATTCGGATGTAATTTTTCACTACCTATACATATAGTATGAATCGAAAGAAAGATTAAAATTAATAGTATCACCTTTTCTTTTTTCATCTCGGAATTCCTTTAGTTAACTATTTCATCATTTTTAATTTCTTAGAACAGCACTAGTTTATCAATATTTCATCAACAAAGAACCACGCCTTCTCGCCATTACCAGGATGATCTTTAGGACAAACACCAATATTCTTTGCAATAATCTTTAGATAGCGAGTATTAAGCCCATCAAAGTTACAAGTGTATCTTGGATTTGAGGTTTTTACTGATTGAATTTGTTGTTTATTAATTATCTGCTCACTAATAAAATTATTTCCATCATTACTTGAATAAAATTCAATTTTTTCAGGCGGAAATACCCAAGCGGATATATTTGTTAAAGAACTCACAGACATCTTCTTAATATTTTTCTGTTCCCCAAAATCAATTACTAAAATCATGTCATCTTGCTCAAATCCTAAAAACCTGCCATCACTAAAATTTGAACTCCCTACTGAACCATCAAATAATGTGAGCTCCCCCTTTCCAGAATATTTTTTTGAAGGTGGGTAAGTTAATTTTACGTCTTTAAAACCAATAACTTTAAATACTTCGGCTTTAGCTGAAAAGAAACAAACGTTTCCGTCTTTTTCAGCAATTGCTTTAATCAAAGTAGTTTCCGATAATTTTATTGGGGCATTATAAATGTTAGATTTCGGACCAGGTTTACTTCCATCCATTGTGTAGTAAATATTTGTGCCCGGTTCCGATTTAATTTTTATTTCAATATTATCCGTAAATGATGCTGAAGATATTTTCTCTCCATCTGATTTCATTATAACTGGCTTTTTTATAATCGTTGGTCCTTTAACATCTAATTTGCTATACTCCAGTAATCCGGCATCTGAATTATTATTTTCAATTGTATAAAGAACTTTTTTACTTTTTTTAATTCTCTCCTTTGTTTTAAATTGTTTCTCACCAAATCCTTTAATCGTAATCTTACTTAAATCAATCTCTCCATTTAATATTTCTATTTCAAGTTGCTTACTACCATTTTCATTAGACATAATTACATTTCCATAGGCATGACCAGTCGACCAAAAATATTTTCCTTCTAAATTAGCAAAACTCAATTCTTCATTAACAGCAGAATAGTTAAAACCACTTAAAGCTAGAACAGAAGCCCAACTTGCCATAGCTCTTGCATAATGGTGACCGCATTCTGCTTCATCAAAAGGATTTCTTTTACTTCCATCATATCTATCTCTAATATTTTGAATACATTTTAATCCCTCATTTTCTAATCCTTCATATAACATTCCTACTGCAGCAGTATATTCAAATCCGGTCATTACTTCTGAAAAATACGGGAATGGTACTTTTGGCCTTCCTTTGGGCCAGCTTGCCATTAATAAAGCTGATTCGTTTCCCATTGCATATGAACGCATATTATTAAAATGTTCATTGAGACTCTTTCTATAATTATATTTCATTATGCTTTCAAGAGTAGCCTTAACATTTTTAGGCTCTACTAAATATCCTAATCCACAAATATGCGACATATACTGGCCAACGAGCTGATCAACCAAACAACCTTTTGCTAATTGAAAATCCGGTTCCGATAGTTTAGCAGAACCCATTCCTACGGTTAATCCGCTAGCAATTTCATTTAAACTATTTGGTGGCATAATTATTTGCTCATAGTATTCGCCATTGAAAAGATTTTCATCTGTCCATTTACTGCCCATACTAAAAAGTTTTTCACAAATGGATGCAAAATTGTTATCATCCATTGCCAGAGCCATTTGCTGTCCAGCTTTTAATGCTCCCAAATACCATAACTGCATTTGCGGATTTGGGCCAAAATATTCAACATCCATTGTATTGTGCTGACATCCTTCCATTACACCATCTGTATCGGCATCCCATCCCCCATCTATCCAAGAAAAGGCTAATGCTTTTTTTACATTTGGCCAATGTTTCTTTAGAAATTCTGTGTCTCCAGATAATTGCCAATCTCTGTAAAATTTCATGATGGTGCCCATCTGGCCATCTGCTGCAGCCATTAGATTCGCTTTAGCATTTTCAAGTGGCAGCTCCACTCTAAAACTCATTAATCCATTATCATGGGTTGCATATCCAAATTCAACTTCTCTCATGGATTTTGCTAAATCACCAAATAAAAAGGCCGTTGCCTGCTCATAGTTCCATACATGTGTACAAGATCCCATGCAAGATCCGACATCATCCATTGTCCCTTCCCATCCAAACATATTACCGTCCTTTGTGCGGAAAACTGTTTGTGAACGCAATGTACTAATATTGAATAGTGCTGCTTCTTTAACTACTTCCGGATAATCTGAGTTAATAAATGAACTAACAAAATCAATTGTCTGGTTTTCAAGTTCATTTAATTTCGGAAACACTTTATCAATCACATCCCCGGCATCTTTATACAGTTCCGTATAATAATTTCCAACTAGCCCTGGACCATACCAGGTTGTTCTATTCGGGAAGTGCCATGTTAAATAAAACGTAAATACTTTAGTTTCTTTCGGGCCTAAGCTTTTACTATTTGATAGAGATGCCATGGGTTGATGATCAAAACCCCATTCCTCCTCTTTAAGTATTCCATCTTCAGAAAAATCATCCCAGAAGTTTAAAATTGCATTACCCCAAGCATCCGGAACGGTTCCTGTCCTATAAGTAATATTCTCACCCTTTGGAACCGTTAGTGCCATTGTTCCCCAAGCAGGATCGTTAGATCTTACACTGTCTGAGGACATATAAATTCCTTTGACAGAACCGGTTTCTTTATACTTATTTTTATTGTACCTAGCCCCGATATGATAATATTCTCCTTTCCAATCCTTTTGACTTTTACTACCATCAACTCCTATAAAATTTCTCATTATACCGCAGACTGACACGTCTATCTGCTCATCGAGTTTATTGGTCACTTCATATTGTAATACTGCAATTGGGATTCCACTATTATCGGCATCAGTTGGAATCAAAGGATTAAATGCCTTTATTTTAACATCGACAGGCATTTTTGCATCACTTAACAATACCTGTCCAAATGGATATGCTGTTTTAAATGAGGCCTTTTCAAACCTAGGCATTCCATGATGTTCAGTACTTCTTCCTTCCATATGTTGATATTCCCAATCATATAGTGGTCCAAGAAGCGCTTTTGTTTTTATTTCTCTATTAGCTTTGGAGGTATAAATTGCAAAAAAAGGTGCATTTAATCTATTTTGAGTTGTTCTAAAACCTTTAGCGGGCCTGTTCATAATTTCCCAGTCCCTTAATTCACCTCGACCTCCCAGTGACACCGTACCTGTTCCAATACCGCCAATCGGGAGTGCAATTCGGTAAAGATGATCTTGATCATATTCTTTTAGTACCGGCCATTGTTTCTGAGCTAGTAAAGATATACCTAGGAAGTAAAGTAAAGTAAAAATTAATATTCTTTTCACAAACCCTCCAAAATTACTTTTATGGAGCTTAATGTAATGTAGAACTATGATTAGCAAGAATGTAAGAATTTTCATGCAGCAGATTTTAATATCAAACAAATGGATAAAAGCAGTGCAATTTTATCTTTTTTTTAGCTGGATACTAAAAAATTACTTACACGAGTAAGTAAAATAACTAAAAAATCTATTAATAGAAATTCTAATTATGTGAATTAATCAAATTTGGTTGTTTTTTTTTATTTAATCTTTAGGAAAGGTAAAATCATATCTTATTAAATATGGCCAAATTTCATTGTTTCCATGATTCATCGATATGCCCCAAAAATTATTCAATTCGATATTCTGTTTATCAATAAAGTTATCTGCTCTGAAACATCCAGGAGCATTTGGATAATTATCATCTATTTTTGATAGAATTTTAAAGTTAAGACCATCATCTGCAAATTGAATAGTTTTACCATTTTCACCAACTGCCGATATTAGCGTCATAACTCCTTCATTGAACGGCCATACTACAACTTCATGTCCGCTGCTAACTACTGGGTTCCTATAGTACTTTTGATATGGACCTTCAGGATTATTTGCAAATGCAACACCCATTTTTGTGTTAGCAGGACCCGAGGCACCATAAATTAAACTTCTTCCTTTATAATAGAGCCAATATTTATTATCTCTTACAATTATACAAGCGTCATCAACTCTATAACTATCAAAGGAAGACAAATAATTGCTCACGGTCAGCACAGGATTCCCTTTAATTCTAGTGAATGATTCATCCGGAGAATTGGAAACCGCAATTCCTATTGCAGTAAAATCGTTTTTTGAATTATTTTCAAAATAAAAATCATTTCGATTCGGTGTTCTCTTAACCGCTGTGTAAAATAAATAATACTTATTCTCAGCGACCAAAATATTTGGTGTAAAAACACTAAATTCATCCCAGCTACCTTTATTTCCGCGTCCCAGTGCTTCTCCTATTTCATTCCACAGTAAACCATCTACAGAGGTTGCATACCAAATCGTTGCATTATATCCGCTACGTCCCTTATCTGTTTTCGTATACCATAAATAATACTTTCCACTAAATCTGATAATGTCCGATGGATCTCTACGCGTTATGTTGGCTGATTTTTCAATTCCTTTAATTTCTTTATATTGGAATTGTATGTTTTTAAAATTAATCTGATTATTATTCTGCTTATCAGAACATGAACAAAAAAGTAATAGACTCGTGATAACCGATAAATAAATTTTTAACGTACTATTCATAAATTTTAAAACTTTTAATTTGCGGAATATCTATACTTTCTTGAATGGTCAATCTAATCTTTTCAACCAAAACATTATCCAATTTTATGATTCTTTTATGACTAATACATGATCCTTCACTTAAGGTATTCCATTTATTATCAGCAAATCCTTCAATGATGAATTTTCTAACTCTTTCTCCCTTCCTTATATTTTCCTGGATAACAATATTATTTATTCTACTCGAGTTCGTTAGTTCTAGAATATATACATTGCCAACTCCAGATGTCTGAGAAACAGGATTAGAAAATTTACTTGCTACTTCATCACCCCATTCTTTCAATCGCTTAACATCCCCCATTGACATAAGACCATTAGGACCGGGTGTTAATCCGATAATTAGTGTTGAATTTCTACCAACTGATTTATAATACATCTCCATTAAATCCTCAAGAGGTTCAATATTGTTTTCATCTCCCGGTTCCCAAAACCATTCATGTCTACCATTCTCACCTCGTAATGGAGCATCAGACATTGCAGGCATCCAATAGTTCCCGTTTGGATCGCCATGTTTTAATAATTCGATGGTTTCTTGTGGTGTATCCCCAGCGTGGGAGTAATAATTAGGAAAAGTTGACCAACAAGGATATGGAACTGTTCCAGATTCTGAACCACCCCACCTAGCTTCTGCGTATTGTTTATTATGATAAAACAAACAATTTGGTTGATACTGCTGAACTATTGGTAAAACATCCGGAGCACCATTCTCAGGATGATCTGCTCCTCCATCAAACCAAATCTCAAATAGTTCACCATAATTTGTGCAAAGTTCCCGTACCATTCCTTCACACATCTTTTTATAGTGTTCTTGTCTAAGTTTTCCGAATTCACCTTCTCCATTTACTTTAAAATCATGTACTCCATAAAATGAGTTCCATCTTATACCAACATATATTCCAGGTTTTACATCATATTTCCTACATGATTCAACAAAATCTTTTACAATATCTCCTTTCCCATTCTTCCACTTTACAGCTTTTAAACAATATGGATTTACATCCGACTGATATAGTGCAAATCCCGTTTCATGAGTTGCTGTAAGTATTGCGAATTTTGCTCCCATATCTTTAGCCGCTTTAATCCACTGATCTGTATCTAATTTAGTTGGATTAAAAATATTATAATCTGCAACAGGTGCTATTCTATTATTTCCTTGCCCATATCTAATTCCATCAAAAACATGTAAATCATAATGAAATACAACACCTAGTTCGGCTTCCTGCCAGTCAATTTGTCTTTTATTCGGTAACGGATATGGGCTATGTTCTATCGGAATAAAAATTGTAAAGGATGAATCACCCTTTTTTACAGCTAAAGTCAATGCAGTTGGCTTTCCGTTTTCAACAAATATAAAAGGTCGTTCTAATCTATCGGATTTAATTATCCTTCCATCACTCATTTTTATTCTTTTGGGCATTAAAACATATTCATTTGCCTTTTTCCAGTTGATACCATCCGAAGAAGTAATTTTCCCAATAAATTCATGTGCATGAAAAACTCCATAAAAACGATCACGTTGCTCATCATACCACATTGATATATCTTCCGTATCTAAATAATCTATGACCGGTATATCTTGCATTTTGAATGGTCCAACAGGCGAATCGGATACTGCAACAGCCTGATTTCTAATAAATTTTGTTTCGTTTGGTTTATCACCTTTAACAACGAGATAATACTTGCTGTCTTTCCCTCTATCGATTGCTGGATTGACTGTGAGTGTAGTTATCGGACCTGAAGGTTCTATGATTGGATTATCCAATCTTTTCCAAGGTCCGTTAATTGAGTTGGATACAGCCACACCAGTTCGTTGATTTTCTCTAAGAGTTTTCCAGTTTCGATGTTTGTAACCGGTTAGTGCAGTTTCAATAAGCTTTTTATCTGTGATAGGTTTATCGCCATAGTTTGTTGAAATGTAATACAAATAATATTTGCCGTCAAAATATTTAATTTTTGGATTGTGAGCTGTAATTTCATCCCAGCTTTTTTTTCTTCTTCCCGTGAGTTCAGTTTTTAAATACTTCCAAGGACCTGTCGGTTTTTCTGAGACAGCATGAGCAATTTCCGAATGAGTAAGCCAGCCTGTAAAGCTGAATTCCCTCTTCCATCTTGAATAAAATAAATGGTACTTCCCATCATCTCCTTTAATTATTGAAGATCCCCAATTGTACCATCCCTCGGTACTGAAAATATTCTTTTCAGAAATCGGCTGCAATTTATTACTTATAAATAAATCATCAGTAGATTTTTGTCCATAAGTGAAGTTAATTAAAGCAAATATTAGCACATAGATTTCTTTCATTACTTTCTCTTAAATTTTAATATATATAGTATACAATAGGTGAAAATTAGTCTAATATGCATATTAATCTATTTTCTCACTAACAGGTCACAGTGAACATACAACGTATAAAATCTCGGAATTACCATCTTGATCCAAAGAAATTTATATCCCTCTAAATTTCTTACTTTAACTGTTTTACCTGATTATTCTAATTTCAATTGCTTGTATATTATAGATGTATCATTCAATTGGACCATTTGGTTCAGCATATTCTTCTTAAGATTGAAATATGTTGATTTGTGATTAGCATGAGAAAAAAGATTTACTTTTTCTAACGGATCATTCATTAAATCAAATAGTTGCGAATTTCTTTCTCCATTTACATAGTATTCTATTAATTTCAGATTATCATCTCTATATGCTCTCATATACTCTTTGTAACCGTAAACCATATTTCCCCTAAAATTTTTATCTTCCAAAATTATGTTAGCAAAACTCCTACCTTGAATAGTTGTAGGGGCTTCAAGATCAATTATTTCACAAAGAGTAGGAAAGAGATCAAATAAATATAAAAATGCCCCACGTTTCATCTTTTTAGGAATGCCTGGCCCAACAATTACCATAGGAATTCCAATACTATGTTCGTATAAATTCTGCTTGCCCATCATTCCATGCTGCCCAACCGCTAATCCGTTATCAGCAGTATAGATAATTATTGTATTATCATATTCACCAGTTTCTTTTAGAGTTTTAATAATTTTTCCAATTTGATCATCAACATGAGTGATCATTGCATAATAATCACGAAGATGGATTTTTACTTCTTCTTTTGTTCTAGGAAATCCAGCCAAAACCTCATCTCTAATTTTAAATTCTCCGAAATCAAATGGGTGTTGCGGTAAATAATTTGGTGGCAGAGAAATTGATGCAGTATCATACATACTTAGATACTTTTCCGGCATAGATCTTGGATCATGAGGAGCAGTAAATGATACGTATGCGAAAAACGGTTTTTCCTCATCACGATTATTTAAGAATTCTATTGTCGCTTCAGCAAACAACTCACTTGAATGTTTCCCTTGAATGATATGATCACTATTATCTATGAAATCCACTTTATTATCTCTCCAAGGGTTTTTGATAAAAGGTGTTTTTTTATCGTATTTTCCTGTAGAATCATAATGGTAGACCGGTACATTCCAATGATCGCTCATTCCACCAAAAAAGATTTGATCACCGGCTGAAAAACCACGTGCAAATACAGGCCTTCCATTGTGCTGTTTACCTGTTCCAAATGTTTGATAACCTGCTTCTCGCAGAACCTCCGGCATTGTTTTATTTTTCTCTGATATATTTGCTTGCCATCCTTGTTTTTCAATTCCGTAAAGATTTCTTCCCGTCATCAACATTGCTCTACTTGGTGCACACACCGCTCCACTGGAACCACCCATAATATATGCATTTGGAAAACTTACTCCTTCATCAACAAGTCTATCAATATTTGGAGTAATGATTTCATTATTTCCAAGCTTGTTAATTGTATTTGCTCTTTGGTCATCAGCAAAAAGAAAAAGAATATTTGGTTTTGATAAATTTTCTTCAGGCTTACATGAAACTAAAACGAATACAATTAGAGATATCAACAAAATATAGAGTTTAAAATTCCTCATTCAACTATCCTCTTTAAATAGTAGTTATAAACTTTTTTAAAAAATATGTTTGAAACTATTTATTTCACTTAATAATATTTGCTTTACTAACCATACTAAATTTAAGCGCCCCACCATTCATAATTTCATTATATGTAATATAATTCCTATTTAGTTTTTTCCCGTTTAATTCAACCGATCCGATAAAAATATTATCATTAGATAAATTTTCTGCTACAACTTTAAATTTTTTCTCATCGTTCACAGAAATAATTGCTTCATTAAATTGAGGAGTTCCAAACCAAAATTTCCCATCTGCCGGATTTAATGGGTAAAACCCTATTGAACTAAATACATACCATGAAGACATTTGACCACAATCATCATTACCTGCAAGGCCATCCGGTTCTGCTTTGTACATAGTTTTTCTAATTTGATCAATTTGTTCAGCTCCCTTCCACTCTTGATTAGTATGGGAATATAAATATGGAATATGGTGACAAGGCTCATTTCCATGTGCATATTGTCCAATCAAGCCAGAAATATCTGGAGATACTTCGCCCTCCATTTCTGAACTAGTTGTAAAAAGTAAATCTAGTTTTTCAATAAAGTTCTTTTCATTTCCAAAAAGATTGATTAATCCTTTAACATCATGAAGCACATGCCATGTGTATTGCCATGCATTAGCTTCAGTATAATCTGTTTTTCTATGTTCTACATGTGTTGGACTAAAATTCTTAACAAAATTCCCATCTTTATCCTTTCCACGCATAAATCCAACGCTCTTGTCAAAAAGTAATTTATAAGCATCAGCACGTTTCATAAAGTATTTATAATCTTCATCGTGATCTAAATCTTTTGCCATTTGAGCAATACACCAATCATCATAGCTATATTCTAAAACTTTTGAGACTGCTTCTAGTTCTAGTTCAGAAGGTATGTAACCATATTTTTTAAAATGCTCTATGCCAAAATCATCTTGCATAGCTGAAGTTTTCATTGCTTCAAATATTTTTTCCGGATCAGCAGTAGTTAATCCTTTTTTGTATGCATCATAAATTACCGGCACTGCATGATAACCAATCATTACATTGGTTTCGTTTGAAAGTAAATCCCAAGTTGGTAACAGTTCATACTCATCGTAGAAACTTAGCATCGATTTAACAAAATCATCAACAATTTCTGGTTTCGTTATAGTTGTTAATGGATGTAATGCTCTAAAGGTATCCCATAATGAAAACAATGTATATTTATTATAATTTTTTGCTTTTTGAGTTTTCCCATTAGCACCATAATACTCATTATTGGAATCACTAAATAAATATGGCGCAACAAAACTATGGTACATAGCTGTATAGAATATTTTCTTAGAATTTAGGTCACTGGTTGTAATTTTTATTTTTGATAGTTCAGTTTCCCACTTTGCTGAAGCTTCAGAGCGAACTTTTTCAAAATCCCAATCCGGGATTTCACTTTTTAGATTTTTTACCGCTCCATCAATACTAGCTGATGATATTGCTACTTTCATCATTACTGTGGTATTTGTTCGAAGATCTAATGAGAATACAGCTTGAGCTTCTTTACATTCAACAAATTCACCTTCAACTAATTCTTTATTATTAAAAAGGCTATTTGTGAATGGTTCAGAAAATTCTATTGCAAAATATGTTGGTTGATTTGTAGCCCAACCCATAGATTTTCTGAATCCCACAACAGTTTTATTGTCAATAATCTCAATTCTTGATAAATTTGGTCTGTCCCAGTTCTGTGCATAACCTAGATCCAATAATATTTTAGTATTCTCTTTATGGAAAACATATTTATGAAATCCAACTCTTTCAGTAGTGGTTAACTCTGCTTTAATATTTCCATTATCATATTTAAGTGAATAATAACCAGGTTCTGCTAATTCATCTTCATGTTTATATTTTGAAAATACCCGTCTATATTTATTCTCAGTATTTTCTGGGAAAGGTTGATCTGAATAAAATGGCATCACTAAAATATCTAACAGGTCTCCAACACCTGTCCCACTTAAGTGCGTGTGACTAAATCCCAACAATATACTATCTGAGTAATGATATCCGGAAGTCCAATCCCAGCCTCTTGATGGATTATCCGGACTTAATTGTACCATACCAAATGGAACTGTGGCCCCAGGGAATGTATGACCATGTCCTCCTGTCCCAATAAATGGGTCAACATATTCAGTGAGTTTTTCTGATTTTGGTTGAGCGCATGATAAAAGAAACACTCCAAATAATGAAATAAAAATTAGTTTTCTCATGTGTTAATAATTCTCAATTTTAATTCTATATTTAGTTACTTATTTTCAGTGGAGAGTGAATATGGGAAATCAGATTTCTTAATACCTCTATTTTTATTTGGTGTATTGATCATTTCTAAGTTTAATTCCCCGCCAGCTTGTAAAACATTATGTTTAATAAAATTCTTTGTGTACACTTTCCCGTTAAGTTTGGTATTACTGATGTAAACATTTTTGCTACTATTTTCTTTAGCATTTATTACGAATATATTTCCATCTTCAAATCTAATCTCAATTTTATTAAAAATCGGTGAGCCAAAAACATATTCATCAGTTCCTGGGCAAACCGGATAAAGTCCCATTGCGGACATTACATACCATGCAGAAGTTTGACCATTGTCTTCGTCGCCACATAATCCATCTGGAGTTGGTGTGTAAAGTTCATCCATAATTTCTCTAACTCTCATCTGTGTTTTCCAAGGCTGACCAGAGTAATTATAGAGATAAGCTCCATGTTGAATTGGCTGATTGCCATGAGCATATTGTCCCATTCCAGCAATAATCATTTCGGTAATTTCATGAATTTGAATCCCGTAATATGAAAAATCAAATATAGGTGGCGAAGTAAATACTGAATCTAATTTTGCATTAAAACTATCATAACCTCCCATTAAATCAATTAGTCCAGCAAAATCATGAAACACCGACCATGTGTAATGCCAGGAAGAACCTTCGGTAAAAGCATCACCCCACTTTTCTGGCACAAATGGCGTTTGCCAACTTCCATCTTCATTTTTGCCACGCATAAAATTGGTTGATTTATCAAATACATTTTTATAATTCATAGATCTTTGTTTAAACTTCTGAATAATCTCTTCGGGTTTCCCTAACTTTTCAGCTAGTCTCATTAAGTTGAAATCAGCAAGCGTATATTCAAGAGTTCTAGCTACATTTTCATTTATACCAACATCATATGGAACGTATCCTAATTTATTATAATATTTTGCTCCTTTTCTTCCTACTGAATTTAATGGACCTTCATTTTCAGTATTTTTCAACATAGCCTCGTATAATGTCTCAATATCATAATCTACTATTCCTTTTAAATAAGAATCACCAATATTAACTGAGGAGTTAGATCCAATCATACAATCTCTGTGACCAGGACTTGCCCACTCAGGTAACCAGCCACTTTCTTTATAGGTGTTTGCTAAACCTTCCATAATTTTTGCATTCAATTCAGGATACATTAAAGTGTAAAACGGAAATACTGCCCTGAACGTATCCCAAAATCCATTGTCTGTAAACATATACCCAGGAAGAACTTCTCCATTATATGGACTGTAATGAACTATTTCATTATTAGCATTTATTTCAAAAAATTTACGAGGAAATAATAGTAATCTATACAATGCCGTATAAAAATTGACTAATTCTTTTTCTCTTCGAGCTTCAACTTTTATTCTGCCTAATTCCTTGTTCCATACAATATTTGCTTTTGTTTTAATCTCATTAAAAGTAGAATTTCCAATTTCTCTCTCTAAGTTTAACAATGCTTGATCGTGATTTATAAAAGATGAAGATACTTTCACTATAACTTCACGTTTTTTATTTCCTTTAAATTTTACAACCGCTCCTACATGCTCGCCTTCCTTTAATAATTCACCATTGTACAAACCATCATTATCCCAAGTTGATGCTTCCTCAAAATCAGTATCAATTTCTAATACAAAATAGTTGTGAAAGTTTTCCGGAACACCACCGCTATTATATCTACAATATCCAATTACTCTATTATCATCAGGTAATATTTTTACCATTGAGCCTTTATTAAATCCATCAATAACTAAAAATTGATCTTTATCAGCAGGGAATGATATTTTAAATATTGCAGATCTTTCAGTAGGTGAAAATTCTACCCAAGTATCATAATCAGCTAAATATACTTTATAATAACCTGGATTTACAGTTTCTCTTTTATGACTAAACCAAGATGCTCTTTCCTCTTGGTTGAATTTTAGCTTGCCAGCAACAGGCATTATGGCAAACGTTCCATAATCGTTAATCCATGGCGAAGGTTGATGTGTTTGTCTGAAACCTCTGATCTTATATGAATCGTAAGTATAAAGCCATCCATCTCCCATTTTTCCATTGTAAGGGGTCCAAAAGTTCATACCCCAAGGAAGTGCAATTGCTGGATAAGTATTTCCATTGGATAACTTAAACTCAGAATCAGTACCAATTAATGGGTTAACCCATTGTGTTAAATCTTCATATTCTTGCGCTACAAGAGTAAATGATATTGTTAACGTAATTATTATTTTTAGAATGAACTTCATTGTAACCTGTATTTTTATGTTTTATTAGATTATTGATATTTACACTTTTTAGCTTCATCGGCAAAAGCTCTTACTAAATTAGATTCCGCATCAAAAAAGTGATCTGAAGGAGAAAGAATAAATCCTCCATTTTCTCCTGCCTCATGAAAGCATCTTCTTACTTCTTTGCGAGTTTCTTGCTCAGAACATCCGTTAAAGAAGTTATACTGATCAAATCCTCCAATTAAGCATACCTTATCTCCAATCCTTTTCTTTGCTTCATAAAGATTTGTATCGCCACCCATTTTTTTTGGAGTAAAGGTTTCCATAGCATCAGGTCTCATCGATGCAATATCCTCTAGAATAGGCATCATACCACCACATGTATGATATACTATTCTTTGTCCGACAGCATGTGCTAATTCAATTAATTCCGAATCGTATGGAGCGACAAAATTATTAAATATTTCAGGCGATATAACCGTTGTTGACGCATCCCCGCCACCTAATTCAAGTACATCATACTTTACGCCATTCAAGGATTCAATGTATACTATTTTGCGTTTTTGTAATATTCTTAAAAATTTGTGAACCCATTCCGGATCCGTAAAAGTTTTCATAATAAGGTTTTCGATCCCAAAAAGACAAGCTGCATCTTGCCAACATCCAGGCTGTCCAAATCCATCAAATGTATTAATATGACCTCTGATTAAGGCTGAATCACCAAATTCTTTAGAAATTTTATTTATTGCTGATAGGTTGCAAACGGGGTGGGTCATGTATTTTTCAATTATATCAATATCATTTTTATCTTTAACTAAGTGTTCCGTTACAAATGTTGTATATTCATTTGATTTCAAAATCATTGATAATTTCTTTTCCGGTGTAACAATATTTAATCTCTTAACATTATATTCAGGATCTTCCAATTTTTCTATTTCAATTTGCCAGTTTTCCGAACAGATTACTTTTTCCCCAAAGTCAGTATCTTCATTTGGTCGGACAAAGTATTCACCTTCATTAGGTTTTAACTCCATTACCCACTCAATCGGATCAATACCAAAATATTCGAAAAACTCTCTTCCATTCATACCATTTAAATACTTCTTTGTATAATACGGCATTACATGATGGGTAGTAACCGGAAGCCTGTCTGTTTTTTCAAGAGCGAATGCTTTTAGAAATCTTTCTTTTATAGTCACCGAATTTCCTTTTTGTTACCACAAATAAAATTCTATAGTTTTATTTCATGATCACTTATTACTGGAGTATACTTACAACCATATACCATTTCAGGTATTCCCTTTTCTGATGGTGATTTACAAACCCACTCAGACTTTATACCTTTTACTATGATCTTATTATTCGATATTGTGGCAAAAGTATATAACGGATCCTTGTAAATTGCTATTTTATCAAGATGAGGATAGTTTGATAGTTGCTCTTGATCAAAACAAGTTGAATCAGCATATCCTTCTCCCATCCATTGATAACCAAGACCATTAATTTCAAAATAATGAATTCCATTAATTTCTCTATGGAAATCAACATGATCGTGCCCATTAAAACATGCTATTACTTTTTTATATCCTGCTTGTTTATTAGCATTCTCTAGTATTTCTTGTATTTTAATTCTGTTCTTTATCCCCCACAGTATATTTATTAAACTTTGGTGTGAGAAGATGATAGTTCTTTTATCTGTTTGTCTCAAATCATTTTTTAACCACACAATCTGTTCAGGATTAATATACGCTCTCTGTTCATTTTTTACATAAAAATTAGCATTTCGATAATCCACATACTTTCCTTCCTGATATAGATAATTTGCATCCAATACTATAAAATGAAACTCTCCTTTATCAAAGGAAAAATAATTTGAAGGGATATCCCAGAACTTTATAACTTCATCCTTAGTATTAAAATCCATATCATGATTTCCAAGCACATGATATTTATCTCCTGGGAAGGTGTTCCAAAGATCCAGCATGAACTTTTCATTATCGTTTGGTCTGCAAAAATCGCCAAGCTGGACTATCATATCAGCCTTATTATTTTCAGCCTCGGAAATAAATTTTTTCATTCTTTCTGCTCCATCAGGAAGCATATCAGCATGAACATCAGAGACAATACCAATGATTATCTTATCTTCTACATTTTCTTTTGAAGTACACTGACTAAACAATATTGAGGTGAATATTATTATAATTACAGTTTTCAAATTATATGAATTCATTATAGCCCTTTAATATTATTGGATCATGGTGTTATCTATTTATAACCAAATATTATTATATCTCTAAAAGTTTGTTAAGCAACGATTCCTTCACTGTAAAAATGCTCCCATGCCTTGTCCCTTTGGGAAACTTAATCTTATCTGAAATATCATCCCAATTAATTAAATCATTTGATATTATTGCTCCCATTACGTTTTCAGTATAGATGTCAAAACAGACAATCCAATTATTGTTGATTTTTATTGCGGTTGGTCCTTCTACCCAGTTTTTTGTAATTGGTTTTGATGCAGAGGAATAATTTCCATAAAGATTTTTACTAGTAGCAATTCTAATATTCTTTTCAGGTTTTGGTTTTAACGTTTCATTTTTAAGAAAAACAACATAATTATCATCAATAAATCGAATGTGTGCATCTATAACATTAAATCCATCATCATATAAGATTTCTGTTGAAGAAAAATCAATAAAATCTTTAGTTTTACAATAATAAATTCTATGATTATATCCACTATCACCTAGTGTATCTGTGTCAGGATATTTACCTGGAATAGTTGTTGACCAATAAATCATGTATTGATTTTCTTTCTTATTGTAAAACAACTCAGGTGCCCAACAATTTCTTGCTAACTCTTCATGTTCCATTACTGGAATATACTTTTGGTCGGACCAACTTATAAGATCAACAGAATTTGCGTACCCAATGCCTTTCTCACCCCAACTTATTGTCCACACCATATGGAATTTATCATCCCCACCCTTAATGATGCATGGATCGCGCATGAGTTTATCGTTTCCAACAATGGGAGTCAAGAAAGATTTGTTTCGATTCAAAGCAGTCCAAATCTGGCCATCATAACTGTAAGCCAAGTGAAGTCCATCAGCACCATTATTTTGAAAAAATGAAAACATATAAACTTCTTGTTCCGGAGTACTACAACGAATAAATAAAACTACAAATGCAATTGCCAATAATATTTTTCTCATACTATAACCTAATTAAATTTTGAAGATAATTAACATCATACCTTCATAAATATCAAATGATCTAGTACAGACAAAAAGTTTTGTCTAGATGCACAATCAGATAATTTTTTAAAAATGTATTTTTACTAAAATAGAAAGTTTTAATTGTATGGAAACCTTTTTCTATAGCGCAAAATCATAATTTGTTCAATTAAATATAATTATCACAAGATAATGCCCAAATTTTGATTTTCAATAAGTTTTATTTCCTAGGAATAGGTAATTTTAATACTGAATTAAAATAATATTACAATTAAATAATTCTAAATCGGACTAACTTCCAAAACGATTTTTTATAAATGATTATAAATCATATATTAGAAAAGGCAATTATGACCTCAAAAATACTTTTTTTTATTCTGCCTCTTTTTATCTTTGCATCTTGTGATCAAAACAGAGGACCTCAATCTAAACCCAACATAGTTTTCTTCCTAGTTGACGATCTTGGATGGGCTGACGTAGGTTTTAATAATCCTAATACATTTTACGATACGAAAAACCTGAATAACCTTGCGGAAGAATCGACTATATTTACCAATGCATACGCGGCTGCACCAGTATGTAGCCCAACAAGATCTAGTATAATGACAGGTAAATATCCGGCTCGATTAGCAAACACAGATTATTTTGGAGCTTACCAACCAGGAGAGAATAAAAGAAATACACCATTACTTTCTGCTTCATATTTAGATCATCTACCATTGGGAGAAGAAACGATTGCAGAGTATTTGCGAACTAGGGGATATAAGACCTTCTTTGCAGGGAAATGGCATCTTGGCCAAAAAAACTATTGGCCGGAGCATCAAGGATTTGATGTTAACAAGGGTGGAATTACACGAGGTGGACCTTATGGTGGAGAAAAGTATTTCTCACCTTATGGTAATCCCAGACTTGAGGATGGACCCGAAGGAGAGCATCTACCAGATCGACTAGCGACTGAAACGATAAAATTTATTAAGCAAAACAAGGATGAACATTTTTTTGCTTATTTATCTTTTTACTCAGTTCACACTCCGCTTATTGGGAGACATGATTTAATCAAAAAATATAAAGAAAAAGCAAAAAATACGGATAGTACTCTTACTCATTTTTTACCAGAGGGTAGAAGAAAGGCACGTCAAATTCAAGATCATGCTGTTTATGGTGCAATGGTTGAAGCTATGGATTTAGCAGTTGGAAAGGTTTTAAAAGCACTTGATAATCTACAGTTAACTGATAATACAATAATTGTTTTTATGTCTGATAATGGTGGTCTATCGACTTCTGAAGGTTCTCCGACAAGCAATTTACCTTTAAGGGCCGGTAAGGGCTGGCTTTATGAAGGTGGTATTAAAGAACCTATGTTAATTAAGTGGCCGATAATAAATAATGCACCTAAAAATATTTCAACTCCAGTTACAAGTACAGATTTCTATCCTACTATTCTTGAAATCTGCGGTTTACCTTTAAATGAAAGACAACATGTTGATGGTGAAAGTCTTGTCGGACTTTTTTCTGGTGAAGAAGAATTAGAACGTGAATCAATATTTTGGCACTATCCGCATTATGGGAATCAAGGTGGAAGTCCAGGAGCAGCTATAAGAAAAGGTAATTATAAATTGATTGATTTCTTTGGGGAAAAACCAGATGAACTATACGATGTACAAAATGATATTGGTGAGATAGATAATTTAATTGAGAGAGTACCAGAAGTTTATAATGAATTAAAAAACGAATTAATTGAATGGCAAAAGGCTGTCGGGGCAAGATTTCCAACTGTCAATCCAAACTATGATAAAACTAAACAATATTATTTTTAGGAATCCCCAATGAGAAAAGCATTACTTACACTTTTACTTTCATCAATACTTTTTTCCTGTTCACAAAACTCGTTTAACTTAATTAAAACTTCTAATGATCTAGTTTTTGATTCACTTGCTACAAGTTGGGATGAAGCAATTCCTCTTGGAAACGGTATGCTGGGTTCTCTTATCTGGAGAAATGGTGAAAACCTCCGTATTTCTTTAGATCGTGCAGATTTGTGGGACTTACGTCCAATGAAAAATCTTAACTTACCTGAATGGAAATTTAAATGGGTATATGAACAGTGGAAAAATAATACTTATAAAAATGTTCAAGATAACTTTGACGCTCCCTATGATCAAATGCCTGCTCCAACAAAAATTCCTGCTGGGGCTTTTGAATTTGATATTAAATCATTAGGAGAAATTAAAGAAGTAAGGCTGCTTGTACACAATGCAGTTTGCATAATTGAATGGAAGAGCGGTGCAAAATTGACTACTTTTATTAATGCAACAAAACCTAGCGGCTGGTATCATTTCGAGGGGATAAACAATAGAATTAAAACAGAATTTATTCCACCACCTTATAATTTGAAAGGGACTTCAGGAATAGATAATCCTGTTACAGGTCAGGACCTAAGAAGACTGGAATACCCTGAAGGAAGCATTAGCGCAAACGATAATTCAATAACTTATGATCAAGAAGGTTGGGGCAGTTTTAAATATAAAGTACATGTTAAATGGAAAGAAGAAAAAAATACACTTACCGGATGCTGGAGTATATCGTCAGAGTTTCCGGAATGGGAAAAATCTGATAATGCAATTAAAACTATAAATGATAATTTCAGGACTTCGTTTCAGTCAGTTATAGAATCACACACAACATGGTGGGAAGATTACTGGACAAACTCAAACATTTCATTGCCTGATAGTTTTTTACAAAGGCAATGGTATCTAGAAATGTATAAATTTGGCTCCGCAGCAAGAAAAGGGGCACCACCGATCTCCCTTCAAGCAGTATGGACAGCAGACAATGGGAAGATTCCCCCGTGGAAAGGCGATTTTCATCATGACCTTAACACACAACTTAGCTATTGGCCTGCTTATATCGGTAACCATCTAGATCTTGAAGAAGGATTTCTTGGCTGGCTTTGGAAGTATAAATCTACCTTCGAAAAATATACACATGATTATTATGAAACTAACGGATTAAATGTCCCTGGAGTAACAACACTCACTGGCGAACCTATGGGAGGATGGATTCAATACTCCTTTGGTCCGACCGTATCTGCCTGGCTAGCACAGCATTTCTATCTTCACTGGCTCTATTCAGTGGATAGAGTTTTTTTAGAAGAACGAGCTTATCCTTGGATCAAAGCAGTAGCAATTCATTTAAATGAACTATCAGTTGTTGATGAAAAAACAGGTCTCAGAAAATTACCGATAAGCTCAACTCCGGAAGTAAATGATAATTCTAGAGATGCCTGGTTTAACGAAATAACCAATTTTGATCTTGCTCTTATAAGATGGACTTTTTCCAAAGCTGAAGAACTTTCAAAAGAGCTAGGTTTCAACGATGAAGCCATAAAATGGGAAGAGCTCTTATCTCAATGGCCAAATTTTGCAATAGATGAAAATGAAGGATTAAAATTTGCTCCAAATTTAAGTTATCATCAATCACATAGACATTTTTCGCATTTAATGGCTTTCCATCCCTTAGGACTGATAGATTGGGCACAAGGAAACAACTCTCAAAAAATAATTTTAAATACTATAAATAATCTTGAAAAACAAGGATCAGATTGGTGGACTGGATATTCTTTTTCTTGGCTGGGCAATTTATATGCAAGGGCATTTAATGGAGATAAAGCAGCAGAAGCTCTAACAACTTTTGCAAAGTGTTTCTGCCTCCAAAATAGTTTTCATGTTAATGGAGATCAGTGTAAGGCCGGTCATTCAAAGTTTCATTATCGTCCTTTTACACTTGAAGGTAATTTTGCTTTTGCTTCCGGAATTTTGGAAATGCTCATTCAGAGTCATACTGGAATTACGCAAATATTCCCTGCTATGCCAAAAAACTGGAAGGATGTAAGTTTTAACAATTTGAGAACGGTTGGTGCTTTTTTAGTTTCGGCAAAAATGAAAAACGGAAATGTAACAGATGTAAACATCAGTTCGGAAAAAGGTGGAGAATTTAAAATGAAGAATCCGTTCCCATCTAATAAATACTTAAGTAACGGCAATGTAATGGAAAATGGGAATATATTATCAATTAAGTTAGAAAAAGGTGAGTCGATAAATTTGAAGTTGAACATATAAGAAATGTCATCTATTCTAATAATTTTGGAATATTTTTCTCAGAAACTATTTTCTTCAAAAAAGTGGTATAAAATTATGAAACTACATAAAAATGTTATTTACTTCATATTGATACTAATATCGTGCAACTGCAATAATTCAGATAACAGCACGTGGAATGAAGTATCAAACGGAATATGGAAATATTCGATTGGTAATTCAAAAGAAATAAATCTATCAAATTCTGCTAACGCAATACCCAAAGTATCAAAACTAGAAGAATTTGATAAAGTTAATTTCCCTCTAGATCAGAGTAATATTAAAATCACTCAAAAAGATAATAACATTTTTATTACTCTACCCTTAGATAAGTACGAAAAGATATATGGATTAGGACTTCAATTTAAAAGTGTAAACCGAAGAGGGAAAATATACAATTTAAAAGTTGATCATTATGGGGGTCAAGATAATGGAAGAACTCATGCTCCTGTTCCATTTTATATTTCAAGTAATGGTTATGGAGTATTAATAAATTCAGCACAGTATATGACAATTTATGTAGGGACTTCACTTCGCCTAGATACCCCAAACCCACCTATTGTATATGATAGGAATACTGATCAAGAATGGGAACCGCAACCTGAATCTGATATGGTAGATATAGTAGTGAATGGACCTAATGCAGAAATAGTTGTATTTGCTGCAAATTCATTACTTGATGTAGTAAGGAAATATAACCTCTATTCAGGCGGCGGTACTTTACCTCCCAAATGGGGATTGGGTTTCACTTATAGAACTCACACTTTATTCAGCGATAAAAAAGTTATCGAATTAATTGATGAATTCGAAAAAAAGAAATTCCCAATTGATTTTGTTGGATTGGAGCCTGGTTGGATGAATATGTCTTATCCTTGTTCGTTTGAATGGGACGAAACTAGATTTCCAAATCCAAAAGAATTTGTAACTCAATTACTGAGAAAAGGTGTACGTACAAATTTATGGATGAATCCTTATATTGCTCCAAAAGCTAAACTCTATGAAACTATGCTACCGTATTCCGGAACGCATACGGTTTGGAACGGTATTGTACCTGACTACACTTTAAATGAACCAAAGTCTATCTTCACTGAATTCTATAAAAAGAATCAATTGGATATTGGAGTATCGGGATTAAAAATAGATGAAGTTGATGGATTTGATAATTGGTTGTGGCCGGATGTTGCTACATTTCCTTCTGGAATTAGTGCAGAACAAATGAGACAAACCTATGGACTTTTACTTCAAGACATGATAACAGAATTATACAAAAAGAATAATAAAAGAACATTTGGACTTATCAGAGCATCAAATGCCTACGCTTCCAGATTCCCTTTTGTTATCTATAATGATTATTACAAACACGAAGATTTTATAACTGCTCTTATTAACTCAGGTTTTTCCGGTATACTATGGACTCCAGAAGTCAGAAGTTCTGCAAGTGGTGAAGAGTGGTTAAGAAGAACCCAATCAGTTTGTTTTTCTCCAATGGCAATGATAAATGCTTGGTTCAGCGGTACACTTCCCTGGTCCTATCCGGAAGTGTATAATGCTGTTCAGGAAATTGCAATGCTTAGAATGCAATTACTTCCCTATTTCTACTCCACCTTTGCCGATTATTATTTTAACGGAACACCACCAATAAGGCCAATGCAATTACTTGATGGCTTTGTTGTTTCAGAAGATGTAATCAAGGGAACTTTAGATGATATAAATAATCCATATAGTTTGGCAACTCGCACAGACATAAAAGATCAATATATGTTTGGAGACAATATATTGGTTGCACCAGTTTTTACAGGACAAAAATCACGTGAAGTTATTCTTCCAAAAGGTAAATGGTTTGATTTCTATACCGGTAAATTTGTTGGTGAAAATGAAATTATTAAGATTATAACAAAGTTAGATGAAATTCCATTGTTTGTTAGAGATGGGGGAATCATTCCAATGATAAGAACACGTTTGCATGCACCGAAACCTAATGATAAAATTGACTTAACCATACGGCATTATGGAAATGCAGAAGGTCAGTTTATATTATATGATGATGACGGTGAATCCTTTGATTATGAAAATGGAGTTTATTCAATAACTAAACTAAGTGTTACAAATGATAATGATGAGTTAAGCGGTAAAATCACACAATCATTTAATAAATATTTTTCATATAAAAACATTACTTGGGAATTCATGACAAAATAGTGTTTAACTAAAATAAAGTGAATAAGAAATTATTAAAACTCTTGAGGAGTTATGAAAACATCAATTGGAAAAACAATTACTTTAATACTACTATCTTTTGTGTTTGCTGCTAGCTGTTCTAGTAAACAAAAAAATAATCAGCCAAATATTATTTATGTTCTTGCAGATGATTTAGGTTATGGTGATTTATCATCTTTTAATGAGAATAGTAAAATTAAAACACCCAATATAGATAAGTTGGCATCCGAAGGGATGCGATTCACTGATGCACATACTTCATCTTCAGTTTGTACTCCAACTAGGTACGGCATTCTTACGGGACGATATAATTGGAGAAGTAAACTAAAAAGTGGAGTTCTAACCGGCAAATCAGAAGCATTAATTCCTAAAACTAGAACCACTGTTGCATCTTTGCTTAAAAATCATGGCTATCATACTGCTTTTATAGGGAAATGGCATTTAGGTTGGGATTGGACTCTAAAGGATTCGGCTAATATGGGTGGAGAAGGCTGGGATGCAAAGGATTTCGACAATATTGATTTCTCAAAACCGGTTAAAAATACTCCTAATGACTTAGGGTTTGATTATTCGTACGGACATTCGGGCTCGCTTGATATGGCTCCTTATGTATATGTCGAAAATGGACATGTTACCAAAGTACCGGATACAACAACAGTGAACAGTGGCAAATACACTTGGTGGAGGAAAGGTCCAACGTCTAGTGATTTTATTCATGATGATGTTACACCAAATTTCTTCAGAAGAGCCGAAGATTATATATCAAAACAATCGCTAAGTGATGATCCATTTTTTCTTTATTTAGCTTTACCTTCCCCACACACACCGATTCTGCCAACAGAAGATTGGCAAGGTAAAAGTGGATTAAACCCATATGGAGATTTTGTATTGATGATTGACGACTATATGGGAAAATTGGAGGATATTATTAAAAAATCCGGGATCGAAGAAAACACAATAATTATTTTTACTAGCGATAATGGCTGCTCGCCTGCCGCAAAGATAGATGAATTAATTTCTAAAGACCACTACCCAAGTTACATTTACCGCGGACATAAAGCCGATATTTATGAAGGTGGTCATAGAGTTCCTTTCATTGTTAAGTGGCCAAACATTATTGAAAGAGGAACAACTTCGAGAGAGACAATTTGTACTACCGATTTGATGGCAACATGTGCTGAAATTATTGGATATAAACTATTAGATAATGAAGGAGAAGATAGTTATAGTTTAGTGTCATCATTTAAAAATAGAAATTCTTCTCAACCATTAAGAGAAGCAACAGTTCATCATTCAATTAATGGCAGTTTTGCCTTACGAAAAAACGAATGGAAACTTATTATGTGTCCGGGGTCAGGTGGATGGAGCTATCCTAGACCTAATGACAAAGCCGCACTAGAAGATCTGCCCAATATTCAATTGTACAATTTGTCGTTAGATCCTGGGGAAAAGGATAATTTAGTAGAAAGTAGTCCTGAAAAAGTAAAAGAATTAAATGAGCTGCTAATAAAATATATTGCAGAAGGTAGAAGTACACCGGGAACTATTCAAAAAAATGATTCTATTGATTTTATATGGAAACAAATAAATTTTATAAACTAGAAAAATACATTAACATAATAAATGGTCGTAATTTTTATAGAGGGAGATGATGTTAATAACCAGATATACCAAACAATTATTTTTAACAATTATTTTTATATGCATTACTAACTTTGCTCAAAATTTCTCTTTAATTGAGAAAAACTTCAAGGCTGTTGGACGTGGAAAAATTACCTGGAATAATGAATCTGTTATAATTAAGGATTGTTTTATAACTCATAAAGCTGATAGTCCAAACAATTTTGAAATTACGTTTTCAGCAAAATCTCCCGTTTCTGAAGAACAAGTTCAAATATGGTCTGGTTTTGGTTTTGCGGATAGAAATAATAGATATTCTTTGGGATTGAGGGGCGGTAACAATAACGACATTTATTTATGTAGATACCAATCTAAAGCAAAAAATAAAATGATTGCTATTGAATCACTAGATTTTAATCCTCAACCTGGCGAAGAATACAAATTAAAAGTTGCTTTCTGGGAAGGTAACATAAGAGTATATCTTAATAATGAAATAAGACCCAGGCTTATTACCTACGATCAGGATTATTTAAAAGGTGGAAGTGCTATTTTGGGTGGAGGTTGGATTAAGACTGAGTACTCAAATTTTGAAATAAGAGAATTAACCGCTACAGATATTGAACGATATTCAAAAGATACGGTTAACATTATAACTAAGCTAACTAAGGCTGAAAAAGAAAATATCCGCATTAAACAAAGAAGCAATTATCAATCATATAAAGTTTCGGAATTGGCGGATTCTAGGAATGAATTTTCTCTTAATGGAAAATGGCTTTTTATGCCCGATAACAATATCGCTGATAATTCACTCCCCTATTCTTTAGATGTTGATGATAATAGATGGCACATTATGCCGGTTCCGAATTTCTGGAATACCGTTCGTAATTGGCTGCATCTGCAAGATTCGGGGTTCCCTCATAAGGGAAGCGGACTTTCTGATAATTACCGTGAAAAGGAAGAAGAAAGATGTGAAAGTTATACTTTCGATTCCAAAAATACATCTGCCGCTTGGTACAGGCACTGGCTAAATATTACAAAAATCGTTAAAGGGAATAAATACACAATACATTTTGATGCAGTTGCAAAACTTGCTGATTTGTATGTTAATGGAAAATATGTCGGTGGACATGTTGGAATGTTTGGAAAATTTGATTTTGATATAACCGATTATTTAAAACAGGGTGATAATTTAATTGCGCTTAGTGTTAAAGTTAGAAAGACTGAAAAAACACAGGATGCTGATAAAAATGTAGCCCGTGCTGTTTCAGTAGATATCACAAACGATATGCTAAATTCACTACCTAATGGAATGTTTGGCGGAGATGAAGGCGGAATTTGGCAAGATGTTAAATTAATTGTTACGGATCAGACTTATATTAAAGATGTTTTTGCAAATGTTGAAGCAGAGGGCGGATCAATTGAAATTGAGGTTAAGAACAATAGTAAGGTCAATGACAACATAAACGTTAAGATTGAAATTACGGATAAGATAACCAATGAAATCTTATTTTCTTCACAAGCGGAGAAGCCTGTAAATTCAAATGAACTAAGAATATTTAATATAAAAACCGGGGAAATAAATCCGAAGTTATGGAGCCCTGAAAACCCAAACTTGTATACCCTTAATACGTATCTGTACAGAGAAAATAAATTAATTGATAATACTGCCACTACTATCGGCTTTAGAACATTTAAAATAGTTGGAAATAAATTTTATCTAAATGGCAATCCGTACTGGTTAAGAGGAGCTAATCATCCTCCATGCGGAATCGCTCCAAACGATGTTGAGCTAGCAAATAATTTCTATAAACTGATGCACGAGGGCAACCAGATGATTACAAGATCTCATGGTTCCCCTTTCACTAAAGCTTGGATGGATGCCTCTGACAAACAAGGAGTAGGAGTAAGTTACGAGGGTTCTTGGCCATGGCTAATGATTAGTAATATTCCATCTGAAGAACTCCTTGATGTGTGGAGAGAAGAAACAATTTCTCTTGTCAAAAAATATAGAAACCATCCATCATTATTAATCTGGACAATAAACAATGAAATGTACTTCCCTATGTTCTATCATAATGATCCGCATAATGTAAAAATGAAAAAATGGGAAATTCTTTCTGATGTAATTAAGGAAATAAGAAAACTTTCACCCAATACTGCAATTTCTGGAGATTCAGGATATAGCAGATTACCGATAGATTATGAAACAAATCTTAAACCAAATAATATAGATGATGGTGATATAGATGATCGTCATGTATATTTTAATTGGTATAATCGAGATTTCTATCAGGTCTATGATGGCGAATGGGCAAAAAGAATTTATTGGTCGCCAGGAGCAAATACGGATCGCCCATTTTTTAGTCAGGAAACTTCTACGGGGTATACTAATAATGATAATGGCCATTATAACAGGAAGTATCTTTTTAATAATTATGTACCTCAGGCTTGGGTTGGTGATTGGGCCTATGAAGATAAAGACCCTAAATTCACCTTGGAAAGACATGCGTTTATGTCCAAAGAACTTTATGAAGTTATCAGAAGAACGAGCCCTGAAACTGCCGGTGTTTTATTATTTGCAAATGTAACTTGGTTTAGAAATGTTTTCGATTCTCAGAAGATATCTCCCTACCCTATTTATGATAAGTTTAACTTAGCTGCAAATCCGGTATTAGTTACAGCAGAATTATTTGGAAGAAACTTTTACACAGGCACCACTATTAATCCTAAAATTTGTATTGTAAATAATGCAATAGACGGATCCGATATACCAGCGGTCAATCTGGAATGGAAAGTAACTCATAAAAAGAAGGTACTAACGAAAGGAATTATTAAAACTGATAGAGTTCCGCATTACGATAGACTTTGGCTTAAAAGCAAAATCAATTTGCCCAATTTTCTGCCGGAGAATAAATCATATTGTAAACTAGAATTAATATTGAAAACCGGCAGTGATGTTGTTTCTCATAATGAATATGACATTATAATAGCTAATAATAATTGGCTCTCCTTAAACGAAATAAATTCGAAAAATATTCACGTATTCGATATAACAGGAAATACTTATACGGTTTTGGATAAACTTGGCATAAAGTATAACAAATTAAATGATCTCACAGAAATGAGATACTCAAATTCCGATTTATTTATAATAGCTAATCTCGATGCAAAAGAGGAAGTACCTTACAGTTGGGAAGATGTTAGTAAGGTTTGTGGTAACGGAACAAATGTTTTATTAATTCATCCTGGTAAACATTTACAGTGGTTATACTATAATAAGATTGCATCAATTTATGAAAGAAAAGGCCGTGTAGTAAATATGCACATTCCGGAACATAAAGCTTATGAAGGAATTGCACCAATGGAATTATCATGGTGGCAGCAAAAAGGGAGAGAAAAACCGAGGGCATGCAGAAGATCGTTTAGACTTAAAAACTCTGAAGGGATTACCTCACTAGCAACATATTTAAGACCGCATACAGGACTAGGAAGCGATAGAGAATCCTATCTTGAAGAAATGAGTGGAATACCACTAATGGAAATTAAAGAAAAGAAAGGCCGAATGATTGCTTCGGAAATGGAACTCAATATGGCTGATAGAGATCCGGTTGCTGGGAAAATGTTAATCAATATCATCAGTTATTTACTGAATTGAGAAACTCAATCACAATATTTTAATTTATTTTCTAGTATGACTCATCAATATTTGTGATTTCAAAAATAAATATTGACAATAATAAATATTTTCTTTTAGTTTGTATTGCAAACTAGTTTTATCTAACAAACTGGGTATACAAATGGAAAATGAAAAAGCAAATAATGAATCATTCGATGAAGCACAATCATTTCAAGTAATAAACGAGATGATACAAGTATCTCAGAAAAAATTAAAAAATGACGGAATTTTGTTTATTCTCTGGGGATGGATATTTTTTATAACTCACTTTTTCTGCTCGTACCTCCCGACTATTGTTGAATTACCTGAAGGAATAGCAAATTTTCTACGTTCCCTCAAATTGATCCTCCAGCTTTTTGGTTTTGGATATACACTTTACTATTTGTTCTACAAGAAGAAAGATGCAACAACATATATTGATATTTCTCTTAGATATGTTTGGATATCTTTATTTTTTAGTTTAGTACTTGTAAATGTTATTCAGTACAACATTCTCCATCAGATTAATTTCGAGCTTCAACACCCTATCTTTATGGTTATTATCGGATTTGCAATAGTTGTTACAGGAGGAATTTTGAGATACAGAATGATTACTATAGGAGGGATAATATTCGCTGTCTTAGGATTTATATGCTCTTATCTTCCATTACACCAGCAATTACTATTCGAATCTATTGCCTGGGTAATAGCATTTATAATACCCGGACATATATTATTTTCACATAGAAATAAATAGTAAGATGTATAAAGATCTAGATCCATTATTACATTCTCAAGTAAGATTAGCTATAATGTCAATATTGATTGGTGTTAAATCCGCAGAATTCAATTTCCTTTTAGAAAATATTAACACAACAAAAGGAAATTTAAGTTTTCAATTGAGTAAACTAAAGAAAGCTAAATATATATTGATTAAAAAATCATTTAGAAATAATTATCCACTTACAACCTGTGAGATTACTGATAAAGGTATTACCGCCTATGAAAAATATGTAGAAGCAATTACAAGCTATATTGGAAAGCAATCAAAATAATTATTGTAATGAATTCTATTTCCTGATTAAGCAATAAATAACATATGGTAATTTGACTTAAGCTGGATATATTTTAAATGAGAATTAATAGCGGCAGGATAATGCATCGATTATTATCCATATCTTTCTTTTAGAAGATCCTTCATAAAAAGATTAATTTCCCATTGATCTGAGACAGGCTTATTAGTAAAAGGTAATGTAGGTAAATATTCAACCGGCCCAAATTCCGGTGCAATGGTCTGAATTGAGAAACCTTTTTTCCTATTTGACTCAATAATTTTATCCCACCAATTAAGATGAGTTTGCAATGCATACTGCCATTCAGGAGCTCTTGGATCCGTAACTTGAGGACCTTGCGGATATCCAACTCGTGCGTGTAGATGAACAGTTCTATTAATAGCTTCTTTCACAAATTGGGTTTGATCTTCTAAATAGGACTCACTTACACAACACCAGTGAGAAAAATCTGCAGCCAGTTCTAAGTTATCGAAACTGTTGATAAATTCCGAAGTTGACATTGCAGAAAATGTAAATCTTCCTCTATGTGTTTCGTGAATAATTTTAAAATTATAGTTCTTCGCTAAATTAGTTGTAAGCTCAAATAATCTTTTATTTTCTTCTAATGAAAAATAGTCCTTGCCTGTATGTGAGTTGATCAAATAAGGGTTAAGCTCAGAATTTATTCTAACTTGTTTTTCAAAGGACTTAAAGTGTTCATCAATATCATTTCCATCCGTCCATTGCTGACCAATAAACATGAGATCAAATTTTTCTAAAAGGTTCTTTGCGTGCTCCCTTTCTTTATTATCCTGAGAGGCGCCCATCTCAACACCATCATATCCAGCCTCTTTAATTTTTTCTAATTTTGCTTCAAGTGTTGGATCTTCCATACCCCAGATTGGACAAATAAACTTAATTTTCACAAATCACCGAATATCTTATTAATAATTAGTCATTTTATTTCACCGGTTGGTGCTTCCATAACATCTAACCCAGCATTTTTAGCTTCCTTTACTCTTTTATCTCTGGCTGTTTCCTTCTCTTCCAGCCACCTAAATTTTAAGGGATTGTCTCTCGTTTCAGGAGGAAGCATTGCATTAAGGATTAATGCTCTTCTAGGAATATCTGATTTATTTGGTCCTGTTTTATGGAGCATGTATGGGCCATGGAATGTTGCTCCGCCTGCTTTCAGAGGACATACAACACTATTGTTCACTTTTTCAATTGCTTCAGGAGATAGCTCTAATCCGTGAATTCTTGGATCATTATTTATGCTCTGGTGTGTTATAATATCCAACTCATGACTATGTGGCATAAATTGCATGCATCCGTTTTCTTCAGTAGCTTCTTGCAACGGGATCCAAATACTTACTGAATTATACCTCAAATGAGGTTTCCAATATGCGGCATCTTGGTGCCAAGGTGTTTCCGAACCTATTAACGGCGGCTTGTAAATTGCATGAGCAAACTCACAAACTGCATTATCACCTAACAATTGCTTAGCAATTTTGGTTGCATTTAAAAGTAATCGGGATTCATTCATTTCAGGTGCATATTTAGCCGGGTTTAAAATCTGCGGTAAAGATTGCGCTTTTCCATCTTCATCGGTTCCAGCTAAATCAAATTGGTCACCTAAATCACGTCCTGCTTTTTCAGAAAATATTTTATCATATAGTTTCCTAAGAAATAGTACGTCTTCACTATCTGTTAATTCATCTATTGAAAGATAACCTTTAGTTTTAAATGACTTGATTTGTTCTTTAGTTAGCTTTACATCCGAAAGATCCATTTTCTCTCCAAAATTTTAGAAAAGACTTATAATAATACAAATGATCCTTTTTAAGATACAAATTCTCGCCTTTACACTCAATTATAAATTTTATGATAACTATCCGAGTTAGTTTTTTGTTTGAGAAAATCTCTTTATCATTAACCAATAAGAATATTTTAAACTCAATTAATATTATGTATCATAATTAGAATAAAAGTATCAATTATTCCTAATCTGCTTTGAGAATAACTTTGATATCAAAGGATGCCAACCATACAAACACCGGAAGATTCTAAGTTAACAAAAGCAACTAAAAGAAATATTTGGTCGGCAAGGGGTTAGTAAATAATTTATAGATGGGTTCTATTTATCTATAAGTAATTAGTTATTATTCTGAAGCGGGATAGATTATGCTCACCCCGCTTCGGACTTCTTCTTAGAATTTGACTTATTTTAGCAACAACATCTTAGAGTTTATAGAACGTCCATTCCAGCTTACTTCAGAAATATATACGCCACTTGGATGGTTTGAAGCATTCCAAGTAACTTCGTGTTTTCCTGAACTTGTTACCTTTGAATAGACGGCATCTACTCTTTCACCCAATGCATTATAAATATTTATATTAACAATACCTTCTCTCGGTATTGAAAATACAATATTAGTCGTAGGATTAAACGGATTAGGATAATTTCTTTCTATTTCAAACTCAATAGGAATATTTGTTAACATCTCTTTAATTTCTTGAACACTGCGTTTTGCTAAGCTTGTGTATTCACTCTGTTTAACCCAAACTTTGAAACTGCGAGGCGGTGCTGAAATGTTAACTCTTCTTCCGGTATCATTATAAACATACGTTGTTTCTGTAGAATCCAAAGCATTTACAAGAGTAGTATTTCCCCAATCAGCCCATCCCGAAGGAGAACTATCGACCCATAGACTCTTCGTGCTTGTGTGATTATTTATCGCTATTATAGCACCGCTCTTACTACCATTTCCGGCACGTCTGGCAACATATAAATAATCAACATCTGAAGAAGGATACGGATTACCGTCTTCACTTAGAACTGTTAACGAACCTCCTAAATATGTCTTCCTTATACTGATTAAATCGTCTATATCGTCTTGCAAAGAAGAGGGAGCCTGTGTTGTGTTAGAAGAATCATGATTATCAACCTGCTCAACCCCATAATAGTGAGGATAGAATACACATGGTCTTCCCTCGTGCGTTATAATATATGCATACGCCATTTCCCAATCTTGTGATATCCACTTATCGTGTTCTTTTCCAGAATCGTGATTATCGACAAAAGTAACTATTTGAGTTCCGGACATTGCTAAACCACTATTGTTTCTCACCATACCAGCATGATTCAACCAATCCATTTCAAAATTGCTATAGCTTTTGTTACACATGTCAGTTAAAGTAAATTTCAATGGGAAATCAAAAGCATCCGCATCTGCGCTATGAGCATCGATAGAATCAACCCAATCGTGAATTACTTGGGCATTACCCCAATATTCAGCAACAACATATCTTTGCGAACCACCTAAATTAGGTAGATTGTTAATCCAACCTGCAGCAAAATATGGCTGGAATCCTCTAACAAAATCTAGCCTAAAGCCATCAAACTCAATTTCATCGCAAAGCCACTCACCCCAATCTTTAAGGCGTGTATCAACAGTTGAACTAAACGTATTCAAGTCATTGCCAAACCATTTTGTATTCGTAACTATTGCGTCATTAGTACCACCATCACCTAGCCAATCATTACAGTCAACTGGATGAAAGTGTGAGTAATTCCAATTATGATTTGCTTCACCGGTTCCAGTATGTGTAACATAATCTATTCCGGTAGCCGTATGTGCGTGTAAAGAATCTATAACATTATTTCCACCGTAATAAATTTGATCAATTCTGTATCCATTTGTTTGATCAGCCCATAACCATTCAAAAGGTGTAGCTTCTTTTTTGGCAGTTAATCTAATTTCTACATCGCTAGCAGATGAAAGATATATTCTATATTCATCTCTATCAGAGGAACTGCTCATATGGCCTCTAACTGTACCTCCCGAATAACTGAAGCTATTCCAATTACCGCTACCATCATTTGGTTCAGATTCCCACCAAGTAGAATCTTGAGAACCAGAACCATTCCAATCAATAAAAAGATCATATCCTCGTTCCTTATAACTAGCGCTCCAATCAAGTTCATAGCCTTTTACGCGGATATAATAATACCCTGTAGGAGCATTATCCATTTTCCATACAATTTCATTAGTTGGGTATGGAACATGCTGACTACCATTTGTGTATGCTTCAGATTCCACGTAACATTCCACAGCAGGATTATACTCTAAATCATCTTCCTCATTAGCATAAATATGATTAAGAATAACATCAGCATAAACCTCAATATTATTATTGTGCATGGAATCGATCATAGCCTCTAATTCTGAGCGACTACCAAATCTAGTTTCAATCGATCCTTTTTGATTGTAATTACCTAAGTCGTAATGGTCATAAATCCCATATCCCATATCGGTAATTCCCCAATTCCCTTTTGATGGTGGGGGAACCCATATACCAGTAAATCCCGCATCGCTTAATGTCCCAGATTTCGCGGCCAAAGAATCCCACCAAGATCCGTTTTCGTTTGTTTCATCAACCGGCGGTTCCCAATAAAATGCCTGCATCATCACATCGTTTTGAGCCAAAAGTTGGCCTACAAAAAAACTCAGGAACAACAAGACACCCAAATAGTTGATTGTTTTTTTCCTTCTCTTCATAATGCCTCCTCGATAAATTATGTAATTAATGATTAGTTGTTGCCAGCTATTTCATATGTACATTATAGCTATTGTCTGTAAGACTATTAATCTTCAATTGCCACACGATTTTGGTTTTAATCCGAAAGGTTAAATCTTTGCTTCCTCCCGATCTCTTAAAAAAACTTTTGATAAATGAAATGGTAAATAATATAAGAATTATTAATTAAAGTAAAGAAGAATTATCCAAATACACCTCAGTCGGAATTTTGTAATTGAGAGATTTATGAGATCTTTGATTAATATAAAAATTCAGGTGAGAAATGAACAATAGGAAATGCAATTTCATCGATATAAGGATATTGCGCATCTGTTATTACTTTAGTCCATTTTTCACTAAATCCATCAGTTAGTATTGCAAAGACTGTTATTAAATCATTTTTTATCCATTTGGAGACTTTTCTATTACTGATTTAACTTGAGGTACTTTGGATGTTCGGCACAATTGCTTCAAATAATTTTATTATTGTGATAAATTTAAAAGCAACAAATTCTTCAGTCGGAATGCGAAAATCAATTTCATAATGGTTTGATCCTGCACTCTCAATTGTTTTTAGTGGGCTAAAAACCTTACTATCTTTATAAGAATAATAAAGCTATCTTTATTATCCAAGCAGAATAATATTTAATAAATAATTTTTAATTAGATATCACCTAACTCCTTGAATTTAAACTTGTCTATTTGCGGTGGGATGTGTTCTTTTTGCATTATATTACTAATTTGTTTAACAATTTCCGGATACTCATCTGCAACATTATTTTTCTCTTTTATATCAATGTTCAGATTATACAACTCAATATCCATTTTCTCTTTTTTAATATCCTTTCTAATTCCTTTCCATTTTCCGAGACGAACAGCTTGCTGCCCCCCATATTCAGGGAATTCAAAGTATAAATATTTGGGCTGATCTTGTTTCTTACCTAATAAAGATGGTAAAAAACTAGTTCCATCAATTTCTTTTGGAGGAGAAATATTTGTTACATCACAAATTGTTGGAAGTATATCCCAAAAAGCAGAGATGTGCTCACTTTCTGTATTCGCTTTAATTTTATTTGGCCAGTTAGCAATAAATGGAACTCTAATTCCACCCTCATGTAAAAATCCTTTTCCTCTTCCGTATTCACTATCGAATATTCCACCACTATTAAACCAATTCGGATCTGCTCCGCCGGCATAAGATGCGCCATTATCACTTGTAAAAAGAATCAATGTATTATCATAAATTCCTAATTCCTTAATTTCCGAAATAATTTCCCCCACTTGTTCATCCAAATAAGAAATCATTGCAGCATAAGTTGCTTTTGGGTATCTATTTGGGAAGTACCCCTTGCTGCCATCATAGGGATCTTCTTCACCATATTTTTTTTGATAATATTCTACCCACTTCTTTGGTGCTTGAAGAGGAACGTGGGGTATTGGTGATGCATAATAAAGAAAGAAAGCGCTATCCTGGTTTTCCTTAATAAAATTTATTGCTTCATTGTGCATCACTTCGGGAGCATAATCATTAAGATTAAAATCAGCATAACTTTTCTCATCATAAGGATCAGTATCTTTGGCTAACTTAGTACTTGGAACAACAAGTTTATTTCTTAGAAGAGACTTCTCCTTATTTTTCCACAAATGCATTGGATAATAAGTGTGTGCTTGGCGCTGACAATTATATCCAAAGAAAAAATCAAATCCACGGTTCTTCGGAATTCCATCTGTGAATGGACCGCCTAATCCCCATTTGCCAACCATACCGGTTTTATAACCATTATCTTGAAGTAGTTTGCTTATTGTTGTTATACTATCGGGAATTGGTCGCTGCCCTTCTAGGTTTGGATCTTTAACAGCACTTTCAAAATTCCATACTTCACCACGTTCTGCCCATTCATCATTTCCTCTAATGTAAGCATGGCCCATATGTTGACCTGTAAGCAGTGCACATCTTGCCGGAGCACAAACTGCTGAACCTGAATAATGTTGAGTAAATTTAATACCCGTTTCTGCAAGTTTATCAATATTTGGAGTTTCAATTTTTTCTTGCCCGTATACTCCAAGTTCACCATATCCTAAATCATCGGCTAGTATAACAATTATATTTGGGTTAGGATTATCATCTCTGGCAGATTTTCCGCATCCAAACAAATTAAGTAACATTAGTACTAGTACTAATTTGATAAGTATTCGCAAATAAATTCTCATTTTTAATCCTTAACTATTTTACTTTTGGAAGTCTAGCGTTTATTGAGGACAACCACCCATTTAACAGGCTTTCTAATTTTTTTACTTTCTCAGGATATTTATTGACCAAATTTTTTGTTTCTGATATATCGTTTTCTAAATCATATAATTCGAAGTCTAATTCTTCCCAGTGTTTTATCAGTTTCCAATTATCTGATAGTACAATACTATATGGTTTTACCTTTGTTCCCCACCAATAATGAGGGAAATGCCAAAACAAATTTTTTCTATCTACATTTGATTCTACTTCATGAATAACATTTTTAAAACTGAGTCCATCAACTTTAAGATTTTCGGGTACATGTGTCCCAGTCATTTCACAAATTGTCGGGAATAGATCAATACTACTGATTGGAATGTTGTTTGAAATAACTCTTATTTTATTTCCAAAACTAATAGCAAGCGGAACTCTTATTCCACCTTCTGAAGAATGCCCCTTACCTAATTTGAGTGGAGAGTTATCTGTAGACACAATATGTCCGCCATTATCAGAAGTAAATATTATAATTGTGTTTTGTGTGAGACTGTTTTTATCCAAAACTTCATAAATCTTTCCCATAGCTTTGTCAATACTCTCAATCATTGCCGCATATACAGGATTTCTTTGTCCATCCAAAGGTGTTTTTGTTCTAGCTTTTTCTCTAAAATTATCTATCTCTGCATTCCATTGCTTTACTGTAGAATCCTTTACAGTTTTATCAATGTATTTCTCTATAATACTCCGTTTGGCTTGAAGTGGAGTATGAACTGCATAGTGGTTTAAATTAAGGAAAAAAGGTTTATGTTTATTTCTTTCAATAAATCTAACTGCTTCTTCCCCTTCTCTATCTGTTAAATATTCCCCATTTTTCTTTGAAGGTAAATTACTTATGGTATATTTTCCAGATTCATATGGATCAAAATATTTTGGAGGCTGCCCAAAATCAGTTCCTCCATAATTTTCATCGTATCCTTGACTTTCCGGGAACCAATCTTCAAAACCTAGATGCCATTTACCTATATGACATGTTTTGTAACCATTTTCCTTTAATATTTCAGCTAAAGTAACTTCAGAATGTTTCATCCAATGGGGATTGTGTGGTGTTATTAATTTTGCATTTTTTAACGTATCATATGATTCATCGTCATACTTTTTACTATTATCTGGATCATAGCCACTATAACTCCCTCGTATCCAATCATTAATTCCCACTCTTGCAGGGTATCTACCTGTTTGAATTGCCGCTCTCGTAGGAGAACAAACAGCACTTGCCGAATATGCTGAAGTAAACGTAATTCCATTATCTGCAATTCTATCAATATTGGGAGTTTCATAAAATGAACTCCCCATAAAACCTACATCCTTCCAGCCAAGATCATCAACCACAACCAAAATAACGTTTGGTTGTTTTTCTACTTTTTGATTGCATCCGAAAATTATAAAGACTAAAAGCAATAAATATTTCCACATTATGATTCTTCTTCTATAGATTAATGTATTACTTTATTCGAAACACTGGCTGATAAGTTTTTCGACAGTTGAACTTGCTAAACCTATGGAAGTATCAGATGCACCGTAGTAAACTTTCACCTCCGAGTTATCTTTAGCAAAACCTTCATTATCAATATCTTCAGCAATAATTCCAGTTGGAAAAATTACATTCGGTACTTGTCCGGCTAATTCATAAATTTCTCTTGGTTCTAAAATATTTTGAGAGCCTCTTGCAATTACTTTTGATGGATCATTTAAATCAAGCAGCATAACACCAGCTTGATAAATTGGAGCGTAGTGCATTGCAATCCCATGATAAATATGCAACCAGCCTTTTCTAGTTTTAATTGGTGGAGGTCCACTACCAACCATTTCATCCCAATAATGACTAACACCTTCAGCTATAATTGAAATTCTTGTCCAATCTATCATATCGTTAGATTTCGCAAGAACCATAGAATTTCCTGTTAACGGTCCACCTTCAATTTGAGCTGTGTTAGGTCTTTCAATTCTATAGTATTCCCCGTCAATTTTTTCAGGGAAAAGAACACCATTTCTTACATTCTTATCCGAAACAATTCCAAGAAATTCAAATTTTTGAAAATCTTTAGTTTTAGCTAATCCTAAACTGCAATAATCTTCCACATCCATAGCAAACATCACAAAATATTTATCTTCAATTTTTGTTATACGTGGATCGTACATGTGATGTAGCGTTAGATTAATATCTCCTAATCCTTCAAAGTTCACTATTCTATTTTCAACTTTAAAATCAATTCCATTTTCACTTTCTGCCATTACAAAAAACGTACGTCTTCCTCTATTTTGCACTCGAAGCATAAGTAAATATTTATCTTCAAATTTAATTGCACCAGGATTAAACACTGATGTTACATCAACCAATGACGGCTTTATATCCGGGATATCACTTCCAACAACAATTGGATTATTTTTATTTCTAATCATTAATTACTCCTAAAACTCATATATATTTATGCCAAGATTACATCTTTTTATGAGATATTTACTCTTAACCTAGTTGGTTTAATGCAAACGCATAGGCGCCAAGAGAAATTGCTCTACTTGTACCAATCTTAGATATTCCAACACCTAACCTTGTTTCGTTGTCATATTGAACAGTTTTTTCTGTACTATAAATCTCTAATTCTTTTGTTGAACCTTTTAAAAATTTTAAAAATTCAGTCCCTAATTCAAGATTATATACTTTTTGAGTTAATCTTCTAAATTGTGAACCATCTTCCCTTGTATAACTACTATTCATTTCATCCACTAGAAAAGGTAAAAATACATCTGATGCTCCAGATAAACCTCCCCCAATTACAACAAGCCCGTCTATTAAAGTAATTGCATTTGATATTGCATCTCCACAAGCTTCAGCCATATCCTTAAAAGCTTTGATAGCGGCATTTTTATTCCCCTCTTTCTCACCTTTCACAATTTCGTATAAATCCTTTGGCTCAGGAGTATCTACTGGAGAAAGTCCAGTAATATCTGAGTAAATCTTTTTTACTCCTCTAATGCTTCCATGTTCTTCAATATTTAATTTTGGCGATAGCTTATCTCTCATTAACCATATTTCACCGGCACCGGAATTATCTCCAACAAAAAGATTGCCGTCTCGAACAATACCTGCTCCAAACCCGGTTCCTAATGTTAATCCCAATAAATTTTTATATCGCTTCGGACTTCCCGCATCTTTTAGTCTCTGATTTATTTCCGGTAAAAAGCCTGAAATTGCCTCTCCATAAGCATATAGGTCACCATCATTGTTTATAAAGACAGGTAAATTAAATTTATGCTCAAGATATGGTCCTAATGCAACTCCACCCTTAAAAGCCGGTAGATTAGGTAGATCACCAATTATTCCATTAGGATAGTCTGCCGGACCTGGGAACGCAAAGCTTATTGCCACCGGTTCAGTAGTTAATTTAGATTTTACTTCGTTAAATCCATCAATTAAGGTCGACAGCATTTTTTCTAAATCATTTGGATATGAAGGAAATCTTATTTCATCAATTATTTGTTCGTTTCCTTGAATTGCAGTAAATACCAGATTGGTACCTCCAGCATCTAGTGTCATTACTACTCTTTTATCATTTGCATAATTCATGTAAACCCTAAATTCTTATTTTTTTATTTGCCTTTTTTGTAACCTACTAGACCATAGTAAAAAATGTATATGTAGCATAAAATGGGAACTAGAAATGATAATTGCACACCAAGAATATCGGCAAATTTACCCTGTAAAGGTGGAATTATTGCCCCGCCCAAAATAGCCATAACTAAAAGTGAAGAACCTTGGCTAGTATATTTACCCAAACCATCAATTGCTAAGGTGAAAATATTTGACCACATAATTGAATTGAACAATCCGATTCCAATTACCGCCCAAAATGCTATTTTCCCATCACCGAAGGTAGTTACTAATAATAAAACAATTACTACTGATGCAAAATAATATAGAGTTTTTGACGGGATTGATTTGCCAATTAAAAATAGAATAAATGCAATAGCTACAAATACCAGAAGAGGAAGAACTGTGGTTAAACTCATATCCGTTTTAATTGAATTAGATATGTAAATAATAAAGAAAGCTGTTAATGCTGCAATTACCATATATCCAAACTTTTTTTTCTGATCGGTGATGTCGCTTAAATATATTGCTCCGGAAAATCTTCCTATCATTAATCCACCCCAATAAAGGCTTAAATAACTACTTGCAGTATTCTCATCCATACCTGCAATATTTTCAAGACCAAAAAAGTTTATCAATATACTCCCAACAGCAACTTCCCCGCCAACATACATAAAAATTGCTACCATGCCTAAAACAAGGTGAGGAAATTTGAGAGCTCCCTTTCCTTTTTCAATTTTTTCTTCGTTAGCAAATTCGGGCAACTTTGCCCCTTTAATTAGCACTGCAAGTAAGATTAATAATCCTGCTAAAACTAAATAAGGAATTTTAACAGCCTCAGTACCAGCAAAATATTTGAATATCAGTGCACCTCCTATTAGGGGGCCTAATGTTGTACCAAGAGAATTAAATCCTTGGGCTAAGTTCAAACGACTGGATGCCGTTTTAGGATCGCCAAGTATTGCAACATAAGGATTTGCCGCAATTTGAAGCACTGTAAATCCGAGACCAAGGATAAATAATGCAAGTAGATATACTCCGTAAGCATTTATAATAGTAGCAGGATAAAACATGGCACTTCCTATTGCTGAAATTACTAATCCTATAATAATTCCATTCTTGTAACCAATTTTATTAATTGGATCACCTGAACGTGAGGAAATAATGTAATAAAGAAGTGAGCCTATAAAATATGCTCCAAAAAATGAGGTTTGGACAAGCATTGATTGGAAAAAGTCCAGATCGAATATATTTTTAAGATGGGGGATAAGTACATCATTCATCACGGTCATAAAACCCCACATAAAAAATAATGAGGTTAAAGTGATCAATGCAGAAGTATAATTATTCCCTTGATGGCTATCATTTGCCAACTGAGTATTATTTTGTGATTCCATATTTATTAAATTTCCTTCTATTGAAAAATAAATTGATAAAAATGTAAACTTAATTAGAAAACTACTTTTATTTTAGACTCATTTCCTTCCGCAATTTTTACATCTACAAATACTTTTTCCTTATTCGTATCAAGTTCCCCAACTTTAATCTTATAGTTACCTGTCTCAAAAACAGGTGGCTTAAACGAAGTTCCGGCTATTCTTTTTGTGTAAATAATTTCATTTGTAAATTGATTAATTATTTGAACAACAGGACTAGTCATATTTTTAATAACCAGTTCCGGTAAATAGCCAATTATTTTTCTATTATAATTATCATCCTGGTTTATTGTTATTGGCCAACCTGGATATTGTTTAGCATTTTCTTTAGAAGGATCAACCCATCGCGGCCAACATTCAATTTTAATATCTCTGGTTTTCCTGTTAAACCGAACTATACCATAGCCAGTTGCACGATCGTAAAGTTTTGAAGGTTTCTTACCGGAATAAAAAGGATTGGATACTGCATGTACTGACATCAAATTTCCAAAGCCATCCTTAAAATCACCGGTATATTTAGGCATATCAACTTTTCTGTTTTTTCCTTCTTCAGACGGGAACCAGCGTCTTGGCCAAACATTTGATATTGCCGGGACACAAAACGCGTACCCAGCATCATGCCAATCATTTACACCATATTGTATTGTACTTCCCAGATGTTGATCACCAGCTAAGTGGAATGCAAAAGCCTTTCTTATGATTTCTAATGCTCTATTTCTAGGAGTTTGCGGCCAACCATTCGAATCCATATCCTGTACCGGAATATCATCCGGAGGATATTCTCCTGTCTTAAATATCTTTAGCGATGGAACAGCTGCATCACTGCTAGATTTTTTTACAGGTAGAGTAGCAACATTTGCAAATATTGTTTGACTTAATACCACCTTCATCCAGGTATTATCCGACCAATCAGATGACCAATCGCCTAAAAATTTCAATTGCCTTGCTCCTAACGAAACAGCTCCTTCAACATCGCCATCTTTAGCAGCATCAAACCCCAGATTTTGTGCCCAACCATTATGGACTTTAGCTTTAGGTAATAAAACCTTTGGTGCAGACTTAAACTTTCGATCCTCAATAATCCCAAAACTAACACCGGCGTAGTTCATGTTTGTGTAATACACACCTATATTTTGATCAACGGGCTCCGGATCATAAGGATCCGGTAAATGGCTGGTTTGAGTTCGCTCAACAACCCTAACCCATTCAGAAAAATATTTATAACCACCGGCATCTTGAGCATTTGCTCCGGTTTTGCCTTTGGGAGTAGCTTTCCCTCCTGCTCCCCAAATATTTCCATGATATACATCATGATCGTCTGGGATTGCAATAGTTGGTCTATCACGCATTAAATCGCCGTAAGCCCAACCATATAAATACCATTTCCTCAAATAATCGAGAGTAATATTTTCTATAGTATTAGTCTGAATCCCATAACCACCAACACCCTCATAAATTTGATCACCTGAAAAAAATAAAATATCGGGATTATGATATTTTACCGCATCCACTAATTCATTATTAGGAAACCCCAAATCATTATTACCTGTAAATCCAGCTACTACAATTTCTTCTTTATTCCAAGGTTCTTTTCTAATTATTCCTTCTCTATAAAATGTTTTTTGAGAATTTTCATCAACAGCAATTTTGTATGAAAGCCTGTATGGAATATCATTTTGCGATTTCCAATTTTCTATTCTAAAAGTAGCTGTTCGAGATAAAGCATGTATTTTTGACTCTTGAAATGTTTTCCAGTCCCCGTTTTCCTTTATTTGAAATAATACTGATTGATCATCTTTTTTACCAACAGGTGGCATTTGAGCAGTTAATTTTAATATATTTTTACTTAATGTGTATTGACTAAATAGAATTGGACCATATTGATGTTTAGGATAACTTTCAACTATGCTCCCCTCCAATTTCAGATAATCAAACCAAAACAATTGGTTGCCTTCTCTGCCGGTACCAGGTTTATAACCCCAAGGCTGTGAAAAAAACGATCTTCCGTCTTCCACATTTTCTAATATTTCTCCCGAATGACAAACAATTGCAATCATCCCGCTTATCCAATCATGGTCAATGGATTTTTTTGATAGTTCTGCTATGATCTCATCACTTTTACTTAGTAATTTAAGAGTTAAATGTACTTTGCCGTTAACTATCTTTCCATTTAACTTCAATTTACCTTCATCAAAATTATCTTCTATTATTGGAGTTGTGCTATCTATGCTTCCAATAAAAAGTATTCCCTCATTTGTTAGCCCGATTGGAAATCCGGTTCCCCTAACCGCACTATCTCTATAGTCAGAGAATTCTCCTTTAACACCAACTTTAAATCCTACCCATCCTTTTTCATCATCTATATCTTCACCTATTCTCCCAAAATCAACTGATAAATTAAATTCTCCATCATGTTCACTAATTTGCCTAGTCAAAAGCACCATGTTTCTATCGCCACCGCTAACTATACATTCCACTCTACCATTATTTAACTGCCAATCTTGTAGTGGATTCGCCCAATATTCCGGACCAATCCAAGATCTTTTTACCGATAAAGGGAAACTACTCATAAAAGATGTATCTGCTGTTTTATCCGAACAACATAAAAAAGTAAATGAACAAATTATTATAAATAGAATTCTATATCTTGTAGATACTCTCATGTTAACATCCTAATTGATTTTTTTTATTCAACTATTACCTCATCAACAAACAACCAAGCTTTACCACCTTCGCCTGGGTGTCCTTTGGGGCAAACACCAATATTCTTAGCTCTTACTTTAATAAATCTTGATTCGATTCCATTTAACTCAAGCACAATTTTAACAGTGTTTCTTTTATCAGGAGATTTAATTTCACTTTTTCCAAGAGAAGAAACTGATTGAAATTTCTTACCGTTATTTGAAGTTAATATTTCAACTTGATTCGGTAAGAAAATCCATGATCCCGTGAGTTCTAAGCATCTTAATGATATCTTGTTAATCTTTTTTAAAGCTCCAAAATCAATTACAGCTTCAAAATCTTCTCCTTCAAATCCCATCCAAGCCGAATGACTATAATCATCGTTTCCCAGTTTACCATCAACCAAAGATAGTCCATTATATTCTGCTGGGTATTTTGCGGAAGGTTTATTTAAGAGACTCACATCTTTAATACTAACTACTCTAGTAAATTCAACTACTGTTGAAATACTTTTTTTATTCCCTTTAACAGCAACAGCATTAACTATTGTTGTATTTTCTAGAATAATTGGTTCAGAATAAATCTTATTTGGGACCGAACCATCTAAAGAATACCTGATTTCTGCATCATGATCATTTACCGTAAAACTAACTTTCTGGGATTCTGTATGTATACCACTTTTAATTGAAGCCTTTGGTTTTGGTAAATAACTATTCTGATTTTGTCGAGAAATTTCTGATTTTTCAAAAACACCTAAAACGGGTTTACCAATCCAGTGATCATGTTGAGATAATCCAAATAAATAAGCAATTGAACATGCAGTATTGTAAGTGTTAACCGGTTCTTCAATTAAACGATCTTGAATAATTCCTGGTCCTTTAATTATCCATGGGACTTGAATTTCCGCCATACTTTCACCTCCATGTCCGTATCCAACTCCACCATGATCCGATATTACAATAATATGAGTTTCATCATATAAATTATTATCATTAAGCGCTTTTAAAAGTTTTCCAATTTCCGCATCAACTTCTTCAACCGATTTATAATATTCCGGTGAACCATGTTGATCGGAATGTCCAACTTCATCAACATGTCCGGCATATATAAAAGCAAAATCCGGTTTTTTTTCTATTACATATGGAATTGCTTTCTTATAAACTTCTTTATACCCATTACTAAATTCAACAACATCAATATTTTTTTTATTATATAGGTCTATTAATCTTCCCCAATCATAAAATATTGCGGTTTTCGATTCAGGCATCTGTTCTCTAATAACAGTAAAAATGGAAGGGAAGTATCCGTCTTCGTCTTTAGTTGTTGCTTCTACGGTATAGTTTGTTGTCGTCCAACCATTTTTTGTCATACCATGTTGTTCGGGACCAGCTCCACACAACATCGAACCCCAGTTTGGAGCACTAACAGTAGGCATTACGCCCCTGGCTTTAAGACTAAGAGCACCATCAGCAATAAGTTTATTCAAATTTGGGGTTTTAGCATATTGTAATCCATCAGTACTTAAACCGTCAATACCAAGTAAAATTACTCTCTTCGAGGTTTCTTGCTGACAAGAATTGATTATTATTAAAAGTGATATTAAAAATATTATCTTTTTCATTACGCTTGCTCAATTGTTGTAAAAATTAATTATTACCTTACCAGTAAATGTTGTTCTGAACAAATTGGAAAACGCCATATTATGAATCTGCAAAGTACCGAGATATTTTGTCCCACTAAATATGAGATACTAGTTAAGTAAAATATTCTAAAGCGGTTGTACGGCTATATTTTTCCAACGGACTTTTATTCCTCCACCATCGTGAATTTGTAATGCAATAGAGCCGTTTGCTTTTCCAATTTTTTCATCTTCCAGAGAAATCATTTCAATACCGTTTAACCAAGTTGTTACTTTATCATCTATAACTTTTATTTTTAATATATTCCATTCGCCCATTTTTAATATATCTTCTTTCTCGTCCGGTATTTGAACAAGCCACCCTCTTCCATAAGACTCGTATATTCCGCCAGTATCGTGATTGGGTGGAGCTACTTCTACTTGCCACCCGCTGATTTTCGTTCCTTCTAAGGTTGATCTAAAAAATACACCACTGTTTCCCTCGGCCTCCTGAAGAAATTCCAGTGTTAGAATAAAATTCTTATAAAACTCATCTGTAG
>Ga0209633_10000364_pt1 | contig 53930 bp, 47 predicted proteins | sample Cruoilmetagenom1_FD_187290 | JGI IMG/M metagenome (GOLD analysis project Ga0209633, IMG submission 187290) | Oil polluted marine microbial communities from Coal Oil Point, Santa Barbara, California, USA - Sample 1 (SPAdes) (version 2) | ecosystem: Environmental > Aquatic > Marine > Oil seeps ... | reverse complement strand
GGTTTATTATTTTTAACAATCCCTTTATAGCTCTTTTCTCTTTAAAGACAGAAAGTTGTTTTATGACTTCTTCTTCTATATTAGTTTGGTTCAACTGTGACTCATTGGGGATTCTATCAAGAAAATCGAGCAACCAAAGCCTGATTGTTTCATTATCAACCGGATCATATAAAATTTTTCGCCTTTGAGGTTTACCAAAGCCATAATTTGCATATACAGATCCTAATGGCATCTCTATTTTATTTTGATTATAGCTTGGATGATTTATACAATAAACACCAAAAGGATTAAGAATTGTAAAACCTCTAATGGTACAAATTCCAATCGTTATATTTTCTTTTTTTTTAAAAATATACTGTTGAACCAGCACGTTCCGCAACAATCTAAACTTCCATCATGCATAGTATTTATAATAAAATTATCCTTTTACCGACTCTTAAATCTCAAAAAAATACATTCTAATAAATAAACTTAACCACAGCATACCAGGTCTTTCCTTCATCGCCATGAAGATCAAATCCATATCCTTTATGCACATCAATTCCCGGTCTGAGAAATGGAAATGATTTAAAAGAAGTATTTCGCTTACTCCATCGCCAAACGCGAGTATAATACTTCCACTCATCTTCCAGTGACGAAAAAGAATAAATAGAAGGAACCGTTTGTCTAATCTTGTAAAACAGGATCCAGGCTTTTTGGTTACAACCATTTAAAAAATTTCGTTCATCTATTCGATTCCAGATCTGCTCATATTGATTAGAAAATTGAAGCATCAGTTCTTGCATGTCACTATGTATTCTATTGATCTCATTGTGAAACAAAGATTCTTTCCGCCACGTATGCACCAACTTAATAAAATTTTCTTGATGAAATTTATGCCAAAAGGCATCTTTTCTTTCTTTTGAATATTCCGTTTGAAATCCTATATGTTTCTTTTTTTCGTTTGGAAAATTGACAATATACTGAACTTCATAACTGTTAACATGATTGCTCTTTGGTTGTTTAATGCGTTCTGCATTCGTAATAATGGCTTCTTTAAACTTAAGTGGATCAGATGTATTCATGCGATAAACAAACCAAGCTCTCATTTATTTCTTTTATTGTGTTTACTACAAATCTTATTGATAGTTAACTATAGGTTTAGAATTAATTCTTTACTATTTTTTTTACACCAATATTTCCATTTTCATCTTTAATTTTGCAATAAAACATTCCTTGACTTAAAACTGAAATATCAATTTCATCTTGGTATGAATTTGCCAAAACTAACTGACCAAACTGATTATAAATATCTATCTGAGCAATAATTGTTGTTGAATTAACGGCAAGTACACCTGATGTTGGGTTTGGATAGACAGAAAAGTTATTTAACATATTTTGATCTATTGATAAAGTAGTACTTAAATTTTCATACCCTGTTATCTTATCATCATTTGAAGAGGCTGAAAGTACGTCCATATCACCATCGCCATCTAAATCAGTACTGTAAACAGAGGTTGCCCCATTTGCATTGGTTGTAACAATTAGTTCAGGACCAAAATTCCCTTGTCCGTTAATATTCCTATAACCAGCTATTTTGTTTTCAAAATATATTGCAGCAAGTACATCCATATCGCCATCTCCATCTATATCAGAAGCGTATACTGATGAGGCCCCATCTGCATTGGTTGTTATAATTTGCTCGGCACCAAAATTTCCTTGTCCATTAGTATTTTCATACCAGGCTATTTTATCATCACTCGAAGATGCAGAAAGCACATCCATATCACCATCACCATCTATATCAGCAGCATAAACTGATTTTATTCCATCGGCATTGGTTGTGATAATCAGTTCAGCACCGAAGGTTCCTTGTCCGTCGGTATTTTCATACCAGGCTACTTTATCATCATTAAATGAAGCAGAAAGTACATCCATATCGCCATCACCATCTAGATCTGCTGAGTGAACTGACCATGCACCATCTGCATTGGTTGTGATAATTTGTTCTGTACCAAAACTCCCATTCCCATCTGTATTTTCATACCAGGCTATTTTATTATCAGTTAGAGAGGCAGAAAGTACATCCATATCGCCATCACCATCCAAATCAGCGGCATAAACAGATCTTGCATTAATGGCATTCGTTGAGACACTCTGTTCCGGGCCAAAACTCCCTTGTCCATCAGTATTTTCATACCAGGCTATTTTATCATCATAAATGGAAGCAGAAAGCACATCTATATCTCCATCTCCATCAATATCAGCAGCATAAACTGACCATGCACCAGCTGCACTGATTGTGATAATTTGTTCTGAGATAACACCTACCTGACCATTGGTGTTTTCATACCAGGCTATTTTATCATCGCTTTGAGAGGCCGAAAGCACATCCATATCACCATCACCATCTATATCAGCAGCATAAACCGATTTTGCGTTAAGAGCGTTTGTTGTGATAGTATGATCTTGGAAATTAGATTGAGCATTACTGCTTATATAAATGGAAATTACCATCAATAATGATACTATTTTCTTTACTTGTTTCTTTTCCATATCACTGTTTTATAACTTTTAGCGTTCTTATTTTTTCATTGTCAACAAACACTTCGACAAGATAAACCCCGGCTTTACCTTCGATACTAAAGTCTAGTTTATCAGTTTCTTTATGGTCACTTGTTGAGATTAGCTCTCCTGAAAAAAATTTAACTCTGAGCGTTACGTTATTGTATTGTTGTCCCAAATCAAGGGTTACATTTTCAGTAGTGGGGTTTGGGTAAACTACCGTCGGACTTATGATATTTTGATGAAAAATATCCAACAGATCGTTGCTTAACATGTGAACAAAAATATCAGAGAATCCTAGCGAAGAAAGGATATCGATTCCGGTTCCGGGGTCAAAGTCAACGGTTTCATTAAAATATCCGGTGGTGTAAACATTAAAAGAAGCATCTACGGCAATGCCAAACCCATTATCATTGCCTGATCCGCCCATGCTTTTTGCCCATTTTAAGGTACCCAATGAATCTAATTTGGAGATAAATACATCATATAATCCTTCTGAAGGGAGGTCAAAAGTTTCAACTCCATCAGGATCAAAGTCGACTATCTCAGAAAAATAACCTGTAGTATATACATTTTCAGAAGCATCAAGAGTTATAGAGAATCCCGCATCCTTCCCTATTCCACCGATACTTTTTGCCCAGACAAAATTACCGGAAGTATCGAGTTTAGAGATAAAAATATCAGCGGTATCTACGTAATAAACATCCGTTATAGAAGTGAGATAATAGATTCCTGCTTTAGGATCGAAGTCGACAGTACCTTCGAAAGAGCCTGTGATATATATATTTCCAGATGTATCAAGGGCTATGGAATTTCCTCTATCCGATCCTAACCCCCCTATTTTTCCCGCTCCTACAAAATCCCCTGAAGCATCCAGTTTGGAGATAAAAATATCAGTACCTCCGTTAGAATCAAGGTTATCTACTCCGGCTTTAGGATTGAAGTCGGCCGTTCCTTCGAAAGAGCCTGTGGTATAAATATTGCCAGAATCATCTATAGCGATCGATTTTCCTATATCACCATCCAATCCTCCCATTTTCCCTGCCCCTTCAAGATTGCCAGATGTATCCAATTTACAGATAAAAATATCTTTACTTCCTGCTGAAAAGAGATTACGAATGCCAACCGGATCAGGATCGAAGTCGGCAGTATCCTGGAAAAAACCAGTCATATATACGTTCCCAGAAGCATCTACAGTTATGGAGTTTCCATGATCATCTAATATTCCTCCCATATTTTTTGCCCATATAAAATTGCCTGAAGTATCGAGTTTGGAGATAAATATATCCTCATCTCCCGTTGAAGGGAGGTTAAAAACTCCTACCTCATCCGGGTCAAAGTCGGCGATACCAGTAAAATAACCCGTGGTGTATACATTCCCAGAAACATCGAGGGCAATGGAGTGTCCTGCATCGGCTAACATTCCGCCCATTCTTTTTGCCCATATAAAATTACCCTCAGAATCCAGTTTTGAGATAAAAACATCATAGCTGCCATCTGAAGTAAGGTTATGAACTTCAATATCATCCGGATCAAAGTCAACGGTTCCTTCGAAAAATCCTGTGGTATATACATTTCCGGAGGCATCAACGGCTATGGCTTTTCCTCCATCGACTAAGGTATCTCCCATGCTTTTTGCCCATTCATAGGTTTGAAACCATATAGGTTTAGGAGTAAAGGTTTGAGTTGTTATTGTATGGATTGTCAAACAACAAATACTAATCAATGTGTAAATTGTGCTTAATTTTTTCATAATCTTTTTTTTAAAATTTATGTGAATTTCATGGCAGCGTATATTGTTTTATCCATTACCATATTGTCCTACTCCTTTTATTGGGCGGTTAATTTCGTTAGGGGAATTATATTTTCTTATCCTTACTGACATATAGCAGTGGTATCTTTTTTTATAATTGTTCCGGTTGTTTCTAAATCACATATTTCCTGTGGAATAACCGTCAAGTTATTGTTATGCATGTTTAATGCCTTGAGGTTGATCAGATTCCCTATTTCAATAGGTACTTCTACCAATTCATTATCATTGATATTTAAAACCTTTAGTGCAGTCAAACCCCCTATTTCAACCGGGATTTTTGTTAAGTTGTTATGATAAACCGACAATAATTCCAGCTTAGCCAATTTTCCTATTTCTAAAGGAATAGCAGTGATAGAATTCCCATATAAATTCAATATGCTTAGGTTGGTCAAATCGCCTATTTCCTTTGGTATAGTGGTTATCTTATTATTTACATAGAGATTAAGTTCTCTAAGTTTAGTTAGTTTACCTATTCCATTAGGGATTATTTCGATAGCATTTCCCTCCAGGTGCAGCACTTCAAGATTGCTAAGTTTCTCTATTGCCGGTGGAATTTCGGTCAACTCATTAACCGCAAGATTTAAATGGGTGAGTTTCTCAAGATTTCCGATTTCAGGAACAAAAATTGCTAGCTTTTTATCGCTAAGGTTTAGCTCAGTTACACGGTCATTTTCTTGAATAACATCACTCCAGCTTTGCATGGTTAGATCATTCAAATCCCAATCTAATAGGCTATTTGGGTTTGCTTTATACAAAGCCTCTAATGCCAGATAATCTGTTGATTTTATAACATTGGGCAAAGCACCATAATCTTTACTGCAAGATGATGACACCATCAACCCAATGAAAACAAAAATTGCTATGAAATTTTTGTGTTTTTTAGATTCTCGCTTCATTGTTTTCACTTTTTAATAATGAAGGTTTTTTGTCTTTTATTTTGTACTTGTCCTTGCTCCGGCGAAAGTTTAAGTTATAAAGACCTATAAAGGCAAGCAAATCCATTGTACCAAGAGACTATCTTCATTTTTTTAATTTCCAGAACATGTACCGCACATATCAAACCACTTGGTATAAACTGTCTCAACAAATTCTAAATTAGGGTCTACAAATCGTTTGTAGTAAAGACGTTCTACGCCCCCACCAGGACCGTCTAGATTATTTCTTACTTCTTTGATATAATGTTTGCTTAATAATTTATATGGTCCACCGCTTGCATAGATTGGTAAGGGCACAAATCCAAGGGACACATTCTCAAGAAATATTTCTTCTTCTTGTCCTTTAAGATCACTAATAGTACGTGTATTACTATCTATTTCTGTAAATGTTCCGTTATAGGGGTTATGTACAACTCGATTTTTATATGCTGGTTCATTTTCACACACATTTGAATTCTCCCAATCAAGGTTATTGCTTGTTTCTCTTAATAATCCACGCACATCGGAAACCTCAGAAAAATATAAAAACTCTCTATTTACAAAATAATCTATCGTATAACCCATCTCTGTATAATTGGGATCACCTGATGAGCAAGGCAAATAAAAATTACCGCCGTCACAACATCCTCCGGCAGTTGCATACTGGTTTATGTTTTCATATGGCCCTGTATGATGTACGCCATCTATTATAGTTTCCATCCAATGCCAATAACCCTGCCAATAATCCTCGCCTGCATTATTCAAATTTTCAATAGGTTCTTCAATATCTACAGGTATCTCAAAATCATCAAGTGGTGTATCATTAGCATCGTCTTTTGGAACTATTTTTAGATTAAAAGATAAAGGTGGCTCCCATTCGGTAACATCAAAATCAAAATTTAAAAAAACGAGGGTGTCATTTTCTTGTTCTATTTCAAATTCTGCTTCTATATAAGAATCACTGCCTTCCACTTGTGCCCAAAAAGTACCTACTAAACCTGTTAGTGATTCTGGCTTTAAAATCTTAATACGATTAATAACACCCTCTACCCAAAAAATGGTATCTGTATCTATTTTTAGATCTGCTACTACTGTTGCATTTTTTGAATTCGCACTTTTGGGTATATCACCTGAAATAATGTTACCATTTCTAAACTTAAGGCTTTGTGTAACCTTATTCGCATCAATATTTGTATTCGGATTATTAGGTACCGGGTTAGGGTCTAAAACATCATCTTTTTGGCAAGACCCGAATAAGAGTCCCACTATTAAGAGAATAAACACATATTTTTTTGTTTTTTTAACTGGTTTCATAACGTTTACATTTATAGTTTTTATGTAAATCTAAACCAGACGTTTATAGTTTACTAAAGGGACTTAGTAAGTGGTAGTTATAAAAAAGTAACTGTGTAAAAATGGTAGGTAAGTGGTATTGAACTCGTTTAAACGTGTTCATTATAATTTAGCCAGTTTCTGTATAAAACTGTCTTTTTTTCTGCGTGAAACGTCCAAATGATCGCCCCCGGTAACCATCACATAACCACCTTCACCCTTAATATATTTAGTGACATGAGCTATATTAACCAAGGTGGAATGATGAATTCTGCAAAAGTCTGTTTCGGGTAAAATATTTTCGAATTCCTTTAAGGTTTTAGATACTGTTATTTTTTTACTATCAACTAAATGTAAGGTGGTGTAATTGCTATCTGCTTCACAATACACAATATCGCTTATCATTTGAATAATAATTTCATTATCTGACGGAATTGCCAATCTTGTCAGTTTTTCTGAACTTAGTTTTACATTGCTAAGTAAAGACTTGAAGTGCGCTGTTTTATTTTTTTGTTTTTCTTTTATTCTTTGCACGGCAGAAACTAACTCTTCAACATCAATTGGTTTTAATAAATAGTCAAGGGCGCTGAATTTTATCGCTTTGATTGCATATTTATCAAAAGCTGTAACAAAAATGACTTCAAAATTAATTTTTTCCACTTTTTCCAACAGGTCAAAACCAGATAGCCGGGGCATTTGTACATCTAAAAAAACCAGCTCAGGTTGCAACTCATCAATCTTCTTAAGCCCTTCCTCAGGTGATTCACATAAGGCTTCTATTGAAACTTCCGGGCAGAATTTTTCAACCACAAGTTTCAGGCCTTCTCTGGCATCTTCTTCGTCATCTATGATCAATGTTCTTATCATGTTTATGATTTATGAAATTGGAATTAAAATATCGACCTGTGTACCCATAACATTGTTTTCATGATCCTTAAGGTCAATTATTTTAATTACTTCATTTATTTTTTGCCTGGTTAGTAATTTAAGCCGGTCTGTGGTTATTTTTATACCCATAGATTTCTTTTTGAAACCACTTTGTTTTTGAAGTTTTAATGATTTTTCCCGCCCGACACCATTGTCGGTAATACTGCAATGTAAATAATCATCTTCTTCCGTAATATCTATTGTGAGTAACCCTTTACTCTCTTTATGAAGCAGTCCATGCCAAATAGCATTTTCAACAAAAGGTTGTAATACCATCGACGGCAAAAAAGTACTCTCTTTATCAATTGATTCAGCAACATTTATTTTATAATCCATTTTGTTTTTAAATCGGATAGATTCTAATTGGATGTATGATCTCAACATGTCAAGTTCATCTTTTAAGGTAACTTTTGGGTTTTCTGAATTTTCTAACATCAACCGGACAAGCTTTGAAAATTTGGTCAAATATTTACTAGCATTCGCATTATCATCACGAATTATCATCGTATTTATTGAGTTCATGCAATTAAATAAAAAATGTGGATTCATTTGAGCGCGTAGCGCTTTCATTTCTAAGGTACCCAATTGCTCTTTTAAATGAGATATTTTAATTTCTTCATTCTTAGCTGTTAGTAATTTTTGATTTTTTAATTTTTGTCGTAGTGTGTAAAAAAGTAGACCTGCAAATAACAATGTTAAAAACAGACCAATAAGTATTGCTTTTTTAATATCATCTTGTCGCTGAACTTCTTTTTCTTTTATTTCATTTTCTTTAGTAAGCAAGGTTATTTCTTGGTCTTTTTGAGTAGATTCGTATTTGGTTTGAAGTTCTAATAACTGTTTATTGTTTTCAACATTTAAAATAGAATCTTTTATATCAGTATATAATTTTTGATATTGAAAAGCTTTTTTATAATCTTGTTTTTCTACATAAAATTCTGATAATGCTTTATAATTTTGTTCCAAAACTGGTTTAAAGCCATTTTCCTTAGCAATATTGAGACTTTTTTTTAGGTAATTTTCCGCCAAATTTGATTTACCAATTTTATTATATAAATAACCCACTTTAGTTAAACTTGTTGTTAAGTTTTTTTTAGAAGGAAGTTCTTCCCTAATCTCTAAGGATTCTAAATGGTATTTTAAAGATTTCTGATAGTTACCCATTCTCCCGTATAAATTTCCTAAATTCTCCGTTACCGAAGCAATCCCATAAGATCTTTCTTGTTTTTTTACGATATCCAATGCTTTAAGTAGATAAAATTCAGCTTGATTATACTGTTTAAGCTCTCCATAAGTATTGCCTAAACTTTCTGTGCTCATAGATAGACCCGTTAAATTATTAAGTTTTTCTTTTATAGCAATAGATTCTTTATAATTTTTAATAGCCTTTTCATGTTGCTTAAGTTTCCTCTGTATGTGCGCCATAGAGTGTAACAAATTTGCGACTCCTTTCGTATCCTTATTATTTCTAAAAATGCTTAATACTCGTTGATAAGCAATTAGGCTTTCTTTATAGTTACCCAAATAATAGTTCATTGTTCCCATATGATATAAACCTTCTGCTACAAGAGAACTATCGCCTTTTTGTTGTCGAAACTCCACATATTTTTTCATCTGCTTTAACCCCTGGTGATAATTCCCTTCAAACCTATCTATAACACCGTACCAATAATGTGAAACTGCTATGCCTGATTTGTCGTCAATTTTAATAGATATTAATTTTACACTATCAGCATATAATTTTGCTGTGTCAAGCTTAGTACGTGTAAAGGCATAATTTGAAGTAAGACGAGAATAGATATTAATTCTACTAGAATCTGCAGGATTTTCATTCAACAGACGCTTAAGACTATCTATTTTTTGGCGTTCTTGAGCCAGACTTTTATTTGTACAAAAAATTAAGAGGAATACAAGGAAAACTAAAAACCTGCGATTTTTCATAATTAGGTTATTTTAAAGGTGAGGCTTCCTCAAATTTAGTATTTTTTCAACAAAAGGGCTTGGCCATTACATTTTGAACTTCCAAATAAAACAAATAATTTGACCATCCTAATAGCTAAAAATAGTAAGTGGTGGAGTATAAAAAGTAAGTGGTATAATTTCCTCTTTAAATGGTTCAATTTATTTTAAAGAAATTTAAAAAAGAATACATCAATGAATCTTTTTATTCAGGCGGTTTCTTTTTGATGTAATAACCTGGTCAATTTAATGGATAGATCCAACAAAATAATTTTAGCATTCCCATTTCTTTCAATATGGTAGATTGCTTCATTCAATTCTTTATTGATGTCCAGAATATTACCACTGTGAATAAAGGGAGCGAATTTTTCCAGGTCAAAATTTTCAGTTGAGGTTTCTAAAAAAACCAAATCATCAGCTGTATAATTTTTAAGTAGCGCTTGTCTGAAAAATTGCAGGCAATAGTTCAAGAAACTTTTTTGGACCTCTCTACCCGTTTTAGCAATAGATTCACTCCAGGTAACCAACTCCTGAATGATCGCAGCATTCCCTTTGGCCCTGAAGGCTGTTCGTATCCAGGTTATAAACCATTGTTCAAATTGTTCATCGTTTGCTGAATGGTATAAAATTTGAATGGCCTTATTCCAGTTACCATTTGCCTGATGTGCTATTTTAGTGGCTTCATTTTCATTAATATGTTCTCTTTCTACCAAGGCATTTTTTATATGATTTTCGCTCAATGGAAATAATTTCACCACTTGACAACGAGATAAAATGGTATTGATAATTTGATCTTCATTTTCAGTGATCAATATTAAAATAGTCCTTTCGGGTGGTTCTTCAATTAACTTTAGCAATTTATTAGATGCCGCAATATTCATTTTTTCAGCCATCCAAATTATCAGAATTTTATGGTTCCCTTCATAGGCTTTCAACGCTAATTTTTTTACAATAGCTTCAGCTTCACCCACACCAATTTGTCCCTGTTTATTTTCAATACCTAACTGTTGAAACCAGTCTAACACATCGCCATAAGGATTATTTGAAATAAAGAGCCGCCATTCTTCTAAAAATAAATCACTCACAGGATGATTTTTTACATTGCTCGTTGTTGCTACCGGAAAAGCAAAATGCAAATCGGGATGGGCCAGCTTATTGAATTTTAAGTTACACGCATGGTCACCTGTTATATTTTCACCATCAGAATTATTACATAAGATGTATTGTGCGTACGCAATGGCCAACGGCAATGCACCCGTTCCTTTTGGGGCAACAAATAATTGTGCATGCGGAATACGGTTAGTTTCAACAGCGTGAATTAACTGTTTTTTTACAGTTGACTGACCAATAATATCTTTAAAAAGCATTCAACAAAGATAATAGAACCCTTTGAATTTTGCGTACCAAACTAATTAATCGTTAATTTTTCGAAAAATTTTACTTAGCAATTTTACTTTTATTAAGAATCAGTATCTTTACAAATTATATAAATTATTTATGAATTTTCAATCAGCTTATAATTAGCCATACTAATAAAGTTGATTTCAAAATATACGACATACTATGAGCTGTAATAATTGCTCTACTGAAGACAACGGTATTCCGAAAGGTTGCAAAAGCAATGGTAATTGTGGTACCGGAAGCTGTGATAAATTAACCGTTTTTGATTGGCTTTCAAATATGACATTGCCTAACGGGCAATCAAAATTTGATATTGTGGAGGTTCGTTTTAAGAATGGAAGAAAACATTTCTACAAAAACACTAAAAATTTACCCCTTTGTATTGGTGATGTCATTGCTGTCGAATCTTCTCCCGGACATGATATAGGTACAATCTCTTTAACAGGTGAACTTGTAAAAGTACAGATGCGAAAAAAAAATATAGGAATTGACAGTGAAGAGATTAAACAGATTTATAGAAAAGCTTCGCAAAAAGATATAGATATTTGGGTAGCTTCGAGAGACAACGAACAGGAATTACAGCGAAAATCGAGACTAATTATTAGCCGGTTAGGTTTGCAGATGAAACTTTCTGATGTCGAATATCAAGGTGATGGTAATAAGGCCACTTTTTATTATACAGCAGACGATCGTGTTGATTTCAGACAACTTATTAAAGAATTGGCTTCTACTTTTAGAATTAGAGTCGAAATGAAACAAGTCGGTCTCCGTCAGGAAGCTGCACGTTTGGGTGGTATTGGTTCATGTGGAAGAGAATTATGTTGTTCTACCTGGTTGACAGATTTTAGGACCGTTAGTACTTCTTCGGCAAGATATCAACAATTATCATTGAATCCTCAAAAGTTAGCCGGACAATGTGGTAAATTAAAATGTTGTTTAAATTATGAACTAGATTCGTATTTGGATGCTTTAAAAGGCTTCCCTAAAACGGATACATGGTTACAAACAAAAAAAGGTATTGGGGTCTTTCAAAAAATGGATATTTTTAAAGGCTTATTTTGGTACGCCTATAAAGATAATCCAGTCCATTGGGTTACACTGAGTGTTGAACAGGTAAACGAAATTATAGCAATTAATCAACAAAAAAAGAAAATTGAAAGCTTAGAAAGTTATGCTTTTGATCTGAATTTTGAAAGTGAAAAGGATATGGCATTTGCCAATGTTGTAGGGCAAGATAGTTTGACTCGTTTTGACAAAAGTAAACGTAAAAAAGGAAGAAGAAATCGTAATAACAGAAGAAAAAATACACGTAACAATGTGTAGATTATTAATTATAATTAGTATATCATTGAGTATTATTTCGTGCAATGATACCACCGTTTTTAATATCTATAAACCAATTGCAAAATTGCAATGGCATAAAGATTCAATTATAAATTTCACCTTTGATCCTATTGATACTATCTCAAAAAATAATGTTTATATTAATTTGAGAAATAATAAGGACTATCAATACAGTAATTTATTTTTAATTGTTGGTATTAATTTTCCCAATAACAATCGCGTTATTGATACGTTAGAATATGAAATGGCTACTGCCGAAGGTAAATTTTTAGGTTCTGGCTTTACAGATTTAAAAGAAAATAAGTTAGAATATAAAACCAATGTAGTTTTTCCGACTACGGGTACTTATACCTTCTCAATACAACATGCAATGCGTAAAAGTGGTGATATAAAGGGAATAATGCTGCTCGAGGGTGTTACCGATGTAGGATTACAAATTGAAAAAATGACAGTAAATGGCGAATAAATCTACAGAAAATACAGTTTTTAAAAAAATTACGAAATGGATCTGGAGATTTTTCTTCGGCGGTTTGGCCTTTATTATACTCGTGTTCCTATTAGCATCTTTTGGCTTATTTGGTACATTGCCAACATTTGAAGAGTTAGAAAATCCAGAAAACAATTTGGCAACCCAAGTTATTTCGATCGATGGTAAAACACTAGGAAGTTATTTTAAGGAAAATAGATCTCCTATAAAATATAAAGATTTGCCTGAAAATCTAATTAATGCTTTAGTTGCAACAGAAGACATACGTTTTTATGAACATTCAGGTATTGACATTCGAGGTACCTTAAGAGCTTTTGCTTTTTTAGGCAAAAGAGGTGGTGCAAGTACTATTACACAACAATTGGCTAAACAGTTATTTCATGGCGAAGGGTCCAGAAATATTGTGGATAGATTAAAACAAAAAGTAAAAGAGCTGGTAATTGCACTTCGCTTAGAACGGCAATACACAAAAAAAGAAATCCTTACCATGTATTTAAATAAATATGATTTTTTGAATCAAGGTGTTGGTATCCGTTCCGCTTCACGTATTTATTTCGGCGTTGAACCTAATCATTTGACACAAGAACAAGCTGCTATGCTCGTAGGTATGTTAAAAAATTCATCGCTTTACAACCCTTTGAGAAGGGAAAAATTGGTACAACAACGACGTAATGTTGTGCTGAGCCAAATGGGTAAATATGATTTTATAACTGAAAAAGTAAAAGATTCTTTACAAAAATTACCATTGAATTTAGACGTTCATAAAGAGGATACCAGTTTTGGCGTTGCTACTTATTTTAGAGAATATCTTCGCGGATTTCTGAAAGATTGGGTCAAAGAAAATCCTAAACCAACTGGTGATGATTATGATATTTTTAGAGATGGTTTAAAAGTATATGTAACGTTGGATTCCAGAATGCAAAAATATGCAGAAGAAGCTATGCAGGAGCATATGTCTAATCTGCAGCGAATATTCTTTGAACAACAAAAATTAAATCGGACAGCACCTTTTTACGAACTTACTAAAAAGGAAATAAAGAGAACTATGGAATCTGCCATGAAACGTTCCAACCGATGGAAACGAATGATAAAGGCCGGAAAATCTGAAAAAGAAATTCGTACATCTTTCGAAACCAAAACTGACATGAAAATATTTTCATGGAAAGGTGATATTGACACTATTATGTCGCCTATTGACTCTATTAGATATTACAAGCATTTTATGCATTCAGGCATACTTTCGGTAGAACCACAAACCGGCCATGTAAAAGCATGGGTGGGTGGTATTAATTATCAGCATTTTCAATATGATCATGTAAAACAAGGAACTCGTCAGGTAGGCTCAACATTTAAGCCTTTTGTGTATGCCACTGCTATAAATCAATTACACTTATCACCTTGTGAAGAACTACCAAACACCCCATATACAATTCCACAAGGAAAATACGGATTACCTGAAGATTGGACACCTAAGAATTCTAGTGATAAGTATGGCGGAATGAAAACCTTGAAGAATGCATTGGCTAATTCTGTAAACGTAATAACCGCACAACTTATAGATCGGGCAACGCCAAAAAATGTGGTCCGGCTTGCTGAAAATTTAGGCATAACAAATGAAATTCCTGAAGTTCCTTCTATTGCGTTAGGGAGTGTTGATTTAACGTTGTATGAAATGGTGGGAGCTTATAGCTCTTTTGCTAACAAGGGTATGTACGTAGAACCCATGATGATTTTAAGTATTGAAGATAAAAATGGAACTGTTTTGGCCGATTTTACACCTAAGACCAAAGAAGTATTAAGTGAAGAATCTGCTTATACAGTCATTAACTTGTTAGAAGGTGTTACTACTGCCGGTTCTGGCCAACGGTTACGCAGCTCAGCGGGTTCCTATCCCGATAGTATTGTATCGGGTTATCCCTATAAATTTAAAAATCCTATTGCCGGTAAAACGGGCACAACACAAAATCAATCAGACGGATGGTTTATGGGGGTGGTTCCTAATTTAACTACAGGCGTTTGGGTAGGTGCTGACGACAGGGCGACTCACTTTGTTGATATTGGGAGAGGTCAAGGCGCCTCAATGGCATTACCAATTTGGGGATTGTATATGAAAAAATGCTATGCAGATAAATCCCTTAATGTCAGTGATAAACCTTTTGAAAAACCTGCAAATTTAACTATTGAACTAGATTGTGAAAAGTTTAAGAAAAATGAAGATGAAAATGGGGATGAAAAGGTAATTGATGATGAATTTTAAATAAAATCAGTAAATTGAAAATTTCCTGGACACCGAGCAAAGAAACAATAGAGAGCAGCAACATATACAAAATGATGCAACAACATCATTTTTCTTCTTATGACGATTTTTGGCAGTGGTCTGTTCAGTATAAAAATGATTTTTGGTTAGAAACCACACAAAATTTAGGTATAAAAATACAACACCCCTTCTCAACCATTCTTGATCTTTCTAATGGTGTAGAGCAGCCTGAGTGGCTGAAAGATGCTACGCTGAATATTGTTGACAGTTGTTTTCAAAATGATGACAAGTCTGTTGCTGTTATCTATCAAAAGGAAGGTGGTACGATTCAAAGAATAACTCAAAAAAACCTTAAAAATTTAGTCAACAACATTGCTAATGGCTTACACGATCTAGGTATAAATAAAGGCGATACTATTGCTATTGATATGCCTATGACCCTAGAAGCCGTAGCTATATATTTAGCTGCTATTAAGGCTGGTAATCCTGTTGCTACTATTGCTGATAGTTTCACTTCTAATGAAATTTCTATTCGTTTGAAAATTACGAACCCTACAGTTATTTTTACGCAAGATGTACTTTTAAGGGCTGGCAAGGTGTTACCATTATATGAGAAAGTAGTTGAAACCAATGCCCCAAAAGCTATTGTGATCAAAGCTTCTGATGAGGCCATTAAATTAAGAGCTGAAGATCTCTATTGGGATGATTTTTTATCAAAAAATAATATTTTTGATAGTGTGATCCAAAACCCTGACGATATTATAACAATATTGTTTTCTTCAGGTACAACCGGAGAACCCAAAGCCATTCCCTGGACACATACCACACCCATAAAAGGAGCTTCAGATGGGTATTATCATCACAATATTCAACAAAATGATGTAGTTTGCTGGCCCACAAATTTAGGCTGGATGATGGGGCCCTGGCTTATCTTTGCAGCTTTAATAAATAAAGCCTCCATCGCACTATATTATGGTGCACCCTTGGATGCAGCATTTGGTGAATTTGTTCAAAACACCAAGGTAACCATGCTAGGAGTTGTACCGAGTATTGTAAAAAACTGGATCAAAACAAGGTGTAATGAAAATATGGATTGGAATTCTATAAAATGTTTCAGTTCTACTGGTGAAGTTTCTAATCCGCAAGAAATGGAATATTTAATGCAACTCGCCAATAACAAACCCATAATTGAATATTGTGGAGGAACAGAGATTGGTGGTGGATATGTAACCAGCACAATGGTACAACCGAATATTGCAAGTACATTCTCTAGTCAAGCTTTAGGTGGTGAATTTGTATTATTGGATGAAAATAATACGCCATCAAATAAAGGAGAATTGTTTTTAATCCCGCCTATTATGGGCCTGTCTAATTCATTGATTAACAGAGATCATCACGATGTGTATTTTAAAGATACACCAAGCTTTAATGGGCAGATTTTGCGCCGTCATGGTGATCAGCTTGAGCGATTAGATAACGGATATTATAAGGCGCAGGGAAGGGTTGATGATGCTATGAATTTAGGAGGTATTAAAGTTAGTTCTGTGCAAATAGAAGCAGTCATTAATACCCTCCCTTTTATAAAGGAATCTGCCGCAATCGCCATTTCGCCAAAAGACGGAGGCCCTAGTTTATTGGTTTGCTATTATGTTGAAAAAATACCTGATACTGATGAGAATAAACGCTTGGTAATCGCTAATCAAATTATCAAAAAAAAGTTAAATCCGCTGTTTAAAGTTTCTGATTTGGTAAAAATTGATACCTTGCCAAGAACAGCATCAAACAAAGTAATGCGTAGAAAATTACGCGATTTATACGACCAGAAATGAATATCATATCTTATAATGTAAATGGAATTCGCGCTGCTCTTAAAAAAGGTTTTATAGACTGGTTACAGGCGGCTAATCCTGATATTATCTGCATTCAGGAAACCAAAGCTCATAAGGAGCAATTAGAATTAGAAATTTTTGAAAAAGCAGGTTATCCATTCCATTATTGGTTTTCTGCAGAGAAAAAAGGATATAGCAGTGTCGCTATATTATCCAAAATTGAACCGAATCATGTCGAATATGGTACAGGTATTGAATCAATGGATTTTGAAGGAAGGAATTTACGTTTAGATTTTGATACGGTTTCTGTGATGAGCTTATATCTTCCATCGGGTACGAGTGATGCCCGTTTAAATTTTAAACTCAATTATATGGCGGAGTTTCATGACTATGTCAATAATTTAAAAAACGAAATTCCGAATCTCGTTATTTGTGGAGATTATAATATTTGCCATGAAGAAATTGATATACATAACCCAAAAATGAAAGGTGTTTCAGGCTTTTTACCTGTAGAAAGAGTATGGATTGGCAAGTTTATTGATAATGGTTTTATAGATACTTTCAGGCACTTTAATTCGGCACCTCATAATTATAGTTGGTGGAGTTATCGAGCAAATGCTAGAAACAATAATAAAGGATGGCGAATCGATTATTGTATGGCAACAGAATCATTAAAAAATCGTTTAAAAAGAGCATATATATTACCCGAAGCTAAACATTCTGACCATTGCCCGATTGGAGTTGAAATAGATTAAATAGATAAAAGAATAAAGATTATAGATTAAAGAATTACTTTCAATACATCTCTTTGTCATTCCTGCGAAGGCAGGAATCCAGAAATAAATATTCTTATTATGAAAAAAATAGTTCTAGTAATCCTTACCTTAAACCTAATAACTTCTTGTGTTACCAAAAGAGTATATACTGAACTAGAAGAAAAATACAATGCCCTTAGAGACAATAATTCGTCATTATTTGGTGAAAATCAAGATCTAATTACAAAAAAGAAAGAATTAGAAGAAAGTAAACGTAAACTACAATCGGAAATTGAAAAACTTTCCAGTGAAAAAGGAAAACTTGCAAATGCGGTTGATCAATTAGAAGATAAGAAAGGCCGATTAGAAAAAGAGTATAATGAACTCTCTGAAATGAGTGCCGAACAGCTCTCAGAAAAAGAGAAACAGAATCGTGAATTATTAAAACAACTTCAGGAGAAAGAATCAAAACTAGGGGAAGAAAGTGCTCGGTTGGAAAAATTACAGAATGAATTGAAACAGCGTTCTGAGCGTGTTGATCAATTAGAAAGTTTAATAGCATCAAAAGAAGCAGCAATGCAACGCTTAAAAGATGCCGTATCTGCTGCCTTACAAGGTTTTGAAGGTAAAGGACTTACCGTAGAACGCAAAAACGGAAAAGTATATGTGTCTATGGAAAACAAACTATTGTTCAGTTCTGGTAGTTGGGCTGTTGGAACCCAAGGGCAACGAGCTGTTGTAAATCTTGCCGGAGTGTTGAGACAAAATCCTGATATTGATGTCTTAATAGAAGGCCATACTGATAATGTGCCTTATGGCGGAAAAGGAGCAGTAACGGATAACTGGGATCTTTCAACCAAACGTGCCACCGCCATAGTTCGTATTTTGGTCAACAACAATGTAAATGCTGAGCAAATTACAGCCGCGGGACGTAGCAAATTTATACCTGTTGCCAGCAATTCATCAAATTCAGGTAAAGCTAAAAACAGGCGTATTGAAATTATTTTAGCGCCTAATTTAGATGCTATCAATGAGTTGTTGAATGAGTAATTAATAATTTTCAAAACCTCTTAATTTTAAGCAGGATTTACGAATACCCATTTTATGCATATTTTTTATTTATTTCAGTATAAAATGATAGTGTGGTGGAATATTTTCAAAGTTTAGAACTGAACATAGCTCAATGTAAACTCCCTGAAACCTAAATTATAGACCTATTAGGAAAAATTAGGCTCAAAAACTATGAAATGACGAAACCAAACTCCTCAAGAATAACCCACTTCCCATAAATAAATTTTAAGATATAAGAACTAGCCTGAAAACTTCCCTTATACTTTGATATGACAACATCGACTATACAATGCTCTTTTTTATCATCAAAAATAGGATTACTTATGGTAAACACAGTTATTCTTTCTTTAGTATTTTCTAAAATTATCTTCTTTTTTTTAGAGGCCAAACACTTATCTGAAATTAAAAAACCTTCAGGTAATTTTAGTTCTTTTAATAGATTACAATCCCACTGTTTAATTTCATTATACTTATCATATTTTTTTTCTAATTCGTGCAAAATATTTTTAGGTACATCTTTTAAGGTAGATTGTTCTAGAAAAGATTCCACCTTAAAAAAGGTTTTAGGCCTATCACAGCTAACATAAAAATTGGTGCTTCCTTTAGATACTTGATTTAAAATCATCGTTTCAAAAATTCTGTTTTCAATTTGTATATCTTGGGCGTTTATTTTATTCAAATTAAAAATAAACAACAATAAACTAAAGATTACGATATTAAATTTGTTCATTTTAAAAGTCAATTTTAGTTAATTTAACGTGAATTCGATATTAAAAAAATTAAAGTAAGTTTAGGAACTCAATCAAATTTTATTCCATAATAAATGAAAAGTCAGTATCAACAAAATCAAGAAGTTTTATTCGCCAACTGCCCGCAGGCAGCATCAATATCTTTACCCCTGCTACGCCGAACATTTACAACGATATGATTCGCTTCTAATGTTTTCACATACATTTCTACGGCTTTTGGTAGTGCTTGCTGAAAGGCACCATCATCAATAGTATTATATTCTATTAAATTTACTTTTGAAGGAACTTTTTTACAATAATCTACTAAAGCATTAACATCTTTTTGAGTGTCATTGATACCTTTCCAAACCACATATTCAAATGTTATTATTTTCTTCGTTTTACCATACCAATATTGAAGAGATTCGAGTAATTCCACCAAATTACTTTTCTCATTAATAGGCATCATTTTAGAACGTATTTCGTCAATGGCCGAATGTAATGAAACTGCCAAATTAAATTTCACTTCATCGTCAGCCAATTTTCGAATCATTTTTGGGATACCGACCGTTGAAAGCGTTATTCTTTTTGGCGACATTCCCAACCCTTCATCAGAAATGATCTTTTCTATACCCTCTAATACATTTTTATAGTTCAATAAGGGCTCACCCATACCCATAAAAACAATATTTGATAATTTGTGGTTGTGGTATAGACGACTTTGCTTATCAATGGCAACTACTTGATCGTAGATCTCATCAGGATTCAAATTACGCATCTTCTTCAAACGTGCTGTAGCACAAAAATTACAGTCTAAACTACACCCCACCTGGCTTGAGATACATGCAGTTGTTCTTGTTTCTGTAGGAATCAATACAGATTCAACTATTAAATCATCGTGTAGCCTAATAGCGTTTTTTATAGTCCCATCATTAGAACGTTGCATTTGGTCAACTTCTATATGATTGATTACAAAATTTTCATCGAGCATAGCCCGTGTTTCTTTTGAAAGATTTGTCATATCACTAAAAGAATAGGCTGCTTTATGCCATAACCATTCATACACTTGGTTTCCTCTAAAAGCCTTATCTTTATTTTCAATAAAAAAATCTCTTAGTTGTTCTTTCGTTAAGGCCCGTATGTCTTGTTTTTTAATCATTTACTTATAAAAAACGCCTTAGTTCCGATATTATCGGGATTAAGGCGTACTAAATTATTTAATAAAATATTATTATTTGCTTACTACTATTTTCTTTACCAAACTTCTATTCGTATCAATTTCTGTAATCTTCATAAAATAGATATCATCCGGTAAATTACCTAGATTAATAATTTCATTATTCTGTAATTTATTTAATTTTAAAACTTGTCCAAGCACATTGTAAATCTCATAATTTACTTTACCAACCAAGCCTGTAACCTTAATTTGAACCACTCCTTCGGTAGGATTCGGAAATATAGTAATGTTTTGCTCTAAAAACTCATCATTAACAGCCAATACATTTCCCAAGGCATCTAATGTAATAGGATTACCTCCGGCTCCGGAAGGGTCTAACCAATCTTGTAATCTATCTGCTGAAGACGTACCACTATCCCAAGATACCGCAAATCGACCATAAAAATCATGTTGATCATTATCATCTGTTCCAGAACAAGCGGCTGCGCCACCAAAAAGTTGTCCAATGATCCTCCCATTTGGATCAAATAATGCTGAACCTGAAGAACCTCCTTCGGTGACACCAATTTCCCAACCACCTTGGGCTGTAGTAATATCCCAAGTTTGCGCTATAGGTGAAGTTCCACCAGCATTTTGAGCAGCTTTTCCAGGTGTGTCATTATCTCTACAAATTTTCATAATATCTCCTTGAGGGTGGTGAATACCAACAGTAAAATTGGGCCTGCTATCTGATCTATCCCAACCTGCATACGTTACATCCCAGCCAGCAGGGATAGAATTATTAATTTCAACCAACATAACATCTGAGTCAGCATTATTAGCTCTTAAGGTGGCGCCATTCATCATGGTAAAATTATTAGGGGAATCGGTACTATTTGTTATTGCAGCACAAACCGGGTCAGGACTTATCCAGTTAAAACGCATAGAATATAGCGCTGGATCGGTTCCCGAACAATGGTTGGCGGTTAAAAAATATGGAGTTTTATCTTCAGAAGTGTTATTGATTAAAGTTCCTGAGCATATAAAAGCCCCACTACCCCCATCTGGCATTAATAAAAAAGCTACGGCTTTTTTCAACAAGTCTCTCTGAGTCTCAAAGTCGGTTCCGATAGTTGTACAATCAACATCATGATTACAATCGCCAGAATCATTTAATCCTTTTTGAATGTTATCTAGATATCCCTTTTGATAAGTATGTCCCAATCGATAACCATGAATAACGGTTGATATGTTTAGTTTGCCCTGCTCTTTTACATCCTTTGGCTCATAATATTCAATCCACAATTTATCTCCATTCACAAACCAAGTCCCTAACACTTCTTTTTCGTTATTATTTATGTCAGTATAAGCCCCGATTAAATCGTCTTTAGTATCGTTATAAAGATATATTTTCGCACCCTTGGGTAAAGAGAATTTATCAAAGATTACACTAAGATGTACCGCATCTTTAGAATTGAATAAAATCCTCCAAATTCTATCTCCGTTTGGTAATTGAGTCCAGCCATCTACATTATCTAATCCATAATTTACTGATTGGGGAACACCAATTCTATATGGTTTTGCAATTAGCTTATCATTAATATCATCTTCTGCTTTTATTTTTTGCAAATCAATTTGTGGTAAAACTATTGCATCCAAACCTTGTTTTGTTGTCATATCCCAACTTGCAGGAGTCCCTTCATTAGTTACCTGAGCAACAAGGTTGAATGAATAACAAAAAAAGAATAGTAGTGCTGTTTTTTTCATGATAATAGCGTTAAATCATTAAGATATAAAGATATAAAATCTTTTGAATCAAAAAAACCTTATAAAATATAAGGTTTCTCAGTCTTTATTGTTTTCAAAGTAATTGCGAGCAAATCGCCTTGTTTATAGAATCAACATGGCGTCACCATAAGAGTAAAAACTATATTTTTCTTTTATGGCTTCAGCGTAAGCGTGTTTTAAAAAATCATGTCCTGCGAAAGCAGAAGTCATCATCATCAGCGTTGATTTTGGCGTATGAAAATTAGTGATCATTGCATTCGCAATACTAAAATCATATGGCGGAAAAACAAATTTGTTCGTCCATCCACTAAATGGTTTTAAACGTTGATTAGCAGATACCGAGCTTTCAAATGTTCTCATTACCGTTGTACCCACAGCACATATTCTTTTTTTATTGTCCAGTGCATTATTTACAATTTTAGCAGCGCTTTCAGGAATGTCAATTTGTTCGGAATCCATTTTATGTTTAGATAAATCCTCTACTTCTACCGGGTTAAATGTTCCCAAACCTACGTGCAATGTAATTTCAGCTAAATTAATCCCATTGATTTCCAATCTTTTCAATAAATGCTTAGAGAAATGTAAACCTGCGGTAGGTGCGGCTACCGCTCCTTCGTGTTTAGCATAAATAGTTTGATATCTTTCAGCGTCTGAGGGTTCAGCATCTCTTTTAATATATTTTGGTAATGGGGTTTCGCCCAATTCTTTTAATTTTTTTCTGAAATCTTCGTAGCTCCCATCAAATAAAAAACGTAAGGTTCTACCTCTTGAAGTAGTATTATCTATAACCTCTGCAACCAAATCTTCATTCTCACCAAAAAACAATTTATTACCTATTCTTATTTTACGAGCAGGGTCCACTAATACATCCCACAAACGACTTTCGGTATTTAACTCTCTCAATAAAAAAACTTCTATTCTGGCTCCGGTTTTTTCTTTATTTCCGTATAATCTTGCCGGAAATACTTTTGTATTGTTAAAAACCATTACATCACCTTCATCAAAATAATCAACCAGATCTTTGAACAGCTTATGCTCAATAGTTTCCGTTTTTCTATCTAATACCATCAATCGAGCTTCATCTCTTTGCTCTGAGGGATATTCCGCCAATAAATCTGCTGGTAAATCAAATTTAAAGTGTGATAATTTCATTCTCATATATTTCTAAATTTTAAAAAATGTGTGCAAATATACAATTTCAACATAGGGTTTGTCAAGTGTTTATTCAATTAATACCAAATTAATTTTATAGAATAAAAATTCGTAGCTAAAAAATGTTAACGGAATATGTATCTTTGCGCAAATAATTTTTGATGACAACAAAGGTTACGCCCTATAAAAATTCTTCACTCAGTAAAAAAGAGCAAGTTGCCCAGATGTTTGACGGTGTATCAAACAACTATGATTTTTTGAATCGGATTATGACATTTGGTATAGATATTAAGTGGCGAAAGAAAGTGGTAGCTATTGTTGGCAAAAAAAAACCTGAGACCATTCTCGATATCGCTACTGGTACCGGGGATTTTGCAATCATGTTGTCCAGACTCAATCCCAAAAAAATTATTGGCTTAGACATCTCGAAAGGAATGCTCGCGGTTGGTATAAAAAAAATAAAAGAAAAAAATCTTGATAGCTTAATTGATATGGTGTTAGGTGATTCTGAAAATTTACCATTTGAAGATAATAGTTTTGATGCAATAACTGTTGGTTTTGGAGTTCGTAATTTTGAAAATCTAGACAAAGGGCTTCAAGAAATTCATCGTGTTTTAAAACCAAATGGTATTTTCGTGGTATTAGAAACTTCGCAGCCCGAAAAATTTTCAGTCAAACAAGTATTCAATCTTTATTCAAAATTTATTATTCCTACAATAGGGAAACTCTTTTCAAAGGATAAAAGGGCATACACATATTTACCTCAGTCTGCTGCAATTTTTCCTTACGGGAAAGATTTCAACAATATTTTGCAAAAAAATGGGTTTAATAATGCAACTAACAAACCCTTAACCTTTGGAGTAGCCTCCATTTATACTGCAACAAAATAAACGTATGAAAAAAGTACCTATATGTATCGTTAGTTTACTGTTTTTATGTAGTAATATCGTTATAGCTCAAAAAGAAAGAGTAGAGTACCTTCCGAATTTTGATAAAAAACAATTGCACTTTGGTTATTATTTAGGGCTAAACAGGAAAAGTTTTAAGGTCTCATATGGAGACTTTAATAAGTCGTTAAAAACATTGGTTACCGTCGAAGAATCTATGGGTTTTAATATAGGTTTGGTAGTTGACTACAAATTAGATGAAAATATCAATTTACGTTTTGAACCAGGTTTATCAAGTAATACCAAAACATTAACTTTTAGTAATAACGGTTCATTTCCGTTTGATAGTGGTAATGAAAGAGAAGTTCCAGGAACTTATTTAAGAATGCCGCTATTACTTAAATTTAGTACTAACAGGTTAGATAATATGCGTGCTTTTATTATTGGAGGTTTATCTTATGATTTTAATTTTTCAAGCAATCAAGATAATGTAGATGACAACTTCCAGGGGCAATTTAGAATGAAAAAAAGCAATTTTATGTATGAGGTTGGTGTAGGTGTTGACTTATACTTATATTACTTTAAATTTTCACCTTCAATACGAGGTATCTTTGCTATTAATAATGAAATTGTGCCTGATAATGTGACAAGCGGTCCTAGCCCATATACAAGTCCTATTGATTATTTTGGTACAAGAGGTATATTTATCAATTTTACTTTTGAATAATATTTTAGTTTCTTCTAAACTCATTTAACAAAATTGCAGTAGCGGTAGCAACATTTAAACTCTCGGTAACGGTTGCTTTACTAAATCTGGGAATCGTGATCTTCGCCTGTATTAATGGTAATATCCTTCTTGAAATTCCATTCGATTCGTTGCCCATGACTAAAACAGCGTTTTGTTTCAAACTATTGGAATATACAGAGTCACCATCCATGACGGCACCATAAATTGGCAGTTGAGTTCCTCTTAAAAATTCTTCAAGATCCATATAAAAAACGGGGGTTCTTGCTAAGGAACCCATTGAAGATTGCACGACCTTTGAGTTGTAACAATCAACAGTATTATTTGAACAAACTACAAGAGATACCCCAAACCAATCACTTAATCTAATAATGGTACCTAAATTACCCGGGTCATTTATACCATCTAATGCCAAAACCAAACCCTCTCCATTAATTTTAGGCGTAACTGGAATTTTAAATAGTCCTAGTACTGTATTGGGTGTTGATAAGCCACTTATTTTATACAGCTCTTTTTCTGATATAATCTGTGGATCAAACGTTTTAAATAACGCGTACCCGTCATCAGTACAAAATAATTTTTCGAGTTTATAATTTGAAGAGAGGAATTCATTGATAACTTTTATTCCCTCAGCAATAAACAACTGGTATTGCATTCGGTACTTTTTTTGTTTTAAACTCGTTATTAATTTGGATTGATTTTTGCTTAACATTCTTGATGGTTTCTAAGAATTTATTCATATTGAATTTTCCATAGCAATCGATGGGCCGTGAAAAAATTAAAATATTATTCGTAAATTAGAATTATTCAACTAATATTAAATATTTTCGTTTACTCAAAAACATAAACTGCATTGCTTAACTATTTTGCTAAAATAATAGTATTTATTCTATTTCTCATTGTAATAATTTCATGTAATGCAACTAAGAGGGTTCCTGATGGCAAATATTTACTGGAAAAAAACAACGTAATTGTAAATGAGAAAAAAACTTCCAAACAAGAGGTTATTAGTTTTTTAAGGCAAAAACCCAACAAAAAAGTAATTGGTTTTCCATTTTCATTACATGTATATAATTTGGCAAACCCCAACTATGAAAATAGATTTGAAGAATGGCTTAAAGAAAAACCTAAGAAAGAGGAAAAACTTACTAAGGTTTTTTCAAAAAAACAGGTTAAAGCACTTGGTAAATCGTATAGAGGATTCAATAGTTGGTTTTTAAGAAATGGAAATCCTCCAGTGATTTCTGATAGTATTCAAATTAAAAGATCAGTTAATTCTCTGTTTAAATACTATTTAAGCAAAGGGTATTTTGATGCAAATGTTACTTTTAAAGAACATAAAAAAGACAACAAAAGAACTATAGTAGATTACTTGATCACTACAAATGAGCCATATTATATAGATACTATTTCTACTGCCATTCATTCTCCAATACTCGATTCAGTATATAATTCAACTTTAGAAAAATCTTTTTTAGTCAAGGGAAATCAAATTGACTATGAGAATTTAGAAAAAGAAGAAAACAGGCTTATTGAATTGTATAGAAATTCCGGTATTTATCATTTTGGCAGAAATATAATCGAATTTTGGATAGATTCGTTATCTACTGCCCACCAAAAGAACATTTTATTAAAAATACCTAATAGGGTCATTGAAAAAAATGATAGTATTTATAGTACACCTTTTAAAATCCAAAAAGTAAAAAAGATAAATGTGTTTACAGATTTTTCGTTTAATACAAAAGGTCAAAAACCACAGGATTCTATAACCTATAAAGGCTACACTTTTTATGCTAATGATAAATTAAAATACAACCCAAAATATTTAGCAAATGCCATTATAATACAGCAAGACAGCGTTTATAAAGATAACGAACGAGACCTGACCAGAAAATATTTACGTGAACTTCAGAACTTTAGGCCTTCAGTTGACATCAAATATCAAGAGAATGATGACGAATCGCTCACAACCAATATTTACCTAACCCCTTTGAAAAAACATACATTTGGCTTTGATACTGAAGTGAACACCTCAAATATTAAACCGTTAGGCATATTGGGAAAATTTTCATGGTTAACCCGAAACATTTTCAAAGGTGCGGAAATTTTAGAATTGTCCTTTCAGGGCTCTTTTTTGAATACCTCAAAAGATGTATCTGATAATTCCAGGTTTTTTAATGCCTGGGAAATCGGTGTAAGTTCTTCTCTTAGAATTCCCAGAATTTTATTCCCAGCCAATACAAACAACATTATTCCTAAAAGGATGACTCCTAAAACCAATATTGGTGTAAGTATTAATTTACAGCGTAATATTGGTTTGGACAGGCAAAATATTACAGGCGGTATAGATTATACCTGGCGTAGTAAATCAACAACCAATCATAAATTCGAATTGCTAAACGTACAATATATTAACAATCAAAGAACTGAAAACTATTTTAATATTTTCAATTCAGAATTTAACAAATTAGATAGTATTTATAAAGGGGTAGAGTTTAACAATATTGTTCCCTTAGACGAAAATGGAGAATCAATTCTTGATCAAAATGGAAATCCAATAATAGATGTAGATGAAAATGAAATTTTAAATCCTACTGCGTATATAGAATTTGTATTAGACGCTGAAAATGACTTTGAAAATAAAAACCCTGAAGAATTTCAAATTGCTAGTAATGTGGGTGAACGACGTGAAATACTAATTGAAGATGTTCTGGTACCGGTAATTTCCTATACTTTTAATTATAATAATAGAGAAAATTTTAATGACAATAGTTTTTCAACGTTTACCGGAAGGATCATTTCATCTGGAAGTGTAACCTCTGCATTTGTTAAAAAACCCGCTGATGGTTCGAAAAAAAGGCTTTTTGGCTTACCTGTTGCTCAATATTTAAAAACTGAAGTTGAATATAAGAAATACTGGAGTGTCAATTCAAATACTTCATTAGTATATAGAGGATTTATCGGGGCTGCTATCCCGTTTGGAAACTCAGAAGATATTCCATTTAGCAGAAGTTACAGAGCCGGGGGTTCTAATGATATTAGAGCATGGAGAACATTCAAACTGGGACCTGGTTCTGAAGAGAATTCACTTGAATTTAATACCGGAAGTTTGAAACTTACTACCAATTTAGAATACCGATTTAAAGTTTTTAATAGTGTTTATAGTGCTTTTTTTATTGATGCAGGTAATATTTGGGATATCACTAATTCAACTGTCATAAGTAGTAAAGGTAAATTTAACGGCCTTTCTTCTTTAAAAGATATTGCTGTAGGTTCTGGTTTTGGCATTCGATATGATTTTAATTTTTTGGTATTTCGATTTGATACTGGTTTTAAGACCTATGAACCTTATTTATCTTCTTCAAACAAATGGTTTCAAAACTTTAATTTTGGAAATGCTGTTTTCAATATCGGAATTAATTATCCTTTCTAAAAAACTTTTTTTCAACTCATCATAACTATAACGATTTCGTTCTTTTTAACCATCAATACCATTTATTTTAGTAATTTTGACTCTCAAAATCTTACACTAAAATTATGGCTCATTCTATAAAACCCGGGGTTGCCGTTGGCGATCAAGTTCAAGAAATTTTTAAACTCGCAAAAGCAAAAGGATTTGCCCTTCCTGCAGTAAATGTAATAGGTTCAAGCTCTATAAACGGAGTATTAGAAACCGCAGCAGCGTTAAACGCACCTGTAATTATTCAATTCTCAAATGGCGGAGGCCATTTTAATGCAGGTAAGGGTTTACCTAATGAAAACCAAAAAGCGGCAATTGCAGGGTGCATTGCGGGTGCAAAACATGTACATACCTTGGCTGAAGCTTATGGAGTTCCGGTAATTTTACATACAGATCATTGTGCTAAAAAACTATTACCATGGATTGATGGTTTATTGGATGCCAGTGAACAACACTACAAAGAAACAGGAAAACCATTATATAGTTCACATATGATCGATTTGAGTGAAGAACCCCTTGAAGAAAATATAGCTATTTGTAAGACATATCTTGCAAGAATGAGTAAAATGGGAATGACCTTAGAAATAGAATTAGGGATCACAGGTGGCGAAGAAGATGGTGTGGATAATAGTGATGTTGACGAATCTAAATTATATACGCAGCCCGAAGAAGTTGCCTATGCGTATGAAGAATTGAGTAAAGTAAGTGACAAATTTACCATAGCAGCGGCTTTTGGAAATGTGCATGGTGTTTACAAGCCGGGGAATGTAAAGCTAACACCAAAAATTCTTAAGAACTCTCAGGAATACATATCTAAAAAATACAAGGTCCCTCACAATCATATTGATTTTGTATTTCATGGCGGATCTGGTTCAACCGTAGAAGAAATTAGAGAAGCTATTGGTTATGGTGTTATAAAAATGAACATCGATACTGATATGCAGTTCGCATTTATGACAGGCATCCGCGATTATATGCAAGAAAAAGCCGGCTATTTAAAAACTCAAATAGGAAACCCTGAAGGCCCTGGAGTTCCAAATAAAAAACATTATGATCCCAGAGTTTGGTTAAGAAAAGGTGAAAACACATTTGTAGAACGTCTTAAAAAAGCCTTTGAAGATTTGAATAATATAGATACCTTGTAAATTTTGATTGTTATTTAAGAGTAATTTTTTAGTGCGTTTTTGTTTTTTTACTAACTTGCCAACCCAAAATTCTATCTATGCCAGCTTGGTTCAAACGAAAAGATAAAGGAATTCAAACCCCTACGGAAGACAAAAAAGATGTTCCAAAAGGACTTTGGTATAAAACTCCCAGTGGAAAAGTTGTTGATACCGATCAACTGAAAGAAAATCAATATGTAAGTCCGGAAGATGGATACCATGTTAGAATTGGCAGCAATGAATACTTTGAGATTTTATTTGATGACAATGAGTACAAAGAACTCAACCCTAATATAACTTCTAAAGACACTTTAAAATTTGTTGATAAGAAAAAATATGTTGATCGCTTAAAAGAGGCCCAGGAAAAAACTAAGTTAAAAGATGCCGTACGAACTGCTGTTGGAAAATCACTAGGTAAAGATTTAGTGATTGCTGCTATGGATTTTGCTTTTATTGGAGGTTCTATGGGCAGCGTGGTCGGTGAAAAAATTGCCAGGGCCATTGACTATTCTATCGCAAAAAAAACTCCTTTTTTAATGATCTCAAAATCAGGCGGTGCCCGAATGATGGAAGCTTCTTTATCTTTAATGCAATTGGTAAAAACATCCGCTAAATTAGCACAATTATCTGAAGCTAAAATTCCATATATTTCTTTATGTACAGACCCAACAACTGGTGGTACAACAGCTTCCTATGCAATGTTAGGTGATGTGAATTTTGCTGAACCGAATGCATTGATCGCATTCGCCGGACCAAGAGTTGTGAAAGACACTACAGGTAAAGATTTACCTGAAGGCTTTCAACGTTCTGAGTTTGTATTGGAACATGGTTTTTTGGATAAAATTATTGAACGTAAATATCTTAAAAAGCAAATCAATTTATATATTGATTTGATACAAAACAATCCTTTAAGAATTGAAAAAGAGCAGTGATATCACTGCTCTTTTTTTACTAAAATTTCCCCTCTTTTTACAAATTACTTAGGTGTATTTCTCTTTCTTCACCTCCATTAATACTTATGGTAGCTAAATCATCGCAAGCGCCATCTCCATAGTTCAATACGGCCTTGTTTTCATTTTTAGTTAAATTAACTACACCGCTTACTAAAAATTTACATGCTAATTCTCTTCGCAACGGCACAACAATTTCAGCTGTAAGTACAGTTCCATTTTTCCTTGTAAATTTACCATTACCCGTAATCAAGAATACATTATCTCCCCAGGCACCAGTACCAACACCTTCTATCCATTCTCTTACTTTTACACCTTCCTTACTTGCAAATGATCCATCAGGCCAGGTAATTTTAACATCAAACGTTTTTGTTGATTGAGGATTTCCGTTTTCATTAGAACGTTCCCTTAAGATAGAACCTCCGCCTTCAACATTCTTACGATTGAAGTAAAAATTCTCAAAAGCATATGAAATCATCTTCGTTGCCGCTTCAGGATCCTTCTCATATTCCAGAATAATTTTCCCACTAACAAAATTTCCATTGCGCAATTCGCAACCATCACCAAAATCAATAGTAACCGTTTTCATGTTTTGTACAATTACTATAGTAATAGTCACACAATCAGGTAAATATCTATCGGTTATATGGCTCTTAGTTTCTGGAAATTCTTCCATTAAAAAGGCTTCCTCTATAATGGCACTTGTTTCGTCAGATACCTTATCAATCTCCGCTTCAGTTTCAGCAGTTTTAAGGTCTATTGCCTCAGATGTATTATCATCAATTGCAATCCCTTCATCTTGACAGCCAGTTAACATTAATCCAACTAATGCCAAAACCATCATACTTAGTTTTAATTTTTGTCTTTTCATTATATTATTTTTAAAAGTTATATTTCTATGACTCTATCAAAACAAAAAGGTTTAAAATGATAGAATACAAAGTGATTAGTTATAAAACAAATAATTCAATATATTGTGAATCAAAATAATAGTTTTATATTTGCCGCCTGATAGAGAATCAGTACATAAAAATTATTAATTAAAATTTAATGTTAGCATGTATTTAGCAGCTGAAAAAAAAGCAAAAATTTTCAAAAAACACGGAAAATCTGCACAAGACACAGGTTCATCTGAAGGGCAAATCGCTTTGTTCACTTACAGAATTAACCATTTAACTCAACATTTAAAAAAGAATCGCAAAGATTTTAATACAGAACGTTCTTTAGTAAAATTAGTAGGTAAACGCAGAAATTTACTTGACTATTTAATTAAGACAGATATTATAAGATATCGTGCAATAGTAAAAGAATTAGGATTAAGAAAATAATAAAAGAGGCACTATGCCTCTTTTTTTGATTACTTCGAACTTGATTGTAAGAAAAAATTCGCAAGAACAAACTATAATCAAGATCCTGAATCTAATTCAGGATAAACTAAAAGCTTTTTAGACTTTTCATTGGTTAACAAACAACACAACGGTTTAAAACCAATTGTTAAATCTAACCTAGAATCTAGGTTAAAAAATTTAAAAAATATGATACCTAAGGTATTTAAAGAAATTATCGAATTAGGAGACGGAAGAACCATCTCTATTGAAACAGGAAAATTGGCAAAACAGGCGCATGGTTCTGTTGTTGTTCAGTCAGGAAAATGTATGTTGTTATGTACAGTTGTTTCCAATTACAAACAAAGTGACGTCGACTTTTTACCATTAACGGTAGATTATCGCGAGAAATTTGCAGCATCGGGGCGTTATCCCGGTGGTTTCTTCAAAAGAGAAGCAAGACCCAGTGATGGTGAAGTATTAACGATGCGTTTAGTAGACAGGGTTTTACGTCCATTATTTCCTAAAGATTATCATGCCGAAACACAAGTGATGATCCAGTTAATGTCTCATGATGAAGACGTAATGCCCGAAGCCATGGCAGGATTAGCAGCATCTGCAGCTATTCAATTAAGTGACTTCCCATTTGAATGTGCCATTTCTGAAGCACGAGTAGGTAGAGTTAATGGCGAATTTGTTATTAACCCAACACGTTCACAATTAGAAGAGTCAGACATCGAAATGATGATTGGAGCTTCAGCCGATTCTGTAATGATGGTTGAAGGAGAAATGGATGAAATTTCTGAAGAAGAAATGGCTGATGCTATTAAGTTTGCCCATGAAGCTATTAAAGTTCAAATTGCTGCTCAAGTACGTTTAGCAGAGGCCTTTGGTAAAAAAGAAGTTCGTGAATATGAAACTGCTGAAGAAAACGAAGACTTAGCAAAAAGAATACACAAATTAGCTTACGATAAATGTTATGCAATAGCAAAACAAGGAACGTCTAAGGCAGAACGTAGTGCGGCTTTTTCTGAACTTAAAGAAGAAGTTAAAGCTTCCTTTACGGAAGAAGAGATGGAAGAATTCGGTCATCTTGTTGGAGGTTACTACAGCAAAGCAGAAAAAGAGGCTATTCGTGAATTAACATTAAGTGAAGGTTTACGATTAGATGGTAGAAAAACTGATGAAATTAGACCAATTTGGTGTGAAATAGATTACTTACCGTCAACGCATGGTTCGGCTATTTTTACTAGAGGAGAAACTCAGGCATTAGCAACAGTTACCTTAGGAACATCGAGAGAAGCTAATAAAATAGATATGCCATCATACGAAGGGGAAGAAACATTTTATTTACATTATAACTTCCCTCCTTTTTGTACAGGAGAAGCACGTCCTTTAAGAGGAACATCGCGTCGTGAAGTTGGTCATGGTAATTTAGCACAACGTGCATTAAAAGGTATGATTCCAAACGATTGTCCTTATACTGTACGTATTGTGAGCGAAGTATTGGAATCTAACGGTTCGTCTTCAATGGCAACTGTTTGTTCTGGTACTATGGCATTGATGGATGCCGGTGTACAAATGAAAAAACCTGTTTCTGGTATTGCAATGGGACTAATATCTGATGGGGATCGCTATGCAGTATTAAGTGATATCCTGGGGGATGAAGATCACTTGGGTGATATGGACTTTAAAGTAACTGGTACAGCAGATGGTATTACGGCTTGCCAGATGGATATAAAAATTAAAGGCTTGTCGTATGAAATTTTAGTGAATGCACTAAAACAAGCACGTGATGGTCGTTTACATATCTTAGAAAAAATTACAGATACAATCGCTCAACCAAATGTAGATGTAAAATCACATGCACCAAAAATGGTAATGCGAACAATTCCAAATGAATTTATTGGAGCCTTAATTGGACCTGGTGGAAAAGTAATTCAAGAGTTACAAAAAGAAACCGGATGTACTATTGTTATCAATGAAGATCCTGTTACTGAAGAAGGCATTGTTGAAATATTAGGAACCGGTCAAGAAGGTATCGATGCGGTGTTAGCTAAAATTGATTCATTACTATTCAAGCCGGAAAAAGGAAGTGTTTACGAAGTTAAAGTTATTAAAATGCTTGACTTTGGTGCAGTTGTAGAATATGTTGAAGCTCCGGGGAATGAAGTATTATTGCACGTAAGTGAATTAGCCTGGGAGCGTACTGAAAATGTAAGTGATGTTGTAAAGATGGGTGATGTTTTTGATGTAAAATATTTTGGTGTCGATCCAAGAACACGTAAAGAAAAAGTCTCTCGTAAAGCTTTATTAGACAAGCCGGAAGGTTTTAAGGAAAGACCTCCAAGAGATAATAATAGAGGGCGTGATAATAGAGGTAATCGCGATAATCGTGATCGTAAACCTCGTGAGGATAGAAAAAGGGATTAATTAGATTTAATCTTTTAAATGGTAAAACCCATCATCTTAAATTTTCAAGATTGATGGGTTTTTTGTAAAGAAAATATGTGAGCTTTTTCTTTATATTGGAATTCTTTTTCTTAATTAACAATTCTCCACTCATTATTTTCTAAATCATCAAAGCCAATTATTCCTTTTTTGAAATCAAAGAATACTTTATCAAAAGAATGATCTGGATGAAAATAAATTCTATAATTTTCAAATATTGTTACAACTTTGTCATAGTTAACATTATTAATATTCATTTCATGAACATTGTAAGGGAATTCCAATTTTTCTGAACTGCCTCCATTTATACAAGGATCTGGAGCATTACTAAAATTGAATCTGGTGACTATATAATAGCCTCCCCAATTTGAAACTCGAATCGTTTTTAAATCACAATTTAAGTTAGAAACATCACTTCCCACTACTTTAAGCTCTATTGTTAATAATTGATAGTAGTGAAATGGCTCAGAAGAGCCAATACCACCACCTGTTTCTTTAGTAATAAAATAATCTAAAACTTCTAATTTAATTTCTTTGTTTAATTGGTTTTTGAAAATGAAAATTTCACCAACATTGTCATAAACGGTAGGAATATTATTAAAATCATCCTTAGAAAATTTATAATATGGAGTGTCACCATCTAGATCAATTGAACAAGAAAATAAAGTAATTTCAATCAAGCTAATGAAGAACATAAAAGGTTTAATTAAATTTTTCATAATATCTCTTTAAAATCAAAATCATTTCCCAATTGAATTGCAATTCTAAAAATTGGAGGATATAATCTCATATATTGGTCAAATACCACTAACTGCAGATACGGCAATTATATATCCTCCAATTATAATAATTACTACTGATAATCCAACTCCATAAATAATAGACAATGATTTATTATGCATTCTAACACTTTGTAATTTACTTTGGTCTAATGGCATCTTATGTATTTCATATTTAAAAGTGCTATGCTTAATTCCATAATATCCTCCTTCTGCATAAATTATTTTCTTAAATTTTAATGTTTTGTTATCGGCTGTTTTAATTTTAACTCGTTTTTCTTCTTTAATAGCCTGTTGTAAACTCACAGAATCCCTATGATATACTCTGCAACTTTGAAGAATAATTAATGAAGTAAGAACTAAAGCTGTAAGTCTGAGTTGTTTTTTTAAAGTTTTCATAATCATTTAGATATAAGTTTTATTTACATTGACGCTGTAAAACCCTCAAAACCTAATTCAGATTTAGATCCCAAGTCAGCAAAGCAACAATAAATGTTACTCCATACGAAGTTAATAATGTGATTCCTATTCCGTAAATGATGGATAAAGTCTTATTATGAAGCCTGACTTTTCTCAATTGATTTTGTTCTATAGGAGTTTTAACCATCTCGCCTTTCTCCTTCCTGACTCCATAAAACCTACCATCTTCAAAAATAACCTTATGGAACTTATAAGTTTTGCCATCCTCTGTTTTGATTTTTACCCTTTTTTCTTCTTTAACAGCTTGATCTAATGAGACGGGGGTTTTATGATAAACTCTACAGCTTTGCAACAGAATCAATAATCCAAGAAATGCACATATCATTCTTATTTCAATACGAGTAGTTTTCATAATTCAATTTTTATTGATGATTACTACCCTAAGTTACTTGTAATATTTGATAGACATGCTTAAATATTGTCGTTTATAATGAATTTTATTTGTAAATTTCACAAAATAATTACTGTCTAATAAATAATATTGTGATTTATGCAAAAAGAGTTCATGAATAAAATAAAGGCCTTTTCTCCGGTGAATACTTCCATCGTTGATGAAATTGCATCAGTTTTAGATATAGGTTATGATGCTGCTTATAGAAGAATAAATTTAAAGACTAATCTAACCTTGGAAGAGGCTGTTAAACTTGCGAAACATTTTAAAATATCGCTAAATAAATTATTCGAGGTTGGGAGCCAACATACGATTATTGCTGAAAGATCTCCTAAAATAATTAATGAAAAAGATCTGGAGTCTTATTTTGCCGAATCAATAAATAATCTTATTCCATTAACCAAACTGAAAAGTGCGTCTATAATTTATTCAGCAAAAGATATTCCTTTATTTTATACATTGAAAGATTCATTCATCACACGTTATAAAATATATGTTTGGTTAAAATTCACTAATAAAGAAATGACCAAAAACAAAGTTTCTTTTGATGACTTTATACGAACCATCCCCTCTTCATTGTTGGAAAAAGCATTTGAACTCGGCACCACTTATAATTATATCAACATTGTTGAATTTTGGAATGACAATACGATTAATGGTACCATACAGCAAATTATTTATTTCTATGAGTCTCAATTATTATCTAAAGATTTAGCATTAAGAATATGTGATGATCTGGAAGAAATTGTGTATCATGTAGAAAAACAAACCATTCAACAAAGTATTATTAATTCAAAAAATAATGCTTCCTATAAATTGTATAAAAGTGATCTATTAACAATGAGTAACATTATATTAGTTAAAACAACTCGTAAAAAGGCATTCTTTGTTCCATATACAGTTTTAGAATATTTGAAAATAGAACATCAGGAAACCTGTGATATTATGGAAGACTTTTTTGAAAAACAAATGACCAACTCTAAATTGTTAGTGCATTCGGGTGAAAAAGACAGAACGCTTTTCTTTAATAGAATGCATCAAAAAGTAAACAAATTACGAGAAAGAATTACCATTGATGAAACCTTCGGGTTTGAATAAATTAAAAGCTTCCCGCTCCATTTTTCGGAGCCAGGAAGCTTTTTTGTGATAAATTGTAACAACAAATAAACCCCTTTGCTTATTTAAAAGCTAACTAATTTACCAACCAACAAAAGTGCTGTCAAACTTCTGTTTTAGATTAATACTCTTGTGTTACAATAACAAAGTATAAACTGTTTTACATTCCCCAACGCAGCAACAGCCAGCGTATTTTTTAATTTATTCATCATCCATTACCTGAATAATTTTATCATTTACTTCTTTAATAGGAAAAATAAACTTTCCTTCTTCTGTTTTTAATATTAAATATATGTTGTCGATAGCATCAATGGTTCCTTTTACATCTTCGATTTTCACTTTTTGACCCACCTTTAAATTCTTACGAGAATAGAATCCGAACAATAAACGTTGTACTATTTCTCTTGAGCCTAACCCGAATGCAATTGTAAAGGCCAGCAAAAATGATCCGAAAATAATAGTTAAATTATTGGTGATCATTTGGGTATCAATTTCTGCTTGATTTAAAGCGGTAATACCTATAACAATGGTTATTGCAAAGAATACAATATTTCCAATTACTTTACCGCCTCCTATATCCAATGCTTTGAAAGCTGAAAGAATCCCATTTTTAACAATATTGGCTAAAAATATTCCTATTATTAATATAGCTATCGCGGTAAATAATTTAGGTAAGTAGGCAATAATTGCTGTTACGCCATCAGACACCATTCGTAATCCAAGAATCTGAGCAGCCGAAATAATTAAAGTCAGAATGATGATCCATTTTACTGTTTTAATAATGATATCACTAACTTTAAAATTGACATTTCTAAATATGTCAATTTCTTTCATCTTATCTCCTAACTTATCAACTTTCGCGACTTTTAATGCCTTTCTTAAAACTGTTGAAACAATTTTAATAACGATCCATCCAATTAAGATTAGTATGATAACCGCTAGTAAGCTTGGCATAAATTCAATTATATTTTGCAGCATGTCTTGTAAAAACGATAGATCTACTTTTTCCATTTGTAATACTTTTTGATTTGGTTACTTGTTTTCTTTTTTACCTTCTTTTAATCTCAATAAATTATCAATGGCTTCCGGATATTTAACTGCCACGAGATCAGCCATATCTATAGCAAATTTTATGAATGATATATCATTCATAATTTTGCCCTTTAATTTTTCAGGAAGCGCCTCTTGATGTAATATTTCTTTAAAAGGATTGTCCATATTTATATCCTATTATAGGTTTCAATAACTTTTTGCTTTGCTCTTTTTAATCTCATTTTAACGGCACTCTCACTAATTTCCAATGCAGTTTGTATTTCTTTGATCGATAGGTCGTCTGATATTTCATTAACAATATCATCTTATCTTTCGGGTCAATTATCGATAGCACCTTTTTTAATTTTTCTGCCTTTAGTTGCAATATTTCTTCATCACTGACTTCATCTACTTCTGTTGCATTTTTTTCAACTGCATCTTCATTAACCTGCTCCTTATTGCGATATGCATCCCTTTGCACATAATTCACACAAAAATTATATGTAAAGGAGTACAACCATGTTGAAAACTTAGAAGTGCCTTTAAATGAATTTAATTTTACATATAGCTTAATAAAAATATCATGTGTTAGATCTTCAGCCTCTACTTTAGACTTACTAAATCCTAAACATTTATTATAAACCTTAGGCGCATACCTGTCGTATAGTACAGCAAACAGCGTACTATCCTTAGTTTCAATAATTTCGTGAACCAATTCCTCATCACTGAATTGGTTCATTTTGACAACAGGTTTCAATTGTTTTTCTTCCAGGTTTATTAGTATGACACAGCGGTTATATAAAAGTCACTTTTTTAAATAAAAAAAACATTTTGTAACATTTTATAAACATATACCGTATATATAAGTACACGACAAAAAATAAGGGTATTAATTTAAATAAAATAAATGAGACAACTTAAAATTACAAAACAAGTTACTAACCGTGAAACGGCCTCGTTAGATAAATATTTACAGGAAATTGGTAAAGTTGATCTAATTACTGCCGATATGGAAGTTGAATTAGCGCAGCGAATTAAAGCCGGTGACCAGGTAGCCTTAGAACGCTTAACAAAAGCTAACTTACGTTTTGTAGTATCTGTTGCTAAACAGTATCAAAATCAAGGATTGACTTTACCTGATTTAATTAATGAAGGTAATTTAGGATTGATAAAAGCAGCCAAACGTTTTGATGAGACCAGGGGTTTTAAGTTTATTTCTTATGCCGTTTGGTGGATTCGTCAGTCTATTTTACAGGCCTTGGCTGAGCAATCTAGAATTGTTCGTTTACCTTTAAATAAGATTGGATCAATAAACAAGATCAATAAAACATTTGCACGTTTAGAGCAGGAAAATGAAAGACCTCCTTCAGCTGAAGAAATAGCGAAAGAGTTAGACATGACCATAAATGATGTTAAAGAATCGTTAAAAAATTCTGGCCGTCATGTCTCTATGGATGCTCCTCTAATTGAAGGCGAAGATTCTAATCTTTATGATGTATTACGATCTGGAGAATCTCCAAATCCTGACAGAAGCTTATTACATGAATCTCTAAAAACAGAAATTGAGCGTGCTTTAGAAACATTAACTCCCAGGGAAGCCGATGTAGTTGCTCTATATTTTGGCTTAGGCGATGCGCATCCTATGACCTTGGAAGAAATTGGTGAAACCTTTGACTTAACACGTGAAAGAGTACGTCAAATAAAGGAAAAAGCCATCAGAAGATTGAAACATACATCAAGAAGTAAAATTTTAAGAACCTACTTAGGTTAATTTTTTATACTTTTACATCAATGAGTAGTCAAAAACTATTCGTTTTTTGATTAATGAATTGAAAACTCTCAACAATGTTGAGAGTTTTCTTTTTTAATCCTATTTTTGTAAAAAAATTAACATGAGCCACCTTATTGCCCCATCAATTTTAGCAGCTGATTTTGCCAACCTGCAACACGACATAGAAATGATCAATAATAGTGACGCCGACTGGTTTCATATTGATGTAATGGATGGAATGTTTGTGCCAAATATTTCATTTGGAACTCCGGTTATAAAAGCCATAAAAAAGTATGCTAAAAAAACAATGGATGTCCACTTAATGATCGTAGATCCTGATAGGTATATTGTAGATTTTAAAAATGCCGGTGCTGATATTTTAACCGTTCATTATGAAGCCTGTCCACATTTACATAGAACCATACAAGCTATAAAAGCAGAAGGTATGCAAGCCGGCGTTTCTTTAAATCCACATACACCAATCGCCGTACTTGAAGACATTATTCAAGATTTAGATTTAGTATTGATTATGAGTGTGAACCCGGGATTTGGCGGGCAAAGTTTTATAGAAAATACCTACAAAAAAGTAATCCAATTACGAGACCTCATTGATAAATCAGGTTCAAATGCTGTTATAGAAATTGATGGTGGAGTTAATGATCAAAATTGTTCAAAATTGGTCGCTGCGGGAGCAGATGTACTCGTTGCAGGTAGTTTTGTGTTTAAAAGTGAGAATCCTACTGAGACGATTGCTAAGTTGAAGAGTTTATAATTTATTTATCCTCTTCCATTTTAATATCTTTAGCACTTAACTGCAAAGAAGTAATTCCATTCCAATGATTTATTTTTGAAATAAATGTCCCCTTGAGGGGACAATTGCTGCTCTGTATTATTTTCATTTTTAACAATAATAAAATCGTAATTCAATTCCTCCGTCCTGACAAAATGGATCAGGACACCTCCCTTTATCTAAAGGGAGGAGCCGGCTTCTATCCATGATGTGGTTTAATCTTAATATCTTTTACACTCAACTGTAAAGAAGTATTACCATTCCAATGGTTTTCTTCAATGGTAAAAACACAATCAAATGGTACTTTGCTTACAATTTTTGAGCAGTAATTGCCAAGGTTGAAACCAATAGCATTAATACTATATTTACCGTCTGTAACTTTTAGTTTTAAATGTGTTTCATCCCCACCAACTTTTCTAGCATAACCCGTATCATAAACACCTCTAAGCATAAAAACAGGTTTCATGTTTTTCGGGCCAAAGGGTCCAAACTGTTTTAAAATTCTATAAAATTTAGGAGTGATCTCCGAAAGCTCGATTTCCTGATCTATTTTAATTTCAGGACTTAATAATTCTTCACGAATCGTTTCCCTGACCACCTGTTCAAATTTTTGCTTGAAATTTTTATAGTTCTCTTCAAATAATGTTAATCCCGCCGCATATTTATGCCCCCCGAACTGTTCAATATGTTCTGCACAAGCCTCCAGGGCATTGTACACATCAAAACCTCTTACTGAACGCGCTGAAGCTGCCAATTTATTACCACTCTTGGTAAAAACCAGGGTAGGTCTATAATAGGTTTCCGTTAAACGGGAAGCCACAATGCCAATAACACCTTTATGCCAATCTTCCTGATATACAACAGTTGTGAAATTTTTTTCTTCGCTATTTGCCAATACTTGTTGTAATCCTTCTTGTGTAATGATTTTATCTAAATCTCTTCTATTGTTATTGAAAACTTCAATTTCAGCAGCTTTAGAATTTGCAGTACCCAAATCGGTTTCTGTCAACAATTCCACAGCATAATTACCATGTTTCATTCTACCTGCTGCATTAATTCGAGGTGCAATTATAAAAACCACATCAGTAATGGATAATACTTCTTTTTTTAACTGATTGATAATTGCTTTAATACCGGCTCTAGGATTGGTGTTAATTCTATCTAATCCATGATAGGTCAACACTCTATTTTCTCCGGTAATAGGTACAATATCTGCTGCAATAGCAGTAGCCGTCAAATCCAGATATACCTTTAAATCGTCAATAGTTTGATTTCTTCGAGAGGCCAGGGCTTGTACTAATTTAAACCCAACTCCACAACCACACAATTCGTCATAAGGATACGTACAATCATCTCTTTTCGGATTTAAAAGCGCAACTGCATTCGGGAGTTCAGTGCCTGGGCGATGATGGTCGCAAATAATAAAATCAATCGCTTTTTTATTGGCATATTCAACTTTAGCAATCGCTTTGATACCACAATCTAAGGCGATAATAAGTGAAAAATCGTTGTCCTCGGCAAAATCTATTCCCTGATAAGAAATTCCATAACCTTCATCGTACCTGTCGGGGATATAAGTTGCTACATTGCTATAATATGTTTTTAAATAAGAAGAAACCAATGAAACAGCGGTGGTACCATCCACATCATAATCACCAAAGATTAAAATATTTTCATTTGTTGAAATTGCTTTTTCGATACGCTCAACTGCCTTTTGCATATCCTGCATTAAAAAAGGGTCGTGCAAATCATCTAAACCAGGCCTAAAAAAATCCTTGGCTTTTTGGTAGGTTTCGATGCCACGTTGGGCTAATAATGATGCTATTGTTTCATCAACAGATAGTTCATTAGAAAGTTTTAAAACTTTATCGGAAAGTGGTAATGGTTTTAGCGTCCAGCGCATAGTATGCTATTCATATTATCTATCAAAAATAATCTAATTTTTAATGCGAACAGCTATATTATTATTAAGCCTTTATCTTTAAATTCTAGAAAAATTTCATTCGAAGGTTCAAAATCGGAAATAATAGCATCAATACTATCAATAGACACTACTGAGTATCTTTTTACTTCCATTATTTTAGTACTAATACACATTGCTGCCACATAATCAGATACCTTTATCATACTCTTTTTTATATGTGCTACTTCCCAATCAGGTTCTGTCATTCCTCTATGAATATCAATACCTCCTATTCCCATAAAGCAGATATCGGCTCTTATACTTGAAATTGAATTTACAACGTCTATTCCAACCGTCACCTGGGCAGATTTATTTAACTTCCCTCCTATAAAAATTACTTCAATTGAAGGATGATGGGAAAGTTGCATTGCAATCGGTAAGCTATAAGTAAATACCGTGGCATTGATTTTAGGTGGGATAATTTTAGCCAATTCTAAATTAGTTGTACTTCCACTCATAATAATGACTTGGCCATCATGGATTAAATCTACTGCCTTTTTTGCAATAACATTTTTTTTGTCAAGATCAGAGACACTTCGCTCGTCATAAGTCAATAATTTGTTTTCTAAAGGTAAAGCACCCCCATGTACTTTATATAATAAATGCTTGGTTTCCAGTTCCTTTAAATCTCTTCTAACCGTATCTTCTGAAACGAATAACTCCTTACTTAAATTTACGGATAACACCTTTCTATTTAGTTTGAGTTTCTTTAAAATGAACTGATGCCTCTCTTGCTTCAACATAATAATCCTATATAAAATCTTTTATACCTATTAAAGCCCATCGTTTTTATTGAAAAAAAAATTATGTTTAATCAATACCTAGCAATGGTTCTAAATTCGCAAAAATAATTGCCTAAAATTGCAAAAACAAAAGTAAAAACGCAAATTTTTAACGAAAAAGCCGCAAAAAAACATTTTTTTTTTATTAGCTTTACCCATTACTAATTCAAAAATCAATAATAATGAGAAAAAAAATTACGGTTTCTTTTCTTGTCTTTTTTACAACAGCATTTTCTTTACTATTCGCACAAAGTATCACGGTAAGTGGTAAAGTAACTGATGCTACGGGTAATGGATTACCGGGTGTAAACATTCAAGTGAAAGGAACGACCACCGGAACATCAACTGATTTTGATGGAAACTATGAAATCTCCGCATCTCAAGGTGATGTGCTGATTTTTTCCTTTTTAGGTTTTAAAACCAAAGAAGTATCTATTACCGGGGCAACATTAAATGTGAGCCTTGATGAAGATACCAGTCAATTAGAAGAAGTAGTGGTTACTGCTTTTGGTATTAAAAAAGAGACTAGAGAGTTAGGGTACTCTGTAACCCAGGTTAAAACCGATGATTTAGAACTTGCAGGCCAGGCCAATGCTATTTCTGCGCTTCAAGGTAGAGTTGCCGGTTTACAAATTAACCAAACTTCCGGTTCATCAGGAGGTGGTGTTGATATTTTAATCAGGGGAATTACTTCAGTAGATCCCAGTAGGAATAATCAACCACTAATTATTGTAGACGGCTTGGCACTAAACAATGATACTTTTGCCGGTAATGTATTGCCGAGTTCAGGCTCAAATTCACCGAGTAGTCAAGAGCAGTTTGCATTTACGAATAGAGCTGCCGATATCAATCCCGAAGATATTGAAAGTTACAATGTCTTGAAGGGAGCCGCTGCAACCGCTTTATATGGTATTCGGGCTGCAAACGGAGCTATTATAATTACAACAAAAAGAGGTGAAATAGGAAAAGCTAAAATTTCCATAAGTGCCTCAACCACCATTAGAGAGATAAACACTACTCCCGATTTGCAAAAAATCTATCGAGAAGGGTTTAATGGAGCGCCTAGAACCCTATATACTCCTGAAACCGATACCGGTTTTACAAGGCTTGGAGGGACTTCTTTTTACTCTTGGGGACCGCTATATACTTTGGACACTTTTACACTAGGTGATGGTACTGTAGTTGATCTGTCTAACGATCGTTTTTATAATCCTTTTGAACTATTTAAAACAGGTATCAATACACAACTTAATTTTAATATTAGTGGTGCCACTGATAAAATAGATTATTTCTTTTCAGTAGGTAATAATAGTGAAAATGGTGTATTGCCAAACTCAGAGTACGACAAAACTACTTTTAGATTCAAAGCAGGGTATAAGGCAACAGATAATTTTACCATTAATTCATCTATTTCCTATACTAATTCCGGCGGAACAAGAGCTAATGGAGGTGACAAATCGGTATTTAGTTCATTGTCGTTCTTTTCGGGTAATTTTCCAATCAACGATTATCAAAATGCTGATGGTTCGCAACGAAATTATTCTTTTGGTATAATTGATAACCCCAGGTATTTCCTGGAAAAAAGTAACTTAATAGATGATGTAAATCGTTGGATAGGTAATGTCACGTTAAATTGGGCGCCAAAAGATTGGATAAATGTTACTTATTCTGCACAAGTTGATAATTTTTCCGATCAACGGAATCGCTTTGTGCCACCTGATTTAGATACGGGTACACAAGTAGGTGGGTTTATCGTAGAACAGGATATCAATTTTACAGGTTTAGAGTCTAATTTTATAGTCACATTAACCAAAGACTGGTCTGAAGATTTTGGAACTACCTTGACTTTAGGAAATCAAATATCCGATTCAAAAACTGATCTTACCTCCGTAAGAGGAGAAACCTTAAATGTTCCCGGTATTAATGAGATTGCTAACACGATTAACATTTTTGCAGATAATAGTGCTACGCAATTAAGAAACGTAGGTGTTTTCGGGGAGTTAAAATTAGATTATAAAAATAAATTATTTTTAACCGTTACAGGAAGAAATGATTGGGTATCAACACTCCCAAAAGAAAACCGTTCGTTCTTTTATCCTTCCTTTAGTTTAGCCTATGACATACATGATCTATTTGGTGAAAATGATGTCTTTACTTTTGGTAAATTAAGAACTTCATGGGCAGAGGTAGGTAAGGGCCCTGTTTTTGGAAGAACAGGCCGTTTTTTTGTTGCCGATGGAGATTTTCCTTTTGGCGGAACCGGTGGTTTTCGAATCAGTACACGAGATGGAGATATAAATACCGTTCCTGAAAAAAATCAATCTTTTGAAATAGGTGCCGATTTGCGTTTCTTTAAAAATAGATTACGCGTAGATTATGCCTATTATAAGACAAAGATCAAAAATCAAATTTTTGATGTGGGCACACCTCCTTCAACTGGAGAGTCTGGTTTAAACAGAAATGCGGGAGATTTTGAAACCTTCGGGCATGAGCTATTGATTAGTGGAGATATTGTTAAAAACGATAATTTTAAGTGGGAAGCTATAATAAATTGGTCGACTAATGAGGGTAAGGTTTTAGATTTACCAGATGATATTGAAGCGGTTATTTTTGCCGATGCTGGTTTTGCAGGCGTAACATCGGAGATTAGAGATGGTGATAATACAGGAGATCTATACGGTTGGAAATGGCGATACGAAAACGGGCAACGTTATATTGGTGATGACGGAAAACCACGTGTGGATTTTGATGCCAGGCAAAAAGTAGGGAATGCCTTCCCGGATTTTATTGCTTCCATTGGAAATAACCTATCGTATAAGAATATAAGTCTTAACTTCTTATTAGAATGGAAAGAAGGTGGGGATCTCTATGATTCTGGACAAAGAAATTCCATTAGAAATGGCCTTTTAGCATTGACCGAATTCCGAGATGTAACTACAGTACTTGAAGGTGTTATGGATGATGGGAATGGTGGTTTTGTAACAAATACTCAAGAAGTTCTAATTGATCAAAATTATTACAGAAGCTCAACCCGTTATAACAGAGCTTCTGAAATATTAATTCAGGATGCCTCATGGGTTAAACTGCGTAATATCGGTCTTACTTATAACATTACCGGTACGATCCTGGAAAAACTACATATGGATTCTTTTTCTGTATCGGCCAGCGCTCAAAACATTCTAATATGGACACCTTTTAGAGGTTTTGACCCTGAAGGAAGTCAATATAGTGCAGGATCTAATGTTTATGGCTTTACAGGCTTTAGTACTCCTCTAAGTGAGAGTTATTCTTTTGGTATTAAATTAGGATTTTAAAACAGAAAATGATGAAAAAATTTATAACAAAAACAATATTAATAGCATTACTTATAGTTGGCATTACCGGCTGTAGTGAAAACTATTTTGATGTAAATACTCCTTCGGGAACTGCCGATCAGGGAGAATTACGGATGAACGATTTACTGGGTCCGATAATACATAGTACTATGGAGGGCCAGCGCTCGGGTGAATTATCTTTTGGTAATTATGTGCAAAATTTTGTATTTCAGGAAGGCGCAGCTACAGGTGAAACCACGGCTTCTACACTTTGGAACCAAGTGTATCTCTTTGTTTTACCCAATATAAAAGTAATTAAAGAAAAGGCGGCTGAAGAAAACGCTCCTCATTTTAATGCTGTGGCAGATATTTTAACTGCAATTAACATTGGAATTGCTACCGATTCATGGGATAATATTCCATTTTCGGAAGCTTCTTTAGGCCAGGATAATCTTTCTCCTGCATTCGATACACAAGAACAAATTTATACTGAAATCTTTGCTTTATTAGATAGCGCTATTGCGGCATTGCAAGGCACTGATGACTCTGGTATATTTGTTGGAAATGAAGATTTGATCTATAGAGGTGATCTTGATAAATGGTTACGAGCAGCCTATACCATAAAAGCGCGTTACCAATTACATTTGGTAAATAAAGGCACAACATCTCCGAATGATGTTTTAGCAACCATAGCGAATGGCTTTACTTCTAATGATGATGATTTTCAAATGTTTTATGATGAAAGAAATATAAACCCCTGGTATTCAAGTGAAATATTGGCAAGAAATACGGGGAATCCAGCTAATAATATTGCCAGTCATTTGGTAAGTACAATGAATGGTGATAATTATCCTTTTCAAGGTAGTCTAGAAATTGACCCCAGATTACCTCGTTTTGCGCAAAACGGTGGTGAGACCGAATGGAAAGGATATGTAAGTGGTGGTGGTGGTTTAGCTCCTGATGGTACCGCAGCTAACACCCAATTTGCTGTAGGTGGTTTTTATACAAGTATTGATTCACCTTTGTTATTAATATCTTATGCTGAAGCTTTATTTATTAAAGCTGAAGCTGCATTTTTAGCGAATGGCGGTACTACAACAAGTGTAGGTTCTAATGCCGATGCGTATACAGCTTATGCGGACGGCATTAATGCCAGTATGAGTAAATATGATGTTGACGGATCTGATTATATTGCGGATGGATCTGTTGCCGTTGGTGAAGCAGGATTAATGTTAAACCATATCATGAAGGAAAAATACATTCACAATTTCCTAAATCCTGAGACTTTTGTCGATTTCAGGCGCTATGATTTTTCTGATGATGTTTTTAAAGGTTTGACCATACGTGAAGAAGAAGATTCTGACGGTGATTTTGCCGGAGAGTGGTTTCGAAGAGCTTCGTATCCCCCGGATGAATTGAATCGTAATGGAACTAATGTAGAAGCCAATCAACAAACACCTGTTACACCAGTTTGGTGGGACCAATAACATTAATTCAAATCATTTCGACTCGTCACATTGAGCATTACCGAAACATAGAATATATTTTATGTTGAAGGTAGCAAGTAAAGCTTGTCGAAATGTCTTTTAGTCATAAAAAAACCTCAGCCCGGAGATTTCGGTGCTGAGGTTTTTTTTAATTATTACTATTTGCAAAATAAATTACTCCTCAAAATACTGAATATCCGTTTTTACTTCGGCAAATTGACGAAACATTTCCATCACACCGCAATAACGTTCTTCAGATAGTTTTACTGCTTTTTCAATCTTATCTTTTTTAAAGTCTTTACCATAAAAGTTAAATGTCATCTTTACTTTGTTATAATATTTAGGATGTTCATCAGTAAGATTTGCTTCAATATCAATCGTAAAATCTCTTACCTCTGCTCTCATTTTTTTTAATAATGAAACCACATCTAAGCCTGAGCAACCAGCTAAAGCGGATAACATCAATGCTTTTGGTCTGAAGCCTTCGCCATTACCACCAACTTCTTTATCAGCATCAATCATTAAATTTCCACCTTCATTGGTAGATTCAAATTGCATATTACCTTTCCATGTTGCTTTTGTTTTATTTATCATAATTTCTGTTTAATATATTTATTAACTTTTCTACATCCTTTTTGGTATGATTAGCAGTAATAACGATCCTATTCATCGGATTCTTATAAGTAGGATACTTAAATCTGGTTATTACTATGTTGTTATTTAATAAAGTCGCAAAAATAGCATCATTATTACTATACAAAACAGGATAATTATCAGTAAATGTGAGTTTTTTACTAAAATTTAATCCTGAATTTAAAAAGTCCAGGTTATTTTTAAGTTTTTGCCGTTGTATCGCATATAAGTCTTGCCCTTTCAAATAGGTTTCTAAATAGGCAGGATTTGCTCCCGATGAAGAAACAAACACAGACTCTTCCTTTAGGGCATCAATAAATTGTTTATCTGAAGCAATAATCCCTCCTGATAAACCTAATGCTTTTCCTAAAGAGGAAATCATAATTTTTCTTTCTATTTTCCTGTTCGTTATAGAATTGAAAATTCCTTCACCATTCTTCCCGACAATTCCCAAACTATGCGATTCATCTATAACTAAGGTTATTTTCTTTTTTTGTGAAATCTGATCCAAAAAATCAAAGGATGTAGGTGTGACTTTTAAGGATACTATCGCATCTGCGGTGATCACAATTTCCTCAATAACATCATCTACTAATTTAGGATGCAATTCGCCATCAATAAATAAGGGTAAACTACCTTTCTCTAAAATTGCCGGATGCGTTTTAGGATAGTGAAAAAAAGTACTGATGGTGTTGGACAAATAATCAGTTGTTAATTTTCCTGCCAAAGTTCCGGAAGAAACGGTTACTGAAGCATCTGATCCAATTTGTTTTGCGAATACTTGTTCAAACCTATCATACACCGATAATTTTACATTGGCATTTCGTGAACTTCCATAGAATGTTCCCCATTTTTTTATATTTTGAGCCAAGCTATTTTGAAACTCAGAAAGTGAGGCCATTCCTAAATAAGAAGTGCCGCCAAAATATAAATATTCTTCACCCTGAACAGAAATTATCCTGTCTGGAAACCCTTTAACAATCATTTATTCAATAAATTTAAAACCAAACCTCAGAATTGTTTTTTCAAAAAAAACCCTTCGACTGCCTGCCCGTCCGGCAGGCGGGCGCTCAGGGAGACATCATAAATAAAAACGTAAATGTATATCAATTTATATTATTCAATGTAACCCCGGTACCATTTAACTCACTATAATGGATTACACCATTTTTTAAGGTTACCCCGGTGGCAATATCTTCAGCTAATAAAATAGCTCCATCCATATCTACATAATCTAATAAAGGTAATAAATGTGCAATAGCCGAAATACCTACTGAAGATTCTGTCATACAACCCACCATGGTTTTCATACCCAATCTCCTTGCTTGCATTAACATTCGTTTGGCAGAAGTTAATCCCCCACACTTTACTAATTTGACATTCACTCCATGAAAATGCTTATAGCATTTCAATACATCCGCTTCAACTTGACAACTTTCATCAGCAACAATCGGTAAAATCGATTTTAAAAATACTTGTCTATGTCCTGTCCAGTCATCTGCCTTTAGGGGTTGTTCTATAAATTCTACACCTAATTTTTTTAAAGCAACAGCGTTTTTTATAGTCTCATCAACACCCCATCCACAATTAGCGTCCACTCTAAAAATAGCATCAGTGTGTTTTCGAAGTTCCGTTATAATTTTAATATCTTCTTTCGTCCCTAATTTGATCTTATAAATGGGCCAGGGTCGTTCTTGCATCTTAGCGATCATTTTATCTATGGATGCGATACCAATAGTATAGTCACTCAGCGGATTATTTTGTATATCATAATTCCATAGCTCATATAATTTTTTTCCTTTTTTTCGTGCATATAAATCGTTATAAGCCAAATCCAGGGCACATAAGGCAAACATGTTGTCTTTTAAATGTCGATGCATTTTATTCCAAAAAATCTCAGGTGTTTCATCTAGTGTAGATTCGATTATAGATTGTAACACCTTCAAATCATCCATCATTTTTGACACAGTAATTCCGTAATAGGGATTTGAAGTTGCTTCTCCATAACCCGAGAATTTACCATCTTTAAGCTCAACAATCAAAGTGGGTTGTGAATCATAAGATTCTCTCGAAATAGTAAATGTATGTTTTAGCTTGAGTTCAAAGGACCTTAGGATTAGTTGCATAAAAATACGTTTTTTAATAATGAGATTCCCGCCTTCGCGGGAATGATACTTCGACTGCGCTCAGTACTGGCTATTTATTCAAACCCGATACATGCATCGGGAATTTTTTCGAATTAAAGTTAATAAAAATTATATATTTGGTACCCATTAAACTTATAAAATATGTCCTTAGTAACACCTCTTTCACCTGATCATAATTTAGAAACAAAACAGCTTGCCGAATTTTTTAATGAAACATTGGGATTCTGCCCTAATTCCGTTTTGACCATGCAGCACAGGCCTGCTATCAGTAAAGCCTTTATCAATTTAAATAAAGCTGTTATGGCGAATGAAGGCAGGGTAACTTCTGCCCTAAAAAGAATGATCGCCTGGGTGAGCAGCAATGCTACAGGATGCCGTTATTGCCAGGCACATGCCATCCGCGCTGCCGAACGATATGGTGCCGAGCAAGAGCAGCTGGATAATATTTGGGACTATCGAAAACATCCGGCATTTAATGAAGCTGAACGTGCCGCATTGGATTTTTCCTTGGAGGCAAGTCAAGTGCCAAATGCTGTTGATGCAACTATTCAAAAACGTCTGTATGAACATTGGAATGAAGGTGAGATCGTAGAAATGTTGGGGGTAATTGCACTATTTGGTTACCTTAACCGATGGAATGATTCTATGGGAACGTCTATAGAAGATGGCGCCGTAGAAAGTGGAGAACAATATTTAGGAAAACACGGTTGGAATAAAGGAAAGCATGTATAGATTTTTGATCTACGATTGATGATTATTGATTTGTCATTCTTCTCTCGCCTTCGGCGGATCAGAATGACAACAAAACACCATCAAATCACCAATTTTTCAAACAAATAAATAGTTAACATTCCCCAGAAAGTACCTGTTGCCATACTCAAAATGGCAAGTATGATCGCATGGGGCATCCATTTTTTTTCATAAGCCGCGGTAACCGCAGGTGCAGTAGCAATGCCTCCTACATTTGCCATACTGGCAATAGGTACCCAAGCAGTATTGATGTTTAATACTTTTGCCATGACTAACATTATTATGAAATGGCTAAGCAGCCAAACCACTAAAAAAGCAAAAAAACCAGCCTCAAATTGCACTAAACTGAACTTCAATTTTAATCCCAATACTGCCATTACTATCAAAATTAGTATACCTCCGAATTTGAGGACGAACTTAAAATTCCATTGTTTGATAAAGTTACTTAAGAGTAAACCCAAAACAGACAAGACAATGATCTTAGCAACAAAACTTTCAACCACACTATTGGTTATCAAAACACTTGCTATTAAAATTAGAAAACAAATTACAGGCTTTAAAATCTTAGTTTGCGTACTCACTATTTCATCGGGCATTGTCAGGTTTGTAATCTTTAATTTTTTATTTAAGAAATGACTCTTTTTAATCCCCTGAAACATTAAAATTGTCCAAATATTTACCAAAATATTATCAAGGACCAACACCGTTAAAAAGATATTTTCAGGACACGCTACCAATTCTTTTAACACCAGTTGGCTGGTACTTCCACCTATCCAACTTCCAACAATGGGTGGGATCCCTTTCCAATATTCCAGTTGGAGAAAAACTGTAGAAATCAAGTCACTATCTCCTAATAAAAGTACTAGTACAACCGGAAAAATGGCAATCCATAGAGAACCCGAAACAAATAATAAAATGGGTTTCCAACCTATTGATTTTAATTGGCTAATAGATAAACTACTCATCACAGCAACGATGGCCAATTGAATAAAGTAGTTCTTACTATACGTATGAATTTCGGCTTGGGAAAAATCCTGATCTAAGAGTGCAGAAATACCCGCAGGGATAAGATATGCCAATAAAATAGCCGGAACCCAGTCAAACAATGATTTGATATGTTTGTTTTCCCATTTATCTAAATAGTAAACCGAAACAACCGTAAAAATAGTGATAAGCCAGGGAGTGATCATTCAATATTTCTTTGTAATATGCTTGACAGTGTTTTCATAAAGCCTAATAGGTCTCAGAAAAGTACGGTTTTTTTAATTAGAATTACATGTTTTTTTAGGCTCCCGCAAGTACGATCACAAACTCCCCTTTAGGTGGCTTGTTTTTAAAATGAGCAAGCATTTCTTTTAGTGTGCCTCGAACAGTTTCTTCATAGAGTTTTGTCAATTCACGTGATACAGAAACCTGGCGGTCTTCACCAAAATACTCTGTAAATTGAGTTAGTGTTTTTACCAGTTTATGAGGCGATTCATAAAAGATCATGGTTCTTTCTTCTTCAGCAAGAAACAGAAGACGGCTATGTCGCCCTTTTTTTACCGGTAAAAAGCCTTCAAAAACAAACTTATCATTCGGTAAGCCGCTATTTACCAATGCCGGAACAAATGCCGTAGCACCCGGTAAACATTCAACTTCAATATTGTTTTTGATACATTCCCTGGTCAGTAAAAATCCCGGATCAGAAATAGCAGGAGTTCCTGCATCAGAAATGATAGCTATGCTTTCACCCGATTGCAGTCGGTTAACGATCCGCTCTACCATTTTATGTTCATTGTGCATATGGTGGCTTTGCATTTGCGTAGCAATATCAAAATGCTTTAATAATTTCCCCGAAGTACGCGTATCTTCTGCCAATATTAAATCAACTTCTTTCAACACATCAATTGCCCTCAATGTAATATCCTGCAAATTACCAATAGGTGTGGGTACAATGTATAGTTTACTCATAGAAGCTAATTCTGTTGCATTATTAATGTACCGGTTTCATTTCCTTCACTTGTACCATCGGGTAGATAAAGAATATAATCAAACATTAAATTAATTTCTTTTGA
>Ga0209633_10000363_pt1 | contig 53958 bp, 44 predicted proteins | sample Cruoilmetagenom1_FD_187290 | JGI IMG/M metagenome (GOLD analysis project Ga0209633, IMG submission 187290) | Oil polluted marine microbial communities from Coal Oil Point, Santa Barbara, California, USA - Sample 1 (SPAdes) (version 2) | ecosystem: Environmental > Aquatic > Marine > Oil seeps ... | reverse complement strand
TCGTGATCGTTATGGTGCTGGAATACCTGTCCGGCATCATCAGAGCGAGGGTGCAATAATGCCAGTTTCAGAACAAAACAACCAGCAAGTCTGGCAACGTCGCACCACGGGGCAAAGCATGGCCCGATGGTTTGGTTGGCTATTGAGCGTTATGGTGTTTTTCTGGTGCTGGAAATACATCAGCGACAACACGACGTGGTATTTTGTCTGGGATGCCCCAGATATTGTAGATGACATATATGGTCGTGCAACCCCACCGCGCTGGTCCTATATGGAGAAACTGTGGAAGCCAATCTGGGACACGCTGAATATCGCCACATTGGGTACTATTTTTTCTTTGTTTATGGCGATCCCCGTTGCATTTTTGGCGGCGCGAAACACGACACCGTCTCTCATGTTTATTCGCCCCATCGCTTTGCTGATCATTGTCGCGACCCGTTCGATCAACTCGTTGATCTGGGCGCTACTTTTAATCGCCGTCATTGGGCCCGGCGTGTTCGCGGGCGTCGTGGCAATTTCGATCCGCTCGGTCGGATTTTGCGCAAAATTACTGTACGAAGCGATTGAAGAAATCAATGTTGTGCAAGTTGAAGCCATCACCGCCACAGGTGCCAGCCGTTGGCAAGTGATGGCCTACGGCATCATGCCCCAAATCCTGCCTGCACTCGCGGGGATCACGGTGTTTCGTTGGGACATCAACATCCGTGAAAGTACGGTTTTGGGCTATGTCGGGGCAGGGGGCATCGGCTTGCAACTGAAATCCTCGATGGACATCTTAGCTTGGCCACAAGTCAGCCTCATCCTACTGGTGATCCTGCTGGCTGTGGTGATTTCCGAATGGGTCTCGGCCAAGGTACGTGGCGCGATTATCTAGTGATATAGCAACATGTCCCCATCTTATGCACTGGTGCGGTAATGATCTTGGGCGGCGGCAACACCTGCGCCCAAACTGACATCCAGCCCCAGATCGAGCATCGCCATTTCCGCTGTGGCGATGCCTGACAGGGCCATCACGTCGGTCAGGCTGCCCAGATGGCCAATGCGAAACAGCTTGCCCGACACAGCCCCAAGCCCGGCGCCAAACGACACATCATATTTTTGCGACGCATGGGAAACCAAGGCGTTCGCATCAAACCCATCGGGCGTTTTGATCGCACTGACCGAGTTTGAGTAAAGATCAGGCGACGCGGCATAGAGCGGCATGCCCCATGCGCCCACGGCTTTGCGAACCCCATCAGCAATGCGGGCATGGCGGGCAAACACGTTCTCTAGCCCCTCGGACAACAACATCTCGCAGGACATCTTCAACCCGTTCAACAACCCAACCGGCGGCGTATAGGGGTAACCGTTGATCGCATAGCCAGCCTGCATATCGCGGATGTCAAAGAACCAACGGGGCAGGGTGGCGGTCCGGGTCATCGCCATTGCCTTTGGGCTGAACGCGGTGATCGCCAAGCCAACCGGCAACATAAACCCTTTTTGTGACCCCGTGACGGCCACGTCCACCCCCCAGTCATCCATGCGAAACTCCATCGAGCCAATCGACGAAACCCCGTCTACAAACAACAAGGCAGGGTGGCTAGAGGCGTCCATTGCTGCGCGCACGGCGGCAATGTCGGACACAACGCCCGTCGCGGTTTCATTGTGTGTGGCCAGAACGACTTTGATGCGATGCGCCGTGTCAGCCGCCAGAATCTCGGCAAACCTGTCCGCTGGAATGCCTTCGCCCCATGGCACGTTGACCACCTCGACGTCCAACCCGTGGCGCTGGCACATGTCGATCCATTTCTGGCTGAACATACCGTTGTTGGCTGCTAAAACCTTGTCACCCGCAGACAAAGTGTTACTGAGCGCAGTTTCCCAGCCGCCAGATCCTGTGGAGGGGAAAATGAACACCTCGGCGGAGGTGGTTTTCAACACCTGTTTCACACCCTCTAGGGCAGGGTGCAGGATATCCTCAAAAGCGTTCGAGCGATGATCCATCGTTGGCATATCAACGGCACGGCGCAGACGTTCGGGCATATTGGTCGGGCCGGGGATGAAGATCGGGTTTTGCATGTGCATGGTTGTGCCTTTCGGATTGGGTTGCGCCAAAATACGAAGCCAACCCACGCAAGTCTATTTTTTTGAAAAAGTTTTTCATTTAGCTGGATAGTTGTGAAAAACAATGTTATTCAATGCGTTACCTTTTTTCAAAACGGAGTGACGCCCAATGGAGCCGCCAAAGCGCCAACGAGGGCGACCCAAAAGTTTCACTGATAAGACCGCAGAAACCCGCATCCAATCGCTGGATCGTGCACTGGATGTGCTGGCTTTTGTGGCGGCGGGGCGCGGGACGACTTTGACTGAAATCGCCGAGGAATTGGGCCAATCCCCCGCCACGATTTACCGCATTTTGACAACATTCGCGGCCCGCGAGGCGTTGGAAATCGACCCAACGACACAGGAATGGTTTGTTGGGCCCAGCAGTTTTCGCATCGGGTCCGCGTTTTTGCGCCGCAGTGGCATGGTTGAACGTGCGCGACCAATGATGCGCAACCTGATGGTTGAAACCGGTGAAACCGCCAATCTGGGCGTCGAAAATGACGACCAAGTGCTGTTTTTGTCCCAGGTCGAGACCCACGAAAACATCCGTGCTTTTTTCCCACCGGGCGCGCAATCCCCGATGCATGCTTCTGGCATCGGCAAAGCACTGCTGGCCCACGCAACAAGCGAACGGATTGAACGCTACATCCGGCGTAAACCCCTAAGCGCCTTTACCGAAAACACAATCAACGCACCTGAGGCGTTGCGCAGCGAATTGCAATGCATCAAAGCGCAGGGCTATGCCTTTGACGACGAAGAGAAAAGCATCGGTATGCGCTGTGTCGCGGCGCCGGTGTTCAACAGCTTTGGCGAAACGGTCGCGGGCCTGTCGATCTCGGGCCCATCTGCGCGACTGACGTTGGACCGGATCACAGCCATCAGTGACAGCGTGATCAGCCAAGCCGAGGTGTTGTCACGCAGCCTAGGGTTTGAAGCCTAGCGGGTGGGGATTGGTGGCGGATCATGGGTGGTTTTCAATTATGGTATATTACGCATAATCAGTATTATGTTAACATTGCAGGTACCCCAAGCTGCCACAAAACGTTATATACTGGGACTTTGCGCTATATTCCAACCAGCCCAGCTACAGCCACGTCTCACAATGCCATTCTGCATCCCCCAACAGAGATTGCGATCACGACGGCCAAATCTAACGCAGTGGATCACAACCGCAGCAAAGAACAACGCCGCGAACATTGGATTGGATAAATACTTGCAGGGTTTTATTTGATTTCAAGCTGATACGTCACGTTCCTCATCCAAAAATCGAACGCTGTCCAGCCCAGTACAGCGACCTGCCCACAAGACCCCCAAACCAACCCAAGCCAAACACGCACCCCGCAAAACACCCGTGAAATACAATGGCTTGCTTGCGCCCGTCACATTTCCTAGAATGGTGCAACACTCAAGGGCAAAAAATGCAATCACTCCTTATCCTGAACGGGCCAAACCTTAACTTGCTTGGCACCCGGCAAACCGAAGTCTATGGCGACACCACTTTGGCGGCGATCGAAACCATGTGCTTGACCAAAGCCAAAGCCTGTGGCTGCAACGTGACCTGTTTGCAATCCAACCACGAGGGCGAATTGGTCGAAGCCATTCACGCCGCACGTGACGTTCATGATGGAATTGTGCTGAATGCGGGCGCCTATACGCATACCTCTGTGGCGTTGATGGACGCAATTTCATCGGTGAGCATCCCCTGTGTCGAGCTGCATCTGTCCAACATCCACGCCCGCGAAGAGTTCCGCCACAAGTCGTTCATTGCTCCCGTAGCCGTCGGGCAAATCTGTGGGTTTGGCCCCAAAGGCTATGATCTGGCGATCGACGCCATGCTGTCCTATTTAGGGCAATCAACATGACATTTGCCTCGCTTGAACGCATATGTGATGCCGAAACAGTTGATGAATTGTGGAATATCTACACCGAGGTCATGGCGGAATTCGGCTTTGATCGGTTGCTTTATGGCTTGACCCGGTTCAAATCCGGCCAATCCTTGGGCGACATGCAGGATTCCTTGATCCTGACCAACCATGACACTGAATTCGTTGATAAATATGTCACAAGCGGGTTGTTCATCCATGCCCCGATGATGCGTTGGTCCATCGAAAACACCGGCGCCTGCAGCTGGAGCTGGATGGATGGCATGGTCGGAAGCGATGATGCCTTTACAGAATCCGAGCGCAAGGTATTGGCGCTGAACCATGGCAGCGGCGTCACCGCCGGCTATACCATCAGTTTCAAATCAAGCACCATCCGAACCAAAGGGGCAATCGCCCTGACCGGTAAAAAAGGCGTGTCGCAAACCCAAGTGGACGAAATTTGGGAAAAGCACGGCCAGGAAATTTTGGTGATCAGCAATGTTGCGCACCTCAAGATCATCTCCCTGCCCCACGCTGGTACGCGCAAACCGCTGACCCATCGCCAACGCGAAGTTTTGGAGTGGGTTGGCGATGGCAAAACCATGCAGGATATCGCCGTGATTATGGGGCTGACCTCGGCAACCGTCGAAAAACATTTGCGCCTTGCCCGCGAAGCACTGGACGTTGAAACCACGGCTCAAGCGGTTCTCAAGGCCTCATTCCAGAACCAAATCTTCGTTTTAGAGGGCTAACCCCCTAAAAACCTGTCTTTTTCGGCAGGTATGGAATCCCTTACTTTCCTTACGTTACGTTAAGGTGCAGATTAAACAGGTTCCGTGAGTGGTGGCTTTTTTGCCAGGGAACTTCAGATCTGATCCCATGTGATTACATGGCTAGCAGGTTTGTCCGGGAAACCGGAGTTGGTCAGGAGGAGAATAATCCTTCGCCTGACCGACACCTAATATCTGCGCCCTGTCCTCATCCCCATTTGGAGTGGCGCAAAAATAAAACGGTGTGGTCCTGCCCGGACTGCACCGTTTTTACATTTGGCCCCAAAACAGCAGGCTAGAATCAAAAACGGCCCCTACGATAGATCGCAAGGGCCGTCTATTTGAGTCGGAAACAGCTTAGCTGTTCATTTTCGCAACTTCAGCTGCGAAATCTTCTTCGACTTTTTCAATGCCTTCGCCCACTTCAAGACGCGCGAAACCAGTGATTTCAACACCGGCTTCGGTGGCCGCAGCAGCAACGGTCAAGTCAGGGTTCACAACAAAAGACTGGCCCAAAAGCGTGACTTCGGACAGGAATTTTTTCATCCGGCCGACGATCATCTTCTCAATGACTTGCTCGGGCTTGCCTGATTCACGTGCTTGCTCAGTCAAAACGGCTTTTTCGCGCTCAACCAGCGAGGCATCCAGATCCGCTTCGCCCAAGGACGCCGGGTTCACCGCCGCAATGTGCATCGCAACTTGACGACCGAACGCTTCGTTGTCGCCCTTAAGCGCAACCAGCACACCGATTTTACCCATGCCGTCAGTGACAGCGTTATGCACATAAGACACAACCTGATCGCCCTTCAGCACAGTCATACGGCGCACCGACATGTTTTCGCCAATCACAGCAACCTTATCGGTCACAACCTCGGCAACCGATTTGCCGCCCATATCAGCCGCGTTCAACGCGTCAATATCGTCAACACCCAAGGCAACGGTCGCAATGCCGCCAACCATTTCTTGGAAGTCTGCGTTTTTGCCAACAAAGTCGGTTTCCGAGTTCACCTCAACAGCAACCCCTTTGCCACCAGCAACGCTGACAGCAACCAGACCCTCAGCCGCGGTGCGACCCGATTTTTTAGCGGCCTTAGCCAGGCCCTTGGTGCGCAGCCAATCAACGGCGGCTTCCATGTCGCCATCGTTTTCAACGAGCGCTTTTTTCGCGTCCATCATGCCAGCACCTGTGCTGTCACGCAGTTCTTTTACCATTGCAGCTGTAATCGCCATCATGGATCTCCTGAAATGAATGTTGGTGAAACGGGTGCCGCCGATGCCGCACCCGATCTAATCGTGTTTAGGCTTTGGCTTCTGCCGCAGCAGGCGCTTCGGCCTCAACAGGTGCAGCAACAGCTTCTTCAACCGGGGCTTCGTCCATAGCGCCCAGATCAATACCAGCCGCGCCCATTTGGGCTGTCATGCCGTCCAGCGCCGCACGGGCCACCAGATCAGTATAAAGTGCAATCGCACGTGCCGCATCATCATTGCCTGGAATGATGTAATCAATGCCATCTGGGTTACAGTTGGAATCAACCACAGCCACAACCGGAATGCCCAGCTTGTTGGCCTCAGCAATCGCCAGATCTTCTTTGCGCACGTCCACAACAAAGATCAGGTCGGGCTGGCTGCCCATTTCACGGATGCCGCCAAGACTGGCTTGCAGTTTCTCTTGCTGACGCTCAATGCCCAGACGTTCTTTCTTGGTCAGACCTTCGGCGCCGGATTCCAGCAGTTCGTCGGCGTCTTTCAGGCGTTTGATCGACTTTGAAATTGTTTGCCAGTTGGTCAGCGTACCACCCAACCAACGGTGGTTCATGTAATACTGTGCGCATTTTTCAGCCGCTTCAGCAACAGGCCCAGCGGCCTGACGCTTGGTGCCAACGAACAGGATGCGTCCGCCTTTGGCCGCAACATCACGGACAGCTTGCAGCGCCTGATCCAGCATTGGAACAGTTTGTGTCAGGTCAAGAATGTGAATGCCGTTGCGAGCGCCGTAGATGAACGGGCCCATTTTAGGGTTCCAGCGTTGTGTCTGGTGACCAAAGTGTACGCCAGCTTCCAGCAGCTGTCGCATCGTGAATTCAGGTAGCGCCATGGCTAATATCCTTTTTTTCCGGTTTGTACCTAGGGCGGGGTAATAGAGCATATGCTCAACCGGCGGACCTTTCGGGATTTCTCCCCGATCGGCCCAGCCCCGCCTGCGGGATTGAAGTCGCGCATATACGAGGCATTTGCCCCCACCACAAGCCCTATTTCGCCCCCTCGCTCTGCTTCATGCCAAAATACTTGCGCCGCAGGTCTTTAAACGTCCCCTTATCACCTCTGCATCACCTCTGCGGTTTAGCCCCGTAGGGGGTAAACCGCTTGGGGCGACGCCGTCAGGCGGCGCAACTCACTTAAAGAAACACCCGTTCCACGACCCAAAAAGCCCCAACCGCAGCAATCACCACTGAGGCCGGAACTGAAACCCGCGCACGATACCAAGGTTTATAGCGAAACCAAACGCCAACCGCCAAAAATGCCAGCGCGATCACCGTGATCTGGCCAAACTCCACCCCGATGTTGAACGCAATCAAAGCCGCGAAAAACTGATCGTCCGGAATGCCAAACTCCCCCAGAACCGAGGCAAACCCCAGCCCGTGCAACAATCCAAAGCCAAAGATCACAATTGGACGCCACGGGTTCAATTGTGACGTCAGGATATTTTCAACCGCCACATAGACGATCGACGCCGCGATCAGCGGCTCCACAACAGCGGGCGACACCGTCACCCAACCCATCGCCCCCAAGGCCAGCGTCACCGTATGGGCCAATGTGAAGGCCGATATTTGCCAAAACAATGGCCGCAACCTGATCGACAGGAAAAACAACCCCAGTACGAACAGGATATGATCCAACCCTTTGGGCAAAATATGGTCAAACCCAACCGGTATATATTGCGTAAACACCTGCCAGCCGCTTTTTTTGTCGCCACCGGCCAACGCAATTTCAGGACTGCGCTGCCCGCCCGTCAGATACCCCGTATAGCCCTGCTTAACACCGTTTTGCCGCAACACGATGGTGCCAAACCGCTTGTCCCAGCCAAAACTGATCGCCTGCGCGCCCGCTGGCAAATCTGCCGTCAGGTTCAACAGCGTGCTGCGGGGCAATTCAACGTCGCCAACCGCCCCCACATCCCCCCCAACCAACTCAAGCGGCACAGTCACCGCCCCGACCCGCAGATCAAACCCGTTGCGCAAACTGGGCCAGGCCGCAGACAGGCGTTGCCCCATGACCGCGGGCGACAAATGCCGCAGATCATCGTAATCATCCGACTGCGCGGTGTCGTTGGTGTCCACAACCCCGTCCAGATCAATCCCTGCGACAAAGGCCTCAAGGTTTAGCCGCAACTGTATCACCAGTTCGCCCCCAGATTCACCATCCGAAACTGTGAAATCCGCAATCGACGGGCTGACCTCATGGGCCGAAACCTCGGCGCCCAAAAACATCACGCTTGACAACAGCAGCGCAATCGTCAGCCTCATTGCTATGAAAAAACCTGTCATCACCCTAATCCTTTGCGCAATTTCCACTCTGGGAATCGCCCTGCCCGCCTTTGGTCACGAGTTTTGGCTCGCGCCGCAAAATTATCAACCGCAAATTGGCGCCACCCTTGAGGTCCAGCTGCGCAACGGGCAAGATTTCAAAGGTGTTGAAATCGGCTACTTCGACAAACGCATCGAAATGTTTGACTGGTTCCAAAACCAGACCCGCAATCCGGTGATCAGCCGCGCGGGCGATTTTCCCGCCATGACCATGGTCGCCCCTCAAGACGGGTTGATGGTTTTAGGCTATGAAAGCACCTACAGCACGGTTCAATACGCCCATCTTGGCAAGTTCCTGAAATTCGCCGAACACAAGGATTTCCCCGAAGCCGAGGCCAGCCACAAGCTGCGCGGCCTGCCCGAGGGGCGCTTTAACGAGATTTACACACGCTTTTGCAAAACGCTGATTGGCGTCGGCACAGCGGCAGGCCATGACGTTGAAACGGATATGGAAACTGAATTTGTCGCCCTGAGCAACCCATATACCGATGATCTGACGGACGGTCTGAAGGTGCAATTGCTGTACCAAGGCACCCCCCGCACCCATGCACAGATCGAAGTCTTTGAACGCGCGCCCGACGAGACTGTTGTAATCACAAAGCAGCGCACCGATGATCAAGGGCGCGCGATGATTCCCGTCAAACCTAACCACATATATTTACTGGACGCTGTCATCCTGCGCGAACCCGAAGAGGGTGTTGCCGCCGAAAACGATGCGGTTTGGGAAACGCTCTGGGCCTCGCTGACCTTCCGTGTGCCGTAAACCCGCCTTGTCAATGCGTGCCCTTCGCGTCACAACCCCGTCATGAACAACAAACCTGACATACTCTGTATCGGCAGCGTCCTTTGGGACGTGATTGGCCGTTCCGCCAGTCATATGCGCCAAGGCTCCGACGTGCCGGGCCGCATCACCCGCCTGCCCGGTGGTGTTGCCTTGAACATTGCCATGACCCTGCGCCGCTTTGGTCTGACCCCTGCCCTGCTGACAACGATCGGCAAGGATGAAGAGGGTCACGAACTGATGGCCGCCTGCAAGAGCATGGGGATGGACTGCGATTATGTTTACCACTCCGAAGACCTGCCCACCGACATTTACATGGCCGTCGAGGGGGCCAACGGGCTGATCGCCGCCATAGCGGATGCCCACTCGCTCGAGGCCGCAGGCGACAAAATCCTGCGCCCGTTGGTGGATGGCACGCTTGGCACCAAAGAGCAGCCCTTTGAGGGCGTCATTGCGCTGGACGGCAACCTGACACTCGCCCTGATTGAAAAAATCGCCACTAGCCCGTTGTTTGCCCGCGCCGACCTGCGCGTCGCCCCCGCCTCGCCCGGCAAGGCCGAGCGGTTAGCCCCGATGCTGGCACACCCAAACGTCACGCTCTATGTGAACATCGAGGAAGCCGGTCTGTTGTGCCAAACCACCTTTCAGTCCTCGGCGCAGGCCGCGACCGCCTTACTGGCCCGCGGCGTGCATGGGATCATGGTGACGGATGGCGGCAATTCGGCCACCTTTGGCAATGCGGATGGCATCTTTAGCCAAACCCCGCCCGAAGTGATGGTGACCCGTATCACCGGCGCGGGCGACACCTTTATGGCGGCGCATATTGCCGCCGAAATCCGTGGTGAAACACCCGAGGCCGCCCTCAACGCCGCACTTGCCGCCGCCGCAACTTATGTTTCAGGAGAAACACCTCTATGAGCCTCAAACTGCATTTCTCCCCCGAAGTCGCCAAAGCCCGTACCGATGGCACCGCGATTGTTGCACTGGAAAGCACCATCATCACCCACGGGATGCCCTACCCGCAAAATGTCGAGACCGCCCGCAAAGTCGAAGACGTGGTGCGCAAGGGCGGCGCGATCCCGGCCACCATCGCGGTGCTGGACGGGCAGTTGCACATCGGTTTAACGGATGCGCAACTGGAACAATTGAGCCAAGCCAAAGACGTTGCTAAACTGTCGCGTGCCGATTTCGCGGCCTGCATGGCGCGCGGTGGCACTGGGGCCACCACAGTGGCCGCCACCATGATCGCGGCCCATCTGGCAGGTATTTCGGTGTTTGCTACAGGCGGCATCGGTGGCGTACATCGCGGCGCGGAACTGTCGTTTGATGTATCGGCCGACTTGCACGAGCTGGCCCAAACCCCCGTCACCGTGGTGGCAGCTGGCCCCAAGGCAATCCTGGATGTGCCCAAAACACTGGAGGTTTTGGAGACTTTAGGTGTTCCGGTTATCACATTCAAACAAAACAATATTCCCGCCTTTTGGTCGCGCTCGTCCGATCTGCCAAGCCCGTTGCGCATGGACACAGCCAGCCAGATTGCAGACGCCCAAATGATGCGCGCGCAGCTGGGCCTGCCGGGGGGGCAACTGGTCGCCAATCCCATCCCGCAGGACGCCGAAATCCCGCAAAACGAATTGGCCCCTGTGATTGCCCAAGCCCTGAAAGAAGCCAACGCACAAGGCATTTCAGCCAAATCCGTCACGCCGTTCCTGCTGCAACGCATCTTTGAGCTGACCGAGGGTAAATCCCTCACCGCCAACATCGCATTGGTGATGAACAACGCCCGATTAGCGACTGAGATTGCAAAAGAAATGGCCGCGCAGGCGGACTAGAGCCGACAAACCCGCAACACAAATACGCAGTGGATTTTGATGGAACCACATTGTTCTGGCTAGAAAAACGGCCCCGGTCGTACGGGCGAGAACAGCCGCCTTTTCATGGAAGCCGTATTGTGGATTGCGCCAAACCGGCGCACCTTGGCGCGACCTGCCGTCCGAGTATGGCAACCGGAAGTTCCCGCCGGAGTTTGACAAGCATGGTTGCAAATGGAGACACTTGATTGAAAACCACTTCGGGAAACTTAAGGAATTCAAACGCATAGCTTTACGCGCCTGCAAAACTGACCCAAGCTTCTCCTCAATGATCTATCTGGCCGCCTTGTCGTCAGACATCCGGCCCGCCGTCAGATACATCAGCACCGGTTTGCCTAACCCGCCGCAAACCGCATGTAACTTGGAATTCAATCCGCCTTTTGTGCGCCCAATGTCACGGCGAAGATCCCCTTTTTCAAAGGCTTGATGCTGTGCGGTGCGTCTTTAGATGTGGTGCATCTATCTGCAATTGATCGGGCACATCTTTAGGTTATAACTATTTGAATATGCTGTAAAAATTATAACTTCCTCCCCCTTATGAAACGATTGTAGAGGGTCTTGTGCGGGCCATATTCCGCCGGTACATCTCGCCATTGCAGCCCGCGCCTCAGCACATGGATGATGCCGCTAAGAACGCGACGACCATCAACCCGTGGCCCCCCCCGTGAGAGCGCGGAAAGTAGGGCTTTATGCGCTCGATCTGTGTTTCTGAAAGCCACTAGAGAGGCGACATTTGCAGTTCCTCCTGCATCGGTTGAATCAGAAATCAAACCATTTGGGACTCCCCGTAATTAATAGGGCCTGACCCTGGACCTTGAACACATCGCCGTCATGCGGGGCGAAAGCTTTGGCACCTCGCCGCTGGCTATGTCAGGGTGGCCATGACTGTGGACGACACGGCGTATGGCGCGACGCTGACACGGTTGGCGGAACTTGCCAAAACACTGGCGCAGTTAGCAAAGTAAAGGGAAATCACATGTCCGGCAGATTTCGCGACCTACACCAACGGGGCAACCCCTTCATCCTTGCCAATGCTTGGGACGCGGGCAGCGCCAAGATGTTGGCGGGTTTGGGCGCGCAGGCGATTGCGACCTCCTCAGGTGCACATGCGTTTACGCAGGGCCGTGCCGATATGGGCACCCTCACCCGTGATGAGGCCCTGTCACACGCTCAGGACTTGATCGCTGCGGTGGATATTCCGGTTTCAGGGGATTTTGAGAACGGCTTTGGCGATGACCCTGATACCTGCGCTGAAACAGTGCGGATGGCGGGCGAAATCGGCTTGGCGGGCATCTCGATCGAGGACACCGCCCTGCCCGCTGACACGGCCTACGCGTTCGATCATGCGGTCGAGCGCATCCGTGCAGCGGCTTTGGCGGCCCGCGCGCTGTCGGGTGATTTTGTGCTGGTGGCCCGTGCAGATGGTGTGTTGAACGCGCAATACGGTATAGAAGAGGCAATCCGGCGTATCCAGGCCTATGAGGCGGCTGGCGCGGATTGTGTTTACATACCGATGCCCGCCAGCATGGAGGATCTGGCCCGTATTTGCGCGGCCACCACCCTGCCCGTCAATGCACTGGCCGCAGGCCCCTTTGCCAAGGTCAGCCGCGCGCAATTCGCCAAAATCGGCGTGGCGCGTATTTCATTGGGGGCCGCATTGGCGCGGGTCACGCACCGTGTCATTCACGACACCGCAAAAGCGATGTTTGAAAACGGGGATTTCACCCCGCTTACCAACGCCCTGCCCGCCTCTGTCACTGATGGGTTTTTGGACTAGTTTAACGGCCGGTTGTCGTCCTGCTTTTCCATACGCAATAGCGTGAACATGCCCATCGGTGGTAGTTTACATTGGTCTTGAACGTCCAGATCGTCTTCGCCCAGAATACGGTGGATTGAGAAATCCGAATGCCAACCGATTTTGCTGGCGAAAGGCGCGAATGCCTTTTCCACGACCGACAACGCCCCTTTTTCGCGGGCAAAATGATTGACGATCAACACTTGGCCGCCGGGTTTGCAGACCCGCGCCATTTCGGCGATCACCATTTCGGGGTCCGGCACCACAGAGACCAAATACATCGCAACAACCGTGTCAAAATGATTGTCCGGCAGTGTCATTGCACGGGCGTCCATTTCCATGATTCCCTCAACATGTGTCAGCCCGCGTTTGGATACTTTTTTGCGGGCTTTGGCCAACATATGGGTTGAAACGTCGATGCCTGTTATTTGCAAATGGGGTTGATAGTGCTTTAGCGACAGCCCCGTGCCGACACCAACTTCAAGCACTTTGCCTTGGCGTGCGTTGATATGTTGGATTGCACGCTTGCGACCAACCATTGTGATGGCACCAAATGTTTTGTCGTAAATCGGCGCCCAAGCTTTGTATGAACTCTTTACTGCGTTGATATCCAATGTATTTTTCCTGTGTATGCTGTTGGTACAGCAAATTTAGTGGCCCAATACCGACACTTCTCACAGTATTTGCGACGCGTTGCAAGGTTCAATTTCCCAATAGGCGGCTTACGCCCCTCTTGCCAAATCGACCTGATCGTGGCCCTATTGCCGCCATGAATCATGATGATTTAAACCACTGGTCCAAACGCGCTGCGGATTGGGCGCGGGACTATCATGCGGGCCTGCGTGATCAGCCAGTGCGCGCTGATGTTAAGCCTGGTGAAACGGCGGCAAAATTACCGTCCCAAGCGCCTGAAATGGCTGAACCGATGGAACAAATCTTTGCGGATTTTGAATCCATCGTGCCGGGGGCAACAACCCATTGGCAACATCCGCGGTTTTTCGCGTATTTTCCGGCCAATGCCTCTCCGGCTTCGATGCTGGCCGAGCAGCTGGCGAACGCCATCGCCGGCCAAGCCATGCTGTGGCAAACCGCCCCCGCCGCCAATGAAATCGAAGCGGTGATGATCAACTGGTTACGCGACGCATTGGGTTTGCCCGAGGATTTCACCGGTACCATTCACGACAGCGCCACCACGACGACGCTCTCTGCCATCCTGACCATGCGCGAACGTGTGTTGGACTGGAAGGGCAACCAACACGGATTGTCTGGCTTGCCCCGACTGCGGGTGTATGCCTCTGGCGAGACCCATTCCAGCATCGACAAAGCCGCACGGATTGCCGGCATCGGCCAAGATAATCTGGTGAAAATTCCGACCAATGCAGCACATCAAATGGACCCGACTGCGCTGGACGCGGCCATTCAGGCTGATCTCGCCGCCGGATACCTGCCCGCTGGCGTTGTTGCATGTGTTGGTGGCACTTCGATCGGGGCAAGCGATGATATTGCCGCCACTGTATCGGTGGCGAAATCCCATGACCTTTATGTGCATGTGGATGCTGCATGGGCCGGATCAGCGATGATTTGCCCCGAATACCGCCACATCTGGGCGGGGGTTGAGGGGGTAGACAGCATCGTCTTTAACCCGCATAAATGGTTGGGTGCGCAGTTTGATTGTGCGGTTCAATTCCTGAAAAACCCTGTTGAGCAGATCAACACATTGGGGCTACGGCCCGAGTATCTGAACACTTTGGGTCAAGAGGAAATCACCAATTACAACGAATGGACCGTGCCGCTGGGGCGTCGTTTCAGGGCGCTGAAACTGTGGTTTACGCTGCGGGCCTATGGGTTGGACGGCCTGCGTACACGCATACGAAATCACATCAATTGGTCCAAGGAGTGCCGTGATATCATTGCAAAAATATATGGTTTTGAGATCACTACGGCACCTGCATTTTCACTGTTTACCTTTCGCTACAACAACAGTGATGCGGACACCGAATCCCTGTTGGGCCGCATCAATGATGACGGGCGAATCTACCTGACCCAAACCCGCCAAAATGGCAACTTTGTGATCCGTATGCAGGTCGGCCAGTTTGACTGCACCCGCGAGGATGTCATGATGGTGCCAACCGTCCTAAAAGAGTTGACCGGAGTCTGACATGCGCCTATTTTTCATTCTGTTTTTAACGCTATTGCCCGGGTTTGCCACGGCGCAGAACTATCCGACCCATAACAACCTCTTTGTAAATGACTTCGCCGCCATTATCAGCGCCGAGGACGAAGCCGCGCTGATGCAACAGCTGAAAGATCTGCGCGCGGAAAAAGGCATCGAGGTCACGGTTTTGACCATCGGCAGTCGGCATATATATGGCCCCAGCGACAGCATCGAGAGTTTTGCAACCGGATTGTTCAACCACTGGGGCATCGGAAATGCCGAGCGCAACGACGGTATCCTCATTCTGGTCGCCCGGCAGGACCGCGAAATGCGTGTTGAATTGGGCAAAGGATATAACAAGGACTTTGATGCTGCCGCTGGAGATGTGATAGATCAGCATTTCCTGTCGTCGTTTCGCTATGACAAATACTCAGAAGGTATTCGCACCGGCACAAACGAGGTGATCCGCCGCATCGCCATGCCATTGGCTGAAGGAAAGGAGCGCCCATTGGACGCTGACAAGCCATGGGACATAGGATTGATCGTATTCTTTGGTATTTTTGGCAGCTTCATCACGCTCTTTCTTGGTATGGCGTTCTACCGCCGCATCGCTGATTTCTTTGCCCGATTGCGCCGCTGTCCCAATTGTGGGCGCAAAGGTGGTATCCGGCGTCACCGTGAGATTATTGTCAGCGCCACCAGATCCAGTTCAGGCAGCGGCATACTGACCACCACATGCAACCATTGTGATTATCGGCGCGAAGAAAACTACACCATTGCCCGCATTTCTTCCTCGCGCTCATCCTCGTCTTCCGGCGGCAGCAGCTTTGGCGGCGGTTCGTCGTCTGGTGGCGGGGCTTCGGGACGTTGGTAGCCTAAAAACGACAATATGGCGCAAATAGGCAAGACTTAGGCGCATTAGACGGCATTCTACACTGGCAACAGGAGAAGAAATGCCGACCAAACATTGGATCATAACGCTGGTTTCACGGGCGATCGGAGCACGTCGCGGACGGGCTGCGCGGGGACGACCATAGGGGGATTTCGCCCTTTGTTTTCCCTATCTAGAAAGTTCCTGAAATGTCTGAACGCCAATCTCGCCGCTCCGGTGGTCGCGCTGCACGCGTTGCTTTGCGTGCCGCCCCCCTTGCCCAAGATCTGTGCCCTGTGCGCCCTGGAATGAAGGGTGGCCGCTATACCCCGCTAACCCAAGCCGATATTGAGCGCATCCATCACGGTGCCCTGGATGCGCTGGAACAAATCGGACTGGCCGACGCACCGCAAAGCGGCATTGATGTTATGACGCAGGCCGGTGCGATCCTTGGCGATGACGGCCGCCTGCGGTTTCCACGCGCCTTGGTCGAGGACATACTGGCAAAGGCCGCCAAATCTGTCACTCTGTTTGGGCGCGACCCTGCACATGATATGCATATCGGTGGTAAGAATGTCTATTACGGCACGGCCGGTGCGGCTGTTCATTTGGTCGATGTGGCCACCAACACTTACCGCGAAAGCAACCTGCAAGACCTGTTCGATGCCGCCCGCATCACTGATCAAATGGACAACATCCACTTTTTGCAGCGCCCGATGGTGGCCCGCGATGTCACCGACAATTTTGAGTTGGACATAAATACGGTTTACGCCTGCACCAGTGGCACCACCAAACATGTTGGTACTTCATTCGTGGAGCCTGATTTTGTCGCGGGTGGCATCGACTTGTTGCACATGATCGCGGGGGGAGAGGATAAATGGCGGGCGCGGCCCTTTGTTTCCAACTCGAACTGCTTTGTGGTGCCACCAATGCGATTTGCCACCGAAAGCTGTCAGGTCATGGAGAATTGCATCGCCGCTGGCATGCCTGTGCTGTTGCTCTCGGCGGGTCAAGCCGGTGCAACCGCGCCAGCCTCGATCGCAGGTGCGATCATGCAGGCCGTGGCGGAATGTCTGGCCGGCATCGTCTATGTGAACGCCATTTCACCGGGGTATCCGGCGGTGTTTGGCACATGGCCCTTTGTGTCGGACCTGCGCACGGGGGCGATGTCCGGCGGATCAGGCGAGCAAGCCTTGCTGACCGCTGGCTGCGCCCAGATGCACCATTTCTATGGGCTGCCTGGCGGGGCGGCTGCGGGCATCGCCGACGCGAAACTCCCTGATATGCAAGCCGGATGGGAGCAAGGCATTTCCAATGTCATGGCGGGCCTGTCGGGTTTGAACATCGTTTATGAAGCGGCGGGCATGCATGCCTCGTTGCTGGGGTTTTGTCTGGAAAGCCTGATCCTTGGGGATGACCTGATTGGTCAGGCCCAACGCTGTGTGCGCGGCATCGAGGTGAATGACGACACCATCGGGCTTGAGGTCATGCGCGCCACATGTCTGGGTGGTCCGATGCATTATCTGGGCCATGAACAAACGCTGGGATTGATGCAGACCGAATACCTATACCCGAAAACCGCCAATCGTCTGTCGCCAAAGGAATGGCAGGAATACGACCGCCCCGAACTGGTCCCCGCCGCCACCAAACGCAAGGACGAGATACTGGCCACCCCCTCACAGGCCCTGTTTAACCCAATGCTGGACGCCGAAATTCGGGCGGCCTTCAATATTCATCTTTGACCTCGCCATGTTCTGCTAATAACTGAGTTGGGCATTGGCGGGCATGTCTCCGCAAGTAATATTCTGCTTCACTTCAACCCAATGAACGCAGAAAAATTTGCAGAGAAATCCTATGCAACGGATTTGATGGATTTTATTTTTGGTGACTCTGTTGATGCGTCGAATGCCGAGAATATTGCAGCTGTTATAAAACAGAACGATTTTAAGTCGAAACCTCACTTTAGTCAGGTGGTTGTTTTGTTCGATTCCACGTTTGGGGCTCATACACTGATCACTTTTAGGTCGTAGTCAGCCTCAGTTAAGCTCCTTAATCAGCCGCTTTTTCCTCAAGCGCCATCCACTCTTCTTCCGCCGCATCCAGCACCGATTGGCGCTCGATTAGGGCGTCCGTGGCTTTTTGGAATTTGACAGGCTCGTTGGTAAACATATCGGGGTCGGACATGAATTCAACCAGCTTGGCGATCTCGGCCTCTAAACGCTCCATCACGGCAGGGAGCGCCTCAAGGCGGTGCTTTTCAACGAAGGATAAACCGTCCTCGGTTGGTGCATTGTCGGGTTTGCCTGTGGCCTGCTTTTTCTTCGCAGGCGCGGCCGTTTCGGCTGTTTCAGCCCGTTGTGAGCGGTAGTCAGACCAGCCGCCGGCATAAACGGTTGCCTTGCCGTCCCCCTCCATCGCGATGGTGGTGCGGGCAACGCGGTCCAGAAAATCGCGGTCGTGGCTGACCAGCAAAACGGTGCCTTCATAGTCCGTCAGCAGTTCTTGCAACAGGTCGAGCGTTTCAACATCCAGATCATTTGTCGGCTCATCCAGAACCAGCAAATTGCTTTCACGTGCCATGATTTTGGCCAACAACAGGCGGGCTTTTTCGCCACCAGATAGCGAACGTACAGGCGCGCGCATCTGGGCCTCGTCAAACAGGAAATCCTTTAGATACCCGACCACATGCCGCGGCGCGCCGCGAACCATGACCTGATCGGCCTTGCCGGAAACACGCAGGTCAACATCGCCTGTCATGCTTTCCCACAGGCTGACATTGGGGTCCAACTGGGCGCGGTTTTGATCAAACAGCGCCATTTCCAGATTTGTGCCACGGGTGATGGTGCCGCTGTCGGGCTCCATCTCGCCGATCAGCATGTTTAGCAACGTGGTTTTGCCCACCCCATTGGGGCCAACGAACCCGATGCAATCACCGCGCTGCACCTTTAGCGAAAATTTGGACAGGATTTCTTTGCCGTCGAAACTTTTTGCGATATCAATGGCTTCTATCACCTTCTTGCCGGATTTCCTGCCGGATTCCAGCACCATTTCGGCAGTGCCTTGACGCTTGATTTGTGCCGCCTGCCCGGCCTGCAATTCGCGCAGCGCCCGCACGCGACCCTGATTGCGTTTGCGCCGCGCCGAAATCCCCTCAACGGCCCAACGGGCTTCGGCCTTGATCTTGCGCTTAAGCTTGTGACGGGCGTCGTCCTCTTCTTCCCACGTCTTGTCGCGCCAGGCTTCAAATTCGGCAAAGCCCTTTTCCTGACGGCGCACAGCCCCGCGATCAATCCACAGCGTGGCGCGGGTCAAGGCATTCAGGAAGGCACGGTCATGCGAGATCAACACATATCCGGTGCGGGTGGTCTTGAGCTGTGATTCCAGCCAGCCGATCGCCTCGATGTCTAAATGGTTGGTTGGCTCGTCCAGCAACATCAATTCGGGCGCTTCAGCCAGCAATTTGGCCAATGCAGCACGGCGTCGTTCCCCGCCCGATGCGGTGGTGATTAAACCCTCGGGGTTGAACTTCAGCCCTTCGGCAACGCGCTCCACTAGATAATCCTGACCGGGGGACAAGCCGCTAGAAGCATATTCTCCAAGCGTGGTAAACCCTTTGAAATCAGGGTCTTGTTCCATGTACCCGACTTTGACGCCGGGGGATGCCACAACGGATCCGCTGTCAGCCTCGACCAGTCCGGCCATCACCTTCATCAAGGTGGATTTACCCGATCCGTTGCGCCCGACAAGCGCCACGCGATCACCGGGTTGAACCACCAGAGACAGCCCGTCAAAAACGGGATCGCCCCCAAAAGTGAGCGAAATGTCGGAGAGCTGTAATAAGGGTGCGCGTGCCATACCGCTGGCTATGTCGAGAACACAGCGGCGTCAACCGCCCTGCCCATCATTGTTCCCAAAATATCCGCGCCGCAGGCAATTCCAACTATTGCGCTACAGCCCGCAGCAGCCGTTTGCGCGCCTCTGGTATGGTGGCGATTTCCACACCGACGAACACATGCAACGTGTTCATATCACGATCAACAACCGCATGGTCTGACACCCAGCCCCCCATCGCCAGATAGGTGCGCAACAACGGCGGGACTTTGCGCAAAGCTTTGGACGACATCGGTGCATCCTGAAAATCCACAACCTCCGGGGATTTGGCCAAGGGGCGCCAAAGATCCGGCGCCCGATGGCGGGATTTCAACATCGAAAACACCTCGGTATAAGGGGCAGCATCGCAGCCCTCAAAGGACGAGCAGCCAAACAACATCGTGATGCCCTCGCCATCAACGACGCGAGTCATCAAGGCCCAAGCGATCCGTAAAATTTCGGGGTCGCTGTGATCTGGGTGGGTGCAAAATCGACCCAGTTCCAACAACGCCCCGCCAAACTGGCGCAGAGCGTTCAAATCATAGAATTGCGCGGAGTAGCTTTGCTCGATAGTGGTGCCGACCAGTTGCATCAACCTGTAAGAAGCGACCAGTTTTCCAGTGGTGATCTCCTCGACCAACACGTGGTCACACAGGGCATCAAAACAATCAGTTTCCAGCCCCTTTGCAGCACCGGCAAAGGCCAATTTACGTAAGGCTTGCGAGGCGCTGATATCCGCTGCACTATCCGCAAAACGCACGCGATAACGCCCTCTTTCAAGGCTATGCATTTCAAGTCCCTCATAACAGGTTCTTACAGGGCACTTGCCCTTTGGCCAACTGGCCTTAAATATGGGTCACAGACGCGATACACACAAGTCTAGAATGGGCTTAGAACAGGATATCAGCATGGAAAAAGTTACCAAAACCGATGACGAATGGCGCGCGCAACTGTCTGATCTGGCGTATAAAGTTACCCGCAAACATGGCACCGAGCGGGCCGGAAGCTGTGATGCCTTCCCCAAAACAGACGGGATTTTTCACTGTATTTGCTGTGATGCGCCGTTGTTTGATCAAGGGTCCAAATTTGAATCCGGTACGGGTTGGCCGAGCTTTTTTCAACCGATGTCGCCTGAGGTTGTTGGCGAAACCGAGGACCGCAAGTTTTTCATGCGCCGTACCGAAGTGCATTGCGCGGCCTGTTCGGCCCATCTGGGTCATGTGTTTCCGGATGGACCGGCGCCCACAGGGCTGCGCTACTGTCTGAATGGCGTGGCGCTGCGGTTTGAGGGCAAAGAATAAGAGTAATTATGCCTGCGGCGCGGATATTTTTGGAACAATGATGCGGGCTAGGCTTTTGCCACCTTTACGGCTGCAAATTTGAATTCGGGAATTTTGCCGTAGGGGTCGAGCGCCGGATTGGTCAGGATGTTGGCGGCGGCCTCGACAAAGGCGAAGGGCAAGAACACCATATCCTCGGCCACCGAGCGATCAGCGCGGGCCATTAGGGTCACTGTGCCGCGCCGCGTTGTGAGGGACAGCAATTCGCCAGCTTTCACGTCCAGCCCGCGCAGGGTACGCGGATGCAACGAGCAATTGGCCTCAGGCTCCAACCCGTCCAACACCTTTGAGCGGCGCGTCATCGAGCCCGTGTGCCAATGCTCCAACTGGCGGCCCGTGGTCAGGATCATCGGGTATTCGTCATCGGGTACTTCGTCAGGGGCAATCAGGTTGGCGGGGGTGAAACGGGCGCGGTTGTCATCACGTGGAAATCCATCAGCAAACACAATCGCTTGGCCGGGATCGCTTGGTGACAAGGATGGGTAGGTCACAGCATTTTCAGTCTGCAACCGGTCCCATGTGATGTTGTCAAAACTATTCATGTTCAGTTTCATCTCGTTAAACACTTCGCTGGGGTGGGTATAGGTCCAGTTCAGCCCCAACCGACGCGCCAATTCGACCTCGATCCACCAATCCGCCTTGGCCTCGCCCGGCGGGGCAATGGCAGCGCGGCCCATTTGGACCTGGCGGTTGGTGTTGGTGACGGTGCCGTCTTTTTCGGCAAAGGCTGACGCCGGCAGTATCACGTCGGCGTAATTGGCGGTTTCTGTGACAAAGATATCTTGGACAACCAGATGTTCTAGTTTGGCCAGCGCTTGGCGTGCGTGGGTCACATCAGGGTCGGACATGGCGGGGTTTTCACCCAGAATATACATGCCTTTGATTTGGCCGCCGTGGACCGCATCCAGAATTTCGGTGACGGTCAGGCCTTTTTCGGCGCTGAAATCATCTGAGTTCCACACCGAGGTAAAGGCGCTGCGCACCCCGTCGTCGGTAACGGATTGATAATCCGGCAGGAACATCGGCACGAGGCCGGCGTCGGATGCGCCTTGGACATTGTTTTGTCCGCGTAACGGGTGCAAGCCAGCCCCCGGTTTGCCGACATTGCCTGTCATCAAAGCCAGCGAGATCAGGCAGCGCGAATTGTCGGTGCCGTGGATGTGTTGTGACACGCCCATGCCCCAGAAAATCAGCCCCGCTTTGCCTTTTGCAAAGGTACGGGCGGCGGCACGGATGTCCTCCGCCGAGATGCCGCAGATTCCGCTCATGGCTTCTGGGGTGAAATCGGTCAGATGGGCTTTTTCGGCGACCCAGTTTTCGGTATATTTGGCGATATAGGCGTCGTCTTGTAGACCTTCCTCGACGATCACATTCATCATTGCATTCAGCAAGGACACATCCGCGCCGGGACGAAATTGCAGCATATGGGTGGAAAAGCGTTTTAAGGCCTGACCACGGGGATCCAACACAATCAGCTTGCCGCCGCGTTTGGTGAACTGCTTGAAATAGGTCGCCGCGACCGGATGGTTTTCGGCCGGGTTACAGCCGATCACAATCGCCACATCAGCGTTTTCGATCTCGTTAAAGGTGGCTGTCACGGCACCTGATCCGACATTTTCAATCAGCGCTGTCACCGAGGAGGCATGGCACAAGCGTGTGCAGTGATCGACGTTGTTGTGCCCAAACCCCTGACGGATCATTTTCTGGAACAAATACGCTTCTTCGTTGGTGCATTTGGCCGAACCAAAGCCCGCCACAGCCTGCCCGCCATCAGTGTCGCGCAGATGAGCCAAGCCGTTGGCGGCCACATCCAACGCTTCGTCCCAAGTGGCTTCGCGAAAATGCGTAAACGGATTGGCGGGGTCGACATTCAGCCCTTTGGCCGGTGCATCCTCACGGCGGATCAAGGGTTTGGTGATGCGGTGGTCATGGTGGATATAGTCAAAGCCAAAGCGGCCTTTGACGCACAAGCGCCCTTCATTGGCGGGGCCATCCAGCCCCTCGACATATTTGACCTTGCCGTCTTTGACTTTCAACGAAATCTGGCAGCCAACGCCGCAGAACGGGCAAATCGAGGCAATTTCTTGGTCAAAATCAGCGCTGTTGCCGCGTTGGGCATTGTCCAAAACGGTTGCGGGCATCAAGGCGCCTGTTGGGCAGGCTTGCACGCATTCCCCGCAAGCCACGCAGCTGCTTTCGCCCATCGGATCATCAAAATCGAACACCGGATAGGCGTCGTGGCCACGGCCTGCCATGCCGATCACATCGTTGACCTGGACTTCGCGACAGGCCCGCACACAGAGGTTGCACTGGATGCAAGCATCCAGGTTGACGCGCATGGCGACGTGGCTGTCGTCCAGCAGCGGAATGCGGTCAGGCTCGAGTTTGGGAAGGCGGCTGGTCGAAATATCTTCCAGCGTCGCCATGTCCCAAAGATGCGAGGCGCTGTCATGGGCTTGCGCTTGCTCGGGTTGATCTGTGACCAGCATCTCGATGACCATTTTGCGGGCCGTTTTGGCGCGGGCGGTGTCCGTGCTGACCACCATGCCCTCGGTCGGTGTGCGGATACAGGAGGCGGCCAATGTGCGCTCGCCCTCGACCTCGACCATACAGGCGCGACAGTTGCCATCGGGCCGGTACCCCTTGGCGGGTTTGTGGCACAGATGCGGGATGGTCAGCCCGCGTCCATTGGCGACTTCCCAGATGGATTCGCCGTCTTGCGCGGTGACCTGTTCGCCGTTCAGCGTGAATGTGATCGGGCTGCTCATCAGGACACCTCGCCGTTGAAATGTTTCATTGTCAGCAGGATCGCATTGGGGGCCGCCTGCCCCAGCCCGCAGATCGAGGCATCCGCCATTGCGGTGCAGATTTCCGTTAACAGCGGTTGATCCCACTGATCGGCCTGCATCAGTTTCACCGCCTTTTCACAGCCGACGCGGCACGGCGTGCATTGGCCACAGCTTTCATCCTCAAAAAACCGCAGCATGTTCAAGGCGGCGGCAGAGGCGCTGTCCTGATCGGAGAGGATCACCACGGCGGCCGAGCCGATGAAGGTGCCAAGCGGTTGTAGCATGTCAAAATCCAGCGGGACGTCATCCATGCTGGCAGGCAAAAGGCCCGAGGATGGGCCGCCGGGTTGGTAGGCTTTGAATGTGTGACCGTCCAACATGCCGCCACAGGCCGCGATGATATCGGTGATGGTAGATCCGGCGGGCAACAGATGCACACCGGGGTTTTTCACACGCCCCGAAATCGAGTAGGAGCGCAGGCCCTTACGGCCGTTCAATTCAGTGGTGTTCAGCACTTGCGGCCCTTCACGGCAAACCCGCGCAACCCAAAGCAGGGTTTCAACATTATGCACCAGTGTTGGTTGGCCAAACAGGCCGATCGAGGCCACAAAGGGGGGGCGATGCCGTGGCATACCGCGCTTGCCCTCAATGCTCTCGATCATTGCGCTTTCTTCGCCGCAAATATAGGCTCCCGCTCCACGGCGCAGCTCGATATAGCCGGTCTCGACAATGCCCGCGTCCTCTAGTGCGTTGATTTCACGTTTTAATATCTCAATCACGGCGGGGTATTCGTCGCGCATGTAGATGTAACAGCGCGTTGCCTCAACGGCCCAAGCGGCGATCAACATACCTTCCAGCATCAGATGCGGGGTACGTTCCAGATAGTAACGATCCTTGAATGTACCAGGCTCGCCTTCGTCGCCGTTCACGGCCAAGTAACGTGGACCTGCGTTACCGCGCACAAAGCCCCATTTGGTGCCGGATGGAAAACCCGCCCCGCCTAGGCCACGCAAACCAGAGTCGAGTATTTTTTCCTGAACCTGTTCCCAATTGCCACCGTCACGCAGAGACTTGAGTTCGGAGTAACCGCCCTCGCCCGCATAGGCCGCAAAGCCTTCGTAGTCAGGCCGATGGGCGTGGGTGTCCTTCGCTGCAATGGCAGCATAGACCAGATCAGGCGTGGCATGGTCGATGTGATTGTGGCCCAGTTCCAACACAGGGGCCGTGTCGCAACGTCCCATGCATGGGGCGCGTAATACGCGGACCTCGTCGGCATTCAAACCGTCTTTGAGCGCGGTCATCAATTGCTGGGCGCCGGCCATTTCGCAAGACAGGCTGTCGCAGACACGGATGGTCAGCGCGGGCGGCGGTGTTTCACCTTCTTTGACCAGATCAAAATGGGCGTAGAAGCTGGCGACCTCGTAAACCTCGGCCATGCTGATTTTCATGTCTTCGGCCAATGCGCGCAAATGAGCCGCGGAAAGATGGCCATAGGCGTCTTGCAGCAAATGCAGATTTTCAATCAGCAAATCACGCCCCATTTGGTCGGGCGAAACCAAGGCGCGAACCTGCGTGATCGCCGTGTCGTCCAACTGGCGGCCTTTCGGGTGCGAACGGCCCTTGCCGCGTCCTGATTTCCAAACGCCGTTTTGCTGGTCTTTGGCCATGAGTTTGCCCTATCGCTGTTATTCAGGTCTGGGTTTCGCAAATGGAACCCGCATGCCTAAATATCTACACTTTTCGGTCGCCGCGCCAAAGTGAACTGCGACGTTGGCGATACCATAGGCGACACTATGGACCCGATCATAGAGGAGAATGAGCGGTTTTAACGCAGCGCAGCCTCGATATTTCCGCCGTCCACCGTCATCACATGACCTGTGGTACGGGTGGATTGGGCCAGCGCCACAAAGGCATCGGCGACATGACGGGCCTTGACTTCGCGCTGAATCAGGTTGCCAGCCATATAGGTGCCCTCGTCAATGCCACGGGCCTTGGCGCGCTCGATGATAAATTCATCATCCAACAGGCCAGACCGAATGCGGTCCGCATTAACGCCATTGACCCGCACGCCCATTGGTCCAAGTTCCAACGCCAGTTGGCGCAGCAAAAAGAAGGTCGCGGCCTTTGGCAGCCCATACGCCCCTAAGCCTTTGCCGGGATTTACGGCTTGTTTGGAGATGTTAAACAGCAGCTGCCCACCGCGGTTTTGCGCCTTGAACAATTGCGCGGCGGCCTTGGCAAAGGTTTGATGGGCAAAGAAGTTCAGCTCGAAACTTTTGCGCAGCAAGGCGTCGTCCAGGTCAATCATTTCGCCGTTCCAGGCCGCACCTGCGTTGGAGACCAGTATATCCAGCCCGCCAAAACGGGCGATACAGGCCGCCATCGCCTTATCGGCCGCGCCATCGGTTGTGATATCAAGTGCGATGCCGTCGTGATCAGGGCCAAGCGTGGTGAGCGCGGTATTCAACGCCTCATCCCCCAGATCAACCAAAAAGAGATTGGCCCCAAGGGCCGCGAAGGCCTGTGCCGTCGCCAGCCCGATGGCCCCGCCACCGCCTGTCACCATCACCACATGCCCGGCAAAACGCGCTGGTTTGCGACCAGACAATTTGGCCTGCTCCAATGACCAGTATTCCATGTCAAACAAATCGGCCTCATTGACGGGGTAAAAGCCACCGCAATCTTCGCCCTGGCTCATGGCAGCGATGTTTTGCACGGCCAGATCGGCGGCGACACGGGCCGCAGCGCCTGTTGCGCCCATACCGATGACGCCGACACCCTCAACCCAGGCCAAATCGGGCACAGGGTTTAGCATGATCTTGTGACCGCCCACGCGGGTGTTGTTGCGGGTGAAATAGGCGGTGTAATCCTCCATATAGGTGTCGATTTTGGCGGTGATGGATGTCGCGCCCCCAGCCAGTGTTCTGGCGTTCAACACCAGCGGGAAATTTTTCGTGCGGATCACATGATCAGGGGTCGCGACCCCGCGTGTGGCCAGCTGTTCAACATCTGTACGCGTAAAAAATTCCTGAATGTTGCCCCCTGCCCGCAGGTTCATCACGGGCATTGGTGCGTCAGGTGTTTCAAGGAATTGCGCCCGTCGATCGCCCAGAATCCCGCGCAGCATTGGCATTATTTCCACCGCCTTGGCCTGCATTATCGCATCGGCCGCCCCTGCGGGTTTCAGCACCTTGCCGCTTTTACGCTCGACCCAATCGGCGACCATATTCACGTGGGTGATCATTAAATCATACGCGACTTTGGCGTCATCGGCGAAGCTAAAGTAGCCGTGATTGAGCAAGAGCAAGCCATCCACATCGGGATTGGCTTCGTAAACTTCGGCAGCAGCTTTGGCCAAGGCAAAACCGGGCATGAAAAATGGCACGATGCCGACCGTGTCGCCAAAGATTTCCCGCACCGCATCGGCCGCATTGGGCAGATCGGCAAGGGTCAACATCGCGGTGGCGTGGCTGTGGTTGATATAGGCGTGGGGCAGATAGGCGTGCAGCAGCACTTCAATCGAGGGGGTCGGCCCACTTGAGTCCAGCATATTGCACCGCACGGTGTTAACCATGTCTTCATCGGACAAGGCATCAAGAACGCGCAGGTCCAACATCGGGTCAAGCCGAACGCCGGGCATTGTGGCGGGCCCAATCTGGGCCAGATCGTGACCACTGCCTTTGATATGCAAAACAGAAATATCGTTCCCAAACAGGTCTTTACGCGTTACTTTGCAGGAGGTATTGCCGCCCCCATGCTGCACCAACGTCGGATCAGACCCCAATAATCGCGAAGCGTAGGATTCCAGTGCCAAAGCTTGATCCGCCGGATCACCACCGGCGGCATTCACCAATTCAGCGGCTATCGTTTCGTTCCAGCGGTTTGCAACCATGACACACCTATGTCGTTGAATTATCTGATCCGACCACGTGTTGGCCCTGCTTTTTACAGCGGCCAGCATATGGTGCCGATTTGGAAAATGAAAGCGCAACGGGGACGATCCCAGCTGATAGCATCGCAAACTTTGTCAGGTGGTAACCTACGGTAAAACCCGATCGGGAAACAGCGCGGCCAGCCCTTCGGGTGAGGCCTCACAAACGCCGCGCTCGGTAATCAAGCCCGTGATCAAACGGCGCGGCGTGACGTCAAAGGCTGGATTGCCGCCCGGGGTGCCATCGGGACTGATTTGCACCTCGCCAATACTGCCATCGGGCGACCTGCCTTGCACATGGGTGACTTCAATGTCGCTGCGCTCTTCAATCGGGATTTCGGCAATGCCGTTTTTGACGGTCCAGTCAATGGTTGGCGAGGGCAAGGCGACGTAGAACGGCACGTCGTTGTCTTTGGCCGCCAGGGCCTTCAGGTAGGTGCCAATTTTGTTGCAGACATCGCCGTGGGCCGTTGTGCGGTCGGTGCCGACGATGCACAGATCGACCTGCCCGTGCTGCATTAAATGGCCACCGGCATTGTCGACAATCAGGTGGTGCGGGATGTCGTGGCTGTTCATTTCCCATGCGGTCAGCAGCGCGCCCTGATTGCGCGGGCGGGTCTCGTCGACCCAGATATGCACCGGAATGCCCGCCTGATGCGCGTGATACATCGGCGACGTCGCGGTGCCCCAATCCACCGTCGCCAGCCAGCCCGCGTTGCAATGGGTCAGGATGTTGATCACCTCACCGGTTTTTTTGCCGGCGGCGATGGTTTTGATAATCTGCAGGCCATGCAGGCCGATCTGACGGTTACATTCGACATCCTGATCGCAAATCTCATGTGCCCTTGCAAACGCAGCGGCAGCGCGTGCCTTTATCGGCAGGGGCAGCAGCAACGCGGTCATGTCGTCCAGCGCCCAACGAAGATTGATCGCGGTTGGGCGGGTTTCATGCAGGATGTTCCATGTTTCAGACAGAGATTCATCTGACGCATCCAGCGCCATTTGCACAGCAACACCATAGGCTGCGGTGGCGCCAATCAACGGCGCCCCGCGCACCCACATATCGCGGATTGCACGGGCAAAATCATCGCGGGTGCGCAAGTCTACGACACGAAATTCATGCGGTAGCCAACGTTGGTCAATGATCTGAACCTGCCCGCTGGCCTGATCAAACCAGATTGAACGGTAATGCGTGTCGCCGACTTTCATATCCCTACCCCTTGCCTGTTCAACCTGTTCTATTGATGGCCAAGCTGTTGATCAATCGCAAGCCCAATCAAGCGTCAAGAATTCAGCTCCCTTGCCGCAAACGATTTTGCAGTGGTTGCCAGCACCGGCATTCGGCCCTATGGCTGCATTAACTTGCACAACGGCCCCCTTTTTAGGAATTGAAAATGAGCATTGAAAACTTGAAATCCCGCATCCGTGGTATCAGCGTTAGCCTGTTTGCCGCTGACCTTGGCAACCTGCGTCGTGCCGCGCAAAATGTGGCCGAGTGGGATTGTAAAGCCTTGCATTTTGATGTGATGGACGGTGTTTTCGTGCCGGACATGATGGGTGGTCCCGGCTTTGTCGCGGCGATGGATGTGGGCATGTTGCGCGATGTTCATTTGATGGTGCAAAACCCAGCCGATCACGTGGACAGCTACCTGAAAGCTGGCGCTGACATGATCACGGTTCATGCAGAATCTAACAATACCGCCGAGGCGATCAAGGCCGTTCAGGCCGCAGACAGGCCGGTTTTGGCTGGGCTGGCCCTGATGCCGGGCACATCTTTGCAAGAGGCGGCGCCGTTGTTGGCGTTGAACCCTGACGTGATCCTTGTGCCGTCTATGGACCGCCGTGATCTGCAACGTGACATTGGTGCGGCCTGTGCGCGCGTGACCGAGTTGCGTGGCCTTGCGCCCGATAGTCTTTTGGCATTTGAGGGCGGTGTGACCCGCGAAAATATTGCGCAAATCAGTGCCAGCGCGCCTGATATTGTGGTGTGCGGCCGCGCTGTTCTGGAGGCCAACAAACCCAAACGTGCCTATATTGCGCTCGCCAAGGCACTCGATTGCGCCAAAGGCTAGATGTCGGGTTCAGACGGATTTATTGCACAGTATCGCACCACAAAGATCAACCTTCTGACAGGCAAGCACCTTCGCTTTAAGACTTAAACCAAGTCGGCCATTTGTGATCCATCCGACCCAAGAATAGTGGTTATGCACCTATGGTCGTGCAGTGTAGCTTTGTTAACCCAATAAATTAGTCCATACACAATTTCGCGGAATGAGCCCCTAGACAAAGGTGAAGTTGTTCTTTTAGCTTGTATTAAGGCCGTGGCGCACAACCCAAAGGGGGTGTGCCCGCACAGATACAACAAGTTTGATTGTAAATAGTTCCTTAGAAATCAATATCGTTCAGGATGAATGTACAAATGTCGTGTTTCAATCACAATTTAACGATCCTTGTTGTTGGAAATGTCGAGCAGTTCTTAGCCGCCAAACCAAAACTGCCCTTTTGCCGTGATACGCTATATTGTTGCATCAAAGAGTTGACCTCGGTGTTTTTGGAATTGCACCAGCCAAATGTTGTTTTGTCGCCTCTTGTGACATCGCAATTTGATATCGTTGAACTGGCAGTTGTATTGGAGCAGCTCAGTTATAAGGGACAATTCAGGGCCCTTGCCGCCCCCATGCCCAATCCGGAATTGATCTTGAAAGAGGTCAAGACCCAATGCCCGGAATTGGACTTTGACCTGATTACTGTGCGGCCAAACCCGAAACTGGTGAGCACCTAGGTGTCGGCAGCTGAAAAGCTGTTCAAGATCGGACAGTCTGGACGGTTGTCACCGCGACATTCCTTGGCCACGCGGGCCAGCTCATCGCGCAGCTCGTTCAACTCACGTAGTTTTTCGTCAATCTGCTGCAACCGTTTGGTCGCCATCGCTTTGACATCGCGGCTGCTGCGCGATTTGTCCTGATACAGGCCCAGCAATTCACGGCAATCCCCAATTGAGAAATCAAAGGCGCGGGCGCGGCGGACAAAGGTCAGCTTGCTGATTTCCGCATCGCCATAGATGCGGTAGCCAGCGTTTGATCGCCCTAAGGGTTCAACCAGTCCAATGTCTGCGTAATACCGCACGGTTTTGACGGGTAGTCCTGATTTTTCTGCCGCTTGTCCGACGTTCATGGTGCGCCCCCTAAACCTTCTAATTACAGGAAGGTTTAGGGGTTTTTTAGAACAGGATCAAGCCTGCGCGCGATCACTTTTCAGGGATCAAGCCGCGTGGGCTAAAGCGTAGAACCAACAAAAGGATCAGCCCCATCGTCAACAGCCGCATATGCGCCACACTGTCCAACAGGTGGGCCTTTAGCCAGTAACCATCTGCCATAGGCGACGTGATCAACTGCATCAAAAGCGTGCCCATTGGCTCGACTTCGACCCAAAGGAACCAGATCAAAAAGCCCCCCAAAACCGCGCCCCAGTTATTTCCGGACCCGCCGACAATCACCATCACCCAGACCAGAAAAGTATAGCGTAACGGTTGGTACGAGCTGGGGATCAACTGACCATCCAATGTGGCCATCATCGCACCCGCAATGCCACATACGGCCGAGCCCAGAATGAAGATTTGTAAATGTCGCGCAGTGACGTCCTTGCCCATGGCTTCGGCAGCGACCTCGTTGTCGCGGATCGCCCGCATCATACGGCCCCAAGGTGAATTCAGCGCCTTTTGGGTGAGCCAAAGGATCATCAGCAAGACAATGGTGAACAACAACGAATAACCCAGTTTGACGTAAAGCGTCGAGGCCATCACAGGGTCCAATCCCAATGACGAGGCATTTTCAACGAAACTTGCACTGTTTTGCAGATCAATCTCATAGGGCACAACCGGGGCTGGGCGTGGAATGCCGATGACGTTCTTTACACCACGCGTCAGCCAGTCTTCGTTTTTCATGATGGCGACGATGATTTCGGCAATCCCAAGTGTGGCAATCGCCAGATAATCCGAGCGTAATCCAAGCGCCGTTTTGCCAATGATCCAAGCCGCCCCTGCGGCCAAAACACCGCCCACGGGCCATGCCAGCAGCACTGGCAAACCAAGCCCACCCAGATAGCCTGTGGCCGCAGGCGTGACCGCCTCGACGGCCTCGACCGACGGATCAAGCAGCCAACGGTAGATAAAGAAGCCAACAACCAACAACGCCAAAGTGGCGATGCTGCGCGACCTGCCCGCCGCCATTTTACTGCGCATCAATATGGTTGCGATGATGGTCGCAGCCCCAAGCACCAAGGCGATCAGAATGCCCAAACCACCCGCCTGAATGGCATCGGTTGTTGGTGGTTTTGAGATCAGCACAGTGGCCAAGCCGCCAAGCGCAACAAAGCCCATGACACCAATGTTAAACAGGCCCGCAAAGCCCCATTGCAGGTTTACGCCCAGCGACATGATGGCCGAGATCAGCCCCATATTCAGGATGACCAGTGCGGCGTTGGGGCTTTGGAAAATCCCCACCAAGATGATCAGAACCGCAACAAGGGCAAACAGACCTATGTTTTTCCAATTCACAGTCATATTGATTTCCCCTTGAACAATCCGGTGGGCCTGAACAACAGCACGATGATCAAAATGGCAAAACTGACGGCGTATTTATAGTCCGTCGACAGCAGTTGGACCAAGCCTGACGGATCCAAACTGTCGGGCATCAGATAGACCAGAATTTTCTTCCACGCATAGGTGATCGTGACCTCAGAAAAAGCGATCACAAAGCCCCCCGCGATCGCGCCGATCGGGTTGCCCAGACCGCCAACAATGGCGGAGGCAAAGATCGGCAGCAGCAGTTGGAAATAGGTGAAGGGTTTGAAGGTTTTGTCCAGCCCGTAAAGCACGCCCGCGATGGTGGTTAGGGCGGCGATGATCAGCCAGACATACATCACCACCTTTTCGGGGTTGATGCCCGACAGCAGCGCCAGATCCTCGTTATCGGAAAATGCGCGCATGGATTTACCAGTGCGGGTTTTGTTCAAAAACCAAAACAACGCGGCCACCACGACAATGGCGGTGACGATGGTGATGCCTTGGGATGTTTTGAACGCCAGCCCCTCGTTCAGGCCCGACCATTCCTTGAAATCACGCGCCTTGAATATGAAGCGTGCGCCATCGGCAAAGCGTTGATCGCCGGGTCCAATGATGAAACGAACCAGCCCGTTCATAATGAACATCACCCCCATCGAGACGATCACAAGGATCACGGGGGCGGCCTTTTGTTTTCGATAGAATTTATACACAACACGGTCGGTGAACAGCAGCAAGGCCGCCGTAGCGAGGATACCAAATGGCAGCGCCAGCAGCGCGGTTGGCAGCGGCGCAATCGAGATGCCCCAGCTTTGGAACAGCCATGTAAACAGGATTGTCACCATCGCGCCAAAGGCCATGGTATCACCGTGAGCAAAGTTGCTAAAGCGCAGGATGCCGTAGATCAGCGTAACCCCCAGCGCACCCAGCGCCAGTTGACTGCCATAGGCAACTGCGGGGATCAGGACATAATTTGAAAGGGCCACAAGGGCGTTTAGGAATTCCATCAGTCAAGTTCCCCATTTTTTGGGCTAGCAAATGTCAATATGGTCTTTTCTTCTTCCGCAGCGACAATGGATGCCTGTGCCGATAGGAATAAGGTAGTGAAGAACAGGGCGCGTTTCATGGTGTTCCACCACAGCCACCAAGGTAGGTGACTGCCAAAGGTCCCTGCATATGCACAGTATAGCGCGCATAAGAGTCATGGAAGTTCCACGAAAACAAATGCACAGCGCTTTCGCTATTGGCCAACATCTGAACACGCTCCCCTTCAACAACTGAAATAATTTCAACGGGCAAAGTTTCTGAATCGGAAATGAGGTTTAAGCCGTCTGGATTGTCTTGTGTAGTGCCAAAAGAAAGCCTCAATTCCGTCGCGACACAAGCTTCATCTTCAAAGCATTCCTTAGAAAAAATGCACATGACAGGGCCAGCAAAAACAACGTTGGGAAAACCGAACCCAAGTAAAACAAGTGCATAGGAAAACAGTTTCAATCCCTTATCCCCCCAAAAAGCTACGGCGGACTTGGGGATCAGCAAGCAGCGCCTGCCCCGTGTCGGTAAACCGGTTGGCACCCTGCACCAGAACGTAGCCCTTGTCGGCGATTTCCAGTGCTTGGCGGGCATTTTGTTCGACCATCAGGATGGAGATGCCGGTGCGGGCAACCTCGATGATGCGGTCAAACAGCTCGTCCATCACAATCGGCGAAACCCCCGCTGTGGGCTCGTCCAGCATCAGGACTTGCGGCTGGGTCATCAAAGCGCGGCCCACGGCCACCTGTTGACGTTGCCCGCCTGACAGCTCACCCGCCGCCTGATCGCGTTTGTCGCGCAGGATCGGGAACAGCTCGTAAACTTGCTCAATGGTTTGTTTGATGTCGTCACGGCGCAAGAACGCGCCCATTTCAAGGTTTTCCTCGACCGACATGGAGGTGAACACATTGTTGGTTTGCGGCACAAACCCCATGCCCTTGGCCACGCGGGCTTGGGGGGACAGCGCTGTAATGTCTTCGCCGTCCAGCAACACATGGCCACCGTTCAGGTTCAACATGCCGAACACGGCCTTCATCGCGGTTGATTTACCAGCGCCGTTTGGCCCAACGATCACGGCGATTTCGCCCTTGTCGACTGCGATGGTGCAGTCATGCAGAATATCAGGCCCCTTGCCGTAGCCACCCGTCATGGAGTCGCCGATTAGGAATGGATTGCTCATACCCCGCCCTCCGCTTTGACTTTGTTTTTCAATCCGGTGCCAAGGTAAGCCTCGATCACTTGTTCGTTGGCTTTGATTTCTTCCAGACGGCCTTCGGCCAGCACTTTGCCCTCGGCCATACAGATCACCGGATCGCAAATGCGGCCGATAAATTCCATGTCGTGTTCGATAACGACAAAGGTGTAGCCGCGTTCCTGGTTCAGGCGCAGGATCGCGTCGCCAATGGTGCGCAGCAGGGTGCGGTTCACGCCGGCGCCGACCTCGTCCAAAAACACGATCTTGGCATCCACCATCATGGTGCGGCCCAGTTCCAGCAGCTTTTTCTGGCCGCCAGACAGGTTGCCCGCCTTTTCATCCTTAAGATGATCAATGGTCAGGAATTCCAAAACCTCGTCGGCTTTTTTCAGCAGCGCGGCTTCCTCGGTCGCGATACGGCCGCGATTGATCCATGCGTTGATCAGGGTTTCGCCGGTTTGCGCCCCCGGCACCATCATCAGGTTTTCGCGCACCGTCATCGAGGCAAATTCATGCGCGATTTGGAAGGTGCGCAGCAGACCTTTGTGGAACAACTCATGCGGCGCAAGGCCCGTTATGTCCTCGCCTTGCATGGTGACGCGTCCAGCGCTTGGCTTAAGTACGCCTGCTATCACATTGAAAAGAGTCGTTTTACCAGCGCCGTTCGGCCCAATCAACCCGGTGATTGACCCTTCGGCAATTTGCATAGTGGCCCCGTCAACTGCCGTAAAGCCACCGAACTTTTTGACCACGCCATCAATGACGATCATATGTATTCCCCTTGCACAGACCTTATACGATCTTGTGGCCTTCTTATTATTTGGCGTGCTGCTGTTGCACAGCATGCATTTGCAAAAGCAGCCCGAAATTGACTTTCGGGCTGCTCTATCAGTCTGGATCAGTTGCGCTTAGCGGAACTTCACAGTTGTGTTTTTCACGTCTTTGACTTCGATTTCACGGTAGCTGCCCGCATTTTCGCCTGGCCCGATCAACTCAACGGAAGACCCGCCGACATAGTCAACAGCACCACCGTCAGCCAAAATTTTCAGACCTTTGGCCAATTCACCTGGGTAGATCAATTCGCCTGGCGCATTGGCAACGTCCAAGATTTTGGCGTTATAGTCAGCCGCATCTGTGGAACCGGCTGCTTGCATCGCCAGCATGAACAATGCCGCCGCGTCATAGCTTTCTGGTGAATAAGGCGATGTGGCATCAAAACCAGCCTCGGTTGCCATCGCTGTCAGCTTTTCAATGCCTTCGCCACCGGCGCCAGCGATTTGACCGAACGAGCCGTTCAGCGCGTCACCAACATTTGCCAGCAGAGAGTCACCGATCATGCCACCTGGCAGACCGAATGTGTCAAACGCACCCGAGTCAAGCGACGCATTGATGATGCCCAGACCGCCTTGGTCCAAGTAGCCTGCAACCACCAGAATGTCGCCACCGGCAGAGGCCAGCGCGCCAACTTCAGCAGAGTAATCCGCTTTGCCATCCTCATGGGCTGCAACGATGGTCACTTCACCACCAACAGCTTTGAACGAGGTTTCAATCGCGTCGGCCAGACCTTTACCATAATCGTTGTTGGTATATGTCAGGGCGATGGATTTGATGCCGCGCTCTTGCAGAATATCGGCCATAACCTGACCTTCACGCGCGTCAGATGGGGCTGTGCGATAGAACAGACCGTTATCTTCGGCAGTGGAAAGACCTGGTGATGTGGCGGATGGTGAAATCATCACCATGCCGTTTGGCATCGCAACATTGGCCAAAACCGCGCCCGTAACGCCGGAACAATCAGCGCCAACTAGGGCTTTGATGCCGTCGGATGTGATCATACGCTCTGCAGCGGCCTGTGCGGCAGCGGAATCGACGCAAGTGGAGTCAGCGCGTACAGGTGTCACGGTTGCACCGCCCAACAGCAGACCTGAATCTGTGACTTCTTTCATCGCCAATTCAGCGCCAGCGGCCATTGCTGGAGCCAGTGATTCAATTGGGCCCGTAAATCCGACCAGAATGCCGATTTTAACTTCTTTGGAATGAGCGTCCGCAAATGCAGCGCCCGTCATGAGTGCGGTTGCGGCTGTCGCCAATAGTAGCTTTTTCATTGTCTTCTCCCTAGTTTAGACTTTTACCTGGCGCAGAGCCTAAGCGGCCTTTGTTCAAAAGAAAAGCAATTAGAAGGACCAGACGTTGCGGAAACTCACTTATTTGGTGGTTTTCAAGCGGTGCCCGTTGATTTCAATGGGTTTGCGCGCGGTCACCACAGCTTCTGGTTGCCAAGTAAATGAAATTTCACCATTTTCGGCCTATCCGGCTGGAATGCTTTAGAACGAAAGGCGTGTCGCCTGCGTGCCACGTTCGCGGTAAGGTGTGGTGCTATAATGCGAGCGATAGCATTTGGAAAAATGCGACGGGCTGGCAAACCCGCAGGCCAATGCCACGTTGATCACGCTCATATCGGTTTGCATCAACAGGTTGCGGGCTTTTTGCAGGCGCAGCTCCATATAATAGCGTTTCGGCGAGCGGTTCAGATAGCGGCGGAACAGCCGCTCCAGCTGACGCGTGGACATGCCGACGTCTTGCGACAGGATCGAGGGCGAGATTGGCTCCTCGATGTTTTCTTCCATCATTTTGATCACGGCGGACAATTTTGGATGCCGCACACCGATACGGGTTGGAATCGACAGCCGCTGGGTGTCTTGATCCGTTCGGATCGAGCTATAGATCAGCTGATCGGCCACCGCGTTGCCCAATCCTTCGCCATGATCGTCGGCAATCAGTTTCAGCATCAAATCAATTGAAGAGGTGCCGCCGGCGGTCGAGTAGCGCGCGCCATCGGCAACGAATACCGATTTGGTCAGTTCGACATCCTCGAATTCTTCGAGAAAGCTGTCCTGATTTTCCCAGTGAATGGTCGCGCGTTTGCCGTCCAGTAACCCTGCTTTGGCCAGTGTATAGGCACCAGTGCATAAGCCGCCCATCTTGGCCCCGCGCCGCGCTTCGCGCCGCAGCCAGTTTAAAACCTTTTTGCTGCTGGCGGCCTGCACATCTACACCGGCACAAACCAGAACCGTGTCATCGCGTTTCATTTCATCAAAACCGCAATCGACCTGAAACATGGTGTTTGCCGAACAGTTCACTGTTTCGCCGTTCTCGGAAACCAGCAGCCATTTATACAGCTCTTTGCCCGACATCCGGTTGGCGATGCGCAGGCTTTCTATGGCCGAAGCAAAGCTCAACAGCGAGAATTGATCAAGCAAAACGAAAACAAACCGTCGCGGCGGGCCGTCGGTGTTCGTTGCTTCAACTGTCTGACGACTCACGTTCATTCACGGGCCCTTTTTCACGTGTCAGAATACCGAAACAGTTTTGCTACATTCGATCAAGCAAATACGCGCGCAGACGCAAATTTCCTTTGCGGCAAGCAGGGCGCATTTCCCCTGTTGGCACTGGCGATTTGTCTGCTTATACTGCGAAATCTTGACGTTTATTTTATGGAGCAAAGACGATGACAAATTGGCAAAAATCTGACTGGCGCGCAAAACCGCGGGTTCAGATGCCCGAGTATACGGATGTGGCCGCGCTGAATGCTGTAGAAGCACAGCTGGCCAAGTATCCGCCGCTCGTCTTTGCTGGCGAGGCGCGCCGCTTGAAAGCGGCTCTTGCGGATGTGTCAAATGGTGATGCGTTCTTGCTGCAAGGCGGCGATTGCGCCGAGAGCTTTGCCGAATTTTCAGCCGACACCATTCGCGACACCTTTAAAGTGATGCTGCAAATGGCGATGGTGCTGACCTATGGGGCCAAAGTGCCTGTGGTCAAAGTGGGCCGTATGGCGGGCCAGTTCGCCAAGCCCCGTTCAGCCCCGACCGAGGTGATTGATGGCATTGAGCTGCCCAGCTACCGTGGTGATATCATTAACGATCTGCCCTTCACCGCCGAGGCCCGCATACCAAACCCGCAAAAGATGTTGCAGGCCTATACGCAGGCTGCCGCCTCATTGAACTTGCTGCGGGCTTTTTCAACAGGTGGGTATGCGGATGTGCATCAGGTGCATGCCTGGACGCTTGGATTTGCATCGGGCGACAACGCCAGCAAATACCGCGAAATGGCACAGCGAATTTCCGACACGCTTGATTTCATGCGGGCCGCTGGCGTTGACAGCAATCGCTCACAAACCTTGCAAACGGTTGATTTCTACACCTGTCACGAGGCATTGCTGCTGGAATATGAAGAAGCCTTGTGCCGCATCGACAGCACCACGGGCCTGCCGGTTGCAGGGTCCGGCCATATGCTGTGGATCGGGGATCGCACTCGTCAGCCAGACGGCGCACATGTTGAATTCCTAAGCGGTGTGCAAAACCCGATTGGCATGAAATGCGGACCCTCAATGACCGAAGACGACCTAAAACGCCTGTTGGCCAAGCTGAACCCGGAAAACGAGGCGGGTCGCTTGACCTTGATCACCCGCTTTGGCGCGGGCGTTGTTGGCGACCACCTGCCCCGTTTGATCAAAACGGTTCAGTCAGAGGGTGCCAATGTGGTTTGGACCTGTGATCCGATGCATGGCAACACCATCAAATCGACCACGGGGTATAAAACCCGCCCGTTTGAATCTGTGCTGCGCGAAGTCCGCGAGTTTTTTGCCATCCACAAATCCGAAAGCACCATCCCCGGTGGCGTGCATTTCGAAATGACGGGTCAGGATGTGACCGAATGTACTGGCGGTGTGCGGGCTGTGACGGATGAGGATCTGTCGGATCGGTATCACACGGCGTGCGATCCCCGCTTGAACGCCAGCCAATCACTGGAATTGGCGTTCTTGGTCGCGGAAGAGCTGTCAGACTTGCGCCAAAGCAAACAGGCGCAAGCCGTTTAACCGCGCTAATCGTCTGATTTCACCAATCGAAGGGCTGGGCGTCTATCGTCTGGCCCTTTTTTTGTTTCCTCGGCGGCGGTCACAAAGGGTGCCAGAGGTTCTGCAAAACCAAGGCGTTCGGTTCCGCCAATCGGCTCACCAATCTCGGCCCGCGAGTGCTGAGCGGGTTTTGGGATAGCCGCCGCGCTGTGCCCAGCGGTCAGCTCTTTCATTTTGCGGCTGACCACATCAAAACGACGCGGTGCGCGGCCAGTTGGACCCGATGTCACCAAACACCCGATGATGCGTGTTATTTCGCCCTGATCGCTGCGCAGAGGCAGCAGGATCACCTTGGCATCCAGCGTCGGCTTACCAATGCTGCGCTCACCCGACAGGATCAATTCGGCGGTTTTCGGGCCGTCAAATACCTCTTCCAACGTATTGCAAATCAATTGCCGTGCTTTCGGCGTAAAGAACGAGGTGAACGGCATGCCGCGCACTTCCATGCCCAACAGGTCATTCAAATGCATGCCGGACAAACGGAACCGCGCCAACCCGGGCGCGATGCGCTCCAAAACAAATGTGTATTCTAGCGCGCGTTCGATGCCACGCGGATCAATCTCGCTGCGCATTGGCACGACACGGCCCATACGCAACCCCTCCCAATAGGCCTCGACCTCATTGATCGCGGGAAAGAGCGTTTCACATTTATAGCCAAACATGGAAATCACATTTTGTCCGCGCTTTATCTCGGGGGTAGCTTTGGGTTTCACGATACACCTGCATTTTTAAAGTTCAAATAGGGGCAGGCATTGCTTGAACAGGGCTGTCTTTTCGTTGTTACAGAGGACTGTCTCTGTTAACCCTATACTCACAATGCTTACCGCCAAGTTAATATGGCATGGTTTGTCAAAAATTTAGGGACAAAAATTGTAAAATGGTTAACTGCACATGATCACATCAATGACTGGATTTGCCGCCCGCACCGGTGAAAACGCTGGATTTTCTTGGGCTTGGGAGGTGCGCAGTGTCAACGCCAAGGGGCTTGATATTCGCCTTCGCGTGCCGGATTGGGTCGACGGATTAGAGCAAAAGACGCGTGTTTTGGTCGCCAAATCAGCCGGGCGTGGGACTGTAAATTTGACTTTGCGGGTACAACGCGACGAGACCAGCGCGCCCCTTAACCTTAATTCGGCGCAGCTCAGCCGGGTTTTGGCGGCCCTTGGACAAATCGAGGAGGCGGCCTCGGCCACCGATCTGACGCTGGTGCATTGCACAGCGGCAGATGTGCTGAACCAACGCGGCATCATCGACACCACCGTGGTGCACCAAGACACCAAACCCCTGCTGGCGGCCTTATTGGCCGATCTGCCGCTGCTGTTGTCAGATTTCACCGCCATGCGGGAAACCGAGGGCGCCGCGCTGGATCAGGTTATCCACCAGCAGATCACCAAAATCGAGGACCTAACGGCCGCTGCTGCCGTAGCTGCCGAGGCCCGCCGCGGGGATGTTGAGGCCACGTTGCGTGAAAACCTGGCCCGCGTTTTGTCCAACGTCGACGGCGCTGACGAGGCCCGCGTCGCCCAAGAGCTGGCCATGCTGGCGGTAAAATCCGACGTGATGGAGGAGTTGGATCGCCTGCGCGCCCATGTCGATGCCGCGCGCGATTTGATGGCACTGGACGGCCCGATCGGGCGCAAACTGGATTTTCTAATGCAGGAATTCATGCGCGAGGCCAACACCCTGTGTTCCAAATCCCAGTCCGTTGATTTGACCCGTATCGGTCTTGACCTCAAGGCGGTGATTGATCAAATGCGCGAACAAGTTCAGAATGTGGAGTAACCCATGAGTGATCGTCGCGGCCTTTTGATTATCCTGTCGTCTCCTTCGGGGGCGGGAAAATCCACGCTCTCCAAACGTCTGATTGAGTGGGACCCTGATATGAGTTTCTCGGTGTCCGCCACCACCCGCCCGCCGCGCAAGGGCGAAGTCGATGGGGTGGATTACTATTTCAAGTCCCAAGGTGAATTCAAAGATTTGGTCGCCAATGATCAAATGCTGGAATATGCTGAAGTGTTCGAAAATTCATATGGTTCACCCAAAGGCCCTGTCGAGGGCGCGATTGAGGCGGGCCGTGATGTGTTGTTTGATATCGACTGGCAAGGCGGTCAGCAGGTGCGGGCATCGTCCCTGCGGGAACATGTTTTGTCGATCTTTATTTTGCCACCCTCGATCAAGGAATTGGAGCGTCGCTTGCTCATGCGAGCCCAAGACAGTAAAGAGGTCATCAACAAACGGATGCTCAAATCCCGCGATGAAATCAGTCATTGGGTTGAATATGATTACGTGTTGATCAACGACAATCTGGACCAGACGTTTGAGCAGTTGAAAACCATCGTCATGTCCGAGCGGATGCGCAAAAGCCAACAGCCGCATCTGATGGGGCACATCCGTACATTAAACGCCGAATTCGAGGACCGCTGATGACTATTTACGCATTGAACGACGCCACGCCCACCCTGCCCTCTGGTGGTGATTTCTGGATCGCGCCCGACGCCAATGTGATTGGCCGCGTGGTGTTGCAAGAGGCCGCTTCGGTCTGGTTCGGGGCGACCTTGCGCGGCGACAACGAATTGATTTTCTTAGGCGCCGGCAGCAACATTCAGGAAAACTCGGTCCTGCACACCGACCCCGGTTTCCCCCTGACCATCGGCAAGAACTGCACCATCGGCCATAAGGTGACGCTGCACGGCTGTACCATCGGCAGCAATTCTTTGATCGGCATGGGGGCGACCATTCTAAATGGTGCCCGCATCGGCAAGAATTGTTTGATCGGGGCTGGTGCATTGATCACCGAGGGCAAGCAGATCCCTGACGGATCACTCGTGATGGGGGCGCCGGGCAAAGTGGTGCGTGAATTGGATGAGGCCGCCATTCAAGGGTTGACCGCCAGCGCCCTGCACTATCAGGAAAACATGCGCGCGTTTCGGGACGGGTTGCAGGTGGTTCAGGCCTCAACATAGGCCGAAACAGCCGCCACGCGTTGCCTGTGATCATCCCATCAGCCCAAATCCAGCATCGCCAGCGGATAGCTAATATCGCGGCCGATTTCGCTTAACCCTTGCCATGCGATGAAGAATTGTGGTGCGAACAAGTAGAGTGCGCCAAGCACCAGTTGAACCGCGCCGATAAAGTAACAAAGCGCCTTGAAGCATGTCATATCGTTTGCCTTTTTGCTTAATATTATGTCGTGGAGCAGGTATATTCCCCAACTTCCCTTTGGGAAGTCGTTCCCAAAATGAAAGTTTCCTTCACAAATAGGAGGCCCGATTTGGATCTGTTAAGGCTGGCGTCGATTGCACGCCAGATTGTCCCGTCAAACTGTCAACCGATATTCTGTCTGGCAAATGGACCACGCTGATCATCCGTGAATTGTTGGCCGACACACGGCGGTATTCGCAATTGCAATGCGCTTTGCTGGGCATCAGCCCTAAAATTCTGGCCAGCCGATTGCGGATGTTGGAAAGCGAAGGCCTTTTGCGGCGCAAGATATATCCAACCGTGCCGCCTAAAACCGAATACACCCTAACCGAATTGGGACGCGAAACCGAAAAAGTGGCCCGTGCAATGGCCGGTTTTGGTATGCTTTTGGAACAACGGGTGACACAAGCGACATAAGATGTCGCAATTTGGCCAGTGATCTACCTGCTGCGCTTGCACGATGGTTCTAACTTAAGGAGCAAGTGCTATGAAAACCCACACCCGTGTTTGCGTTATCGGCGGCGGCGTTGTCGGCGCATCCGTTTTGTATCACCTCACCAAACTCGGTTGGTCCGATGTGGTTCTGGTCGAGCGCAGCGAGCTGACGTCAGGATCGACGTGGCATGCGGCGGGCGGATTTCACACCTTGAATGGTGACACCAACATGTGCGCGCTGCAAGGCTATACCATCCGGCTTTACAAGGAGTTGGAGGAAATCACCGGCATGTCCTGCGGGTTGCACCATGTCGGTGGCATCACGCTGGCCGACACGCCCGAGCGGTTTGACATGCTGAAGGCCGAGCGCGCAAAACATCGCCACATGGGGTTGGATACGCATATTTTTGGTCCTGAAGAGGTCAAGAAATATGCGCCAATCACCAACACGGACGGCATTTTGGGCGCGCTGTATGATCCGCTTGATGGTCACCTTGACCCTTCGGGCACCACCCACGCCTATGCCAAAGCGGCCCGCATGGGGGGGGCTGAAATCTATTTGCACACCAAGGTTGAAGAGACCAACCAGCGCCCTGATGGCACTTGGGAAGTGGTGACGGACAAAGGCACAATCATTGCCGAGCATATCGTCAATGCGGGCGGGTTGTGGGCGCGCGAAGTTGGGGCGATGGCGGGGGTTTACACACCACTATTGCCGATGGAACACCAATATATCGTCACCGAAGATTTGCCCGAGATTTTTGAGCGCGCCGAGGAACATCCCCACGTTATGGACCCCGGCGGCGAGAGCTATTTGCGGCAAGAGGGTCGCGGGTTGTGCATCGGATTTTATGAGCAACCCTGCAAACCGTGGTCGGTGGATGGCACCCCTTGGGGGTTTGGCCATGAATTGCTGCCCGATAATCTGGATAAAATAGAGGCCTCGATCGAATTCGCCTATTCGCGCTTTCCGATCCTTGAGCGGGCCGGTGTGAAAACCGTGATCCACGGCCCGTTCACCTTTGCGCCCGACGGCAATCCGCTGGTTGGTCCGGTGCCTGGCAAACAGGGCTATTGGCTGGCCTGCGGCGTGATGGCGGGGTTCTCGCAAGGCGGCGGCGTTGGGTTGATGTTGGCGCAGTGGATGATCAACGGCGAGACCGAGCGCGATGTGTTTGCGATGGACATCGCCCGCTACGGCAAGTGGATTTCGCCCGGCTACACGGTGCCAAAGGTCATTGAAAATTACCGCAACCGGTTTTCCGTCACCTACCCCAATGAAGAACTGCCTGTGGCGCGCCCCAACCAGACCACGCCGATGTATGACATTTTCGATGGTATGAATGCGGTTTGGGGGCAGCAAAACGGGCTTGAGGTCGTGAACTACTTCGCGCTGGAGGGCGAAGAGCGCTACGAGACTCCCAGCTTTCGGCGCTCCAACGCGTGGGACGCCACAGCGCAAGAGGTCAAAGCGGTGCGCGAGGCGGTTGGCATCAACGAGGTGCAAAATTTCGGCAAATTTATGGTCCGCGGTGAGCGCGCGCGGGCGTGGCTCGACCGGATCATGGCGGGGCGCATCCCCAAGGTCGGGCGCCTGTCACTAACACCAATGTTGGCCCCCTCCGGGCGCTTGATCGGTGATTTCACGGTTTCCTCTCTGGCCGAGGATGCGTTTCAGCTGACCGGATCCTATGGCGCACAAGAATTCCATCACCGCTGGTTCTTGCAGCACCTTGAGGATGGGATCAGCATTGAAAACATCTCGGATCAACGCACGGGGTTTCAGATTGCCGGTCCCAATGCCCGCAAGCTGTTGGAACGGGTGACGCGCGCCGATGTCAGCGCTGAAGCATTCAAGTTTTTGGACGTGAAAACGATGAGCGTCGGGTTGGTAGATTGCATTGTGCAGCGGGTCAGCTACACGGGCGATCTTGGGTATGAGATTTACACCAGCGCCATGTCGCAACGCGCGCTTTGGAATGCGCTTTGGGATGCGGGGCAGGATTTGGGTATCCGCCCGTTTGGCATGCGGGCGATGATGAGCCTGCGATTGGACAAGTTTTTCGGCGGCTGGTTGCGGGAATTTTCGCCTGATTATACGGCGGCTGAAACCGGCTTGGACCGGTTCATCGCGTTCAAAAAAGACGCCGGTTTCATTGGTCGAGCGGCGGCCGAGGCCGAGCGGGTGACACCTCCTGCCCGCCTGTTGGTGGCGTTCGAGGTTGCCACCACGGACGCTGATGTTCACGGCTATGAACCGGTGTTCATCGGCGGCGACGTTGTCGGTTACTGCACCTCGGGCGGGTATTCGCATTATGCGGGCAAATCCATCGCAATGGGCCTGATCCCGCGTGAAATGGCGCAGGATGGATTGAAAGCCGAGATCGAGATACTGGGCGAGATGTGTGCCGCAAGTTTGATCACAACGCCGCTGTTTGATGCTGACGGGGCGCGGATGCGCGGGTAAACTAACCCTATGAGTATCCCAATTCTGATCCTGGCTGCGGGCAGTTCACGCCGCATGAAAGGCCGTGACAAGCTGTTGATGGACGTCAACGGCACAACCTTGTTGCGCCATGTGGTGGACCGCGCGGTGGCAACCGGCCATCCGGTTTTCGTCACCCTGCCCAAGGGCAATGCGGCGCGCCAAACCGCATTGGCGGATATGAACGTTCAGATCATTGAGGTGTCCGAAACTGATCTGGGCATGGCACAGTCCTTGCGGGCGGGATTGCAAGTGATTTCGGCCGATTACGCGGGCCTGCTGGTGGCATTGGCCGATATGCCTGACATCACAAGCGATGATTATATCTGTCTTATCAATAGCTTTGGAGGCGATCCTAAGGGTGACATCCAGCGCGCCGCCAGTCAGGGCGGCACCGCAGGCAACCCTGTTTTACTGCCCCGATGGGCGCTAAATGATCTTGGAGAGCTTCAAGGTGATGCAGGGGCGCGCCACCTTTTTCGCCGACATGCAAACAGGGTGCATCTGGTGCCCCTGCCCGATGATCGTGCGATCACTGATCTGGATACGCCAGCAGATTGGGCCGTTTGGCGCGATAAAACGTCCTAATGTTTAACGCCCCGTTCTTCTCAGGGCGTCAAGATTGGTTTTCGTGAGCCTATTCGCCAAACCCGTAGGTTTCGGTGACATAATCAATGTCTTTGTCACCGCGGCCCGACAGGTTGATCAAACTGGATTTCCCCATGTGGTTTTTGGCTTCGCGCATTGCAAATGCCAAGGCATGGGCCGTTTCCAGCGCTGGAATGATACCCTCAAGGCGCGACAGATCATAAAACGTTTTAGCGATTCTTTGTCATCCGCCGTGGTGTAGCTCACCCGTCCGGATTTTTGCAAATGCATGTTCTGGCCCAACACCGGAGTAGTCCAAACCGGACGCCAAGGTGTTCACAGGGGCTGGTTCGCCCGCGTCGTCCACCAATAGTGGTACGGAATCCGTGGATGTCGCCGCCCTGGCCTTAGGTCAGCGTGGCCGCATGGTCGCCCAGTATTGAAGATGTGCCGCCGTGTTCAAATCCTCGCGTTTGGCGTAGATCTGCGCCCCGCCAGCCATTTCAGACAGGTTTTTCAAATAGGAAATTGGCGTTGGCCGCCCTTGAAAATGCGGCACCAACGGCGGCGGCAGCATTGCTCCGCCATAATCGCCAAAAAACCCATCACGGGTTGGTGTTGTTTTTAGATAGGGTTTCATAAGTGTCCCTATTGTTGGTTTGCGCTTCCAAAACCAAGGTTCACTGTCCCAATCCCATTTGCAACAAAAAAATCGGAGGCTGGCATCTATACCAACCTCCGATTCTCGTTCCCTCAGGGCACTGGGCGCCCTAAGAAAGCTGCATATTCATATGTAGTTGATCGCCGGTCGAAAAGTTGCGTTCATCTGGCTGGCCGAGGCAGCGTTTGCACATAAATGCGTTCGGCCAGCCAGATGAGTTAGGTTCGTGCAACCAATCTATTTTGCCAAAAGCCGCGCTTCGTGTGCTTTTAGCGTTTTCCGTGCGGACTGATAATCCTTGATCCCTTCGGCCGTTGCCAATTCAGGGAACAGTTCCAGAATTTCAGCGCGCTGCGCGTTGCCGATGCCTTGCAAGCTGTAATCACCAGGCTGGAAGCTCTCGGTCCAGGCACCGTCCGACAGCACAACTTCGTGGTTGTCGAACATAAAGTGCAAGTAGCTGGTGCCCATGGTCTCAACAGTGTGAACACCGTTGTTGTTGACCAGATGCTTGGCCGCTGCCAAAACCTCGCGCTCTTCAAAGTAGAGCATGGTTTTGTCGTTGGCCACCAACATACGGTGGTTTGGTGACACCATCATATCGCGCTCGGGCAGATCGTTGCCGAGTGATCCTTTTTGGATCAGGATCGGTTTCAGGTGTGGGTTTGCGGCCAGGTCTTTCCAACCCAGTTTCTTTTCGCCAACCCAGCGAATTTCCTGAATGCCGTTGTCACGGGTGATGATTTTGTCACCCATTTGCAGTTCTTCCACCAGACGCTCACCTTTTGGCGTCGCAATCAGCGTGCCCGGGGTGAAACATGGAATGACGTTCTCGATGTTCGTGAATTCCATGGTGTTGATGATGTTGCCATCGGCATCACGGTAATCAACGTGACCGTTTTCAGGGTTACCCGCGTCATAGATGACACGAATTGTGCCATCAACAGGGCGCGTTCCGGTCAGGTCCAGCGTATCGTAGTCAACGCCGCCTTCGCCACCGTCTACCACGTCACCAGCGGTGATATTGGTAAAGGTATCCTGATCATCGCCACCTGACATTGTGTCAGAGCCGGTGCCACCGTCAAAGCTGTCATCGCCTGTGCCGCCGGTCATGGTGTCGTTGCCTTGACCACCGATCAGCGTGTCATCACCGGAACCACCATCGATTGTGTCATCGTCGATGCCACCGTCGATATAGTCGTCACCCGCATCGCCGTACAATGTGTCGTCGTCATCGGCACCATAGATGGTGTCGTTGCCTTCGCCGCCATGGACAACATCCATGCCGTTGTTTGGCGCCAGATCAGGACCGAATGGGTTGGAACCATCATCCTCGATGTCCAGAACATCTGTCACGGAGTTGTGCAGACCGGCATAGATCACATCGTCGCCAGCACCGCCGTCGATGATGTCTGAGCCTTCGCCACCGATGATGGTGTCGTTGCCGTCGCCACCGTCGATGGTGTCGGCATCAATGCCGCCATCAATGAAGTCGTCGCCTGTGCCACCGTCGATGATATCAGCATCGTCACCGGTTGTGATGGTGTCGTTACCAGCCCCACCTGAAACGGTGTCCCTATCGTCATTCGGGTCAAGATCAGCAGGATACAGACCAGGATAGGCAATATCGGGGCGCGCATCCAGACCGGTCGAGTTGGAACCGGATGTGTCGATGATGTCGTCGCCATCATTGCCTTCAACGATGTCGTTACCGTCGCCGCCAATGATGTTGTCATCGCTGTTGCCACCAAGAATGGTGTCGTCGCCAGCACCACCGTCCATCAGGTCGGTTCCTGGCCCACCCAACAGCGTATCGTCGCCGTCTTCGCCATACAGTCGGTCGCGGCCTTGGCCAGCATCCAACGTATCGTCACCATCACCACCATGAATGATGTCGTCGCCTTCGCCGCCGGATAGATAGTCATCGCCAGCACCGCCATTGATCGTATCGTCACCGTCTTCGCCGTAGGCTTCGTCATCGCCTTCGCCCGCTTCGATTATGTCGTTGCCAGCACCAGCCAGGATGATGTCATCATTCGGACCTTCGCCCGGCAGGATTTCATCGTTGTGGTCAACCAGATCACCTTCGGGGTCGCCAACATAGTCATAGTCGATGATATCATCACCGGCTGTGCCTGATACGATCCCGTCTTGTGGGTTCGCAGCTACTGTGACTGTTACGACGGCTGAATCTGTGCCGCCGTTGCCGTCTGTGATTTCATAGTTGATGACCGCGTCACCTTCAAAACCGTCATCCGGCAGGAATGTGATGGTGCCATCCGGGTTCACAACAACTGTGCCGTTGGCCGATGTTGGGACGCCCTGAACGGCAGGCGTATCGCCATCGACGTCTGTATCGTTGGCCAGCACATCAATGATGACAGGCGTTTCATAGTCGGTCGCCGCAGTGTCATCATTGGCAACCGGATCGTCGTTGATCGGTGCAACTGTTACAGCCACTTCGCCGGTATCGGTACCGCCGTTCCCGTCGCCAACAACGTAGGTGATTGTGTCGTCACCGTTGTAATCCGCATCAGGTGTGTACTCTAGCGTGCCATCCGGGTTCACGGTCACAGTGCCGTGCAGTGCAGTTGGCGTGCCAACGATTACAGGTGTGTCGCCGTCCGCGTCAGTGTCATTGGCCAACACGTCGATGGTGACAGGTGTGTCCTCATCGGTTGTCGCTGTGTCATCAACCGCGACAGGTGCGTCGCCATCCGGTGTCACTGTGACGGTGTGAGTGCCCGTGTCTGTGCCGCCGTTGCCATCAGAGATTTCGTAGCTGATGACCACGTCGCCATTGAAGTCAGGCGCAGGTGTGAAGGTTACTGTACCGTCGCCATTGTCGACCAGCGTGCCTTGACCCGCCGGCACCGAAGCGCCGATCACTGTCAGCGTGTCACCGTCTGGGTCTGTATCGTTACCGATCAGATCAACAGTGATGGCTGTATCTTCCAGTGTGGTGTCGGTGTCGTCATTCGCAACCGGCGCGTCATTGACCGCCCCAACCGAAACAATGGCTTCGCCAGTGTCAGAACCGCCGTTTCCGTCAACCACTGTGTATGTGATTGTGACCGGGCCGTTGTAGTTAAGCGCAGGCGTAAAGGTCGCTGTGCCATCGCCATTGTCGACAACTGTGCCGAATGTCGGGTCAACCGAAACGGTGCCGATGGTCAAAGGATCGCCATCAACGTCTGTGTCGTTGCCGACCAGATCAATGGTGATTGGTTGATCTTCATCAGTGGTTTCGATGTCATCCACAGCAACCGGATCGTCGTTTACAGCATTCACTGTCACCACGTGTGTTGCCGAAGATGTCCCGCCGTTGCCGTCAGTGACCGAGTAGCTGATGGTTGCTGTGCCGTTGAAATTGGCCGCAGGCGTAAAGGTCGCTGTACCGTCGCCATTATCAACGAGCGTGCCTTCGGAGGCAGGCACCGAAGCGCCTGTAACCGTCAGCACATCACCATCCGGATCGGTGTCGTTGGCTGTCAGATCAACGGTGATCGGTGTGTCCTCATCCGTGGTGTCAGTGTCATCATTGGCTGTTGGGCCATCGTTGACAGAGCCGACATTCACAGTTGCCTGACCAGCGTCAGAGCCGCCAGCGCCGTCAACCACTGTGTAGTCAATGGTCACTGGGCCGTTGTAGTTAAGCGCAGGTGTAAAGGTCGCTGTACCGTCGCCATTATCGACGACTGTGCCGAATGCAGGGTCAACCGAAACGGTGCCGATGGTCAAAGGATCACCATCAACGTCAGTGTCGTTGCCGACCAGATCAATGGTAACAGCAGTGTCTTCAAGCGTGTCGGCCACATCATCAACTGCGATTGGGTCGTCGTTCACAGGTGTGACGTTAACTTCGACAGTTGCTGTGTCTGTGCCACCATTGCCATCCTCGATCGAGTAGGAAATCGTTGCAACACCATTGAAATTTTCCGCAGGTGTGAACAAAAGTTCACCTGCTACGATTGACACTGTACCTTGTGCGGTTGGCACCGAGGCCCCCGTGATGGTCAGCGTGTCGCCATCAACGTCAGTGTCGTTGTCCAACACGTCGATGGTTACCGCTGTGTCCTCATCGGTTGTGATGGTGTCATTGACCGCATCTGGTGCGTCGTTGACGGGTGTCACGTTGAAGGTAACCGTCGCCGTATCGGTGCCGCCATTGCCATCACTGATGGTGTAGGTGACCGAGTCTGGGCCGTTATAATCAGCGTCTGGTGTGTAGGTATATGTACCGTCACCATTGTCGGTGATTGTGCCGTGGGCCGGATCAGAGGCCCCGTCCAACGTCAACGCGTCAAAGTCTGGATCCGTGTCATTCAGCAATGGGTTGAAGGTGACCGACCCGTCTTCTTCGACATCGTAGTTGTCATCATTGGCTGTTGGACCAGTGTTCGCTGGCAAAATCAATGTCTCGATTTCGGTGAATGTCATGGAGCCAGAAACATTGCCGTCGCTGTCCAGGAATTCAACGGTACCGGAGGTCGAGTCGCCATCCGCGTCAACGGTTTCGTTGACGACGCGCAATGGACCCTGACCGCTTAGGTCGAGCGTGTCATTGTCGTCGCCGGTTGTGCCACCGTCTACAACATCACCGTCGTCGCCGCCAATGATTGTGTCGCGGCCCGCGCCACCTGAAATCGTGTCGGAGCCTTCACCGCCGGTGATGGTGTCGTTGCCACCTTCGCCGAAAATGACGTCGTCGCCTTCGCCACCGTTAATGGTGTCATTGCCGTCAACACCAGCAATTGGGACATCATAATATACGTCTGTGACGTTGATACCGGAATTGTTGCCACCGTCTTGCGAGTGAATGATTTCAATACGGGCAACCGGACCTGGAATATCAACCAGAACCGAATAGTTTCCGTTGGTGTCGGCAGCATAGCCACCGTTGCTGTCAATTGTATCCGCACCGGCCACGCTATCAGTGTCCAGCAACGTCACATTGCTGCCGCCTGTCAGGTTTACCGTGATTTCATTTCCATCAACATCATAGGCGCGAACGGTAACAACACCGTCGCCGTCTACGTCATTGATGCGAAAGGAAACATCCTCAACGGCATCCGAGAAATCAAGCTCATATGCAGCCGAGTTGCCCGAGCCATTCGTGATGGAATCCAGCGAACTTTCATCATCCGCAGTGCCACCATCAGTGATGATGTCCGAGATACGCTGATCATCTGTGGAAAATTCAGTTTCCGCTGCCGAGCTGGTGTTGGTCACTGAGAATGTAACAGTCACATTGCCGGTGTTTTGGGTGAACCCACCCTCAAGATTGTCGCCATTGTCGATGCTGCCTGAGCTGTCAGGGTCTGGGGCCTGATCCCACTCAAAGCTTTCGCGTACAGTCGAGGCAGCAGCGCCATTGTTGTCGCCGTAAATCAGATCATCGCCAGCTTCGCCATTCAGCGTATCATCACCGGAACCACCCAGAATAAGGTCGTTGCCGTCGCCAGCGTTCACAGTGTCATTGCCAGCCCCCGCACGCACCCAGTCGTCATTGTCACCGGCATCTGCCAGATCAGGTCCATTGGGGTCAGCCAGAACGGCGTCGTTATTGTCGATCATGTCGCCATCAGGATCACCTGTATAGGCAACATCAATGATGTCATCGCCATCGGTGCCATCAACATAGCCGTCAGCAACAACCGCTGGTGTAACATAGCAGATGTTGTCAATTGCGCCGGAACCACACAGTTCAACTTCCATGCGCGCGACATTGTCGACGTCGATGTTGACCGTCACTTGGCCGTTGTTGCTGGTTGCCGGGATTTGAATCGTTTTGATCAATTGGCCCGCTTCATTGTAAAGACGAACGTAGCCGCTCTCTTCGACGTCCAATGCGCGGAAGTTTACAACCTCGGAAGGGTTGTCAAATTCAAAGATGAACGTGCCGCCACCCGCGTTATCGTCAGGATCGTTACTGTCACGGTCTTCTGACAGGATCAGAACGTTGCCCAGATTGTTTGTGCCGAGATCCCAGTCACCACCGGTTGGGTTGGCGCTGTCAAATACCATAGGAGGCGTAGCCGGGTTACCCGAGCTGATTGTCACACCGTTGGCTGTGTATTGGCCATTAACGATGTCACCGGTTTGCAGGTCTTCAAATGTAAGTAGGACGTCAGGCATTTCAGTCTCCCCAGGCTAATCGGGCATCGGTTCGGAACACATCCGATCCCCATATCAAATTTCAAACTAACCGAACCCCGCAGCGGGGCCGGTTGCATTACATTACCAATTCGAGAGTGACATCAGGCCATGCAGACGGACACGCACACTCAACTAAACAACTGACTCATTTGGGGAAGGATCAGGTGGCGCAATTTGCGACCACTCTTGTTGCACTTGCAGCAGGTTCTCCCACTGGATGCTGACTTGCATCGCAACACATGCGTATCAAATACCGTCGAACAGACAGTTTCGGACACACAGGCCTTCCCGCAAATAAATTTGCGGTCTCTCATGTGCGGCCGCCCCCGTGGCCAAACAGACATCACCCCCCAGTTGGGCTTGGCTATTTATAACCTATGGTCAGCCGGTAAAAAGCAAAAAGTGACCAAAATGTGCCTAAATGGTGCAAACTCTGCCTTTATTAACCATTTGGAAACCAAATCTGCGCTGGGCCAACGCGGCGAAATCTGCGGTAATGTTAACCAAAGCGGGACAGTGCTCGATGTTGAAAAAGTCGGAAAACCTCAAGTTTTTGTCAAAATAGCTGATTTGACCTGTCTAAAAGGACTGGTTATGGAAAATTCATTGGGTTCCATTCATCATTAATTGTTTCCTAAGCGGAACTTATCAATTTTCGCTGTTCAAAGAAAAATCAGCCCGCTGTTAACAAAATCATTTTTTTTCTATTGTTGTCCATTTTGATCCAATATCGGACCCCTTCAAGGACTAAGCCCATTTCGGAAACTATTAATCATTAACATTTTCCGAATCATTGACCCAACGGCAGCCTTTGCTGCGAAATCAGCGCGCTGTCGGCGTGGTGACCGCATAGGCGCGGGCATCCATTATCGAAAGCCATATGGTTTGGCCCGGCATCAGGCCCAAAGCATCACATTCCGAGCGTGGTTTGGTAAGCCCAAGCTGGCCGCCGTCCCAGGCCAAGCCCAGTCGGCAAGCATCGCCTTGGACGGGGTCCATCGTGGCCAACGTTGTCGGCAAGG